>ERZ791737.43-NODE-43-length-187803-cov-96.372569_pt1 | contig 187803 bp, 132 predicted proteins | sample MGYA00510042_ERZ791737 | MGnify/ENA primary metagenome ERZ791737 (study PRJEB30046, sample SAMN00791965) | human gut metagenome | study: EMG produced TPA metagenomics assembly of the A metagenome-wide association study of gut microbiota in type 2...
ATTCGGAATGTTTTCGTATATGTCATCGGGCGGATTCAATCCGCCCCTACGGTGGGATATGTGGACGTTGGCGGGCGGAATGCTACAATAAACTGTTACTGCTTACTCCAATAAAATAAAAAATCGTAGTTTATAGCTTGAAAAAACTTTCATTTTATTTTGTGTTTAAAAAATAATCCCTACCTTTGCATCGTTTTAAACAAAATAAGAGATAAACAATGAACCAAGGATTTATACATATTTTGCTATGCGGCATTATTATTCTACTGGCAAAGTCAGCGGGAAGTGAGTGTTGTGCATAAAAGTATGTATGAATGATGATATACGAAAGCCTTTCTCACTTCCTTGTGTGAAAGGCTTTTTTTATGAATATAATAATAGTAAAATATAAAATTGTAACTTATGAGCGACAGATTATTTATTTTTGATACCACCCTTCGTGATGGTGAACAGGTTCCGGGATGTCAGTTGAACACAGTAGAAAAGATTCAAGTGGCAAAACAGTTGGAAGCATTAGGAGTAGATGTGATTGAAGCCGGATTCCCTATTTCAAGTCCGGGCGACTTCAATTCAGTGATTGAAATATCAAAGGCTGTGACTTGGCCTACTATCTGTGCGCTGACCCGTGCTGTGGAGAAAGATATTGATGTAGCTGCCGATGCCCTGAAATTTGCGAAGCACAAACGTATCCATACAGGTATCGGAACATCAGATTCTCATATCAAATATAAATTTAACTCTACTCGTGAAGAAATCATAGAACGTGCAGTAGCCGCCGTGAAATATGCACGCCGCTATGTGGATGATGTGGAGTTTTATGCAGAAGATGCCGGCCGTACCGACAATGAATATTTGGCTCGTGTAGTGGAAGCTGTGATTAAAGCGGGTGCTACGGTAGTGAATATTCCCGATACTACAGGTTACTGTATGCCCGCAGAATATGGTGACAAAATCAAATATCTGATGGAACATGTGGATGGAATAGACAGAGCCATCATCTCTACCCACTGTCATAATGACCTGGGTATGGCAACAGCCAACACGATCAGCGGCGTATTGAATGGTGCCCGCCAGGTGGAAGTTACCATTAACGGTATCGGCGAGCGTGCCGGTAACACTTCATTGGAAGAAGTTGCCATGATTATTAAATGCCATAATGATATTGACATAGAGACCAATATCAATACCCAGAAGATTTACCCGACCAGCCGCATGGTTTCCAGCTTGATGAATATGCCGGTTCAGCCTAATAAGGCAATCGTAGGCCGTAACGCTTTTGCACATTCATCAGGTATCCATCAGGATGGTGTGTTGAAGAATGTACAGACTTATGAAATCATTGATCCGAAGGATGTGGGTATTGACGATAATGCCATCGTATTGACTGCCCGTAGTGGACGTGCCGCTTTGAAACACCGTCTTCATGTTTTGGGCGTGGAACTGGAACAGGATAAGTTGGATAAAGTATATGAGGATTTCTTGAAACTGGCCGATAAGAAGAAAGATATTACAGATGATGATATTCTGGTATTGGCGGGTGCCGACAGAAGCGTCAACAACCATATCAAACTGGATTATCTGCAAGTGACCAGCGGAGTGGGTGTGCGTTCGGTAGCCAGCCTGGGACTGAATATTGCAGGCGAACATTTTGAAGCTGCCGCAAGCGGAAACGGTCCGGTAGACGCAGCGATCTCCGCTTTGAAGAAAATCATCGACCGCCACATGGTACTGAAAGAATTTACTATTCAGGCTATCAGCAAAGGTAGTGACGATATGGGTAAAGTACACATGCAGGTGGAGTATGACGGACAGATGTATTATGGCTTCGGAGCCAACACCGATATTATCGCCGCATCCGTAGAAGCATATATTGATTGTATCAACAAGTTTAAAAGATAAAAATACGTAATACAAAAATGGCTAACACATTATTTGATAAGATTTGGGATGCCCATGTGGTACAGAAGGTAGAGGACGGACCCACCCAGCTTTACATTGACAGACTTTATTGTCATGAAGTAACCAGTCCGCAGGCTTTCTCAGGATTGCGTGAACGTGGAGTAAAAGTTTTCCGTCCGGATCATGTTTACTGTATGCCGGATCACAATACTCCGACACACGATCAGGATAAACCGATTGAAGATCCTATTTCCAAAACTCAGGTGGATACATTGGCAAAGAATGCTGCCGACTTCGGTTTGACGCATTTCGGTATGCTGGATAAGCGTAACGGCATTATTCATGTGGTAGGTCCCGAAAGAGGATTGACTTTGCCGGGCATGACCATTGTTTGCGGTGACTCGCACACTTCTACTCACGGTGCGATGGGAGCTGTGGCTTTCGGTATCGGTACCAGCGAAGTGGAAATGGTATTGGCTTCACAATGTATTTTACAATCCCGTCCCAAAACCATGCGTATCACTATTGACGGTGAACTGGGCAAAGGGGTGACTGCAAAAGATATGGCCCTGTATATGATGTCGAAAATGACAACCAGTGGCGCTACCGGATATTTTGTAGAATATGCAGGTTCGGCTGTTCGCAGCCTGTCTATGGAAGGTCGTCTGACTTTGTGTAACCTGAGTATCGAAATGGGAGCCCGTGGTGGTATGGTTGCTCCGGACGAGGTTACTTTTGAATATATTAAAGGTAGGGAACATGCTCCGCAGGGTGCCGATTGGGACAAGGCAGTAGCTCACTGGAAGACACTGAAGAGTGATGAAGATGCCGTATTTGATAAAGAGGTGCATTATAATGCAGCCGATATCCAACCGATGATTACTTACGGAACCAATCCGGGTATGGGTATGGGAATTACAGAACATATTCCTGCTGGTGACGGTAGTGCGTCTTTCAAGAAATCATTGGATTATATGGGCTTCCAGTCGGGTGAATCTCTCCTGGGAAAGAAAATAGACTATGTATTTCTAGGTGCTTGTACCAATGGACGTATTGAAGACTTCCGTGCCTTTGCTTCTTTGGTGAAGGGTAAGAAGAAAGCAGATCATGTCATTGCATGGTTGGTTCCGGGCTCATGGATGGTAGATGCACAGATTCGCGAGGAAGGACTGGATAAGGTATTGGAAGAAGCAGGCTTTGCTATCCGCCAGCCGGGTTGTTCGGCTTGTCTGGCAATGAATGACGATAAGATTCCTGCCGGAAAGTATTCGGTATCTACCAGCAACCGTAATTTTGAAGGTCGTCAGGGACCGGGTGCACGTACTTTGCTTGCCAGTCCGCTGGTAGCGGCAGCGGCAGCAGTGACCGGTGTGATTACAGATCCCAGAGAGTTAATGTAAAATGATAGAACAATGAAACAGAAATTCAATATAATAACAAGCACTTGTGTGCCCCTCCCATTGGAGAATGTGGATACAGACCAGATCATCCCTGCCCGTTTCCTGAAGGCAACTACCCGCGAAGAAAAGTTCTTCGGAGATAATTTGTTCCGCGACTGGCGTTACAATCCGAATGGTTCCTTGAATAAAGATTTTGTGCTGAACAATCCTACTTATAGCGGACAGATATTGGTTGCCGGAAAGAACTTCGGTTCGGGTTCCAGCCGCGAACATGCCGCTTGGGCTATCGCCGGATATGGTTTCCGTGTCGTGGTATCCAGCTTCTTTGCCGATATTCATAAGAATAATGAATTGAATAACTTCGTCCTGCCGGTAGTGGTGAGTGAAGGTTTCCTGAAAGAACTGTTTGATTCGATCTCTGCCGATCCCAAAATGGAAGTGGAAGTGAATCTGCCCGAGCAGACTATCACCAACAAGGCTACAGGCAAAAGCGAACATTTTGAGATAAACGGTTACAAGAAGCATTGCCTGATGAATGGGTTGGATGATATCGACTTTTTGTTGACTAACAAAGACAAGATAGAAGCATGGGAAAAAGCGTCAAGATAGAAATCATGGACACAACACTCCGCGACGGTGAACAAACCAGCGGAGTATCTTTTGTGCCCCATGAAAAATTGATGATTGCCCGACTGTTATTGGAAGATTTAAATGTAGACAGGGTAGAGGTTGCCTCGGCCCGTGTATCGGACGGCGAGTTTGAAGCTGTTAAAATGATATGTGACTGGGCCGCCCGCCGGAACTTGCTCCACAAGGTGGAAGTTCTCGGTTTTGTAGATGGCCATACTTCTTTAGACTGGATACAACGTACAGGATGCAGGGTGATAAACCTGTTGTGTAAAGGTTCGCTGAAACATTGCACACAGCAGTTGAAGAAAAGTCCTGAGGAACATATCGAAGATATTATAAATGTAGTGCATTATGCCGATGAGCTGGATATAGCTGTCAATATCTATCTGGAAGACTGGAGTAACGGCATGAAGGATTCCCCCGAATACGTGTTTCAGTTAATGGACGGTCTGAATGGTACCAGTATTAAGCGGTATATGCTACCCGATACGTTGGGCATCTTGAATCCTTTGCAGGTGATTGAGTTCATGCGGAAAATGAAGAAGCATTATCCCGATACGCATTTTGATTTCCATGCGCATAATGACTATGACTTGGCTGTGAGCAATGTACTTGCTGCTGTGCTGAGTGGTGTAAAAGGACTTCACACTACTATCAATGGATTGGGAGAGCGTGCCGGAAATGCGCCGCTTGCCAGTGTGCAGGCTATTTTGAAAGATCATTTTAATGCGGTGACCAATATAGATGAAAGCCGCTTGAATGATGTGAGCCGTGTGGTGGAATCTTATTCGGGAATAGTGATTCCTGCCAATAAGCCGATTGTGGGCGAGAATGTCTTTACACAGGTGGCGGGTGTCCATGCCGACGGTGATAACAAGAACAATCTTTATTGCAACGATTTGCTGCCGGAACGTTTCGGACGTAAGCGTGAGTATGCTCTCGGCAAGACCAGCGGCAAGGCAAATATCCGTAAGAATCTGGAAGACTTGGGACTCGACCTGGATGAAGAATCCATGCGTAAAGTGACGGAACGCATCATCGAACTGGGTGACAAGAAAGAACTGGTGACTCAGGAAGATTTGCCTTACATTGTTTCTGATGTCTTGAAACATGGCGTAGTAAATGAAAGAGTGAGATTGAAAAGTTACATTGTGACACTGGCACACGGATTGAAACCGATGGCAACCGTGAAAATAGAAATTAACGGGAAGGAATTTGAAGAAAATTCAAGCGGTGACGGTCAGTATGATGCTTTTGTACGTGCTTTGCGCAAGATTTATAAGGTGACGCTGGGACGTAAGTTCCCAATGTTGACTAACTATGCGGTAAGTATCCCTCCCGGAGGACGTACCGATGCATTTGTGCAGACGGTTATCACTTGGAGTTTTGAAGATAAGGTTTTCCGTACCCGTGGGTTGGATGCCGACCAGACGGAGGCTGCTATCAAGGCTACGATGAAGATGCTGAATATAATAGAAAATGAATACTAATAATAATGGTTAGTGATTAATGGTTAGTGGTTAATGAGTTGCACTGTCATGCTTCGTTAACCGCCAACTATTAATCACTGATCACTAACCATTAATCACTAAATAAAATGGATTTTAAAATTGCAGTTTTAGCCGGTGACGGTATCGGACCGGAAATCTCAGTACAGGGCGTTGATGTAATGAACGCAGTTTGCGAGAAGTTTGGGCATAAAGTAAGTTATGAATATGCTATCTGTGGTGCAGATGCGATTGATAAAGTAGGTGATCCGTTTCCGGAAGCAACTTATCAGGCTTGTAAGAATGCAGATGCAGTATTGTTCTCGGCCGTAGGTGATCCTAAGTTTGATAATGATCCGACAGCCAAAGTGCGTCCCGAACAAGGATTGCTGGCTATGCGTAAAAAGCTGGGTTTGTTTGCCAATATCCGTCCGGTGCAGACTTTCAAATGCCTGGTGCATAAATCTCCGTTGCGTGCCGAATTGGTAGAGAACGCTGATTTTATCTGTATCCGTGAGTTGACCGGAGGTATGTATTTCGGTGAAAAATACCAGGATAATGATAAGGCATACGATACCAATATGTACACTCGTCCCGAAATAGAACGTATTTTGAAAGTTGGTTTTGAATATGCTATGAAGCGTCGCAAACACCTTACTGTGGTGGATAAGGCAAATGTGCTGGCATCTTCTCGCTTGTGGAGACAGATTGCACAGGAAATGGCTCCTCAGTATCCGGAAGTGACTACTGACTATATGTTTGTGGATAATGCTGCCATGAAGATGATTCAAGAGCCTTGTTTCTTTGATGTGATGGTAACAGAGAATACCTTTGGTGATATTTTGACGGATGAAGGTTCTGTAATCAGCGGTTCTATGGGCTTGCTTCCTTCCGCTTCTACAGGTGAAAGTACTCCGGTGTTTGAACCGATTCATGGTTCATGGCCGCAGGCAAAAGGTTTGAATATTGCTAATCCGTTGGCTCAGATTTTATCTGTGGCTATGCTGTTTGAGTATTTTGACCTGAAAGAAGAAGGGGCTTTGATTCGTAAGGCTGTAGATGCTTCTTTGGATGAAAATGTGCGCACTCCTGAAATTCAAGTGGAAGGCGGTGCTAAATATGGAACGAAAGAAGTGGGTGCCTGGGTGGTAGATTATATTAAGAAGGCATAAGATGAAATGGCTGTGGAGGTTATCTGCTGTAGGGGCAGGGTTTGCCTGCCCGGAAACATTAAGTAAGCTGTTTTCGGGCGGGCAAACCCCGCCCCTACGGTGGATATACCTCTTGCTTTTATAAGATATTCAGTTTCTTATTTATTTTAAAATTTCTTTACCCGTATGTGGCAATACGGTTCCCCACCTGTTTTTTCATAATAGCGTTGGTGATATTCTTCCCCTTCCCAAAACTTTTCGGCAGGACGCAATTTTGTGTTTACCCTATGTCCTTTGGAACGGAGTAATTCTATCACTGCTTCAGCTTCCTGTTTCTGTTTTTCATCCAGATAGAAAATGACACTTCGATACTGAGGGCCTAAGTCTGGACCAATGCCGTCCGTCTGTGCAGGATCATGTATTTCAAAGAATAGTTTGCAAAGGTCGGTGTACGAAACCATATCTGCATCATAATCTACCAGAATAGCTTCTATATGATGCGTCATATGGGCTTTGACTTGTGTATAAGTAGGGTTTTCTTCCGGTCCACCGGTATAACCTACTGTTGTATTCTGTACTCCCGGTACACGTTCAAACTGATGCTGCACGCCCCAAAAACATCCGGCGGCAAATATGGCTTTTTCTACTTTCATGTTTTGTTTATTTCTAAAATTGTGTGCCAAATATACGGAATCCGCTTTGAAAGGCGAAACTTACCTTATGCTTTTTTTAATTAAACTAAAGGAATACCGTTAAAGTTTCGCCTACCTTTGCAACCAATATCAATCAGTAGAGAAAAACGGATGAAACGGATACTATGTTATCTTATTTTGTTGTGCGTATGCTACCAGTTGCAGGCACAGACCTATGACGAACTTATAACACGTGCACTGGATGCGGCACGAAAGGATAGTTTGAAACAATCGGAAAGTTTATTTAAGCAGGCGTTGAAAATGGATCCTGCCAATATGCGTAATGCATTGCTATTTACCAATTTGGGAACTGTTCAGAGAAGAATGGGGAAAATAGATGATGCGATAGATTCTTATTCGTTATCGCTAAATATCACTCCTTATTCTGTGGTTACTTTGCTGAACCGCGCTTCGCTTTATCTGGAAAAGAATTTGTTCAATAAGGCTTATGTGGATTATTGCAATGTGATAGATATAGATAAAACGAATAAGGAAGCGTTACTGTATCGCGCTTATATCTATATGCAGCGTCGTGATTATAAGGGGGCGAGGATAGATTATAATACCTTATTGCAGGAGGAGCCGGGAAATAATACGGCACGATTGGGAAGAGCTTTGCTGAATCAGAAAGAATTGAAGTATCGGGAGGCACTGGAGGACTTTAACCGATTGGTATCTGATAATCCCAGGGATATTTCGTATTTGAAAGCGCGGGCGACTTTGGAGGTGGAGATGAATACACCCGATTTGGCTTTGCTGGATTTGGAGGAAGCAGCGAAAATAGATCCGAATGATGCGGAAATTTATATAATGTGCGGGGAGATCTATTTGAGTCAGAAGAAGAAAAGAGAGGCTTATGTGGCTTTTGAGAAAGCAATAGAGTTGGGAGTGCCTCGACCGGAGTTGCAGGATAAGTTGAAGGCTAGTAAGTAAAGGTATAAGGATGAATTCATTGCGGGATGGACATGAATAGCATTACCGTCCACCGTAGGGGCAGATTGAATCTGCCCGATAACATCCGAATGGTGTATCTGTGGATGCATTATTTGGGCGGATTCAATCCGCCCCTACGGTGGATGAATTCAAAACCATCCCATCATAACAACTCTTATCTATTTCTGCATCTTCTTTATCAATTCTACGAACTCTTTTCCATACTTCTCTTTCTTATATTCACCTATACCACTGATATTTCCAAATGCTTCTATAGTAGTAGGTTGTTGAGTTGCTATGAGATGCAACGTCTTGTCAGATAAAACGATATAAGCAGGAATAGCCTGTTGGTCTGCCAGTCTTTTTCTTAATAGACGTAATTCCTCAAATAAGTCTTTGTTCTCCTCACCAAAAGTAACAGGAGTGGGAAATAGTGCTGCTTCCTTGACTTTCTTTTTGCGCTTTTCTTTGGCAGGTACAAATTCTTCCCGTTTGATAACTACCAGCATTGCAGGCTCCTTGCCGAATAATACTTTTTGTCCGCTTTCCGTAATCTTTAAATGATTGTTTTCATTATAAGCTATTTCAAAATAACCTAGGTTTAGCATCTGTAGCAAGTAGTCTTGCCAATCCCGGCCGGGAATATCCCTTCCGGCAGCATAGGTTTTCAGCTTGTCATAGCCTTTTTCAATCAATTCCTGTGTAGCGGCTCCTTTCAGAATATCAATCAGCATATGCGTACCTATTTGTTGATTGGTACGGGCAATGGCACTCAAAGCCTTTTGTACAATAATAGTTCCGTCAAAACGTTGGGGAGGATTGCGGCATACATCACAGTTGCCGCAATCGTGGTCCATTATTTCACCAAAATAATTCAATAGGATACGTCTTCGGCAGATGTCCGCTTCGGCATACTGTTGCATGCGGTGCAGCTTCTCCAGGTTTATTTCCTGTTGGTTGCTTTCTGTTGCGAATTTGGAAAGCATAACCAAGTCTCCCAGTGAATAAAAAAGAAGCGTGTCACTTTCCATCCCATCACGTCCGGCACGTCCTATTTCTTGGTAAAAGCTTTCAATACTTTTGGGGAGATTATAATGGATTACCCAACGCACATTCGATTTATCAATTCCCATGCCGAAAGCGATGGTGGCGCATACCACCTGCACGCGATCATTGATAAAATCATTTTGTGCCCTGTCCCGTCTTTCACTACTTAGTCCGGCATGATAGATGGTTGTGCTGATGCCCTGTTTTTTCAGCATCTCGGCTACACTTTCAGTCTTGCTGCGGCTCATGCAATAGATAATGCCACATTCATTTTTATGGCGGGCAATAAATTCCAGAATGCTACGTGTCTTGTCTTTTTGCTGATACCCTCTTTTTACTTCCAGGCTCAGGTTGGGACGGTCAAAAGAGGATATGAAGATTTTAGGGTCTTTCAGTGCCAGTTGCTGAACGATGTCTTTGCGGGTAATTTTATCGGCTGTAGCTGTAAGTGCTACAATAGGCACTTTGGGGAACTGATCACGAAGAACCTTTAATTGTGTATATTCCGGTCGGAAGTCATGCCCCCATTGTGAGATGCAATGGGCTTCATCAATAGCAAATAGGGAAATTTGGATATCCTTCAACAGGAAGTTTGCTTCTATGAGCAAGCGTTCCGGTGATATGTAGAGTAATTTGACTTTTCCTTGTAGACATTCGCGGCGTAAATTTATATTTTCAGTTTCATTGTTGCTGCTGTTGAGTGCACGGGCGGCTATACCGTTTGCCTGTAAACTTTCTACCTGGTCTTTCATTAGGGAAATGAGAGGAGATACAACAATAGCCGTACCTTCCATTAACAGAGCCGGAAGCTGGTAGCAAATGGATTTTCCTCCTCCTGTGGGCATTAGTACCAAAGTGTCCTTTTTAGCTAATATGTTTTGAATTATATCTTGTTGTAAAGGACGGAAACTATCGTATCCAAAGTAGTTTTTTAGGGTTTGGAACATGTCTGTTTATTATTTTAAAAAGTATATGTGATACAAAGGTAGTAAAATCTTTAGATTTGCTTTATGCCTTTCCCGAATTAATCATAAAAAGAAATGCTTTAGGAGGCGAATCCGGTCGTTTCAATATAAGTAAATTTTGGTGAATTGCTTATTGTAAAAGGGACAAATAAACTTTTTTGAAAAATAAAAAATGAAGGGTTGTGATTATTTAAGAAAAGAATTAGGCAAAAAAAGTTGCATATAAAAAAAAGAATCCCCACATTTGTACAAAATTATATGTTTGCATTTATATAACTAACCAAACAAAGAAAAATTAACTGATGAGCGACGTGGAAAAACAATCAGAAACCCAGGAAGAGGCTCCAAAGAAGAGACCGTACAACCTGAGAGAGAAAAAAGACAAAAAAGCTGCTTATAGATCATTGATTAGAGCAGAACTTGCAGATGAATTGTATGATAAAATCTTGAACATTGTAGTTGTTCAGAAAAAGTACAAAGATCCTAATTATTCGGCAAAAGACTTGGCAAAAGAGTTGAAAACAAATACTCGTTATTTGTCAGCAGTAGTAAATTCTCGTTTTGGTATGAACTATTCTTGTTTGCTGAATGAGTACCGCATTAAAGATGCTTTGCATCTTTTAGTTGATAAACGTTATCAGGATAAAAACGTAGAAGAGATCAGTGCAATGGTTGGTTTTGCTAACCGCCAGTCTTTCTATGCTGCATTCTATAAGAATGTAGGCGAAACTCCTAACGGCTATCGCAAGAAACATATGGAATCAAAAAAATAATAGAGTAGATTTACTATATTATAATTTGGAAAAGGAAAACAATAGTTTTCCTTTTTTTGTTTCAATTCATGAATTGTTTATCTATGAAGAACATTGATTAAGAAGAATGGTGTTAGCTGAATGTAATGAAACAAAGAAAAATATGACAGAAGTGGATACATTTGATTATACAGTAGAGCAATTTGCAGATTTACAATTACTTCGCTATAAAGTACACGAATTTGAAAATCTGACTTTAAAGCAGAAAGAGCTTATTTATTATTTGTCGCAGGCTGCTTTGGAAGGCCGCGATATTCTGTTTGATCAGAACGGTAAATATAATTTGGTTATTCGTAGGATGCTGGAAGTAGTATATACGGATTATCAAGGTGACCGTGCGGATGCAAACTTTATCCATATGGAGATTTATCTGAAACGGGTATGGTTTTCTAATGGCATCCATCATCATTATGCTTCCGATAAGTTTGTGCCGGGATTTTCTCCGGAATTTTTCAAGGCGGCATTGCAGAGTGTTGATCCATCAAAATTACCTTTGGCTGAAGGAGAGACAGTGGATATGCTTTGTGAAGAAGTTTTTCCGATTATCTTTGATCCCGAAGTAATGCCTAAGCGTGTCAACCAGGCTGATGGGGAAGATTTGGTTTTAACTTCGGCTGCCAATTATTATGAGGGGGTTACCCAGAAAGAAGCGGAAGACTTCTATAATGCCATGAAAAGTCCTGATGATACCATGCCGGTGATGTTCGGCATGAACAGCCGCTTGGTAAAGGAAGATGGCAAGGTGCAGGAAAAGGTCTGGAAGTCAGGAGGGTTATATGGAGAAGCCATCGATAAAATTCTCTATTGGTTGGGTAAAGCTGCCGGAGTATCAGAGAATGAGCAACAAAAAGCAGTGATTGAAAAGCTTATCCAATTTTACAAAGACGGGGATTTGAAGACTTTTGATGAATATGCCATCTTGTGGGTGAAGGACTTGAATTCACGTGTTGATTTTGTCAACGGATTTACAGAAAGTTATGGAGATCCTTTGGGCATGAAAGCCAGTTGGGAATCTATTGTGAATTTTAAAGACTTGGAAGCAACCAAGCGTACAGAAACAATCAGTACTCATGCGCAATGGTTTGAGGATCATTCTCCGGTGGACAAGCGCTTCAAGAAAAAAGAAGTGAAAGGCGTATCTGCCAAAGTGATAACGGCAGCTATGCTGGGTGGTGATTTATATCCTGCTACGGCTATCGGCATTAATTTGCCTAATTCAAATTGGATTCGTAGTGTGCATGGTTCGAAGTCCGTAACCATAGGTAATTTGACGGACGCTTATAATAAAGCGGCGCATGGCAATGGATTTACAGATGAATTTGTGTACAGTGCTGAGGAAAAGGAATTGATAGATAAGTATGCAGATTTAACCGGTGATCTTCATACGGACTTGCACGAATGCTTGGGGCATGGTTCGGGACAATTGCTGCCGGGGGTAGATCAGGACGCTTTGAAAGCCTATGGTTCTACTATAGAAGAAGCCCGGGCCGATTTGTTCGGTTTATATTATCTGCCGGATGCAAAGATGGTGGAACTGGGATTGACTCCGAATGAAGATGCTTATAAAGCAGAATATTATACTTATATGATGAACGGATTGATGACTCAGTTGGTACGCATTGAATTGGGAAATTCCGTAGAAGAAGCACATATGCGTAACCGCCAGTTAATAGCCAAATGGGCTTTTGAAAATGGCGCAGCAGAAAAGGTGGTAGAGCTGGTCAAGAAAGATGGAAAGACTTATGTGAAGATCAATGATTATAAAAAATTGCGTGATCTTTTCGGACAGCTTCTGGCTGAGATACAGCGGATCAAGAGTGAAGGAGATTATGAAACAGCCCGTAAGTTGGTCGAAAAATATGCGGTGAAGATTGATCCGGTACTGCACTCCGAAGTTTTGGCGCGATATGAAAAGCTACATTTGGCTCCGTATAAAGGTTTTATAAATCCTGTATATGAGGCAGTAACAGATGAAAATGGCACTATTACAGATGTAAAAGTATCTTATGATGAAGGCTATGCCGAACAAATGCTGCGTTACAGCAAGAAATATGCTAATCTTCCTTATAGAAACGAATAAAAAAAAGTATGGACGTACACGAAACAATAAAAGACATTAAAGGGCAGTTCCGTCTGTATATGAATGGAGTTGCATCCCAAAGTATGCGCGAGAAGGGATTGGACTATAAATTGAACTTCGGCATTGAACTTCCGCGCCTCAAAGAGATTGCCGCACATTATGAAAAAAATCATGAGGTAGCTCAATCTTTGTGGAAAGAAAATATCCGTGAGTGTAAGATTTTGGCAGGAATGTTGCAGCCGGTAGAAACGTTCTATCCGGAGATTGCCGATATTTGGGTGGAGGATATGCATTATCCGGAAATAGCGGAGTTGACTTGCATGAATTTGTTCCAGCATTTGCCATATGCCTCGGAGAAAGCTTTTGAATGGATGGCGGATGACCGTGAGTTTTTTCAATTATGCGGCTTTATGCTGATGGCACGGTTGTTAATGAATGGCAGCCGCCTCAATGAACGTTCCGAAGCAGAATTTCTGGACCAGGCGATGGTTACCCTGCAAAGTGAAGCATTGTTGCCCCGGAAGGCTGCTGCCACTGCCTTGAAGAAGTTTGCCACGCAAAGCAAGGAGAACGGTAAGAAAGTGAACCGTTTATTGGCTCCATTGGCAAAATCGGACAAGCCGGGAGTCGCTTCTTTGGTGGGAGAGATAAAATTAGAAACAGAATATTGGCTTTAAACTTTCATGTTATCATAAAAAGGTTTAACTTTGACGGCGCAACTGAAATCTGTGATGGAAGAGAATGTGAAAGACAAGGTAAAGCAGATCCTGACAGAATATCTGCAGGTTAACGGGCATCGAAAGACACCTGAACGCTATGCTATACTCGATACTATCTATTCCATCAAAGGTCACTTTGACATTGATAGCCTCTATAATTATATGGCAAATGAAGGGAAATTCCGCGTAAGCAGGGCTACTCTTTATAATACCATTATTTTATTTATCGATGCAAAGTTGGTTATCAAACATCAGTTCGGCAATTCTTCCCAGTACGAGCGTGCGTACAATAATGAGACCCATCATCACATGATATGTACGGAATGCGGCAAGGTGACCGAGTTTCAGGATGAGAATCTGAAGCAGGCCATTGCCGATACGAAGCTGAAGAAATTTCATGCTTCGCATTACTCCTTATATATATATGGAGTATGCAGCAAATGTACTTGGGCAAAACGCAGAAAGAAAAAGGATAAATAATATAAAAACACAGAAAGATGAAAGTAGATGTCTTGTTAGGTTTGCAATGGGGCGATGAAGGCAAAGGAAAGGTTGTCGATGTTTTGACTCCCCGTTATGATGTGGTAGCTCGTTTTCAGGGAGGTCCGAATGCGGGACACACATTGGAATTCGAAGGTCAGAAGTATGTACTCCGTTCTATTCCTTCCGGAATATTTCAGGGAGATAAGGTGAACATCATCGGTAATGGTGTTGTGCTTGATCCGGCTTTGTTCAAAGCAGAAGCGGAAGCTTTGGAAGCCAGCGGTCACCCTTTAAAAGAACGTTTGCATATTTCGAAGAAAGCTCATTTAATTTTACCGACCCACCGTATTCTGGATGCTGCTTACGAAGCTGCCAAAGGGGATGCCAAAGTAGGAACTACCGGTAAAGGTATCGGTCCCACTTATACGGATAAGATCAGCCGTAACGGTGTACGTGTAGGTGATATTCTTCATAACTTTGATGAAGTATATTCAAAGGCAAAAGCGCGTCATGAGCAGATTCTGAAGAGTTTGAATTATGAATATGATATAACCGAATTGGAAAAACAATGGTTGGAAGGTATTGAATATCTGAAACAATTCCATTTGGTAGACAGTGAACATGAAATCAATAATCTGTTGAAGGCCGGTAAGAGCGTACTGTGTGAAGGTGCCCAGGGTACTATGCTTGATGTTGATTTTGGTTCTTATCCTTTTGTGACTTCTTCAAATACCGTTTGTGCAGGTGCTTGTACCGGTTTAGGTATCGGTCCTAATAAAATAGGTAATGTATATGGTATCATGAAGGCATATTGTACCCGTGTGGGTTCAGGTCCGTTCCCTACAGAATTGTTTGATGAAACAGGCAAGAAGATCCGCGACCTGGGGCATGAGTATGGTGCAGTAACCGGTCGTGAACGTCGTTGTGGTTGGATTGACTTGGTAGCTCTGAAATATTCTATCATGGTGAACGGTGTCACTCAACTGATTATGATGAAGAGTGATGTGCTGGATGGTTTTGAAACCATCAAAGCCTGTGTGGCTTATAAAGTGAATGGTGAAGAAATAGACTATTTCCCTTATGATATTACTGAGGGAGTAGAACCGATCTATGTAGAACTTCCCGGATGGAAGACTGATATGACCAAAATGACTAGCGAAGATGAATTCCCGGAAGAATTCAATGCTTATATTACTTTCTTGGAGGAACAACTGGAAACTCCGATTAAGATTATATCAGTAGGTCCCGACCGTGAACAGACCATAGAACGCTATACGGAAGAATAATCTTTTTCTTCTTATATATGTGAAGGGTGCAGCTTTTAGAAGTTGTACCCTTTTCTTTTTGCTTTTGTAAAGTTGCTTTTTGGTCTCTCTCTAAATTACTTTTTATCAAAATGATATTTGTTAAATTATTAACTACTGTTTATTGATGTAAACAACATCTCCTCTTTTAATTTACAAAAGACGCACTTGTTTCTTATAATGAAATAAATTTCTATTTCTTTTTCGGAAAATATAATAAATAAGCAAGATTTCTTTTTGTACTTTTAAAATCAGAAAGAATGTCAAAGTGTAACCATTATTAGTGTTATTGTTTCGTAATGTTAGCAATTGTATCTTTGTACAATTATAAAGAGTGACTGTTTTAAAGTAGCTTAGTTAATGTTTAATTAAAAAAAGAGAGATTTATGAAAGAACGAGTGTTAATGTTGTTGACTGCAATGTTTTTGTGGATTGGCATGGCATCAGCGCAAACGGTCAAAGTGGCAGGTGTTGTCACTTCGGCGGAAGACGGAGAACCGATTATTGGTGCATCGGTTTTGGTTAAGGGTACTACATTGGGTACGATCACAGGTATAAATGGTGATTTTGAAATATCGAATGTACCTTCATCTGCTAAATTCTTGGTTGTCTCTTACGTAGGCTTGAAAACGCAAGAGGTGGCAATTAAACCGGGAAATATGAGTGTTGTACTTCAATCGGATGCAGAGGTGTTGGATGAAGTCGTTGTTACTGCTCAAGGATTGACTCGAAAGGAAAAGTCTTTGGGATACTCTACCCAAAAAGTGGCTGGTGAGAAGCTGACAGTTGCACGCCAGACAGACTTGGGTAACGCTATGGCAGGTAAAATAGCCGGTGCCCGTTTCTTCGGAGCTTCCGGTGCTACATTTGATTCGGGAACTATCGTTCTTCGTGGTACTACAGACTTTACTTCTCCTGAAGGAAGTGAACCTATTTATGTGGTAGATGGATCTATCACCAACAAGAACAGTATTAATATGGACGATGTGGAATCCATCAATGTATTAAAAGGTGCCGCTGCAACAGCTTTGTATGGATCTCAAGGTGGTAATGGCGCTGTTATCATTACTTCAAAAGGTGCAAAAGAAGGCAAAGGACATATTGAAGTAAGCCATACCTTGCAATGGGAGAAATACTATAACCACTTTGATATGCAGAAATCTTATGGTGGCGGTAGCTATGGTTTTGAAGGAGAACGTATGGATGCACAATATGGAAGCCAATATGATACGATGAGCCCGGAATTCTTATATGGTATTTATGGACAAATGAAGAATGCGGACGGTTCTTATGCTTACGATTACGGTTCTGATGAAAGCTGGGGAGCACGTTATGATGCAAATGTAAAAATGGCATCTGCTTTGTATTGGGATCCTACTAGTCCTAAATATGGTGTGGCTTCTCCTTATGTGCATGGTCTTGACTTGGCTGACTTGTTTAGAACAGGCGTGTCCAATACTACCAATGTATCCTTTTCAAAGTCCGGCAAGGATTACTCTTCACGCATTTCGTTTACAAATAGCCAACGCGATGGTATTCAGCAGAATTCAGAAGCTGTTCGCCGTTTTTTATCGGTGAAGACTACTTTCAAACCGGTTGACTGGATGAATGTTTCATTGGATTATAAATACACATATCGCCGAAATCAGAATGGAGCAGAAGAAGGTTATGGCGCAGCTCGTAACATAATGCACGAATATCTGCAATGGGGACAGACTAGTGTGAACCTGAAGGATTATAAAGATTATGAACGTCCGGATGGAAGCTGGCGTACATGGAATATCATATCTCCTTCAGATTTGGGTGCTAATTTCCATGATAACCCGTATGCTGTATTCGATAAAAATAATAATTATGTTACCGAACAGTGGAACGTATTTACCGGTGATGCGGAAATATTGTTGCCTTTCAATATTAAAGGTGGTGTACGTGTAATGGGTAATATGAAGAATTATAATTCGGAGATAAAAAGAAGTGATGGCTCTATTAATTTCTTGTCACGTTACGAGGAGGAACAATATCATGTTCGCGACCTGACGATTCAGGGACGTCTGACTTGGGGGGATCGTTTCATTGATGATCGTTTGTCAGTAGATGCTGCTGCCTTTATTGAGGAACGTAATTATAATTATGGAACATTGAAAGCCAACACTACAAGCGGTTTAATTATCAATGATTATTTCAACTTGAATGCCTCCAATGGTTATGTAAATGCTACTAATGAAGAACAGCATTATAAAACCCGGAGTCTTTTTGCTAATGTAACTCTAGGTTTTGATGATACTTACTTTTTGGATGGATCATTGCGTAATGACTGGGATTCAAGACTGCCTGTCAGCAACAATAGTTATTTGTATGGTGGACTTTCTGCCAGTGTCATGCTGAATCAGTTCTTGAAAAATGCACCTTGGCTGAACTATTGGAAGTTGAGAGCTTCTTTGGCGCAAGTAGGTTCTACATTGTCTGTTTATAAAACTTTGCAGGATTATAATGTAACAGATACAGATAATACCAACTACAAATATAACTCACTGACTTCAATTTACGGGTCACCAACTCAGTTGAATCCGAATATTAAACCGACCATTTCAACAACTTATGAAGTTGGTACAGAATTCCGTATGTTTGAAAATCGTTTCTGGGGTGATTTCAACTTCTATCAACGTGATACGAAGAACCAAATTTTGAATGTGACGGTTGCGCCCCAGTCCGGTTATTCTTCACGTCAGTTGAATGCAGGTTTGGTACGTAACAAAGGTGTTGAAATCAGTCTGGGTGGTACTCCTGTCAGAACAAAAGATTTCCAATGGGATATTGATGCAAATATTTCAAAGAATACCAATAAGTTGGTTAGACTGAATGAAACGATTGATTCATATATGATTGAAGGAAATCGATTCTATTATAACTGGTATTTGAAAGCGCAGGTAGGCAAACCCATCGGTGTTATTACTACTATGGCGCGCTGGCAGTATAATGAAAACGGAGAGTTGTTGTTGAATCCTACAACAAGTGCCAACTGGGGAGGCGGTTATAGCCCCGCAGTAGAAGCGAATGTAGAAAAAGAAGCCGGTAACTTCCAACCTGACTGGACCGGTGGTTTCTCTACCAGTTTCCGATATAAAAACTTCCGTTTGAATGCAAGCTTTGACTATATGATTGGCGGGCAGATGGTTTCTTGGACGAATATGTGGTCAACAGCTTCGGGTACCAGTGCCAAGACAGCAGTCAAAAACAAGAATGGAGTCAATGAGCGTGAACCTATAAGTAAAGGTGGTGGTGTATTTGTAACAGGTGTGGATGCTAAGACCGGAGAAAAAGTGGAATGCTATATGAATGCATATCAGTATTATCATTATCTGGCGAACTATGACAATGATAATTGGGTATATGACCGCAGTTATTTAAAGATGCGCGAAGTGTCCTTAAGCTATACTGTTCCGACTTCATTGTTGGCAAAAGCTAAAATAGGATTGAGCAGTGCCAGTGTTTCCTTTGTAGCAACCAATCCTTGGTTGATCTATTCGGCATGTCCCAATGTAGATCCCTCTGAGTCCGGAACAAACTGGATTGAAGGTGGACAGGCTGCCTCTACACGCTCTTTCGGTCTGACAGTTAAATTAGGTTTCTAACCCATTAAATTTAGGAGATTATTTTATGAAATATATTAAATCAATTATGGCTGCATTAGCCTTCACTACTGTTTTTGCAGGATGTGATATGGGTGATTTTGATGACTTGAATGTCAATCCCAACAAGCCTAGTGAAGCTTATACATCAATGCTATTCACTTTTTCGGCTAGATATGTGAGATACTTTACAATGACCAGTTCCACTTATGATCCTTGGATTCAAGAATGGACGGGCTATTTGTCGGAATCAAAAAATAACCAGTATGGTCCGTTACAGACAACGGTAAACTATTCTACTACCAATCTGTATCGTTACTATATCAAGAACTTGAATACCATCATAGAATTGAATGAAGATGAAGCGACTCGTGGTGCTGTAAGCGTACAATCTTTTGGTTCGAATACCAATCAGATAGCCGCCGCCAAAACTCTTCGCGCTTTTTTATATATGACATTGACCGATATTTTAGGTCCGATTCCTTATTCTGACGCTTTCAAGGGTGAAAGTGAAGATATTTGGGAACCTAAGTTTGATTCTCAGGAATCTATTTATGCTGCATTGGATGCAGAATTGCAGGATGCTTATACTCGATTTGATGAATCTACTTCGCTTAGCTCTGCGGATATCATATATAATGGTGATATGGGTAAATGGAAAAAGTTTAATGCCTCACTTCGTATGATGATGGCTATCAAGATGGCAGATGTTGACCCGACCAATGGACGGACACGTTTTGCCAAAGCTTATAGTGATGGTGGTATGACCGAAGTTGCAGACGGTTTCCATTATACATTCGACTCAAATAGTAGCGCCTATTCTTGGATGTATTATGTCGGAAATAAGGAGTATGCCGGTGCCGGACTAAACTTTGTACCTAATAAGGTTATTGTGGACGCATTAAAAGAATATAAGGATCCGCGCATGTTCTCATACTTTACACTGAATGGATATAAAGGTTTAGTGGCAGGTGATCCGACTGATTTCAATGCTTATAAAGGTGTTCCTTTTGGACTGGAATCAAATGCGGCAGTGTCGGCAGCTTCAGAAGGTTGTTGTAGTGTAGCGGATTCTTATTGTGCTCCACAGGCAACTTATGGACTTATTACAACAGCGCGTACCTTGCTGGTTGAGGCAGAAGCGGCTGTACTGGGCTGGATTGATGCTGATCCGAAAGCATTGTATGAAGCCGGTATCCGTTCCTCATTCGATTTTCAGGGTACATATCATACTGCCGTTAGCGGTGTAGACGAATACATTGCATCTGTAGCACTCTCTGATAATAAAGACGAAGCATTGAAGCAGATTGTGATGCAACGCTTCTTGGCCGGTTTCATGACCGATGGTATTGAATCCTGGTCTGACTGGCGTCGTTATAATATTCCTATTCTGCCCATTGGAGCAGGACAGACTGCAGAAGGCATTACGGTTTATCCTTACCGTATGAGCTACTCTGACACCGACAAACAATATAATGTAGAAAACTCTAACGAAGCAATCGATACCTACTTAAACGGTTCAGACGACCGTTGGCAAAGAGTATGGTGGGATATTGCAGATAATTAAGATTCTCTCTTTTAAAGATTATCTATGTGGGGACATTCTCTGTGAAGAGAGTGTCCTTGCTTTTTTTGTATATATAGGATTTAATATGTAGAGGGGGGAATACCTGAGGTAAGTGCATAAAAAAAGGCTATCTATCCCAGACAGCCAATCTTTTGTTAACCTTAAATCTAATACTATGAAAAACACATTGCAAAGATACGGACATTTCGGAGAATAGCAAGCTTTTGAGTGCTAATACCCTGTTTTATAACATGCTTTAGAATTATCCCGATACTTGTTAACAGTCTTGGCGGAGATTGCAAATATATGTTTCGTCCTTCCGGCCCATAGAAATAACTTCCGATTAAAGCATAGAATATCCTGCATTGAAATGAGAGAGAATAACGATGGAATGGGCCCTTTTCCTGCTCAACGGCATAAATGTAACATGAAGAAAGATATTTGTATCATAATAGCCGAAGAATGAGACGGGGGCGCAATGATGTGAAACATAAAATAATCAGATTTTCATTGGTGTTCCATAAATTTGCAAATGTCAGAAGATGATAAAAGAGGTGTTTTGAATTAGGTATCAAGAAATGGGCAATATAGGTTGTTTTCATAATTAAAGTTAGGTTAGATTAGGTTAGATGAAAACAGAACTGCTTTTTCTTTTCCCTTTTGAATAGAGTAAAGAAGAAGCAGCCTGTTTTTTTAAAGAAAACGGTTTTTGAAATAAATGACTATAATAAAAAAATAAAATACTATGAATACACTCAATCAAAAGGTGTCAATGGCCGAGAAAATCGGTTATAGTCTAGGCGATTGTTCCGCCAATCTGGTTTTCCAGATGATGATGATTTATCAGACGAAGTTTTATACTGATGTTTTCGGACTGGAAGGAGCCATAGCGGGTACGGTGATGTTAGTAGCCCGTGTTGTAGATGCTTTTGTGGATCCTACAGTCGGCATATTGTCCGACCGTACTAAAACGCGTTGGGGAAAATATCGTCCCTGGGTGCTTTGGACAGCGTTGCCGTTTATGGTGTTTTATGTATTGGCGTTTTATAATCCGGGTATAGAAGATAAAGGAATGGTGGCACTCTATGCTACTATCTCTTATACGCTGCTAATGACCTTGTATTCATTCAACAATACTCCTTATGCCTCCTTGGGTGGTGTAATGTCCAGTGACATTAAGGAACGGACCAGTATCACTTCCGTTCGCTTTGTGGCGGCTACTATTGCTCAGTTTGTGGTGCAGGGGCTTACCTTGCCATTGGTTAATAAATTTTCGGATGGAGGTGATAAAGGGCATGGCTGGTTGTGTACAGTAGGGCTGTTTGCATGTGTCGGCTTTGTGTTCTTGGTGATTACTTTCTTTTCGGCAAAGGAGCGTATTACTCCTCCTGCCAATCAGAAAACGGATACAAAGAAAGATATAAAAGATGTATTCAGTAACATTCCATGGCGTGCCATGTTTATCCTTACCTTGTTCATCTTTACTACACTGGCTATGTGGGGAAGTGCCATGAATTATTATTTTGAGAATTATGTAGATTCTGCCGCGCTCTATGCTTTTTTGGATAAAATAGGTCTGGTGGCAACAGAAGTGGGGGATGGCATCGGATATACTATTCTGAATGCATTCGGATTGGTAGTTAGTAGTCCGGATTCGGCATATGAGGTTGGCTTCGGAGTATTTAATATGCTGGGGGCTTTGGTACAGTTCTTTGGTGTGATTTTCCTCTCCGGTTTCCTTGCCAATCGTTATGGAAAGAAGAATGTATTTGTGGTATGCCTGGCATTGACTGCCTTATTTACTGCTATGTTCTATTTCCCCGGTAAAAAGGATGTGGAAACGATGTTTCTGCTCAATTTCTTAAAGAGTTTGGCTTATGCTCCTACGGTTCCATTGCTTTGGGCAATGATTGCTGATGTGGCAGATTATTCGGAATACATTAACTATCGTCGTGCTACAGGTTTTGTTTTTGCAGGAGTTGTCTTTGCATTAAAGGCGGGTTTGGGAATCGGTAGTGCTATTTTGGGATTCCTTTTATCTGGGTTTGGTTACATATCCGGTGCCGGTGTCAACCAAAGCGATTCGGCTATTCATGGCATTCTGTTATCTTCCAGCCTGATTCCGGCTGCTACATTCTTTGTAGGCGTCATTACTCTTTATTTCTATCCCATTACCAAGAAATATAATGAGAAGATGCAAGCTGAACTGACTGAACGCAGAAGTAAATCAGATTATTAATTATATACTCATAATTCAATGAAAGTAAGACACATTACATTAGGGATGTTGATGGTTGCCGCTTTAGCGGCATGCAACAGTGGTAAATCGACAGCCGTGGTATCGGAACCATCTTTGAAAGATGCTGTTGGAGATAAGTTTTTGATCGGAACGGCTTTGAATGTAAATCAGTCATCGGGGCGTGATACGAATTCTGTGAAGATAGTGAAGCAGCATTTCAACGCGATAGTGGCGGAAAATTGTATGAAGTGTGAAGAAATCCATCCCGAGGAGAACCGCTATGATTTTAGCAAAGCAGATGAGTTTGTGAAGTTCGGTGAAGAAAACGGGTTGGTTGTTACCGGTCATTGCCTGATATGGCATTCACAGCTTCCCGCTTGGTTTTGTGTGGATGAAAAAGGAAAGCAAGTTTCTGCCGAAGTGTTGAAGCAGCGAATGAAAGACCATATTACTACCGTTGTAAGCAGATATAAAGGGCGTATCAAAGGTTGGGATGTAGTGAATGAAGCCATTTTGGAAGATGGCTCCTGGAGAAAGAGCAAATTCTATGAGATTCTGGGAGAAGAATTTATTCCTTTGGCTTTCCAGTATGCACACGAAGCTGATCCTGATGCGGAACTTTACTATAACGATTATTCTATGGATCAGAAAGGCAAGCGTGAGACGGTGGTGAAACTGGTGAATAGCATGAAAGAGAGAGGGCTTCGGGTCGATGCCATCGGTATGCAGGGGCATATGGGAATGGATCATCCTGATATGAATGAATTTGAGGCAAGCATGGTGGCTTTTGCTTCTACCGGGGCAAAAGTGCTGATTACTGAATGGGATATGAGTGCCCTGCCTACTGCCCATATGGGAGCTAATGTCGCTGATACGGTTGCATTCAAAAAAGCTCTGAATCCATATACGGATGCCCTTCCCGATTCTGTATCGCAGGCGTGGAACGCTCGTATGCGGATGTTCTATGATTTGTTCGTGAAACATTCGGATGTAGTCAGTCGCGTTACTGCATGGGGCGTTTCGGACGGCGATTCATGGAAGAACGGTTTTCCTGTTAGAGGTCGTAAGGATTATCCGTTGCTGTTTGATCGTAACTATGAGGCAAAACCATTTGTAAAAGAACTAATTGAAAAGAAATAAAACCATGAAAAAAGAAGTAAGATATTTAGTGCCCGGAGATTATATGGCAGATCCTGCCGTGCATGTCTTTAATGGCAGACTTTACATTTATCCTTCCCACGACTGGGAAAGTGGTGTTCCTGAGAATGATAACGGTGATCATTTTAATATGAAAGATTACCATGTTTTTTCTACAGATGATGTGATAAATGGTGAGATAAAAGATCATGGGGTGATACTTGCCGTAGAGGATATTCCTTGGGCAGGGCGTCAGTTGTGGGATAGCGATGTTGCTTTTAAAGACGGCAGATACTATTTATATTTCTCACTGAAAGACCAAAATGATATTTTTCGCATCGGAGTTGCTGTCAGTGACAAGCCCGAAGGTCCTTTCATTCCGCAACCGGACCCGATAAAAGGCAGTTATAGTATTGACCCTGCTATACTTGATGATGGTGATGGCAATTATTATATGTATTTCGGTGGTTTATGGGGTGGCCAGTTACAACGCTATAGGGACAACAAAGCATTGGAAAGTGCTGCTTTCCCTGCTGATGATGAACCAACTATTCCTTCACGCGTAGTAAGGCTAAGTGAGGATATGCTGGAATTTGCTGAAGCCCCCCGTGCACTGGTTATTTTAGATGAAAATGGCAAACCATTGACAGCAGGGGATAACAGTCGTCGTTTCTTTGAGGCTTCCTGGATGCATAAATATAATGGAAAGTATTATTTTTCTTATTCTACCGGAGATACGCACCGTTTGTGTTACGCCATCGGTAATAGTCCTTACGGTCCGTTCACTTATCAAGGAGTGATTCTTACTCCGGTAGTGGGATGGACTACTCACCATGCCATTGTGGAGTATAAAGGTAAATGGTATTTGTTCCATCATGATTGTGTTCCCTCTAATGGATTGACATGGCTCCGTAGTTTGAAAGTGGTGGAATTAGAATATAATGCAGATGGTACAATTAAAACAATAGATGGTGGAGGGGAGTAAATAACGTACTATGTAGTCATTGACTTGACACCGCTAAAAAAAGATATCCCGGTGTGAAAGAGTAACTTTCACACCGGGATAATTTTTTATGGCTATCTATACCAATCTTTTTATTAATCTTATAATAAAGCCATTAATTTGATAATTAGTTGTTTATTATCATGCTTGTTCCAGTGTGCGTTAATCATAATGCCAATGTCTAATATCTTTTGCTTTTTTATGATAAAAATAGTCTATTTATATCATTCTTACTTTATTGATTTATTTTATTTTTTGTGATTATTTCAAAAACATAACTTTATCATAGTACGTATTAGTTGAAATTTCCTCTTTGTACATAGATATGTTTTCTCAGTTCTTCCATGTAAATCTCTGATCCCAAAGAGATGGAGGAAATATTTCTATTTTACAGTATATTTGGCTGTTTGTCTGTGAAGATTATGGAGCCTTAGTGGATTATTGATTTATTCAATCAGACTGTATGTACAAAAGACTTTCTATTCAAAAAAGGATCCTTATCTGTGAAGATTAGGAATCCTTTTTTGAATGTTTTAGAAAGAGGATATAGAATTATTTATGCAATAAAAGAGAAAAAATATATATAGGTAAATTTGCTAATTACAACTATTTCGTAAGAAAGCAAGTATGTTCTAATTTAAAAAATGAAAAGAAAAAATGAAGAAAACGTTTTTTTGTGCAACACTATTTATGATAGTCGTTTGTGGTGCATATGCGCAGTCTTCTGGTTTTGGAAACAATGAAGGAGGCAATAGCAAGCACAAGGTAGAAACGAACCGGTTTCAGGATAATTGGTTCATAAGTTTGGGTGGTGGAGCTCAAATGTATTTTGGCGATCACGATAGACAGATGTCTTTCGGTGATCGTCTTTCCCCTGCTTTGGATATAGCAGTGGGCAAATGGTTCACGCCGGATGTTGGTGTTCGAGTGATGTATAGTGGACTCTCTATTAAAGGTGCTACTCAAGGTGGTCCGCATTCTAATGGTAAACCTATCAGTGGTAAGCCTCAAACAGGGTATTGGCTGACAGAACAGAAGTTTGACTTCTTTAATCTTCATGGTGATGTCATGTTTAATCTTTCCAATTTGTTTTGCGGTTACAATGAGAATCGTTTTTGGAATTGTAGTCCCTATATAGGATTGGGTTGGATGAGAACTTGGGAAGATCCTAGTTCTAATGAGGTGAGTGCCAATTTGGGTATTTTGAATTCTTTCCGTATTTCTTCTGCATTTGACCTCAATGTAGATGTTCGTGGCGTGATGGTAAATGATCGTTTTGATGGTGAAGTAGGTGGTCGTAAAGAAGAAGGACTTTTATCTGCTACCGTAGGGATAACTTATAAATTTCCCAAACGTAATTGGAATCGTAACCGTACGGTTGTGATGTATGATAACAATGCTTTGAACGAACTGCGTGAAAAGATGGCTGCAATGAGCGCGGAGAATGCCCGTCTTCAGCAAGCTATTGCAGCAGGTAATAAATCTGAGGCTGAAACCATTGTTCGTAAGATGGAAGTGGCTGCACCTAATTTGGTGACATTTGGTATGGGCAAGAGTGAACTGAGTCGTGAAAGCCGTGTGAATCTCGGGTTCTTGGCTAAAGTTATCAAAACTACAGATCCAAATGCAATTTATACCATTACAGGCTATGCCGATGCCGGAACTGGAACGGATGCTGTCAACAATCGTTTGAGTCGGGAGCGTGCACAAGCTGTTTATGATTGCCTTGTGAATGAATATGGTATTCCTGCCTCTCAACTTCGTATAGAGCATAAAGGTGGAGTGGATAATATGTTTTATGACGACCCCCGCTTGAGTCGTGCGGTGATAACACGCAATGAGTAATTAAAGAATATGTAATGGCAATTATGAACGAGAAAAAAATGGAAAAAGGAAGTTATGAAGCTCCTGTAATAAAGAAGCAACAAGTGATTTTGGAACAGGCTATTGCCGGATCCTATTTAATAACTAATACTGGAAGCGTACAGCATGAGTGGATTGAAGAGGATATAAATGATGATATTGTCATTGGATTATAATAGCCGCTATTGACAAAATTGGTGCGTTAATTAACAAATTCATTAGAAGAAAATAAAATGGAAAGACGAAATTTATTTAACTTATTGGTAGGAAGTTTATTACTTGTAGGCCCTTTCTTGTCATCATGTAGCAAAGATGATTTGAAGGAAGCGTCATCATCAGGAAATCGTATGCTGACTTTTAATGTTGGTGTAGGTTTTGAGGATAACTCAGATGAACAGTCTCGGGCTTTTATGGAAGAGGCGGATACTATTTATCAGAACCTAGGTGATGGAATGAAAATAGAAGCCATTATTGAAGGAAACAAATTCGAAAATTCCCGTGCAAAAGAAACAATGGCTAATGGAGTAGCTGTATTAGCCATTGTATATAATACAACTACCAATAGAGTTCATAGTGTACAGAATTTGGTGATATATAGTGGTAAGCTGATATGTCAAGTCCCTGATGATCGTAACGTAAGAGTTGTATTTTATTCTTATAATACGACCACACCTCCGACTACTTCCCTAGTAGTGAATGATCCTATTACAAAGTTTGATGAGGCCAATAGTGCAGTCAGCTTTAGAGAAGATGTTTTGCGGGTTGAATCTATAGATATAACTCCTGATACGAATATAACTTCTTTAGGTTCAATAGTCTTTAAACATATGTTCACAAGAATAAAAACGATAATGACCGGTCGTAAAAAATTTACGCATTTCATTGCGATGATGGATGATGAGAGTGCACGTCGGGATGCTGCTGTAAATATCGTTTTGGGAACGATGACACCTGGCGTTGAACCAGTAGGAACCCTAATGCATGGTTATGAAACGGGAACAAAGGTCGTTTCTTCAGATTTTGAGTATTTTATTCCAACAGCTATAGAATCACATACACTAAGTCTTACTCAAGTTGATCACAAAGCTGTAGTCTATCCCCCAGTGACATTTAATAAAAGATTTGAAGCTGGACATAGTTATACAATTTATGTAAGTCTGCTTAATTAAGAAAGAGCCTTCCTTGTTGGTATTATATAAAGGATTCTGCATAGAACAATTATATATCAGTGTAGAATCCTTCTTCTTTCTATTTTTATATGCCCCTGTTTTTTCTATTATCATTTAAAAATGTTTCTTCTTTCTGTTCTTTTAGGAGGAAATGTTTATATTTGTATCGGCTAAAATCTAATAACAATCAATATCGAATCATATGAAAAACAAGCAAATAATACTGTGTGCATTCTTATTGTTATGTCCTTTCTTGCTCTATGGACAGCAATCATCTTCTGTTGCATCAACGTCTTGTGCTAATAATCAAGGTTATATCCAGCATCCGTGGCAAGGGAAAAAAGTGGGATATATAGGAGATTCCATCACTGATCCTAACTGCTATGGAAATGAGATAAAAAAATATTGGGATTTCCTGAAAGAATGGCTGGGCATCACTCCTTATGTATATGGCGTAAGTGGCAGGCAGTGGAATGATGTACCCCGACAGGCAGAGAAATTGAAAGAAGAACATGGAACAGAAGTTGATGCCATTATTGTCTTGATGGGAACAAACGATTTTAATAATGGAGTGCCTATAGGAGAATGGTTTACCGAGAAAGAAGAACAAGTGATGGCAGCGCGTGGTGAAGTTAAGAAGTTAGTAACTCGCAAGAGGCGTACTTTCATTATGACGAATGATACCTATAAAGGGCGTATTAATATAGGAATGGACAAACTCAAGAAACTCTTCCCCGATAAACAGATTGTATTGCTGACTCCATTACATCGCTCTTTGGCCGATTTTGGTGAAAAGAATGTGCAGCCGGATGAAAGCTATCAGAATAGTTGCGGAGAATACATAGATGTCTATGTACAGGCCATAAAAGAAGCAGGTAATCTGTGGGGAGTTCCTGTGATAGATTTTAATTCGGTAACCGGAATGAATCCTATGATAGAGGAACAGCTCATTTATTTCCATGATTCAAGCTTTGATCGTCTACATCCTAATACTACAGGACAGGAACGCATGGCGCGTACATTAATGTATCAATTACTTTCATTGCCGGCAGTGTTTTAAAAATGAATATCCGTATTTGAGAAATTTTAGTGAACCGCCTGATAATCAGCTTGAATGTGTCTGTTAGATATAACTTTTCTAATAATACAGGCATAAAAAAAGGAGCACCGCTGTACTCCAACCTTTGTTAACCTTAAATCTAATACTATGAAAAACACAATGCAAAGGTACGAACTCTAATTAAATTCGCAAATAAAACAACTGAAAAAGTATGTTTTCTAACATTTATTTAGTGATCTGCCTCTTTCTTTTATCCTTTTTAGATCTTATGTTAAAAAACAATCCTTCCATGCAGTCTTTTTGCCGATTGCTTATCTTTATCTAAGTATAGGTAACAGATATGGAGATTAGAGAACTGGTGGCTTTGTGTAAAAGTGGAGATGAACGAGCTTTGGGCTTGCTTTATAAGACATATTCTCAAAAAATGATGAGAATATGTCTTCACTATACATCGAGTCGGGAAATTGCAGAGGATTTGCTTCATGATGGTTTTATTGTCATCTTCACTTCCATTCATTCGCTGCGTGACCCCGAAAAGTTGGAATTCTGGATGGGGAGAATTATAAAAAACATAGCATTGAGGTATATCAATCAAAACAATCTTGTTACCACGGTACGGCTGTCTGAACTCTCGGATGATGAATTGCCGGAAGAAGAGGACTTTCTTTCACCGGATTTTATTCCTTATAGCACTTTGCTTTCTATGATAGATCGTCTGCCGAAAGGTTATGGAAATATTTTCAGACTATCGGTTCTGGAAGGTCTTTCCCATAAAGAAATAGCTGCTTTATTGGATATTGCTCCTCATTCTTCTTCTTCCCAGTTATCGCGGGCAAAAAGTTTATTGAAGAAAATGATTGCTGATTACCGAATGTCCATTATCCTGTTTATCGGAGTTCTGATTCCTGTTTTTTATGGATATTTGTTCAGGCACAGCAAAACGATAGAAAAGAAGGTGCAAAGTGTGCCGGGGAGGCAATCTATTTTCCCTTCTGAACAGAGTGTGCCTTCGGAGCCTGTGCAGGCATTGACTCCTGCAACCCCTTCTGCGCCCGCCATGCCTTCTGAAGAAATAGGCTGTCCTGAAGTTGCGGCAAGATTATCATTACTGCGAGATTCACAGATAGCGGAGATACCAGTTTCTGTCGAAAGGAAGGATACAGTAAATCCTTCATCTTCTATGCAATCACTTGTGGCAGAAGTCCCCTTCCCTGTGTTTAGTCGTCCTTCCGCCTCCGGACATTCCAAATGGAAATTTATGTTACTCGGTTCTGTCGGTTCACAATTAGCCCGGAATCTGTATAAATGGATTGCAACTCCTCAGGCAGAGGGGGTTGCTTCGGACTTCCCCCAACAGGTGAATACTTGGGAAGAATATTATGCTTATTTGAATGCCCGCAGTGAGGCGGGGTTGTCAGCAGATTCACTCGCCCTGATGGAAGTGGCGGGAAATAATAACGGGGACATTGTAGAACACCAGTGTCACTACGCTCCTATAACTCTCGGATTATCTATGAATAAAAAGATAAATGACCGTTGGAGTTTGGAAACCGGATTGCAATATACTTACTTAAAGTCGACTTTTACTACCGGAAATCAATTTGCTATTGAGGAAATGCAGAAACTGCACTACATCGGCATTCCACTCAAAGTTTCTTATCGTTTGGCGGATTATAAGAATATCTCTTTCTATTCTACAGTGGGTGCACAAGTGGATATTCCCTTGAAAGGGACATTGAATACATATCATGTGACGGACAGTATTTCTATGCCAATGGGACATCGGTCTTTGGGAGTACCCTGGCAATTCTCTGTTAATGGAGGGGTGGGATTGCAATATAACTTCTCTTCTTCGGTCGGTATTTATGCCGAACCTTCTGTTCATTACTATATTCCTGACGGAAGTAACATAAAGACTATCCGGAAGGAGCATCCTGTTACATTCTCCATTCCTGTGGGGCTGCGTATCTCTTGGTAATTTTATTCATCTGTTTTTCATCTTTTTTGCATATAAAACCGTATCTTTGCTGCCACTTTAGCAAAAGGATAAAAAACGAATGGTTTCAGTAGACAATTTAAAAGTAGAATTTGGAGTAACACCTCTCTTTGAGGATGTATCATATGTTATCAATAAGAGAGATCGTATTGCGCTGGTCGGGAAGAACGGCGCCGGTAAATCTACTATGCTAAAAATATTGGCAGGGCTGCAAGCGCCAACTTCGGGAACGGTATCCGTACCGCGTGATGTATCCATCGGCTATCTGCCCCAGGTAATGATTCTGAGCGATGTGCATACCGTGATGGAGGAAGCTGAGATGGCGTTTGAGCATATCTTCGAATTACAAGCCAGCTTGGAGAAGATGAATCAGGAATTGGCAGACCGCACGGATTATGATTCCGAGGGTTACCATAAACTGATTGAAAAGTTTACGCATGACAATGAACGCTACCTGATGATGGGTGGCACTAACTATAAAGCGGAAATAGAACGCACTTTGATAGGATTGGGATTCTGCCGGGAAGATTTTAACCGTCCCACTTCCGAATTTAGTGGAGGCTGGCGTATGCGTATCGAACTAGCCAAACTGTTGCTGCGCCGTCCCGATGTCTTGTTGCTGGACGAACCTACCAACCACTTGGATATTGAAAGTATCCAATGGCTGGAAAACTTCTTGAAAGTAAGTGCCGGAGCAGTCGTCTTGGTGAGTCACGACCGCGCCTTTATAAATAATGTAACCAATCGCACCATTGAAATATCCTGCGGACACATCTATGATTATAAAGTAGCCTATGATGAATTTGTAGTCTTGCGCAAAGAACGTCGTGAACAGCAACTCCGCGCTTACGAAAACCAGCAGAAGCAAATTCAGGATACGGAAGAATTTATAGAACGCTTCCGTTACAAAGCCACCAAGTCCGTACAGGTGCAAAGCCGCATCAAGCAACTGGAAAAGATTGTTCCCATTGAAATAGATGATGAAGATAATTCTGCTTTGCGACTGAAATTCCCGCCCGCCATGCGTTCCGGCAACTATCCGGTGATTTGTGATGGGGTGAAGAAAGCATATGGTAACCATGTGGTATTCCATGATGTGACACTGACCATTAATCGTGGTGAGAAGGTAGCCTTTGTAGGAAAGAACGGTGAAGGTAAGTCTACTTTGGTAAAATGTATCATGGACGAAATCCCATACGAAGGGAAACTGACCATCGGGCACAACGTACAAATAGGATACTTTGCACAGAACCAGACACAAATGCTGGATGAGAACCTTACCGTATTTGATACCATAGACTATGTGGCAAAAGGGGATATCCGATTGAAAATACGTGATATACTGGGCGCATTCATGTTTGGCGGTGAGGCATCCGACAAGAAAGTAAAAGTCCTTTCGGGAGGGGAACGCAGCCGCCTCGCCATGATAAAGCTGTTGCTGGAACCGGTGAACTTCTTGATTTTGGACGAACCTACCAACCACCTGGATATGCGTTCAAAAGATGTTTTGAAAGAAGCAATCAAAGAGTTTGACGGAACGGTGATCGTAGTATCACATGACCGTGAATTCCTGGACGGACTGGTAACCAAAGTCTACGAATTTGGCGGTGGAATAGTAAGAGAACACATCGGAGGCATCTATGACTTCCTGCAAAAGAAGAAAATAGAGAACCTGAATGAACTGCAACTCTCAACATCTCCCACAGCATCGGCAACCAAAAAGGAAGAGCTCGAAACGGTAAGCGAAAACAAACTGTCATACGAAGCGCAAAAGGAACTGAACAAGAAACTTCGTAAACTGGAGAAACAAGTGGCGGACTGTGAACAGAAAATAGAGAAGCTGGAGGCACAGATAGGAGAGGTGGAAGCCCAAATGGCAACTCCCGAAGGAGCTTCGGATATGGCTTTGTACGAGCAGCACCAGAAATTGAAAAAAGAATTAGACCAGGTCGTAGAAGAATGGGAAGCAGTCTCTATGGAACTGGAAGAGGGACAAAAATAAATAACTATATTTATAAGTAAACAAATGAAAGCAAGACATTATTTACCATTAGCTGCATTCTCACTGGCATTGCTGGCAGGATGTAACAGCAAGAAGGAAGCCGCTTTGACTTCAGGTATTGATTTGGCCAACCTTGACACTACAGCCATTCGTGGCACTGATTTCTATCAGTATGCATGTGGAGGATGGATGAAAAATCACCCTCTAACGGACGAATATTCACAATATGGTTCTTTCAACGAATTGGCTGAAAATAACAATAAGCAGTTGAAAGAGTTGATTACGGAACTTGCTGTGAAGGAACACACTCCGGGCAGTGTGGACCAGAAAATCGGAGATTTGTATAACATTGCCATGGACAGTGTGAAACTGAATAAAGATGGCGCTGCTCCTATTCTTCCTATGTTGCAGAAGATAGCAACCATGAAATCTTCGGCAGATGTGATGCCTATGATGGCTGAGATGATCAATGAAGGTGTAGGCAGTTATTTTGGCTTTGGTGTAGGAGCTGATGAAAAGAACAGTTCTATGAATATCTTCCAGATAGGTCAGGGCGGTATCGCTTTGGGTGAAAGGGAATATTACTTGGCTACCGACTCGGCTACGCAGAAGATTCGTGAAGAATATAAGAAACACATTGTCAAGATGTTCCAGTTGGTGGGCGACGATGAGGCTACTGCAACGAAGAAGATGCAGGATATATTGGAAATAGAAACAGCTATTGCCAAAGCATCATCCAGCAAAGCCGAATTGCGTGATCCGGAAGCTAATTACCATAAGATGACTCTGGACGAGTTCAAGAAACTGACCCCCGATATGGATTGGGATACTTACTTGAATGCCATTGGCGTTAAAGGTGTGAATGAATTAATAGTAGGACAGATTGCTCCTTTGCAGGAAGTGAACAAGCTGATTAAAACAATGCCTGTAGAAAAACAGATTGCTTACCTGCAATCCCGTTTAATCAGCAATGCAGCAAGCTATTTGAGCGACGACTTCCGTGCTGAAGCATTTAATTTCAGCGGCAAGGTAATGTCCGGAGCCAAAGAAGACCGTCCCCGTTGGAAACGTGCCATCAGCAATATAGACAACGTATTGGGTGAAGCAGTAGGACAGATGTATGTTCAGAAATACTTCCCCGCAGCAGCCAAAGAACGTATGCAGCATTTGGTAAAGAACTTGCAAACCGCCTTGGGTGAACGCATCACCAATCTGGAATGGATGGGTGACAGCACTAAGCAGAAAGCGATTGAAAAACTGAATGCCTTTACCGTAAAGGTAGGTTATCCTGATAAATGGAAAGACTATTCTACTCTGGAAATCAAGAACGATTCTTATTGGGAGAATATGGTACGTGCCAGTCAGTGGCAATTAGCTGACGAGCTGAGCCGCATCGGCAAACCGGTAGACAAGGATGAATGGCTTATGACTCCGCAAACTGTTAATGCTTATTATAACCCTACTACCAATGAAATCTGTTTCCCGGCAGGTATCCTCCAGCCTCCTTTCTTTGATATGAATGCGGATGATGCATTCAATTACGGAGCTATCGGAGTGGTAATCGGTCACGAAATGACTCACGGATTCGACGATCAAGGCCGTCAGTACGACAAGGAAGGTAACCTGAATGACTGGTGGACTGCAACTGATGCCGAAAACTTCAAGGAACGTGCACAGGTGATGGTTGACTTCTTTAATAATATCGAAGTATTGCCGGGCTTGCACGCCAATGGTGAAATTACATTGGGTGAAAATATAGCCGACCACGGAGGCTTGAAAGTATCTTATCAGGCATTCAAGGCTGCTACAAAAGATGCTCCGCTGCCAGTGGTAGACGGATTTACTCCCGAACAACGTTTCTTCCTGGCTTATTCTAATGTATGGGCTGCCAATACACGTGAAGAAATGATTCGTATGCTGACTCGTATGGATGTGCATTCATTGGCACAATGGCGTGTGAACGGTGCTTTGCCTCATATTCAGGAATGGTATGATGCATTTGGCATTACTGAAGGCGATTCACTCTATATCGCTCCCGAAAAACGTGTTTCTATCTGGTAAGATAAAGGCATAGATTATAATAAAAACGTGGTAATTGCTGATTATTTGGCATTTACCACGTTTTCTTTTTGGAAGTTAAATTATAAACTACTACTTTTGTCCCCGATGAAACGGAGAAGACACATAGCATGGGTATTGATGTTGATCAGCATTATTATGTTGACGGCATCCGTCTTGCCGCATCATCATCATCGGGAAATCCTTTGCCTGCAGCATGATGTGACCGTATGCGACTGTCAGTGCTCTGCACACCATCATCACCAGAAAAGTTCTTCGGATGCAAATCATACTTGCAATGCCGGGTGCGTCACTAAGTTCAAAAGTGTTACTCCGGATAAGGCGCAGGATACTATTTCTCCCGATTATTCCTTTTGTTCGCTGCTTTATACGGTAACGGATGTGCTGGACCTCACGTTACGGTTGTATGAACACAACACATTACCTTATAGTTACTATTTAGAACGACTTCATTCTACGTGCCTGCCTCACGTAAAGGGCTTGCGCGCACCTCCTTATGTTCTTGCTTAACAGATAGGAATCAACTTTTCTATCGCAACTTTGTTGCATTTCTTTTATCTCTAAATTCATATTAAACAAAGTAAGTAAGAATATTTATATCATCATGAAGAAAACTATCTTTATGGGAGTCTTGGGGTTATTCCTGTTAGGCTCTTGCAACAGCAAATCGGGACATGACCACGAAGGGCATGACCATGGAACGGAAGCGGCTCACGATCATGATCATGAAGGACATAATCATGAAAGTGAAGATCACGACCACGATCAGGAAGGACATGAAGGGCATAACCATGGGGCAGAGGCTTCGGCCGGACATTCCGATGAAATCATCCTGACTCCTGAAAAGGCAAAAGCTGCCGGAGTAGAATCAGAAATCATTCAACCGAAATCATTCCGCCAAGTGATAACCACCAGCGGACAAGTACAGGCTGCGCAAGGCGATGAAAGCGTAGTGGTAGCCAATGTCGCCGGAGTCGTTTCTTTCCGTCATCCGGTTACGGACGGTATGAGCATTAGCAAAGGTGCGCCCATCCTGAATATATCGGCTGATAATATGCCGGATGGCGACCCGGTGAAACGTGCCCGCATTGCTTATGAAACCACAAAGAAAGAGTATGAACGCGCTGCCAAATTGGTAGAAAACCAAATTGTATCACAGAAAGAGTTCAATACCATCAAAGAAAATTATGAGAATGCCCGCTTGGCCTATGAAGCAATCTCAAAGAATCAGACCAAGACCGGGGTTTCGGTCACTGCTCCTTTGGGCGGATACATTAAGAACTGTCTGGTACAGGAAGGGGACTATGTTTCTGTAGGACAACCTTTGGTAAGTATCACTCAGAACCGCCGCTTATTCCTTCGGGCAGATGTTTCCGAGAAATATTACGGTTACCTGCACAGCATCCAGTCTGCTAATTTCAAAACTCCCTATGATAATAAGGTGTATGAGCTAGAGGATTTGAAAGGCCGTCTGCTCTCCTATGGCAAAGTATCCGGCGGCGCTTCTTTCTATGTACCTGTCACTTTTGAATTTGATAACCGTGGCGATGTAATTCCCGGATCTTATGTAGAAGTCTATTTATTATCGAATGAAATGCCCGATGTACTTTCTTTGCCGGTCGCAGCACTGACCGAGGAACAAGGCTTGTACTTTATTTATCTGCAACTGGATGAAGAAGGATACAAAAAGCAGGAAGTCACTTTGGGAGCCGGCAATGGAAAGGATGTTCAGATACTCACAGGCCTGAAAGCCGGTGACAGGGTAGTAACAAAGGGAGCTTATCAAGTGAAACTGGCTTCGGCTAGCAATGCGATTCCAGCTCATAGTCATGAACACTAATTTAGTAATAGGATAAATTTGTGAGAAGTTTCTATGGGATGTGATTAGTCAAAAGTATTTTCATCCCCTCTTGAGAGGGGTAGGGGTGTGTTAGAATACATCCTTGAAAACTTTTGTTGATACTATTCACACACCCCCTACCCCCTCTCAAGAGGGGATGAAGTTACTTTTGATTTATCAGATATAAAAAAAGAAATGATTTATGCTAAATAAGATAATACATTTTTCGCTCCACAACCGCATACTGGTTCTGGTAGCATCGGTTCTGCTGCTCATCGGCGGTACATACACAGCCTTCCACACGGAAGTCGATGTATTCCCCGATTTGAACGCACCTACCGTAGTGATTATGACCGAAGCCAACGGCATGGCTGCCGAGGAAGTGGAACAACTGGTAACCTTCCCCGTAGAAACAGCCGTGAACGGTGCAACCAATGTGCGCCGCGTGCGTTCTTCCTCTACCAACGGATTCTCTGTGGTTTGGGTAGAATTTGATTGGAATACCGATATTTACTTGGCTCGTCAGATTGTAAGTGAAAAGTTATCATTGGTCAGCGAGGAACTGCCCGGCAATGTGGGCAAACCTACCATGGGCCCTCAATCTTCTATTTTGGGTGAACTGCTCATTATCGGTTTGACTTCGGATACCACTTCCATGCTCGATCTTCGCACACTGGCAGATTGGACTATTCGTCCCCGTCTGCTTTCCACAGGCGGCGTGGCACAGGTAGCGGTATTGGGTGGAGATATTAAGGAATACCAGGTATTACTTGATCCTGCCCGGATGAAACATTACAACGTCACTTTGGCGGAAGTGATGAACGTCACCCGTAACATGAACCAGAATGCCAATGGCGGAGTGATTTATGAATATGGAAATGAATACATTGTTCGTGGCGTACTTTCCAGCCATGATGTAGCACAGTTGGCTCGCTCGGTTATTAAGACAGTAGACAATGTTCCCATTACTTTGGAAGATATAGCAGATGTGCAAATAGGTTCACAGGAACCTAAGCTGGGTACTGCTTCGGAAAGAGGAAAACCCGCCGTACTGATGACTGTAACCAAGCAACCCAAAACCGGAACCATAGAACTGACGGAACAACTGGAAGCGGCATTGAAAGACTTGCAAAAGAATCTTCCCTCTGATGTACACGTGTCAACAGATATTTTCCGCCAGAGCCGCTTTATCGAAAGTTCCATCGGAAACGTGAAAGACTCCTTGTACGAAGGTGCTATCTTTGTAGTTATTGTCCTCTTCCTGTTCCTGGCAAATGTGCGTACCACGGTTATTTCATTGGTTACCCTGCCTCTGTCTCTTATCGTTTCTATCCTGACACTGCACTATATGGGTTTGACTATCAATACCATGAGTTTAGGAGGTATGGCAATTGCCATCGGTTCGCTGGTAGATGATGCCATTGTGGATGTGGAAAACGTATGGAAACACCTTCGGGAGAACCGTTTATTGCCCGAAGGAGAACGAAAGAGCGTTATCGAAGTGGTATTCAATGCTTCAAAAGAAGTGCGTATGCCTATTTTGAACTCCACATTGATTATTGTAGTCAGCTTCGTGCCTCTATTCTTCCTTACAGGAATGGAAGGACGTATGCTGGTACCGCTGGGCATTGCCTTTATCGTGGCGTTGTTTGCTTCCACGGTGGTGGCTTTGACTTTGACTCCGGTATTGTGCAGCTACCTGTTGGGTAATAATAAAGGTAAGGAATTACCTAAAGAAGCATTCATCGCTGTATGGATGAAGAAGCATTATCGCAATGCGCTGACGTGGGCTTTAGACCATAAGCCTGTGGTATTGGGCTTTACGGGAGCTTTATTCATTGCGGCGCTCATCACGTTCTTTACATTGGGACGCAGCTTCCTGCCTTCCTTCAACGAAGGTTCGTTTACCATCAATATCAGCTCATTGCCGGGTATTTCATTGGCAGAATCGGACAAGATGGGACACCGTGCAGAAGAACTGTTGATGTCTATCCCCGAAATACAGACCGTAGCCCGCAAGACGGGACGTGCCGAACTGGACGAACATGCCTTGGGTGTAAATGTGAGCGAGATAGAGGCTCCGTTTGAATTGAAAGACCGTTCTCGTCAGGAGTTGGTGGCCGATGTACGCGCCAAGCTCTCCACTATTACCGGAGCGAATATAGAAATAGGCCAGCCCATCAGTCACCGTATTGATGCCATGCTTTCGGGTACAAAAGCCAACATTGCTATCAAGCTGTTTGGTAATGACCTGAACAAGATGTTTGCTATCGGCAATCAGATAAAAGATGCCATCAGCAGTGTAGAAGGCATTGCCGACCTGAATGTGGAACAACAGATAGAGCGCCCGCAACTCAAGATTATTCCCAAGCGCGAAATGCTTGCCAAGTTCGGAATCTCTTTGCCGGAGTTTGCCGAGTTTGTGTCTGTGAACATGGCGGGTGAAATAGTCTCACAGGTATATGAAGAGGGTAAGGCATTCAACCTCATAGTCCGTACCAAAGACGAAGTGCGCGATGAAATGGAGAAAGTCCGCAACCTGATGATTGATACCGGAGACGGGCAGAAGATTCCCGTAAACTATGTGGCTGATGTGGTGTCTGCAATGGGGCCCAATACTATCAGCCGCGAGAATGTGAAACGTAAAATCGTGATCTCTGCCAATACCAGTGGTCGTGACCTGCGTAGTGTGGTGAATGACATACAGCAACGGATTGATACACAAATCAAGTTGCCCGAAGGCTATCACGTGGAGTATGGCGGCCAGTTTGAGAGTGAACAGGCAGCCAGTCGCACGCTGATGCTGACTTCATTTATGAGTATTGTGGTGATCTTCCTGCTGCTTTACACCCAGTTCCGCAGTGCCAGCCAGAGTGGAGTTATTTTGCTGAACTTGCCGTTGGCGTTGATTGGTGGTGTGTTTGCGTTGGTCATTACAACGGGTGAGGTCAGTATTCCTGCCATCATCGGTTTTATCTCGTTATTTGGTATCGCTACCCGTAACGGTATGTTGCTGATCAGCCACTACAATGACTTGCGTGCAGGTGGCATGGAGTTGAAAGAAAGTATTTTGCATGGTTCGTTAGACCGTCTCAATCCTATCCTGATGACTGCACTGTCCTCTGCTTTGGCGCTGATCCCCTTGGCATTCCGTGGAGACTTGCCGGGTAATGAGATACAAAGTCCGATGGCGAAAGTAATCTTAGGTGGTCTGTTGACTTCGACCTTCTTGAACGCTTTCATCATTCCGATTGTTTATGAACTGATGAATAGGAAAAAGAAATAATTCATTTCTCTGCCGATAATCAATAATTGAAAGCTGCTCTATATAGTTTCTTTCAATAATAGAAAATAACTTTATCAGTTTCTTTATAATAGTCGAAGGTAACTTCATCCCCTCTTGAGAGGGGTAGGGGTGTGTTAGAATACATACACGAATGCATCGGTTTATGCCATTCACACACCCCTCGGTCCCCTCTCTAGAGGGGAAGATGAATACTTCCGACTGATTTAAATTTTATAAATAATAGAATAAACATGAAACGAACATTATTCATATTAGCCCTTTGCTCCCCCTTGCTGGTGCAAGCCCAGAGCATAGACCATATCTTGAAAAGCATTGAGCAGAATAATAAAGAGCTTCAAGCCCAAAAACATTCTGCCGACGCCACCAAGATGGAAAACCGTACCACCAACAACTTGCCCGATCCTACGGTGAGTTACAGCTCATTCTATAGTAATGCCGCCGAAGGCGGTCACGGAACGGAATTCGTAGCTTCGCAAGGCTTCGACTTTCCCACTCAATACATCACTCGTAATCGCCAAGCAACCTTGCAGAATGAAGCCGTAGACAAACAGCAACAAGCCGCCCGCCGCAACATTCTTCTGAATGCCAAAAATCTCTGCTTAGACCTGATCCTGCTGAACCAGGAAAAGACCCTGATGGACATCCGAAAGAAGAATGCAGATGAACTGCAAGCGCTCTACGAAAAGCGCCTCACCACAGGCGATGCCAACATTTTGGAAGTAAACAAAATAAAGATGGAACGCATGAACGTGCAGACTGAAGTGGCGCAAAACATAGCTGCTCACCGCACTGCCCTGCAATCTCTGCTTGCTATGAATGGCAATATGCCTTTGGAATTTTCAGAAAATACATATCCCAGCGTGCAGGAAATCAATGACTACAACATGATGCGTGATGCAGTCATTGCTTCCGATCTCGACCTGCAAGCCGCCGCAGCCAGTACCCGTGCCGCCGAGAAACAGGTATCAGTAAACCGCCAGGGATGGTTGCCGAAACTGGAAGTCGGTTTTCGTCGTAATACGGATGATGTGGCTTCACAAAATGGTTTTGTGGTAGGCGGTTCTTTGCCTTTGTTTGAAAACCGCAAGAAGGTAAGGATTGCAAAAGCCCAAGCAATCAGTGCGCAGTTGATGCAGGAAAGTGCCAAAGACCAGGTAGAAGCCAGCCTTATGTCATTATTCAATGAAATGCAGCAACTAAAGGATGCCATGAATGCGTATGATGTCCCTTTGATGTATCGTTCCCTCGATTTGCTGAAACAAGCATTGACCGAAGGGCAGATTTCATTGATAGAATATTTTGTGGAGACAGAAGGTATTTACAAGAATCTTCAGGCATATATGCAGATAGAGAACCAGTATCAAAAGGTGATGGCTAATATCTATAAGAATGATTTGTAAATGATACGGAACTCAATATAAGACGAATCATAGTCGAAAGTATTCTCATCCTCTCTCAAGAGGGGATGAAGTTACCTTCTACTCCGAAAAGCGTAGCTTCGAAAGAGGGCGACAGCCCAAGCTCCCCCACTAAATTGCAGTAGCTCCACTTCAAGACAAAGCACCTTCCTCCACAATAGCCTTATATATAATGTGTGGCGCCCTGCCATCTCTTTCTATCTTTTTCTCGTTGTACCATTGGCGCAGTTCATTGGCAGCCTTGGTTTTCAACAGCCCGGTCAGCTCGGAATATTCCTGTCGGGTAATAAACCCGTGTTTCTTTAAGTATTCTGTCAACAGCGTAAAGCGTTCTTCCGGAGTGTACTTTTGGGAAGAGTTCCTAAATCCGTAAAGGGGATCTACGCGCTCTAGCTCCCTTTCTCCTTTTCTTTGCACATCTTTGACAAAAGAGCGTGCAGGCTTAAACTTTACACTGTCAAAGTGCACCGAAGCGGAACGTATTTCCTTCTTGTCTGTTACTTTCCGGCTGGTCAATGTTGCCGACAAGGTTCCAATTTCTCCCAGTTTCACATTATACCCGTCTGCCAGATAGTCTGTCAGTATGTTCTCCAAGTCACTGAACAGACCTATAACAATGCCTGCCTTAAAACCGGAGCGTCTTGCAATATCATTTGCTATATCTTCCAGGTCCTTAGTACCTTTTACCACGATTTTGGGATATAATGTGGTTTGTTCTGCTGTCCCTTTTACGTCGGGACTTATTTTGAAATCATATTTTGTTGCCATCATTAATGGGTTTTAAAGGGAATACTAAGCTGTCCTTTGCCTATGGCTAAGGTCTTTTATATGGTAGACTACTACGTTCAGCTATAATGGAACGTATATCCTATTATAGTGGGATGTACGTCCTGCTATAGTGGAACGTACGTTCTGCTATGGCGGTACGTTCTAGTTTGCCGTACAAAAGTACTTAATCATATGGAGAAAACCTATTAATCTGGCTGAGAAAAAAAATAAAGTAGGAATACCTTTTTCTTTTTGAGATGTAATATGTAATTTCCCTTGTGCAGATGGACTCTTTTGGTTAACTTTGTTATCATAATAGCGTATACTCTTATGAACGATGAACAAATATTTAAGAATATAGATGGCATTCTATGTTATAATGAAATCGTTGCTGGTTGTGACGAGCTAAAGCAAAGCATCTTTCGTAAAGTATTCAATGTTGAGTAGCAAAAAATAAGAGAATAATATGGAAAGCCACATTATATTATATACCACGGAAAGTGGGAACATAAGTATTCAAGTGCAATATGAAGACGGTACATTCTGGTTGACTCAGAAGCGTATGGCTGAACTGTTCGGTGTGGATGTACGGACAGTGAATGAACATTTAGGTAACCTTTATGCTGAGGGTGAATTGCAACGAGAGGCAACTATCCGGAAAATCCGGATAGTTCAAAAAGAGGGGAATCGGGAGGTGGCAAGAAATTTGGATTTTTATCATCTCGACGCTATTATAGCCGTAGGCTATCGTGTGAACAGCCGTCAAGCCACCCAGTTCAGAATTTGGGCAACCCGGATGCTCAATGAATTTATCACCAAGGGCTATGTGCTTGACAAGGAACGATTGAAGAAAGGTCCACAGTTCGGTCACGACTATTTCAAAGAACTGCTGGAGGACATTCGTGAAATCCGTGCCAGTGAAAGACGCTTTTATCAAAAGATAACGGATATATATGCACTTGCCATTGACTATGATAAAGATGCGCCGGAAACGAAACAATTCTTTGCATCGGTGCAAAATAAGTTGCATTGGGCCATCAGCGGACAGACTGCTGCCGAGATTATCTTTCATACAGCCGATGCTGATAAGCCTCATATGGGACTGACTACGTGGAAGCATGCACCCGATGGGAAAATCTTAAAATCGGATGTATCAATAGCTAAGAATTATCTCGACCAAAAGCATATCAAAGCTCTCAACCGATTGGTCTCTGCCTACCTCGATTTGGCGGAAGACCGTGCTGAGCAGGAGATTCCAACGACTATGTCCGATTGGGGCAATATTTTGAATGGTTTTCTTACTGTGGCTGGTCGTCCTATACTCGAAGGACTAGGAAGTATTTCCGCACTTGAAGCTAAATTAAAAGCGGAACGAGAATATGATATCTTCCGCAAACGTCAGGATATAGAATACATATCAGACTTTGATAAGGAGATAAAAAAGCTGAAAGGAGAATGAGACATGAATCAGTCGGATGCAAGGCTTAAGAAGATAGAGTCAAAGTATAAACTCAACAAACTGTATAAACGAAATGACACTGACCAATTTTGAAAACTACATACCCGCCATCATCCTTCAGCGTGGAATAGAGTATTGTCATGCAGGGAGAGTTCATGATCTCACAAAGAATGATGCCCAATGGACTGCCACTGTCAGCGGAACGGATGAATATGAAGTGGAAATCACCATAGAGGATGAGGAAGTGACAGACTGGTATTGTGATTGTCCTTATGATGGTGGAAATATTTGTAAGCATGTTGTAGCTGTGTTGTTTGCCATACGAATACAATGTAAAAAGGTTAACCCCTATATCGAAAAGATGGAGGCGGAAAGTGTTCAAATAGAAATAGATGGAGATGTCCGACAAGCATTGAAAACGATAGAACCGGGCCAATTAGAGCCGTTTGTTCTGGAATATGCGTCCGAACATACCGATTTTAAGCAAGCCTTGTTGCATCGGTTTGCATCGGCAATGGGAAATCCGCAGGCATTAAATACCAATCACTTGCATGAGGTAGAGAGCTGTTTTCCTGATTCATACATCTATACCTGTTATCATGGAGAAGAAATCATTGATTTTTCATCTGTAACATCCGGCTTGGAACGTTTACAGGCAAAGGCAGAACTATTCTTTAATCAGAAGGTATGGGGGGATGCTGCTTCTTTGGCACTTCAGATAATTCGTTCTGTGGGCGAACATTATGAAGAAGATAGGTATGAGTATTATGATGAGAGGGGAGAAATGTCTTTTCCCTGTGAGGAATCCAAAGAATTACTTTTGAAAATAGTCCAATCTCCCGAAGTGGAAGGGCATTTGAAAGAAGAAATATGGCAGGAACTACGTGCACTGAATGAATTGTCTGCTTTGGGTGATTATTGCTTGCTGGACATGGAAGAGTTGACTCATCAAGTAAGTCTATATGCGTTGAGTAAAGAAGAAGCTTTGGCTTTATGCGATAAAGCTATTCGAGAAGGAGAGGAAGAGGGAAGATGTTCCCAGCCTGTGCTGCGGAAGGCTGAGGTATTGGAATTTTATGGTGATGAGGAAGCTGTAGAGCAATTATTGCAGAACTATTCCAATTCACTGGGAGTTAGAAACCGTTTGATTGATATGTTGCATAAGCAAGATCGGAACGAAGAAGTGTTGAAACAAGTCGCTGATGGAATTTCTCTTATTGAAACTGATTCAGAAAAAAACTGGACAACAGACGACTATGCTTTGGAGTGGCGAAAACTGGCTCTAGGCATTAATGAGAGTAAAGGGGATATTTCTCAAGCTATTGCTTATTGCCGTGACTTGTTTATTGAAACAGGAGGGGATGGAATATATTATCGTAAACTGAAATCATGGGTTGATAAGGCAGAGTGGAAGGCTTTTTTACAGAAATTGATGCGGGAAACCTCTTTCTATGATTCTTTTGATGAAAGTAATGAAGCTGAAATTTATGTGGCGGAGAAGGATGATAAGGCATTGTGTTGTCTGTTGACTTCAGAAAGATTGGATTTACCCTTAGTGATACGGTATGCTGCTCATTTGCAGAAACCTTATACATCACAAGTCTTTGCTGCTTTGGAGGCGAGGATGCGGACCTATGCCGAGGAGAAGATGGGACGAGAACATTATAAAAGACTGGCAGAATATTTGCGTAACTTGAAAAAGTTGGAGGGAGGTAATACGGTGGTGGAGAGATTAGTGAATGATTTTAGAGCTTTGTATAAAAGACGGTCGGCGATGATGCAGGAGTTGGGAAATATATAAGGTGAATTGTTTTTTACTTCTAAAGTTGTGACCATTGGTTGGGGCGAGCAAATCTCGCCCTTACGGCAAAATGATAGCAGAAAATATTTCTTGAATCACCATGTTGGCATCTTCTATTATTCTAAAGAACCATATCACTCAAACAGGGGAGCCACACATGGAAAGTGGAACCCTTCCCGTATTCGGATTCTACCCAAATTCTACCTCCCATTTGTTCAGTGATGGATTTACAGATAGGTAGTCCTAATCCTGTGCCTTGCATAAAAGCGTTCAATTTCTTGAAACGTATGAATATTTGCGATAAGTTCTTTTCCTCAATACCCATGCCTGTATCTTCTACATAAATTTCCAGTCCGTTGTCCTTGCAGGCATATCCCATTTTGATATATCCTTGCTGGGTGAACTTTACGGCATTGGTTATCAGGTTGGTTACTATTTGGGTCAATCGTTCCTGGTCTGCCTTGACAAGCAATTCCCGGAGTGGGTTTTCGCTGATAAACTTTATACCGGGTTTGTTTACTTTCTCTTTCATTACTGTACTAAGTTCGCTAAACATTTCAGAAAAATTGAACAGAGTATCGTTGAAGACCATTTTACCGGAATCCAGTTCGGAAAGGTTGAGCACATCTTCGATCAAGGCGAGCAGTAGATCTTTGTTGAGCGATATGATACGACTATATTCTTCCCGTTCTTCCTGGCTTTGAGCATCAGCTATGAGTTGTGAAAAGCCAACAATAGAATTGAGTGGTGTTCTGATTTCATGGCTCATATTAGCGATGAACTGCGACTTTATGTTATCAGCCTGTTGGGCTTTATCTAAAGCCTCTTTCAGTTGATCCATCATTTGGTGTTGCAGGGTGACATCAACCCCTACACAGACCAGTAACTTTTTTCCTTTGAAGGTGGAGGAGAATTTAATGGTTTGCAAGTGGGTGTTAACGTCCCGATCGGGAGAGGTAACTATTTCGTGAATCAGCATGGGGGCGTCTTCCGTGTAGGTCGAAGCTTCCATATCATCTTTCCGGTATTGGTCTGCTTCGTCTTTCGGAAAAACTTCGTAGTCTGTCTTGCCTATCAATTGTTCTTTAGGCAGATTGCACATTTGCTCAAATTTCTTGTTGATGATATAAAAGCGGTAATCATCTTCTATATCTTTGATCAGAATAGCTGAAGGGAGTTCGTGGAAGATGGCTCTCATCATTTGATGCGCGTCTTTTTCGTCTTTGATGGCCTTTTCCAGTTTCTTCTCTTTTTCTACGGCTTTGGTGATGTCATAGCTGATGCAGACCAATAGCTTGTTCCCTTCCGAGGTGGTAACGTAGGACTTTGTGGTCTGTAAAATGACTTTTTCCTGTCCCGGGATGCATATTTCTTCTTGAAAAGTATATTCTCCTCCTTTGGATATGGCTATTTTGTCATCTTGCCGGAACTTATTTGCAGAGTCGAAAGAAAATATTTCGTAATCGTTCTTTCCTATGATTTTGTGATGGGAGAGATGCTGTAGGGTGCAGAAATTTTCATTCACCATATAGTATCGGAAATCATTTGTGATATCTTTAATAAAGATGATAGCATCCATCTTATCTATTAGGAACTGTGACAGGCTGTTGCGAGGCTGAATAATGGTTAGTAATTCAGTTTTCTTTTTTAGTGCGCTTAATTCTTCTTTTAGACGCTCATTTTCTCTCTTTAACTCCTGTTGTTCTTCGGTGGTCATGATAGAGGTCAAGGTTTATTGTGCTACAATGGGGATAACGCTTGTAAAAATATAAATTTTAAGTGAATAATTAAAATACAAATCAAAAAAAATGCAGATATTTTAGGTGAATGTCCTTTCATTGTATAGTCGTGTCTGGTCAAAACGAATATTGCCATTCTGAACAATATTTTGTTCAGAATGGCAATATTATATGATCGTGTCACTGAAATCGGACACCTTCTCTTATGAAAAGGTTTTATTTCTTTTTCTTGGCTGCTTTTTTAGCTTCCTTTGCCCATTCTTTTGCTCCCTGTTCCTTCAGTTTTGCGGTGAAAGCTTTTGCTTTTTCCATGCTAACCTGTTCTTCTTCAGGAGTGGCATAGGCGTGTTTGTAGCCTTTTTCTACATTCCATTCGCCGCGTGTGAAATCGGGGAATGCTACGGCAGCACAACCATTGTCCATAGACAGTGATCCCAGTTCTGCCAGGCAGCACCATTCTGCCAAATCATATACATCCATATCCAAAGGCAATCCGTTTTGCAGGCAATATACCAAGCGGCTATCCATGATAAAGTCCATACCACCGTGCCCGCCTACTTCTTTTGCCATTTCACCATATTTCTTCAATATCGGGTGCTGGTATTTGCTAACAAGAGCTTCCATTTCTGCTTTGGGAAGGAAGCCATGTGAATTCAGATCATCTACTTTGGGTTGTACACCTGAGGCGCTCAACTGTGCTGCATCCAAAGCATATCCTTCAACCGGATATTTATTGGCAAAACCTTTACTTCCGGTCAGTTGGTACAAACGGTTGTAAGGTTGTGGAGTCATTACGTTATGCTGAATTTCGATAACTTTGCCATTAGCTGTGCGCAGTAAAGTGGTAGTGTGGTCACCATTGCGGAACTCTTTGCAGTCTTCGCCTGTTCTTTTTTCAACCAATTCTTTACCGACTACAGACTTGGTATCCATCGCTACCAAAGTGGTCATGCGGTCGCCACGGTGAATGTTCAATGCTTGTGCTACAGGGCCCAGGCCATGAGTAGCATAAACGTCACCACGATGCTTCATGTTGTAATCCAAACGCCATCCCAGTTTGTCGTCTTTTCCATTCTTCCAGTAATGATCCCAGAACGGGCTCAGATTATGGATATAGGCTCCCTGTGCGCGGATCACTTCACCGAATACGCCCTGTTGTGCCATATTCAAGGTGTTCATTTCGAACCAGTCATAGCAGCAGTTTTCCAAAATCATGCAATGCTTGCGTGTCTTTTCACTCAGATTAATCAAATCCCAGCATTCTTGCAGGTTCATAGCCGATGGTACTTCGATAGCTACGTTCTTGCCATTCTCCAAAGCGCATTTTGCTGCGGGGAAATGGTGCAACCAGTCTGCGGCAATGTAGACCAAATCTATGTCCTCGCGTTTACAGAGTTCTTCAAATCCCTTTTCGCCGGAGTAGATGGCAGCTTTGGGCATAGAGGCTTTTTTCAGAATATCCTGGCATTTCTCGGCACGTGCCTGTTCGTAGTCACAAAGAGCTATGATCTGTGTGCCGGGAATATGGGTGAAGCGTTCTACGGCTCCGGGGCCGCGCATTCCCAGTCCTACGAATCCTACACGGACTACTTCCATTTTGGGAGTGGTAAGTCCCAATACACTTTTCTGTCCGGCCGGACGCTCGGGGCTTTCAACTACGATAGTTCCTTTCTCCCATTTCCATTGTCCTCCTGTACTTGTTGTTTGCGCAGTAGTAGTTTGTGTTAAACATGTGCATAATGCAGTAGCCATGCACATGCCCAACACCAATGATTTAAAAGTTTTCATACTTTTCGAATTTAAAGTTAGAGTTAATAATCAAATTATTTAGTGTCATCCTTATTATAATAAGGAGTCCTTAGTTTTTTTGTATATCATCCTTTGAAACGATTAAAGGAAAGTCCCAAGGTATTATTATGTCTTATATAAGTAATAAGAATCTTTTCTGTTTTGTGGTCAAAGATAAGCAATCCTTTTAAATTATGCGTACTAGTTTTTTATCTTTCTTATGTAAAAAGGGCAAATTTGAATAATTTTAAAAATTGGGAGGGAAGGGACAAGGCTTAAAACAGGTTCTTGATTATTCATCGTAGGGAATTTGAAAAAGGAAAAAGAGTATTCACACCATATTTATTCCTAAATAACGCTGGGATTTCTCATCTATTTATTGTTGTTAATTGGTTGATTGATAATTGTTTGTGTTTGTTTGCTGAATTTGAGTAAAAGAAAAGCCTAAAATAGTAAAATGGTTAATTCCTTTGTTCTTACGTTTGCGGCGTTAATTTTAATTTAAGACAATGTAAATTATGAAAAATGCAAAACGATTAGTTAAAAGTCAATGCAGGGATGCCCATCAGGCCTTGATGTGTTTTCTATGCTTTCTTTTCTTATTCGCAGGAACGCATCAGGAAATACAGGCTGTTCCGGATGCTGCGATGAAGATTGAACAAGACATGCACATTACAGGTATTGTGCAGGATGCTAACAAGGAACCCATGATTGGAGTGTCGGTGGTAGTGAAAGGAACTACTAATGGAACAATTACGGACTTTGATGGAAGGTATGACATCTCTGTTGCGGGCAGTAAGACTGTGCTGGTCTTCTCATTTGTGGGATATGCCACGAAGGAAGTAACCGTAGGTAATCAGAAAACCATTAATGTAACTTTGGCTGAAGACTCGGAATTGATGGATGAAGTGGTGGTTATCGGTTTCCAGTCACAAAAGAAAGGAAATTTGACGGCTGCTGTAGCTTCCGTAGGAGCAGAAACTTTGCAAGACAGACCTGTTGCCAATATAGGACAGGCACTGCAAGGTATGGTTCCCGGTTTGAATGTCAGCATTGCCGGTGGTGACCCCAACAAAGTACCTAATTTGAATATTCGTGGTGCAACCACATTTCGTCAGAGGGGTACATCCAATGACGATAAGAATAAATTCGATGTTGTTTCCGGTTCTCCATTGATTTTGCTGGACGGCGTAGAGATCACCGCTGAAGACTTGAACCAGTTGAACCCAAACGATATTGACAATATGTCGTTCCTGAAAGATGCTTCTGCTGCCGCTATTTATGGTACAAGAGCTACTTTCGGTGTAATCTTGGTAACGACCAAGGGGGGAACTTACCAGCAAAAATCAAAAATCGAATATTCTTATAATCTGGCTTTCGATCAACCTTATGAATTGCCTGATATTTTGGATTCCTATCATATTTATAAGGCTGGAGCAGACAAAAGATTGTGGACCGGTGAAATTGCCGAATATACTCAGCACGACAAGGATATGATGAACGGTATGATGGCCTACATCAAAGACCCCGTGAATAACAAGCCTTACTTTATGGAAGGTAGTGCCATTCAGTGGGTGGGCAATACAAGACCTTATGAAGAACTGGTGAAAGACTGGACCCCGACTCAGAAACACAATCTTTCTATCAGCGGTGGTGGTGATAAAATCAGTTATTACATTTCTTTGGGCATGCAGGATCAGAAAGGTATGTATGAAATTAAAACCGACAAGTTGAAAAGATACAACGCCTTGCTGAGTGTGAACGCTAAAGTGACCAGTTGGTTCACGGTAGCTGCGAAGGCCTCATATAATGTGTTCGATTATGAAGGACCTACCCAGCAGACGGACGGCTCTAATCTTTGGCAGTATGCTAAATCTTATTATCCGGAGAACTATATTTATCAACCGGTATTGACAGGACCGGACGATCCAATGCCAAACTATGTCACAGAAAATCCGGTAAGCTACTTGTACGCTGGCGGACGCAATATCACTTCCAGACGCAAGACCATTCTTTCTATCAGTCCGGAATTTATTATTCTGCCTAAGATTTTGAAAATAAAGGCAGACATCTCTGTTACTCCTACTACTTATCAAAGAGAGAAGACGCACCCCAAGCAAGGTCGTGTCAATAATTCATGGACTGCACTTGAATACCGCTGGGCAACAGACAATGATGGTTATATAGAACGTACTTCAACGGATAAATATTCTATTAATGTGTATGCTGACTATAACCAGACTTTTAAAGAGAAACACAGTATTTCTGCATTGATAGGTATTAATCAGGAAGAAGAAAGTTATGCCGGCTCTTCTCTCACATTGAAGAAAATGCTGGACCCGTATATCCTGAATCCTAGTCTGGTGGAAGATGTAACGGCTAATACTTCTTCTAACTCTCACTCTGAAGTTGCGGCACGCGCCTTGTTCGGCCGTATCATGTATAATTACATGGGTAAATATTTGATTGAGATGGATGCCCGTTATGACGGTAGTTCAAAGTTCCCGAATGATTCACGTTTCCAGTTCTTCCCCACTATATCTTTGGGATGGAGAGTTTCGGATGAAAAATTCATGGATTGGTCTAAATCATGGTTGGACAATTTCAAGATCAGAGCCTCTTGGGGACGCTTGGGTAGCCAGCCAGATTCCAAATATCCGTACCAGTCTGTTTTCAACTTGGTAGAGGGATATTTCTTGTTTGATGGAACACGTTATCCTACAGGTATCTCTACTCCTTCGTTGGTGAATCCTAATCTGACTTGGGAAAAATCAACGACCAAGAACCTGGGTTTTGATTTTACTTTCTTGGGTAATCGCTTGACGTTCAGTGCCGATATCTTTGAAAGAAAAGTAACTGACATCTTGATTCCGGGTGGAAAAGATTATCCGGCATTAATTGGTGACAACGATCTGCCTTATGAGAATGCCGGTATATTGAAGACAACCGGATTTGAACTTCAGGCAAAATGGTCGGACAGACTGGCTAACGGATTCAGCTATAGTCTGGGTGTTGCACTTTCAGACGATAAGGCAAAAGTAGTAAGCTATCCTTCCAATCCAACCAACAAGCTTGGTGACGGTAGTTTGTACAAAGGATATACCGTAGGAGATATTTGGGGATACGTAACCGGTGGCATTCTTCAGGAAGGTGACTTTGACGGTGTAGGTGCTAATGGAAAGCCATTGTATCATGGAGCTTACTTTAAAGGCGGACAACCCTATCCGGGCTACGTGTGGTATAAAGATTTGGATAATGATGGTGTGATTACCAGTGGCTTGAATACGGTAGATGATCCGGGTGACAGAAAGATCATTGGTAATAATTCGCCACGCTACCGCTACAACATTACTGCTAACTTCCAGTACAAAGGATTTGACTTGGATATGATGTTCCAGGGAGTGGGAAAGAGAGACTATTGGTTGGCTTCTACTTCCAGTTATTGGGGTAATGGAGCCGGTTCATGGGAGACATACAATCAGTCATGGACTCCGGAGAGAACAGATGCCAAATTCCCGATGTATGGTTCAGGTGTGGGTAGTTACGCTCAGACGGGCTACCTGCTGGATGCTTCCTATATTAAGCTGAAACAGGTGATTCTGGGCTATAGTTTCCCGAAATCATTGATCGGTAAAGTCGGATTGGAGAAGCTGAGACTGAATATAGCTGCTTATAACTTGTTTACCATCTCAGATGTACCCAAGTATTATGATGCGGACTATCTGTCTGACGCATATCCTCCCAAACGGACATTCAGCGTAGGTGTTCAAGTCGGTTTTTAATTCTTTAAATCAATAGATTATGAAAAAAAATTCAATTATAACTTTACTCGTGACCTTGGTGGCAGCCTTGTCGTCTTGTAATGATGACTTCATGCAACGGGATCCGATAGATAAAATGGCTGACGGTACATTCTTTACAAAAGAGGCCGATTTGCAGCTATACTTAGACGGTATATACAGATACTATGTATATGGACATGGTATTGGCGGAACTAATAATACTTCACACGATAAAGGCTTTTTGGCAGTGAAGGCCGGTAGCCAGATCATTTTCGGAGATGCGTTCAGCGATAATACGGTTTACGCAGGAGGTATTGATAGTAAGCTGGGTGGTACATACGATACTCCGAATTCAGCTTCCAAAAACATGGATTCACCCTGGCAATGGATGAAGCTTCGTAAAGTGAATTATTTCCTGAATCATTATGGAGAAGTTGGTGATCCGGAAACGCTGAAAGGATATGCCGCCCAGGCTTATTTCTTCAAGGCGTGGGACTATTATATCAAACTAGTGGCTTTGGGCGAAGTGCCTTGGTTGGACAAAGAACTGGATACGGCTTCTCCCGAAATGTATGGTGAGCGTATGCCGCGTACTGAATTGGTTGAAAATATTCTGAAATGTTTTGATTTTGCTGTTGAGAATCTGGAAGATAATGATAACTCTTGTGGACATATTAATCAAGATATGGCTTTGTTCCTGAAGTCACGTTTCTGTCTGTTTGAAGGGACTTTCCGGAAATATCACACTGAATTGAATTTGCAGTCTACAGCGAATGAACTCTTACAGATGAGCCGTGATGCTGCCAAGAAGATCATTGATAAAAACAGGTATCGTCTTTTTAAAAATGCTGCAGGAGATGGTTATTGGCGCCTGTTCATACAGAAAGGGAGCCCTGAAGCGGAAGGTAATGAAGAAACGATTCTGGCACGTGTGTATGATGGTGTTAAACTGGGACATGACAATCCGCGTTACTGGGGAATGAACAACCACACACGCTACTGCATGGGAGCTCCTTTGTGCATGATTGAAGATTATTTGTGTGAAGACGGACGTCCTATCTATATTGGAGGTACCGATGGTAATTACACTGTTAATCCTTTGTTCAAGGGGTATGACGGTATGTGGGAAGAACTGGATAACCGTGATCCCCGTTTGAGACAAACGGTTTGTAAACCGGGTGAATACGCTTCTATTTTTGATATGGATGATAATACATACGGTTTGGAAGAAACAGGAGTGATTTATCCGATGATTATTTACGATACCGGTGGTGGTTCTCCGATGAAGCATTACAATTCTACAGTGACCGGTTACCGTTTCATCAAGCACTGGATGCCCGATTATTCAGAGTGGGAAGCTAACCCTAATGGTGTACAGACAGCTCACATGTTCCGTTATGGAGAATTGCTGCTGATCTATGCAGAAGCCAGAGCCGAACTGAATGAAATAACTAATGCTGATTTGGATATTACTATTAATGCTTTACGCGAAAGAGCAGGGTATGACTTTGCGAAATACCCTAACGCCAGATTGACTTTGTCCAATATTCCGGCTGACCCACGTTTGGATGCTATTTATGCAGAGAAACTGGATTACTCCGTATCGCCCATTATCCGTGAAATCAGACGTGAGCGTCGCGTGGAAACCATGATGGAAGGTATGCGTTACGAGGACTTGATGAGATGGAAGGCCGGCAAGTTATTTACGGTTCCTGTAAGAGGCATGAAGATGACTCAGGAAAAGATCGAGCTGTACAGCAAAAACCGTAACGATGAGACATACAAGGATTATCCGTTCAAGGTTACTGTTCCTATAGGTGAAGTGGGGAATCAAGTGATTGTAGATGGCGAAGGTTTCATTATCCCTTGGCCTACATCTACTACTGTTATCAAAGGTGTGCGCCCTTGGGACGATAAGCGTTACTATTATCCGATACCTTTGAATGAGATGCTTCTGAATCCGCTGTTGAAACAGAATCCGGGTTGGAAAGACATTAATAGATAACCGATAAATATAGCGTAAGATTATGAAAAAGAATATATACTTATTAGCAGGAATGCTTTCATTCGGGGCACTGTTTGCAGGTTGCAGCGATGATGATTCAGGCAAGGCAGTGAACATCACAGTTGAAAATGCTACAAATCTGGAAAGTGACATCTTCGGTGTCATTGTGACGGAGGGGCAACCTTTGCAGTTGAAGCCGTTCATCATGCCCGAAAGTGCCAGAGAAAATGCCATCAGCTATCACTTTGCAGGTGAACCTACCGGTGCTATTGAGCTGAGTGCCGATGGTTTGATCACTCCTAAATTGACAACACCTGCTACAGGTGACATCCCTTCTCCGCTGGGTACGGATACTATTATCGTGAGGGTGGACGATGGTTCGGGTACATTCGTTAGATATCCAATCAGAGTCATTAGTAATATTGTGCTTGTTTCAAGCATCACGATCCAGTCTGCCGGACAAAATGTAGAAATGGAGAGCGGAAAGACTTTCAATTTGGCGCAATTCGTAACTGTTAATCCGGGTACTGCTACCGATAAGAGTGTTACTTATGCATCTGCTGACGAAACAGTGGCCACTGTAGATGGTAATGGTCTGATCACTATTGTAGGAGAAACCGGACAATCGACTGATATTGTAGTAACAGCTAATGACAGAGGCAAACAGTCTGCTGTTTGTAGAGTGAAAGTTGCGGCTGAGGCTCCTATGTACGTAGGTTTCCCGTTCTCAGACAAATGGGCTTATTCTTCCAATCTCGGAACAAAAGAAGGGGATTTAAAAAATCTGTTTGATGACAAGAACTCTACTTTTTGGTGTCCTGATATTCAGACCCGCCCCATTTATGATCCCGTGTGCTATCTGGATCTTGATTTGGGAGAAGTTATCAAGTTCGGGCAATTGGGTTACAGACATCGTAGCTTGAATTATTCGCATTTACAATGCCATACATTTAAGGTAGAAGCAAAGAAAGATGCAGGAGATTCCTGGACGGATTTGGGAGAACAGGTGACGGAAGCCAAGAAGGTGGATGACTATCAGCTGTTTGAAGTCGCTCCGACAGAAGCCAGATATATCAGAATAACATTCATCAAGGGACACTTGAGAGATGGACAAACAGACTGGAATTATTCCGAAACAGGAAATGTTTCTGTAGGAGATTTACAGGTTTTCATTTATAACAGATAAACCATTCTAAGTATTGAAGGGAGGTCTCTGTAGAGGGATTTCCCTTCATTTTTCTTTTTTCTATAGTATATTTTCTCTAACTTAGCCCCAGTTTTTAACCTGATAGCAGTATTATGAAAAGCAGATGCTTATTATTATTTCTGACTCTTTTTTATATTCTATTCCCTTCTTTCGCTACCGGAGACTATAAATTCAGAACGATGTCGCCTAGCGGTGGATTTTACTATGATGGAATAAAGGCAATAGAACAAGATAATGATGGCTTTATTTGGACGATGATGGATTACGAACTCTATCGTTTTGATGGCTATCATTACAAAAAGTATTATCCTTATTTTGCCTCGATGGCTCCTACAAAGAGATGGATCTTTAATAACATGGCATCCGACTCGTCAGGTTATCTATATGTGAATACAAATAATGGAGTGTTTCGCTATGATCGCATTTCAGATAGGTTTGAAAGACTGCATGATAATGTAACACATATAAAAGTGGATAAATCAGATAATGTATGGGTAAGATACAAAGATAAATGGAGCATACTGAACACGAATACAGGAGAATTGAATACTCCCAATTATGATGGCAAAACCCCTACTTATTGTAATACAGCCTTTTGTACTTATAATAAAGACTTATATACATTTATCAATCAGAAAGTCTATCGCTTCAACTATGCAAAGAATGAATTTGTGCTTTGTTTCACATTGCCGGATGTTAATGGAAGCATTCGCTTCGCGCGGGCATATATGGGGAAATTGTGGCTATTCGTTAATAAATACGGACTATATAAAATAGACTTGTCTACTTTTAAAATAGAAGGGCATTATGAATTACTTCCGGAATATAATAACAGTTCTTTGCGAGCATTTTATATTGATAAAAAGGGATATATTTGGTTTGGGACTATTGATGGACTTTACATATTCGATCCTTCGGATGGAAAATTATCACATTATAAGCATTCCAGAACAAATCCTTTTAGCTTGCCCAATAATTCTATTTGGGAAATCAGTGAAGATCGCCAAAGCAATGTATGGATAGGAACCTATTCAGGAACTTTATGTTATGTGAATATAGACGAAAATGCAGCATTCAAGACTTATCATCCTCAAAATAGCGGATTGAATTATACTCCGGTCAGTTCATTTGCTGAAGATAAAAACTATCTCTGGATAGGTACGGAAGGCGGAGGCATCAACCGGATGGACAAAGTTACCGGAGCATTCACTTATTTAACCAGCGAGAACAGTATAACTTCCAATAATATAAAATCGCTGATTACGGATTCAGAACATAATCTATGGATCTCTACGTTTATGGGGGGACTGGATTGCCGTAGTAACGGACAGCAAAAAGTCACCAATTATAAACACGTTCAAAGTAATCCGCACTCTTTACTGGTAAACAGTGTCCGGAAAACAATTCTTGAAGGAGATTCAGGCATATGGCTGGCTTATCAGCACTATAAAGCGGAAATATCTTATTTCTCTTTCCGCACTAAATCTTTTACCCATTTCAATTTGGACAGTATAAACAATAATGTCTATTTATTCGACATTTTGCGGCAAGGAGAGAAAACACTATGGGCTATCAGTAACGAAACCCTTTACCGCATGGATATACATACGCATGCTGTAGAGAAAATGGTTCCCAATGATTCCACCTATCTGGGATTGTTTACTTTTTGTTTGGATGACTCCGGTAATATCTGGATTGGTACCATTGGCAATGGACTTGTCAAATTTGATACAAACACTTCGCACTATATATCATTGAAAGATGTATTACAACAAAACATATATTCCATATATAGTATTTGCTATGATGATGGAAATATATGGATGGGGACGGATGATGGGCTGTATTGTTATAATATAGCCAGTAATCATTTGATGAAGTTCGACAAAAAAGAAGATACGCAGGGACAGGTTTATTATCCTCTTGCTTCTATGAAGGGGATGGACGGACTAATCTATTTTGGTGGGACTAATGGTTTTACCGTTATTGATCCCAAAAAGATTTCTTATAATGACTATAAACCAAAAGCCATTATTTCAGATTTCTTCATTGACCATAAATCAACCCATCCCAACTACACGCTCAGTTCTTCGTCCAATGAAATAACTTTGGACTATGATCAGACGAATTTTGGCTTTCAGTTCTCTTCCGATAATTACCATATACCCGAAAAGAACCAATTTAAATATAGATTAAAAGGGTATGATAATCACTGGATTACTACGAATGCACAGAGTCGCACGGCTATGTACTCCAAAGTACGGGCAGGCATTTATTATTTTGAAGTTTATGCGGCCAATAATGATGGTGTTTGGAGTGATACCCCCACGGTGGTAAAGATTATAAGAAAGACTGCCCCTTGGTTCAGTTGGCCTGCATACATTCTCTATGCACTGATGTTAATAGGAATCGTATGTCTTATTTATCGTCATTACTCTGAAAAGAAGAGACTGAAAATGCAACTTTATCTGGAAAATATAGAGAAAGATAAAAAGGAGCAAATTCATCAGGCGCAATTACGTTTCTTCACTAATATTTCGCATGACTTCAGGACTCCGCTTTCTCTTATCATTGCGGCTTTGGACAAATTGAGGCGCGAAGGGTTGAAGGAATATTATTACCGGATATTAAATGGTAATGCACAACGTCTGTTGAATCTGGTAAATGAATTGATGGACTTCAGGACAGTAGAAAACGGTATGATGAAACTGGAACTGCAACCACTTGATATCAATGATCTTGTGAAAGAAATAGCTAACGATTTTATTGATTATGCAGGACAACGGAGTATTGATTTTCAGATAAAATGTGATAATGCCTTGCCCGGTACTATTTATGTTGATAGGAATATTGTGGAGAAGGTTGTTATGAATCTGCTGAATAATGCTTTTAAGTACACGCCGAATCAAGGGCGAATTTTGTTGGAAACAAGAATGGGGAAGGATAGCTTCACGTCCCAGTATAAAAATAACTATACGATAGGTGAAGATGTGAACCCTACTTTCTCCATTATTGTCAGTGATACCGGAGTGGGGGTATCCCGTGAATCCATTAGTAGTGTCTTTGAACGTTTCTATAAAGTAAGTACGGTAAATACGGATTCACATTTAGGAACAGGTATTGGTCTGGCCCTTGTCAAGAGTCTTGTGTTATTACATAAAGGCAGTATCTCTATTTATAGTGAAAGAGAAAAAGGTACAGATATGGTAGCTTGTTTTCCTTTGGACAGTAGTATTTTCAGTGATACCGACTTTATAAAACCAAAAGAAACTGTAGCAGAAAAAATAGTGCAGCCGATGGCGGAAGAAAGTACACCATCTGTTGATATAAAAGACATGGAAAGCGAGTTGCTTCATTCCAACAAAAAGAAAATATTGGTTACGGAAGACAACGAAGACCTGAGAATGCTGATTGCTGAGTCCTTGTCTGATGAATTTCAGGTAATGCAGGCAAATGATGGACTTGAAGCATTAAAACTAATGGCGGATACAGACTTCGATTTGATTATCAGTGATATTATGATGCCCAACAAAGATGGCGTTTCTTTGTGCAATGATGTAAAAAAGGATATGAATACTTCGCACATTCCGGTTATCTTGTTGACAGCCAAAACCAGTCTTGAAAGTAAAATAGAGGGTGTGGATTCCGGAGCCGATCTTTATTTCGAGAAGCCGGTTGACTTGACTTATCTGAAATTATCTATTCAGAATATCTTTAGGAACCGGCAGCAATTGAAAGAGCATTATGCTAAAAATTATTATGCAGATAGTAGCGAGCTTTCTTCCAATGAACAAGATAATAAGTTCCTGAAGCAATTTATAGCCTTTATCGAAGCTAATATGGACCAGTCTGAAATGGATATTAACCAGATTGCTACAGAATTATCCATGAGTAGGAGCAAACTTTATACGAAAGTGAAAAGCCTGACAGGAAAATCAGTGGTGGAGTTTGTATTGAATTGTCGTCTGCGCAAAGCTGCGAAACTGATCATTGAGGAAAATATGACGATGCGGGAGGTCATGATGCAGATCGGTATAGAGAGTCAAGCTTATTTCACCAATTCATTTAAAAAAGTATTTGGTGAAACGCCCACTTCCTTTGCTGCAAAGCATAAAAAATAGGCTTTTTGACGAATAGGATAAAACAAATGGCAATTAGAGTAAGTCGGCAAAATGGCAAATATCGACTTTTGCATAAACTTTTAAAGATGATATAATGAAAGCATTCTTGTCTATTCTGACATTAACACTGTTGCTGATGATGCCCGTCGGGCTATGGGGAACTGAACGTCAGGCCTTCTCTTCGGATATGCAGAAGACCATGGCGCAGGTTGCAAAGTGGCAGATAAATAACTTCACTTATCAAGAAAAAGGAAATCTGCATGACTATGGTATAGATGCCTGGACTAATGCTGTACTTTATGCCGGTATGTTGAAATGGGCACAAATGGCAGACTCATCTTCTACTTATTTCGATTGGCTAATGAAAATCGGAGAAGAAAATAAATGGTCTGTCCCTGCAAACTTTGCCGATTATCCGAAATATCAATATTATCATGCTGACGAATTAGCTATTGGGCAATTTTATCTGGGTATGTATGATCATTATAAGAAAGAGAATATGATTCATGCCGTACAAGAAAGGCTAGACTGGATTATGGCTCATCCGGCAGATACCTGCATGACTCATTCCAATAAACAGTGCTGGACATGGTGCGATGCTTTGTTCATGGCACCTCCGGTATATGCCCACCTGGCAAAAATAACCGGTGATTCAAGATATCTGGAGTTTATGCACGACAATTTCTTGCGGACTTATTGTTACCTATATGATTCAAGCAACTGCTTATTCTTCCGTGATGATAGTTATTTTAATAAGTTGGAAGCCAATGGTCAGAAGGTTTTTTGGGGACGTGGAAATGGTTGGGTATTGGCAGGCATTGCCAACATACTTGATCTGCTCCCTGGTGATTCCGGATTAAAACCTTTCTATGAACAATTATTTGTGGAACTTGCTATCCGGCTGAGTGGGTTGCAGGATAAAGATGGTTTTTGGCATGCCAGTTTGCTTGATCCGGATAGTTATCCGTCACCTGAAACAAGTTCTACTGCACTGATAACTTATGGGCTGGCTTATGGACTAAATCATCATTTGCTGGATGCATCTTACTTGCCGATAGTTCAAAAAGCTTGGAAAGCTTTAGTTTCTATAGTGGATGAAGATGGGAAAGTAGGATGGGTACAACCCATTGGAGCCGATCCCAAGAAGGTGACACGAGAAATGACAGCCGTATATGGTGTCGGGGCGTTTCTTATGGCAGGAACGGAAATTATGAAACTATCAGAATAATCATTATCTATCTATATTATGAAAAACAAAAAGTATCTGTTTCTATCCTTATTATTAGGTCTCTCTATCTTTTCCATTTATCCTTTGCAGGCTAGGGAGAAAACCATCTTTAATGAAGGATGGAGCTTTAAAAAGGGACCTTTCCCTAAAGACCCTTTATTGTTCTCTGGCGGTTTTGATTCCAGATGGCAGGATGTAACCATTCCCCACACATGGAATGCTACGGATATGCAGAATGAAATGAATAATTACTATGCCGGTGAAGCCTATTACAAGAAAGAATATACTCCGGCGGCAGAGTTGAAGGGCAAGAGAATCTTTTTGCGCTTCCAGGGAGTAGGATCTGTGGCGGAAGTATATGTTAACAAAACATATGCCGGCAATCATAAAGGGGCTTATTCAGCTTTCGCTATTGAAATAAGCAAACTGTTGAAGTATGGAGAACCTAATGAAATTTTGGTAAAAGTGGATAATTCTCCGCGCCCGGATGTTATCCCCATCAATAATACTTTGTTTGGAGTCTATGGGGGAATTTATCGTCCCGTAGAGTTGATTGTAACCGAAGCGGTTAATATAGCTGTCACCGATTACGCATCTCCCGGCATTTATATCAGCCAAAAGAACGTCAATCGTAAATCGGCTGATATAAGCATTAAGGTCAAATTGGAAAATAAAAAGGCGCAAGCTGAGAAGATTCTGGTTTCTGCTACTGTTTATGAACAAGATGGTAAAATAAAAGCACAGCAACAAGTCCCGGTAATCGTTTCACCACAAGGCAGACAGATTTGCGAACAAAGTTTCAGCATTAAGAATCCCCATTTGTGGCAAGGGCTGGAAGATCCTTATTTATATAAGGTAGTGGTAAATCTGATAGCCGATGGAAAAGTTATTGATGAAGTAATCCAGCCTTTGGGGCTAAGACATTATGAGTTGAAGGCAGCCGACGGTATGTATCTGAATGGAAAGAAAGTACCGATGTATGGCGTGTGCCGTCATCAGGACTGGTGGAAATTGGGAAGTGCACTGACTGATAAAGAACATGATACCGATTTGGCAATCATCAAGGAAATGGGAGCGACGACTATTCGCTTTGCACATTACCAGCAGGCAGAACATATCTATGCGAAGTGCGATAGCATCGGCTTTATGATCTGGGCGGAAGTTCCTTTTGTCAATCGTGTAAGTACGCAGGAAGGCGATAATGCCAAGCAGCAATTAACGGAATTGATCCGCCAAAACTATAATCATCCGTCCATTTATATTTGGGGATTACACAATGAGGTTTATACTCCTTACAATTACACAGTGGCTTTGACTACCGAACTGAATGATCTTGCCAAAACGGAAGATCCGTATCGTCTCACAGCCTCTGTAAACGGATATTCTACTGTAAATCAGGAATCAAACCTGAATGCAGATGTGCAAGGTATCAACCACTACTTCGGTTGGTATGGAGGAAAGATAGGTGATATTGAGAAATGGGTGACCGGCATGGAGAAAGACTTCCCCGGCTATCGGGTTATTTTTTCGGAATATGGGGCGGAAGCCAATATTCATCAGCAGGAAGAAGTAGTGGGAGAAGTGGGAAGATACTTCTCGCAATTTTATCCCGAAACATTTTCAACCAAATTCCATGAAATTCAGTGGGGAGTTATTTCCAAGCACCCTTACCTGATCGCTTCTTATATTTGGAATACGTTTGATTTTGCCACGCCTGCTACGGCGCAGGGAGGCGTGAGAGCACGTAATATGAAAGGTCTGGTGACATTTGACAGGCAGACAAAGAAAGATCCTTTCTACTGGTACAAAGCCAACTGGAGCAAGGAACCTGTACTTTACATTACCCAACGAAGAGCTACTGAACGCGAAAATGAGGTGACTCCCGTAACGGTATATTGCAATGTGGGTACTCCCCAATTATTTGTAAATGGGGTAGAAATAAAGACATTTAAGAAAGGTCAAACTCCGGTACACTACATCTTTGAGAATGTAAAACTGAACAACGGTGAAAATACGATCGAAGCTAAAGTCAGCAATCAAGGAAATATGCTTGAAGATACAATCCGATGGAACTACTCGCCGGAAAATAAGAACAGACTGAAATTGTCCGATCCGAAAGAAAAGACAAAGGAACATGTAGGTCTTTAACCAGCTAAAAATATGAATAGAATATGAAAAAGAACTTTTATACTTTACTGCTTCTCCTGTCTATATCTCTGTTGGCTCAGGGACAGACCAGGCGTACATCCATATCTTTACAACACGGAGCCCACCGGATAGGTAACCGCACAGATGCAGATATGCAACGCTGGCGCGAACATGGTTTGGGACAATTTATACATTGGGGAGTCTATGCCATTCCCGGTGGATTTTGGGAAGGCAAATGTTATCCCGGAGCCGCAGAATGGATACGTTCATGGAAGGAAATGCCCAAAGATGCGTATGATAATTTGTACAAACAGTTTAATCCTACCGCCTTTGATGCAAAGGCATGGGCCAAACAAGCCAAACAGATGGGAGCTAACTATATGATATTTACAACCAAACATCACGATGGCTTTTGTCTTTGGCCAAGTAAATATACTGACTATACCATAGCCCATACTCCCTATAAAGAAGATATAGTGAAACAGGTCGTAGATGCTTACACGGCAGAAGGCATTGATGTGCATCTCTATTTTTCCATCATCGACTGGAATCATAAAGGGTATCGTTCAGCGCCTCCCCAAACTAAACAAGACAGTATTTCGTATGAAACATTCAAGGAATTTACCAGAAACCAACTCATCGAGTTATTGACTACTTATCCTTCCATCAAGGGATTATGGTTTGATGGCAGTTGGGATAAAGCTTGGATGAACGAAGCGGCATGGGTAGATACATTGGGAATGGAATTAAGAGCCATGCATCCGGGACTTATTATTGGCAGCCGTTTCCGTGCCGACGAACATGGGAAACGTCATTATGACTCTAACGGAGACTTAATTGACGATTACGACCAAACTTGGGAGCGTGATTTGCCTAATTCTATGGAAGATTTGCATGGTAGTGATTGGGATTGTGTAATGACTGTCCCCGAAAATCAATGGGGGTATCATTCAGAGTGGAGAGGATACGTGAAAACATCCTATGATTTGCTGGAAATGATGGTGAAAGCTGTTTCTATGAATGGAAACTTTGTACTCAACTTCGGTCCTGACGGCAAAGGTACTATCCGTCCGGAAGAAACGAAATTGGCTAAAGAAATAGGAGACTGGATGAAGATAAACAAAGAGGCGATCTATGGGTCTTCCCATTCGGATATTCAGAAACAAGATTGGGGATACTTTACACAAAAAGGCAATAAACTGTATATGTGTGTATTCAATAAACCTATCAATAATCTTTTGAAAATCGAAATACCCAAAGGAGGTATTAAACCCGTAAAGGCCTGTTTCCTGGAAGATAACAAGGAGGTGGAAATTCAAAATGCCGGAAAGAACAAGCGGAACAGTTCATTGTATAATGTAGCTATACCGGTATCATATGAGGCAGTTCGTCCCTTTGTCATCGTGCTGGAAACGGTTCAGAATGCGAAAGAGGAAGGGGAATACCAACAGGCTAAGATCTAATTCTTTTTTCGTCCTTTGAAACACTCTTTTTCACCCTTTGAAAAACAAATAAGACACCGCGAAAAACTTTTTTCGCGGTGTCTTATTTGTTACTATGTCCTCTCTTCCAAAATGTCAATAAATAGAGAGAGACTTTCATGCTTCGTAACAAACATCAGAGGCTTGTGGAACGGACATTGGAAAAATGACCGTTTAGTAGAAAAGTGTGGCGAAAAATTGCTATTTTTGCACCTGCAACTAATAAATAGATAAGAAGATGCCATTAAACTTACCCGATAAGCTACCTGCTATTGAATTGCTGAAAGAAGAGAATATCTTCGTCATAGACAATTCGCGTGCCAGTACGCAGGACATCCGTCCGCTGAAAATAGTGATATTGAACCTGATGCCGTTGAAGATAACGACAGAAACAGACTTGGTGCGTTTGCTTTCCAACACTCCGTTACAGTTGGAAATATCATTTATGAAGCTGAAAAGCCACACATCGAAAAATACTCCGGTGGAACACATGAAGACTTTCTATCGTGATTTCGACTTGATGCGTGACGAGAAGTATGATGGTATGATTATCACCGGTGCACCCGTAGAGCAGATGGATTTTGAGGAAGTAGGTTACTGGGAAGAAATAAAGACTATTTTCGACTGGGCTCGTACGCACGTCACTTCTACGCTCTACATTTGTTGGGCAGCACAGGCGGGGCTTTATCATTTCTATGATGTGCCCAAGTATCCGTTGGACAAGAAGATGTTCGGTATCTTTCGTCATCACATCAATGTACAAGGATTGCCTATTTTCCGTGGCTTTGATGATGAATTCTTTGTGCCCCACAGCCGTCATACGGAAGTGCGCCGCGAAGACATCCTGAAAGTGAAAGACTTAATGCTGATAGCCGAATCTGATGAATCGGGAGTGTATATGGCTATGGCACGCAATGGACGAGAAATATTTATTACCGGCCATTCCGAATACTCGCCTTATACTCTTGACACAGAGTATAAACGCGATAGGGACAAAGGATTGCCCATCGAGCTTCCCCGGAACTATTATAAAGATGACAATCCCGACAATGCTCCGCTGGTGCGTTGGCGCGGACATGCCAATCTGTTGTTCTCCAACTGGTTGAACTATTATGTATATCAGGAAACTCCGTTTGATATTAACGAGATACGATGATTAAACAACGAAAAATAGAATTATTGGCTCCTGCCAAGAATTTGGAGTGCGGCATCGCGGCGATAGACCACGGTGCCGATGCCGTTTATATCGGCGCTCCCCGCTTCGGGGCACGTGCCGCTGCCGGTAATTCTTTAGAAGATATTACTGCATTGGTGCAACATGCCCATTTGTATAATGCCCGTATTTATGTGACGGTAAATACGATCCTACGGGATGAGGAGTTGAAAGAGACGGAGCAGATGATTTGGGATCTCTATCGTGCCGGGGTGGATGCCCTGATTGTGCAGGATATGGGGTTGCTGGAACTAAACTTGCCGCCTATTCCGCTTCATGCCAGTACGCAGATGGACAATCGTACGCCGCAGAAAGTAAAGTTTTTGGCTGAGACGGGATTCCGTCAAGTGGTGTTGGCACGCGAACTTTCTCTGATGGAAATATCGGAGATTCATCAAGTGTGCCCTGAAGTGCCGTTGGAGGTATTTGTACATGGTGCTTTGTGTGTCAGTTACAGTGGACAGTGTTATGTCAGTCAGGCTTGTTTCGGACGCAGTGCCAACCGGGGGGAATGTGCGCAGTTCTGCCGCCTTGCCTTTGATATGGTGGATGCGGATGGTAAGCCGATCATGAAGAATAAGCATTTGCTGTCATTGAAAGATTTGAATCAGAGCGAGGACTTGGAGAAACTGCTGGATGCAGGAGCTTCATCCCTTAAAATAGAAGGACGTTTGAAGGATGTGTCTTATGTAAAGAATGTGACGGCTTATTATCGTCAGAAACTGGATGCTGTATTCAAACGCCGCAAAGAGTATATCCGTGCTTCATCGGGAATGGTGAAACTGGAATTTAAACCGCAGCTGAATAAGAGCTTTAGTAGGGGTTCCACTAACTATTTCCTGTATGAGAGAAATAAAGAGATGTTTTCTTTTGATACTCCAAAATCATTGGGTGAGGAGATGGGGATGGTGAAAGAAATCCGTGGAAATTATCTCACGGTAGCAGGGGTGAAGTCATTTAATAATGGTGATGGAGTGTGCTATCTGGATGAAACCGGAAAGTTGCAGGGCTTTCGTGTAAACCGGGTGGAGAATAATAAGTTATTCCCTCAGGAAATGCCACGCATCAAGCCTCGTACTGTGCTTTACCGCAATTTTGATCAGGAGTTTGAGCGTCTTATGTCACGCAAATCTGCCGAGCGAAAAATATCGATCGCTATCACTTTGGCAGAGAATAACTTCGGGTTCACGCTGACTTTGACTGATGAAGATGATAACAGCATAAGCGTGATATTGGAGCGGGAAAAAGAATTGGCGCGTACTCCGCAGAAGGAAAACTTGTGCACTCAACTAGGGAAATTAGGAAATACCCCTTTTGAGGCGTCCGGAATAAATATAGAATTCTCTGATAACTGGTTTATTCCTGCTTCTATGTTGGCAGAGTTGCGTCGCAATGGAATAGAAAAATTATTGGAGGCTCGTCGCATTAATTATCATCAGGAATTGTATAGACTCCCTGAAACGCATCATGCTTTTCCCGTGAGTGAATTGACTTATCTGGGCAATGTAATGAATGATGATGCAGCCTCTTTCTATAAAAATCATGGAGTGCAGCGCATTGCTCCGGCTTACGAAGAAACTCCGGTAGAGGGTGCTGCATTAATGTTCTGTAAGCATTGCCTGCGCTATAGCATGGGTTGGTGTCCTACGCATCACAAGGTACGTTCACCTTTCAAGGAACCCTATTACTTGGTAAGCTCGGATGGTAAACGCTTCCGCCTGGAATTTGATTGCAAGCAATGTCAGATGAAAGTATTCTCCAGTTAACAAAAGTCGAAACTATCTTCATCCCCTCTTGAGAGGGGGTAGGGGGTGTGTTAGAATACATCAACAATATTAAAAATGACTATCATCCATTATAACTCCAACTTAAAGAAGCTAGCTGCCGAATTACGCACCCACAGCACCCAATCTGAAGTGTTCTTGTGGGAAGAATTGAAAGCTAAGCGCTTGGAAGGCTATCGATTTGTACGCCAGAAACCGATAGGGGAGTATATAGTGGATTTCTATTGCAAAGAGGTTGGCTTGGTAATAGAATTGGATGGCTTGTCTCATCAGTCGGAAGAGACAATGGATAAAGACGAAAGGAAGGAGGAGTATTTAAGAAGTATTGGTTTAAGGGTGCTTCGTTTTGAAGATGAGGATGTAATAAGGGATAGAGATAATGTGTTAAGGGTGATTGTGGATGCCCTTCACACACCCCCTACCCCCTCTCAAGAGGGGATGAAGTTACTTTTGCTGATGCCTTTCTTCTTTTTGTTTTCTATTTTGATGGCCTGCCAATATCCTGTCCCTGTAACTTCGGGAGCAGAGGTGTCCCCAAAGACGCGGGATTCTCTTGATTATCTGATGGAACGGCACTATACACTAAACAGTAATTTTGAAGTGACTTCGGATTCTTTGATGCTTCAGCAGTTGCCGCTGATAGATGTATTGCCTGTATATAAAGGTGAGAGGTTGGTAGTTGCCGAGTTTATGGTGCAGCCGGAAGATAGCGTGGATTCTGTATGGGTAAAGGTGGCGCGGGATCAGGAAACAATGGGATGGGTGCACGAAAAGGAATTCTTGAAAAAAGTGGTTCCGGTAGATTCGGTTTCTCAGTTCATTCATTTTTTTAGTAATTCCCATACGGTGGCTTTCTTCATTATTCTGGCACTTTTTGGTATCGGATATATTTGCCGGGCAGTACGCCGGAAAAAACTGCAACTTGTCTGGCTTAATGATATTGATAGCGTATTTCCTACTATTCTGTTGTGGCTAATGTCTACGGCGGCTACCCTTTATGCCGGAATACAGCACTTTGTGCCGGATACTTGGGAGCAATTTTATTATAATCCTTCACTCAATCCGTTAAGTTTGCCTTTTATCCTTTCCCTTTTCATGTTTAATGTATGGGCAATCGTTTTGGTAGGGTTGGCTACTTTGGATGATTTATTCCATCAAGCCCGTACTGAGGCGGCGTTCTTTTATTTATTGGGGTTGATGTCCTGCGGCATCTTTCTGTATTTGTTTTTCACGTTTACTACTTATTACTACATCGGTTATCCATGTCTGCTGATCTATACGGTGTGGTCGTTTAATCGCATCAGGCATACTTCCCGTTATAAATTTAGTTGTGGAAATTGTGGGGCAAAGATGAAGACGAAAGGTGTTTGTCCTCATTGTGGTGCTATCAATGAATAGTTTTATCCTTATAGAACAGGCTGGGTAAATATAAAAGGGAATCCGTGATGAAACCTTTTTGAAAATTAGAAGTACTTGATTTACCAGATGTTAGTTGAGGGCGAGAGAAGTCTGGGCTTTTACAAGCTCAGACTTCTAAGATAAAATAGAGGATCTGTGGTTATTACAGGCTTCCTTTATTGAGCGGTGAGTTCAATAACATGACTTTGTATTGGTAAAAAACCGAATACATCCAGTCCGACCTTCATCAGATAGTCTCCGGAATAAACTTTTCCGTTTGCATCTAAATTAGAGTCTGTAGAAGGCATTAGGTTAATTTCCTTCACCTTATACTGCTTGTCCGGATCCAAGCCTTGCAGTTTTACAGTTATCAGTTTCTCTTGGAAACGCGGGTGAATGTCATAGGCAAACAGAACTGCTTTGCTCATATCTTTGCTTACATAGTTTAGAGCCATGTGATTGCCTTCATAAGGTGAAACCAAACGATACTGGTCACCGTCCATGATGACATTCTGAAGTCGTTTCCAGTTGGCTACTGCTGTCTGGCAGTATGTCAGTTCATCAGTAGTAAGCTCCTTTAGACCGATATCAAAACCAAGCTTGCACATGGAAGCTACATCGGTGCGGAACTTTACAGAAGTAGCTTTGTTCCAACTGGTGACATGGGCATCCATCGCCTTTGCCGGGAAGAATTGGGAGAAGCCCCACTGGATGTAGATACGTTCTATCGGGTCGGTGTTATCGCTGCACCAGAATTCGGTGAAATACTTTAATGCCTCGTAGTCACAACGTGCGCCACCACCGGAGCAAAGCATCATCGGTACATGGGGATAGTTCTCCTTTACACGCTTCATCACGTTGTACACGCCACGAACATGGTCGATGTATAATTGTCCCTGTTTGTCTTTCAGATAAGCAGAATAAATATTGGTAATGGGACTGTTGCAATCCCATTTAAAGAAGGCAACCTCGGGGTTTTCTTTCATAATGTTTTCTACGATACCATATACATAATCCTGCACTTTGGGATTACTGAGGTCTAATACTAACTGATTACGATAGTAATATGTCTCGCGATTGGGCAAAGAGATAGCCCAGTCCGGATGTTTCTCAAAAAGGGCGCTCTTAGGATTTACCATCTCCGGTTCTATCCAGATGCCGAACTTCACACCGGCATCCTTGGCAGCTTTCACTAAGGCAGGGATACCGCCGGGCAGTTTGTCGTGAGTCACTTCCCAATCGCCCAGGCCGGCATGGTCGTCTTTGCGGGGATATTTATTTCCAAACCAACCGTCATCCAGCAAGAACATGTCTACACCCAAGTGCTTGGCTTCTTTCATCAGCTCGGAAAGAATCTCCTGATTGAAATCGAAACCCGTGTTTTCCCAGTTGTTCAGCAAAGTGAGTCGGCTGCCTTTACCATCTTTCAGACTATAGTTTCGTGCCCATTCGTGGAGGTTGCGACTGCCTTGTGCGGTGCCGTCATAACTCAGGGTGAAAATAAATTCAGGGGTAATAAATACCTCATTCGGTTTCAGTTCATAATTCGATGCATAAGGGTTGATAGCAGGGATGACACGGAGGTTACCAACATTGTCTACCTCGAAAGTGAAACGGAAATTACCTGTCCAACCTAATGTGCCCATCAGTACATCGCCTTGATGTTCGTTTACCGGTTGATCCAACCCCACTTCAAAAAATGGATGGGTATGCATGGCAGCCCGGCTTCCCAATTTCGTATCGATTACTTTCTTTCCAAATTGCAACTGTTGGCTGCTCATTTGTGCTTCTTTCGCCCAATCACTGCTAAATTCGGTCAGGTAATAATTAGAGCTTTTGAAATAAAGCATGGTAGAGGCATAACTGAAGAGGGTGACAGGCATCTTCTCCTGATGTTTTATCTCACTCCACGTTTTAATGACGTTCTCCTTGGGATAGGCCATGTAGTGCAGCGTTACATCTACCGGATATTGATTGTCACGCAGATTGATAACGGTTTCCGTTCCGCCTTCCACTTCACGGGAAGAAGAAGACACGTAGTATAGCATGGTAGACGGGTTACCGTCATTGTGAGTGATACCAAGGGCCGGTTCATAATAATCTTCGTTACCGGAACCGGCATACACTTCCCAGCCGCGTTTGGTTACGCTACCGTCCGAACCGGCATGCACGTCCCAGCGGAAGTTCTTCAGGTCTTGTTCATGCCGGAGTTTCTCTCCCAGATACGTTTGATACAAACGTCCATTTTCAGCAACCTGAAGCACCAGGTCGGTGTTGTCTGTAGAAATGCGGATCGTTTGATTGTCCGCTGCATTAGCATACATAAGAGATGCACATGCAAGTAATGTTATAAATACTTTTTTCATGGTGTGAAAATTTGATAATAAAAATAATGTAATATGATTTAAAATGAAAGACTTGCGCTAAATTCCAAGGTGAAGGGGCGTAGATAGTTACCACTCATATAGTGGTCCTTGAAATTCCCGGCTTCTTCTTTGCTCAACAGTTCAGCACCATTGATAGTGCCGCTGGCACCTTTTTGGTTGAGGAAGTTCACTACGGTGGCTCCCAGGGAAAGATGTTTGTTCACTTTCCAGTTCACTCCGCCGAAGGTTTCCCAGCGCCCGTTGAAGTAGAGGGCATTGGTCAAGTTGGCATACGTCTTTCCGAAGTAGCGGAAGCTGAGCCATACGCGCAGATCGGGGGTAATGTTATAGCTGGGGTCTATCTCGGCAAGTATCTGCGGGATTTCCTTTACGATGTTACCGTTGGCATTCAGGTCATCCACTCCTTCAAAGGGAGATTTGATGAAATAATTGTTGTAAGTCGGCTTCTGATATGTAAACAGAGCATGCAAATGGAAACCTTTGAACGGATTGATTTCAGCGGAGGTAGTCCAACCCAAAGTCTTGATGTTGTAAATCAACAGGGTTGTCTTAGACTGGGCTGTACCGGGTTTGGTTACATTTTGCTGGTCAATATTGTTTGACTTGGAGATATAAGTTATCATCGAAGTCAAGTTTATCCAGTCGTTATTATAGAACAATCCGCCACGGATTAAAGGGATGGTAACGCGTTTGTATTGTTCTTCGGTAGGTCCTGTTCCTGCATATTCGTTGATGCGAGGGAAGCGGGTAGCCACGGTTCCATCGGCAGTGAGGCCGAAGTTACGGGTAATCTTATAAGTGAATTGTGCGGTGGCTGCATAATTCAGTTTGTCTTTTACGACTTTATGGGGTTCTATCTTTTCAGGAATATTATCGGTATAAGCATGGGTATCTCCGATGTGGAAGCCATCATAACGTCCAAAAGGAATCTGGTCGGCAGCCATGCGGTAATACTCCAAACGGGCGCCGTAATAGACGTTGAACTTCGGGGTTATCTGCCAGTTGTCCGTGAAGTAGGCGGCCAATTTGTTTTCATATCCTTTGGTGTATTCGGGGCTCAGTTCATTAAAACCTCTGAACTTGCTGGTACTTCCGTCGGTCTCCTGACGGTTCAGTATCTGCGGATATTCGGTGATGGTTCCTGTCCATTGGAAGGAAGAAGAATGATAATCCAGGTGGTAGTACCATTCGTTCAGGCCCAGCCTCCAGTCATGGTTGCCGACTTTCTTTTTCAGTTCGGAGGTAAGTAAGGCATTCTGTACTTTCCCGAAGTGCAGCCAAGTCCGGCGTCCCTCTACCAGTCCGGTATAGGCATCCGATGAGCCGTCGGCAAAAAGGCCGTCTGCAGCAGTGGCTTCGCTGATGTTGCTGCCGCCAAAGTCCACGTAGTTGGCTTCGGGAGCATTCATATATTTGGCATTGACGGTCCAGTTCAAACGATTGCGGAAAGTGTAGTCGAACAGCAGGGCCACCTCATGCGCCTTGTTGCCGGTAAAGTCTCCGAAACGTCCGCTTTTCATCTTTCCGTCCATCACGTCCATGTACTGGAAGCGTCCGCCTTCGGGGGCATACGAAGAAGTGCCCAACTTAAAGCCCGGAATCTCTTTCACGCTACCATCGCCTACATAGATGAAAGGCGCGGCATTAATCATGGAGCCAAGCGCATCGCTCTTGGAGAATTTATAGAAGACGGAGAATTTACCCCGGTTGTTGTTGAACAGCCGGGTCAGTCCAGCATGATAGAGCTGGGTGCGGTCACTGAAGTTCTCGAACTTGGGAGCAAAACTGCCCGGGTCAAAATTCTGGTATATGCTGGCGGTGTATAACCAACGTTCCCCGATACCACCGGATACGTTCATATCTACATTTTGCCAGCCGAAGTGGTTGGTGTGGTAATTCAGTACGCCTTTAAATTCTTTCTGTCCCAGTTTGGAGAAAGAGTTCACGGAGTAAGCGATGTTTCCGGTGGTAATAGCGGATTCGGAAGGGTTCATCAGCCCTACTTCGCCGAGGCTGGCATCACTACGCCAATGGGCAGCCAGTTTATGCACGGCAGAAGAATAAACGGCGGGAAGCCCGTTTTCATATACATTCACATCTTCGCTGGGAAGCCCGATCTGGATTTCGCGGGGCTTGTTGGCATCTGAAGCATTCAGCATTACATTGCGTTCACTTCCTTCTGATTTCTTTGTACTGATGGTGTCTTTTACTTCCACCGGATGATTTACTGTGGCAGATGATGCAAATGGCAAGGCAGTCAGCATGACATAGAAAAATAGCTTTACTTTCATAATATAAATGGATTTAAAATTAATTTTTCACATGAAGATTTCGAATAAAGACTTATCTCTGACCTTCAATGGGGGCAAAGTTAGGAGGTATAATAATGAACTGTTTCTGCAGGTAGCTGTCAGGTAGATTGATAGGAGGAGTACTTGAATAGTATGTTGTTGTAAATGAGTGTATTATCGAAATGTGTTTGATAAAACTAGGTAGACATACCTGTTTTCTGGAAAGTTTTAATAACTTTGTAATTACCTACTTTTAATGAATTGCAACCCATGAAAAACTACTTATTATTGGGACTATTATTATTCGTGCTTTTGCCGCTTTACGCAGCAAATAAAGTTGACTTGTCCAATGATTTGGAATCGGCTTTAAAACAGCGCAGCTACTATTCGCACCAAAAGGAAGCACGGATTGACAGCTTGAAACAGTTGCTTTATCCATCAATGGATGATGATGTACGTTTCCGATTGTACAATGCCATCTACGAAGAATATTATACATATCGTTTCGACTCGGCCATGCTCTATGTTGACAGGGAAGAACAAATGGCTATGAAACTTGCCAATCCCACCTACCACAATCTGAGTAGCATTCACCGTTCGATACTTCTTTCTACCTCTGGCTATTTCAGTGAGTCTATTCAAAACCTGGAACAGATAGATTCGCAGACGCTGGATGATGCCGCACGGATAGAATATTATACGGCTTATGAATGGGCTTACAGCATGTGGGCGGAATACTCCAATGATAAAGTGTATGCTCCCCGTTATTATGAAAAGGAGATGCTTTATCAAGATTCACTGATCCGGGTGCTTCCGGAGGGATCTTCGCTGTATCATTATTGGAAAGGGGAAAGCCTCTATCGTCATCGGCAATATGCCGAGGCGGAAGATTGCTATAAAAAGGCGCTGGAGGGAGTGCCCGTGAATGTCCGCCTGTATGCGATGATAACTTACGGCATGGCATTGGCTTATTCCAAACTCGGGAATTGGGAGGAGTATGAGCAATATTTGATTCATGCAGCTATTTCCGACCAAGTATGTCCGCTGAAGGAGAATTTGGCTTTGCAGGAGCTGGCACTGTATATCTTCAAAAACAGAAGCGGGGAAGCGGAGCGTGCCAACCGATACCTGGGTTATTCCATGGAAGATGCCATGTTTTATAACAATCGCCTGCGTATGTTGGAAATTGCAAAGAAGTTCCCGACCATTGTGCTCTCTTACCAGGAACAGAATCGTATCAAGAGCGAGCGGTTGCAATGGTCGCTGATATGCATCAGCTTGTTATCCATCGGGTTGATTATCTCTTTGGTTCATATCTACAGGCAGATGCACCAGCTCCATAAACGCAGGAAGATACTCGCGGATATGAACCAGGAGTTGCAGCATCTGAATAAAGCACTGGTGGATACGAACCATACGAGGGAGGGATACGTAGGCTTGTTCATGGATTTATGTGCCGCTTATATAGATAAACTGAACCGGTATCAGGATTTAGTAAAGCGTAAAGTGAAGGCGAAGCAAACGGATGATTTATTGAAGCTGGTCAATGCAACTAAATTGTCCGATACGGATGCCAAGGAATTCTTTGTGAATTTCGATACGGCATTCTTGAATCTATATCCCAACTTTATTGCAGAATTTAATAGCTTGCTGCGTGAAGGAGAAGAAATTATCCCTAAACGAGGGGAAATACTGACTACGGAACTTCGCATTTTTGCTTTGATACGTATGGGGATTAAAGATAGTTCCAAGATAGCAACCCTCTTATTTTATTCTCCCCAAACGATATACAATCACCGAAGTGCGGTGAAGAATAAGGCAAGAATGAGGGATAACTTTGAAAAACAAGTGGAGGAACTTTGTGAAATGGTTTAGTTGGAGAATCATTACATTATCAATCAAAGTGCTAAAGAGAATGGCCTTTGTTGACTTTCTAAGAAAGGGAACTCCGGTTCGGAATTCCCCTTTATCTGTTGTTTTTGTACGTACCGATTAGAAGCGATAGCGAATATCCACCCCAAACTGTATCGGTTTGCTTTTCTGTTCAAACCCTCTGCTCATGCTTTCAAAGTAGAAAGTGGTGTAGTCCTTATTAGTCAGGTTACGTCCCCACATGTCTATCTGTAACGCTTGTGCTTGCAAGGATACGCGCCCATTCAGCGTGCCATAAAAACTTTGTGAAACATCATTCTTTTCCGTCCAGTAAATCTTTCCGGCTGCACTATAGTTAAGACCGAAAGTAAGACTTTGCGCCCAACTGTTTTTGTTGAAGAAGAAGCTGTAATCGGCTCCTGCGCTCATGGTGTGGCGAGGTACAAAGGGCACGTAATTCCCACTGTAATCAATGGCCTCATCAGAAGAAGTCATACCTACATCATATTTCTTAAACGTAGAGTGAGTGTATCCATAGCTGGCATTTATATTCAGATTTCTGCTGATAGAGGCAAGTAGGCTCATTTCTGCACCATAACTTTCGCTCTTTCCTGCATTAACGGTGATACGTCCCATACCGCTATTTACAAATTTGGCTATTTGCTGGTCGCGCGTGTCCATGTAGAACGCCGCCAGGTCAGCTTGCAGTTTTCCATTGAACAGTGTGAGATGGCTGCCCACTTCATAATTCCAGCTATATTCCGGTTTATACACCGTGGTGGCGCGTACATCGGTTTCAGTGGGACCAAGGTATTTTGTCATCATTTCCTTTATCATGGAAATAATGGACGAGGGCATTCCCATTTGTTCAAAAGCATCCAGTTTGGCGCCTACACCTTGATTGATCTCGCTTTTCATGGAGTTTTGTAGTCCTGTCTGAGCCAGATCCGAGAACATTTGCAGGTTATATCCTCCTGAACGATACCCTTTAGAAACCGAAGCATAAACTGTATTCTTGGAGTCAATATTGTATTTTACGGCAAACTTAGGCAGTAATTGAGTATAATCGTTCTTTAACTTTCCTGTCAGTTGGGAAGAGGCTTCCATGTTTTCCAGTTTGATAGGCATACGTCCGCTGTTTAGCATAAAGTCGAAAGTAGTCTTATCACAGGCGCTTGTATAATCCATCTGCATATGTTCATATTCCAGTCGAAGTCCGGCGGTGAGCTCCCATTTCCCTAAACTAAGAGTGGATTGATGGAATAATGCCCCACTCAGTGTAGGAGTCTTGAAGTAGCTGGGGATATGGAGTCCCTCAGCGGTCATTGTCATGCTCATATCCATCCCCATTGCGGAAAGATCCGGAAAATGGCTGTTGATGGTCTGATTCAGGAATGCCATTCCATCCTTGCCAAAGTTTACGGGACTTTCGGTACGCAGGGTTTGATAGAAACCGAAAGCGCCGGTAGTCCATTGCCATGCCTTGCCCGGCTTGCTTTTTAAGGTGATTTCTTCGGTTAACGTATTGATGCGCTGTTTCTGTTCCAATGTGTAGGTGTCCAGCGGACTGAAATCCTGATCCAGGAACATACGGTCATTTAGATTCTGAAATCCGGTGATGGCACTCAAAATGAAATGCTGTGCCTGGTATTCGATGTTCAATCCTGCGTTCAATAATCCGCGGCGATACGTACTTTCGTTATTGTAGCTTATTTTATTTAGCAGGTCGGCATGGTCTTCCTCTCCATTTATCACTCCGGTATAATAATAAGGATACCCTCCTTCATCACTGTAATCATATCCTACGGTAAAGTCCAGTTTCAAGTTCTCTGAGGGCAGCCAGATAGCGCGGATGCGTCCGCCTCCTGCTTCCATATCATCTACTTTCTTTCCATTATATGAATTGCGGAAGAAGCCGTCCGAACCTTCATAATATCCTCCGGCAGAGAAAGCGAAACTGTCACTCCAACGGTGATAGTGCGTTAATGATGCGCTACGATGATTGCTTTTAGTTCCATAACTCAGTTTCACATCTGTCCCTTGATAAGAGAATGGTGAACGGGTATGTACTTTTATCAATCCTCCCATTGTATTTCGTCCGTACAAAGTTCCTTGCGGGCCGCGAAGGATATCAATACGTTCTATATCAAAGAAATTGAAATCAAAAGCCGATTTATCAATATAAGGAATATTGTCTACATACAACCCTACGGCAGGGGTATTGATACGTGATCCGATTCCCCGGATATAAACAGCCGAAGTAATTCGTGAACCATAATCGGGCATAAAGAAATTAGGCACCAAGGCGCTTGCATCTTTTAAAGACGTAATTTGGTTGGCCTGCATATCTTTTTGCGAAATCAGCGATACGGCTGTGGGGAGTGTTCTTAATTTCCCCGTTTCCTTGGGTGATGCAATAACTACTACCTCCTCTATGTCTATAACTTTGGTGGTGTCTTTGGGCAGTGTGTTAATGTCCTCTGCAAAGGCTGTCGCAGCCAGTAGGCAAGAGGTAGCGAATAGGATTCTTTTTCTCATATTTTTAGTTTGGTTTTATTTGCTTTGCAAAGTAACGCCAAACGGGAATGTTATGCAATCCTAATAAATGAGGATTTTTATATTCTGTCCGCTTCTATATAACCGTTCATCACGGCATAGACAGTAAGACCCGATACGGACTTAATGCCCAGTTTCTCAGTGATATTCTTGCGGTGGGAGATTACGGTGGTGAGGCTGATATTGAGTTTATCGGCAATTTCTTTATTAATCAGTCCTTTGGTAACCAAAATCAGGACTTCTATTTCGCGGGCGGATAACTCATGCCCCATTCTATCTTCTTGTGCAGGCTTTCTTTCGAGATGTTTCATTTGCATCCTTACCTGATGTCCGTATTCATGCAGTTGAAGAATGTCTTTCATCAGTGACTTTTCATCCTGATAAATGTCCAAAGTGGGTACTCCTGATAGTTGGGGCTGATTGTCTCCGTTTACCAATACTATCGTTTTAGGCTTGCGGGGGAGGAAAAAGGAAGTGCGCTCAAAATAAATTTGGGCAGAGATGAAATAGTGGGCATACATATCGGGTGTATCGTCCACCAATTCTCCGAAAGAATGAAATACGCGGATAGTAGCCATCGGAATGATTTCTTTCAAGATGGCTTGTAACCCTATGCAGGTAAGGGTGTTAGGGTCTACTATGGCTATTTCGGGATGATGCATAATCTTTCTTTGTTGCAAAGATACATATCTTTTAGAAAAACAGCCTCCTCTTATCTATCTAAAAAGAGGAAGGCTGTGCAAAATATTTTTAGTTCTCTATTTTGAGATAAGCCGCTACTGCTTCAGCACATCTTTCTCCATCAATTCCTGCCGAAACAATTCCTCCGGCATAGCCTGCTCCTTCTCCGCATGGGAATAATCCGCTAATGGTAACATGTTGCAGCGTTTCATTATCACGTACAATGCGGACAGGGGCCGAAGTACGTGTCTCTACCCCAATCATTACCGCTTCATTGGTGAGAAAACCGTGACAGCTTTTTCCGAATTGTTGGAAACCTTTGCTCAAACGGTCACTAATAAACGGAGGCATCCAGAAATGGAGTGGGGAAGATACCAACCCCGGGCTGTAAGAACTATCGGGTAAGTCATAACTTAATTTCTTGCGGGTAAAATCTACCATTCGCTGTGATGGCGCCGTTTGCCGCATATTTCCCTGTTGCCAGCAGGCAGCTTCCAATGTTTCCTGAAAGTGCATCATGGCAAGAGGGGAGTCACCATATTCTGCCCCATTTATTTGCAGGGAAGAATCCGTAATATCTTCCGGACGGATTTCGACTACCATTCCCGAATTGCTCCATTTGGAACCACGGTTACTGGGACTCATTCCGTTTACTACTATCTGATGGGGCCCGCTTGCGGCAGGAACGACAAAGCCTCCCGGACACATACAGAAACTATAAACACCACGCCCGTCTGCTTGTGTCACAAAACTATATTCAGCAGCAGGAAGATACTTGCCACGTCCGTTTTTATTATGATATTGTATTTGGTCTATCAGTATGGAGGGATGTTCCAGGCGGACACCTACTGCAATGCCCTTAGCCTCTATCTGTACACCATTGTTATGCAGCCAGCGATATACATCCCTTGCAGAGTGGCCCGTAGCAAGAATTACCGGTCCTCTGAAGGTCTTTCCCGTATTTGTTTCTATGCCTACTATCTTTTCTTTTTCTATTACCAATGAGTCCATTCGCGTTTCAAAATAGACTTCACCGCCACATTCTATGATGGTATTCCGCATATTTTCGATCATGCGCGGCAGTTTATCCGTGCCTATATGCGGATGGGCATCTACCAAGATGGAAGTGCTGGCTCCATGTTGGCAAAATACATTCAGAATCTTATCCACATTTCCCCGTTTCTTGCTCCGGGTGTATAGTTTTCCGTCCGAATAAGCGCCTGCACCGCCTTCTCCGAAACTATAATTGCTTTCAGGATCTATTTTATGTTCGCGGCTGATGCGGGCAATATCTGTTTTTCTGTCGCGCACATTCTTGCCTCGTTCCACTACAATGGGGCGCAGTCCGAGTTCTATCAGTCGCAAGGCTGCAAAAAGCCCTCCGGGACCTGCACCTACAACAATTACTTGTGGTTTTCCGTCCACCTTATTATATATAGCGCGGGTAAATTCTTCGTCATGCGGCACTTCATTAATATACAGACGTACTGTCAGATTTACATAAATGGTACGTTGGCGGGCATCAATGCTTCTTTTCAATATGCGAAGCGAGTTGATAGTGCGTATATCCAATCCTTTATCCCGTCCTATGAATTGTTTAAGGGACTGTTCATTGACTGCCTGTTCGGGCAGAACTCTTATTTGAAATTCTTGTATCATACTATTGGTTTATCCGAATAAGGCACGGAATGCTTCCTCTACCTTTCTTACAGGTAATATTTCTATTTTCAGTTTCGAAGTATCCATCCCCTGAAGGTTATGTTTCGGGATAAGGATACGTTTGAATCCCAGTTTCTCTGCTTCACCGATTCGTTGTTCTATCCGGTTCACCGGACGGATCTCACCACTCAATCCCACTTCACCTGCCATGCAGGTATCACGCTCTATCTCCGTATCCATGTTACTGGATAATATTGCGCTGATAACGGATAAATCGATAGCCGGATCGTTTACTTTCAATCCGCCGGCTATGTTCAGGAACACATCCTTTTGCGCCAATTTGAACCCTACGCGTTTTTCGAGTACGGCAAGCAACATATTCATCCGTCGCAGATCGAAACCGGTAGCGGAGCGTTGCGGATTTCCATATACGGCTGAACTGACCAGTGCCTGTGTCTCAATAAGGAACGGGCGAACTCCCTCAATGGCAGAAGCGATAGCCACGCCACTCATTCCCTCATGATCTTGGCTCAACAATAATTCGGATGGGTTGCTCACTTGTCGTAAACCATTCTGTCTCATCTCGTAGATACCCAGTTCGGCAGTACTTCCGAAGCGGTTCTTGATGCTGCGCAGAATGCGGTACATATAATGCTGGTCGCCCTCAAACTGCAAAACAGTATCTACAATATGTTCCAGTACTTTAGGTCCGGCAATGCTTCCTTCCTTGTTGATATGTCCGATCAGGATAACCGGAGTATTTGTTTCTTTGGCAAATTTCAAGATAGAGGCAGAGCACTCGCGCACCTGTACCAAACTGCCGGGAGAAGAATCAATCGTTTCTGTGGAGATGGTTTGTATAGAGTCTATAATAATCAGATCGGGCTGCGTGTTCTTTATATGTACATAAATCTGTTCCAGTGAAGTTTCACATACAATCATGCAATCCGATGAGTTATGTGGAATACGGTCGGCACGCAACTTGAGTTGGCGGGCACTTTCTTCTCCCGATACATAGAGCACCTTCTTCTCGGGCAGATGTAATACGGTTTGTAATACCAATGTGGATTTACCGATGCCCGGCTCACCGCCCAGCAGTACTAAAGATCCCGGCACCAGTCCGCCACCCAGTACACGGTTCAATTCTTCATCCTGCATATCAATGCGCGGTTCATCGCCTCCGGTAATATCATTCAGTGTAACAGGTTTGCTTTTTACGGGTTCCAGGCCGGAAATCGGTCTTTTATTGGCAGGCTCTTTGCGTACAACCTCCTCTACATACGTGTTCCATGCACCGCACGACGGACATTTTCCCACCCATTTGGGTGAATCCTGTCCACAGTTAGTACATACATATACGGTCTTTTCCTTTGCCATATTCTTTCAGGATAATTTCTTAATAGCACAGCTTTTTGCTGAGATTGTACAAAGGTAAGGAAATAGTTCCGCATACCAACGGAGGCAGGATAAAAAAGTATTGTTTATACTTTGATTACGGTTACCTGTGAATGAAGTGAAAATATATCTGAACAAATGCGAATTGGATTCTGTTTATTTATCAAGACGTCTTTTTATATAGATAACTAAAATGAATAATAATATGAAACGAACATCTTTGATGATATTATTTGCCATCTTGGCAACAGGCATATACGCTCAGACCGACGATAAAGGATATAAAGAAGGGGCATGGGTATTGAATGGAGTAACCGGCTTAAATCTGTCACAGACAGCTATGGCAAACTGGTCGGCCGGCGGTGAGAATGCAGTTGCCGGAAATGCTTATTTGAATGGGTCGTTGACACATAAAAGTGGAAACTGGCTGTGGGTGACCAATCTGGTGCTTGATTACGGCCTGTCGAAGACTAAATCTCAGGGAATGAGAAAGAGTACTGATAAAATAGGGCTTTCTACTCAATTAGGGTATTCCACCAATAATGTATGGTATTATACTTTGATGGGGGATTTGAACACTCAGTTTGCTAAAGGATATAATTATCCGGACAAGACTCATTATATCTCTAACTTTTTTGCGCCTGCCTATTCCAATGTTGCTTTAGGTATGGAATATCGTCCCAAGAGTAACTATTCCATCTTTCTTTCACCTGTGTCTGCCAAGATGACTTTCGTGGAAGATGATTATCTTTCTGATTTGGGAGCATTTGGCGTAGATCCGGGAGACCGCTTTAAGATAGAATGTGGTGCGTTCCTAAAGGCGAGAGCGGAAATGCCCTTGATGGAGAATGTGAGCATGATAACTACGGCCGACTTCTTTACTCCTTACAGCAGCCAGTTTGGCAATGTTGATGTGAACTGGGATATGCTGATCAGTATGAAAATCAATAAATTCCTGTCTGCTACCATCAATACTACATTGAAATATGATAATGATGTGAAGACATTTGAAGATGATGGAGCCAAGCGAGGAGCAAAAGTCCAGTTTAAAGAGATACTGGGCATCGGTCTTGCTTATAATTTCTGATGGAGGTTCTTAATATAGGGTTAAGTGCAGCTCCCGTGGAAGTGTCCAAGTACTCGGATATTTCCACGGGAGTACTGTTTCCATCTCTCCTTTTTTATTGTCTTATTCTCGCCTTGCTCAACCAAAATCTTATATTTTGAGATAAAAAAAAGGGAATTTGTGATAGATTGTAGGAAATAGTTGTTATATTTGCACCGTTCAAACAATAAATGAAGAAGAACAACTATAAAATGACAATATACTATCTCCATACAACTACTACATTAGGGATGGGGCACATGATGACTACCATGTCCACATCCACAACAATGACCCCTCGGGGTTAAGGATAGTATATGTGTTTCTACGTGATACACGCTTATGGACGTAAGCAAAAACAATCTTTTAATTTTTATTTTTCTAATTGTAAACTGATGCAACATTGGATTGTTGTATAAAATAGATAATTGCATGAAGGTAATGAAATTCGGCGGAACATCCGTAGGTTCCGTGAACAGCATTTTAAGCGTCAAACAGATAGTAGAGGCAGTAAACGAGCCTGTAATCGTAGTTGTATCAGCCCTGGGCGGTATCACTGACAAGTTGATCAATACTTCGCAAATGGCAGCCAATGGCGATGCCGCATACGAAAAAGAGTATCGCGAAATTGTAAACCGCCACATTGAAATGGTGTACACCGTGATCCCCGCTTGCAATGAACGCACCGTATTGCTGGATAAGGTGAATGAATTGCTGAACGAACTGAAAGATATTTTCCAGGGTATCTACCTTATTAAAGATATGTCTTCCAAGACTTCGGCTACTATCGTAAGTTATGGTGAACGCTTGTCGTCCATTATCGTAGCCACACTTATAAAAGGGGCTGTGTGGTATGACTCACGCAACTTTATCAAGACTGAAAAGAAACATGCCAAACATATTCTTGACTCCGAACTGACTACCCGTCTGGTAAAAGAAACTTTCCAGGAGTTTCCGGAGGTGGCATTGGTTCCCGGCTTTATCTCTACGGATAAAAACAGCGGCGAAGTAACCAACTTGGGACGTGGAGGTTCGGACTATACCGCTTCCATCATAGCTGCTGCCCTAAATGCGGACTGCCTGGAAATATGGACGGATGTAGATGGATTTATGACTGCCGACCCGCGTGTAATCAGCACTGCTTACACTATCAATGAACTGAGTTATGTAGAAGCAATGGAGCTTTGTAACTTTGGTGCAAAAGTAGTTTATCCGCCTACTATCTATCCGGTTTGCCATAAGAATATTCCTATTCTGATTAAGAACACCTTCAATCCTGACGGTGAAGGAACCGTTATCAAGCAGGAAGTTAATTCCGGCTCTAAGGCGATTAAAGGTATTTCGTCTATCAATGATACCAGCCTGATTACTGTTACCGGTTTGGGTATGGTAGGTGTTATCGGTGTGAATTTCCGCATCTTTAAGGCATTGGCGCAGAATGGTATCAGCGTGTTCATGGTTTCTCAGGCTTCTTCCGAGAACAGTACTTCTATCGGTGTACGCAATCAAGATGCGGCATTGGCTTGTGAAGTGCTGAATGAGGAGTTCTCTAAAGAAATAGAGATGGGGGAAATCAGTCCGGTGGCTGCTGAAATGAACTTGGCTACTATCGCTATTGTAGGTGAGAATATGAAACATACGCCGGGTATTGCCGGTAAGCTGTTTGGTACGCTGGGACGTAATGGTATCAGTGTCATTGCCTGTGCACAAGGTGCTTCGGAAACCAATATTTCTTTTGTTGTAGAATCCAAATCACTGCGCAAGTCTTTGAATGTGATTCATGACTCATTCTTCCTGTCGGAATATCAGGTGCTGAACCTCTTTATCTGTGGCACAGGTACGGTAGGCGGCAGCTTGATTGAGCAAATCCGTTGCCAGCAACAGAAATTGATGCAGGAACGCGGGTTGAAACTGAAAGTGGTAGGTATAGCCGACGGACACCATGCCCTGTTTACCCGTGCAGGAATCGACCTGTCAAACTATAAGGAAGAATTGGCTGAAAAAGGAATGCCTTCTTCTACCCAAGTGCTTCATGACGAGATTATCGGCATGAACATATTTAATTCCGTATTTGTGGACTGTACAGCCAGTGACGAGGTAGCATCCCTGTACAAGGACTTCTTGCTGAATAATATTTCAGTGGTAGCCGCCAACAAGGTTGCCGCTTCTTCCGAATATGCCACTTATAGCGAACTGAAACAAATAGCCCGTCGCCGTGGAGTGAAATTCCTGTTCGAAACGAATGTAGGTGCGGGACTTCCCATTATCAATACCATCAATGACCTGATAAACAGCGGTGACAAGATATTGAAGATAGAAGCCGTGCTAAGTGGTACATTGAATTATATTTTCAATAAGATCAGTGCCGATATACCTTTCAGCAAAACCATCAAGATGGCGCAGGAAGAACGTTATTCCGAACCCGATCCGCGCATTGACCTGAGTGGTAAGGACGTAATCCGCAAACTGGTTATCCTGGCTCGTGAAGCCGGATATAAACTGGAACAGGAAGATGTGGAAAAACATCTCTTTGTACCGAATGATTTCTTTGAAGGTCCGTTGGAAGACTTCTGGAAGAAAGTTCCATCATTGGATGCCGACTTTGAAGCCCGCCGCCAAAAACTGGAAAATGAAAACAAACGCTGGCGCTTTGTTGCCAAACTGGAAAACGGAAAGGGCAGCGTGTCTCTACAGGAAGTAGACAGTAAACATCCGTTCTACGGATTGGAAGGTAGCAATAATATCATTCTGCTTACGACTGAACGATATAAAGAATATCCAATGATGATACAAGGATACGGTGCCGGTGCCAGCGTAACTGCTGCCGGAGTATTTGCCGATATCATGAGTATCGCAAATATTTAAATTTATGAAACACATTATTATTTTGGGCGATGGCATGGCCGATTGGCCTGCCAAATCATTAGGAAACAAAACACTGCTGCAATACTCTAGTACACCAAACATGGACAAATTGGCCAGTATGGGACGTACCGGAAGATTGATCACCGTTGCCCCCGGATTCCATCCGGGCAGCGAAGTGGCGAATATGTCCGTGCTGGGGTATAACCTTCCGAAGGTCTACGAAGGCCGCGGTCCGCTGGAAGCGGCAAGTATCGGTGTGGAATTGCAACCGGGCGATATGGCGATGCGCTGCAACCTGATTTGCATTGATGAGGATCAACGCATTAAGAATCACTCGGCAGGACATATTACTACCGAAGAAGCTGATATTTTGATAAAGTATCTGGAAGAAAACTTGGGATCGGAACGCGTACATTTTTATACGGGGGTACAATATCGCCATTTGCTGGTTATAAAGGATGGAGATAAACATGTGGCATGCACTCCTCCCCATGATGTTCCGGGAAAGAAGTTCCGCCGTTTATTGCCAAAGAATGAAATTTCCCACGCATTAGGAACTACAGCTATATTGACACGCCTTATACTGGAATCTCAAAAGTTACTGGCAGATCACCCTATCAATAAGAAACGTATTGCCGAAGGCAAAGATCCTGCTAATAGCATCTGGCCGTGGAGCCCGGGTTACCGTCCGCAGATGGAACCGCTTTCCGAGAAATATCCTGCATTAGGGACAGGTGCTGTGATTTCGGCCGTGGACCTGATCAATGGTATCGGTCACTATGCCGGATTGCGACGCATCACTGTAGAGGGAGCTACCGGACTGTATAATACAAATTATGAGAATAAAGTAGCTGCTGCTTTGGAAGCATTGAAAACAGATGATTTTGTATATCTGCATATCGAGGCTAGCGATGAGGCTGGTCACGAAGGCGATTTCAAATTGAAGCAGTTCACAATAGAGAATTTGGATAAACGTGTAGTGGGCCCTATTTATGAGGCTGTAAAGAACTGGGAAGAACCGGTTTCTATTGCAATCTTGCCCGATCATCCCACTCCTTGTGAGTTGCGTACACATACGGATGAACCCGTTCCATTCCTTATCTATTATCCCGGCATAGAACCGGATAGCGTGCAGACTTTTGACGAAGTGGCGTGCGTGGAAGGTAGTTACGGAGTGATGAAGGAAGATGAGTTTATGAATGAATTTATGGCAGCCCACGCGCTGCACGAAGATTAAAATAGTCGATATTATGAAATATTACAGCACCAACCATCAAGCCCCTGATGCTTCCCTGGAAGAAGCCGTAGTAAAGGGACTGGCTTCCGACAAAGGATTGTATATGCCCTATGCTATCAAACCATTGCCGCAAGAGTTTTATGATACGATCGAGAATCTGTCATTTCAGGAAATTGCTTATCGTGTAGCCGATGCTTTCTTTGGTGAAGATGTTCCTGCGGATACCTTGAAACAGATTGTTTATGATACCTTGAATTTTGATGTGCCTGCCGTACAGGTGAAAGGCAATATCTATTCTTTGGAACTGTTTCATGGCCCTACGCTGGCATTTAAGGATGTGGGCGGACGCTTCATGGCACGTCTGCTGGGTTACTTCATACGGAAAGAAGGGCAGAAGCAGGTGAATGTCCTGGTTGCTACTTCGGGCGATACCGGTAGTGCTGTAGCCAATGGTTTTCTGGGTGTGGAAGGCATTCATGTCTATGTGCTTTATCCGAAAGGAAAGGTAAGTGAAATACAGGAAAAACAGTTTACCACATTGGGACAGAATATCACTGCTTTGGAAGTGGATGGTACTTTTGACGATTGCCAGGCATTGGTAAAGAATGCATTTATGGATGCAGATCTCAATGTTCATATGAAACTGACTTCGGCAAACTCCATTAATGTAGCCCGTTTCTTGCCGCAGGCATTCTATTACTTCTATGCATACGCTCAGTTAAAGAAAGCCGGTAAGGCTGATAGTTTGGTGGTATGCGTCCCCAGTGGAAACTTTGGTAATATCACTGCCGGATTATTCGGTAAACGTATGGGATTGCCTATCAAGCGTTTCATCGCTGCCAATAATCGCAATGATATTTTCTATCAATACTTGCAGACAGGGAAATACAATCCCCGTCCTTCCATTGCTACCATTGCCAATGCCATGGATGTGGGCGATCCCAGTAACTTTGCCCGCGTATTAGCTTTATACGATAATAGCCATGCCGCTATTTCTGCTGAAATTTCGGGTGCAACTTATACGGATGAACAGATTCGTGAAACAGTGAAAGAGGTGTATCAGGAAACAGGTTACTTGCTCGATCCTCACGGGGCATGTGGTTATCGTGCTTTATCCGAGGACTTGTACCCATGCGAAACGGGTATCTTCCTGGAAACAGCCCATCCGGCTAAATTCCTGGATACTGTGGAAGGTATTATCGGCAATAAAGTAGAAATACCTGCCAAATTGCAAGAGTTTATGAAAGGAACGAAGCAAAGTATTCCTATGTCGAAAGACTTTGAGAGCTTCAAGGCTTATTTGATGAAAGAATAAGGCATTTAGAAGTAGAGATAAAATTTAAAAGGGTATGTTCCTGTTGCTAAGGAATATATCCTTTCTTTTTTGATTAAAAAGTAGGTGAAATGATGCAGTCTTTTAATGTTTTTGGGATTATATAATAAAAGGTTTACTTAAAATGCGAATGCTATGATAAAGAAAACATTATTTGCTTTGGCGCTGTTGGGCATATTTGCCGCTTGCCAGAATGATGAAGGTGGTTCTTCTGTGGAACCTAAACCGCGTAAGGACATTCCTCTTTCCCGATCTGAGGAAAAGTTTACGGATGAAAGTACGGATTTTGCTTTCCACTTCTTTAAACAAGTGAATGATACGGAACAGGAACAAGCGAATTGGATGGTATCGCCATTGAGTGCTTCGCTCGCTTTAGGAATGGTTACCAATGGAGCCGGAAATAATACTTTGGCAGAAATGCAAAAGACTTTGGGTTTTAGCTCTTCTTCTCTGGATGAAATGAATGCTTATTATCAGAAACTGACTACTGCATTACTTGATTTGGATAATACAACTAAACTGGGAATAGCCAATTCCATTTGGATTAAGCAAGGCTTTAAGGTCTATGATTCATTTATAGAAGTAAACAAGAAGATGTACGATGCCCAAGTGCAGAATCTGGATTTTGAATCACCAAATGCACCGGATGTGATTAATGCGTGGTGTGCCGAGAAAACGAATAATTGCATTGATAAAGTAATAGATGAGATACCTGATAACGCTCGTTTCTATTTGTTGAACGCCCTTTATTTTAAAGGTATCTGGGTGGACAAATTTGATAAATCCAATACTCGTCCCGAGGATTTCACGAATGAAGATGGTAGCTTGGTTAAAGTACAAATGATGAATCAGACAGAAACATTCGGCTTTACAACTAATGAATTTTTCTCTATTGCTGAATTTCCTTATGGTAATGAGGCGTTCAGTATGGTCGTACTGCTACCCGCAGAGGGGAAAACCTTGGATGAAAGCTTAAGTGGCTTGACCTACAATAATTGGACGGTGTGGAATAAAATGATGAATCCATATCATTTGAACGTAAAGTTTCCCCGCTTTGAACTGAAATATAAAAAAGACTTGATTAAGGATATGGAGGCAATGGGAATGATAGATGCCTTTAATGCCGATAAAGCTGATTTATCGGCCATGTCTTCCGCTGACTTGTTTATAGGACTGCTAGAGCAGCATACTTACATAAAAGTGGATGAAGAGGGTACGGAAGCAGCTGCGGTGACTGTAGTAGGGGGAATGACTTCATCCATCGGTCCTTCTGATTCTGTTGATTTCCATATGAACCGGCCTTTTGCATTTATGATAAAGGAAAAGAGTACAGGAACTGTCCTGTTTATGGGTAAAGTAACTAAACTATAAAAAACATTCTATTCTAATCAGGGATATTCTTAAAAAGAACATTTCAAGAATATTCCTTTCTTATTGCCTTCTTGTCGGTGTATGACTCGTTTCGAAATATTTTAGAAAGGATTTGAATTAAAAATTCATTTACCTTTGCAACTATTCGGAAAAGGCTGCGTCTTATGTAGAAAAAAAGGAGATATGAAAGTAGAAAAAGAGAATGAACAAGCATTTCTGGCTCTGATAAAAGAGTATAAGAGACTGATTTATAAGGTCTGTTATCTCTATGCCACAGATGATGAACATTTGAAAGACTTGCATCAAGAGGTTTTGATCAACCTGTGGCAAGGTTTCTCGAGCTTCAAAGGAGAGGCGAAGATTTCATCGTGGATTTATCGGGTAAGCCTGAATACTTGCATCTCATTCCATCGCAAACACAGTAAAATTACGGACACTATGCCGTTGGAAAGCCTGTTCGGGCTAATGACCGATGAGGATGATGAGAAAACGGTACATCTGCGTGAGATGTACCGCCTTATCAGTCAGCTCAATCGTTTGGAGAAAGCCATCATTCTGTTATGGCTGGATGAACGCTCCTATGAGGAGATTGCCGAAATCACCGGATTGTCGCGCAATAATATTGCTTCAAAGCTGAAGCGGATTAAAGAAAAATTAAACGGATTAGCAAATCAGTAGAAAGGAGTAACAATGGAACTGGAAGAATTAAAAAAAGGATGGAAAGAAATGGATGAACGGATGGAAAAACTGGAATCGGAAAACGATAAAGTGGTGAATATGATTACACAGAAGCGGGCTACCTCTGCATTGCAACGGTTGACACGGGAGTACCAAATGATGACTGCTATATGTTTGCTGGCCCCGTCATGCTTTATGTTAACACAGCATAATATGGAAGGACTTGGAGACTGGTGTCTATATATGTTTGTTATTTTCTTCCTGGTAATGGCAATCCACAAAAGTTTTATCTGGCGGAAACTATTACGTATGGATTATAAGCAAATGACAGTGAAGGAGGCTTTAATCTCGACCTACAAATTAGAGAAATATCAGAAAACCGGAACACTGATCGGAATATCTTTGGCTGTTCCTTTATTGATATGCTTCATGGTGGAACTATACAGGCTTCATGAAATGTATGCTTTCTATGGCGCATGGTGCGGATTGGTGGTCGGATTATTGATCGGTCTTCGTATCCGTCGGCGCATAAAAAGAGATATAAAGGAGATGCGTGCAGCACTGAATGATGAACTAAATTAATTATCTTATCATGTTGTTATTCTGATTATTATTAAGAATCTGTATACATTCACTTATGGTATGCAGATTCTTCATTTCACTACTTTATAGTGTATCAATACCTTCCCGGAAAGTTGGATATTTCAGATTAGGAAGCAATTCTTTCTTCATCCGGCTTGTATCTCCATAATAAGACATCTGCCCTATAGTAATAAAATCCTGTGTCAATGGGGCTTTACAGCCTGTAATAAGAGATATATGTTCAAAAATCCATGCAGCGGTCCGTATCATCCACAGTGGCATGCGCCACGGGCGGCAAGTATGCCAATGTTGGGTCGCTTCGTCTAGAAATTCGGCTAAGGTTTGTATTCCGTCGTCACCTATGTGATAAATGCCAGTTGCTTTAGAGTTATAGATTGCAGCTTTTGTGGCTTCTGAAAAATCATCTGTTGAAATAAGATGGACAAAATTAGGCTTACGCCATATTCCTAGAAGATAATGGCGGGAAAACCAGCGTGCAGCGTCAATCATTAAAATGCCACGCCCGTAAATCATGCCGCATCGTAATATGATTTTTTCCAATCCGGCTTGTGCCATTAATAATTTTTCTTCTTCAAGGCGCGTGGTTGCATGGACGGAAACAGGCTTGCCATCCAGTCTTCCTTTGGCTGGATTCGTTGGTGAAGTCTCACCTTCCACATGGGGAAAACTGATGAGTACAATGCGCCTTACACCTGCTTCAAGTGCGGAGTCTAATAAGTTTGCAAAATAACGGGTATTTGTCTTAGGCAAAAAGCTTTCCGGTTTTCCTTGAAAGAGCACACCTGCGAAATGTACAACTGTATCAACTCCGGCTAGAGCTGCTTTGAGTGTCTTTTTATCTGCCAGATCTACTTGGAAGGTTTGTACGTTTTGTTTGGAAAGCAACGAAGAACAGATCTCTTTCTTATGCCATAGCAAATTTAAGGTTATATCATTATTAATCATGCTTTGCGCAAGTACGCTTCCTAGGTTGCCGGCCGCTCCGGTAATCGCTATTATTGGTTTATGATCATTCTTCATTGTTCTATTTGTTTTGGATATAACTTGTGGGCTTGATTGCGTATAAAGATAATACCTTTTTATATAATTTTAGGCTGGAAAAGAAGGAATTATTTCTGCATCTCTTTTATGTTCTTTATATTTGCAAAATACGATCTGTCTAAAAGTAATTTATAAAGATGTGGTACAAGGAGCTTTTTGACTTTTCAGAGAAATATATTCTAAAAATATCTGTATTATTTCTGTTACTTCTTGTAGCAGGCAATATGAATGCACAAGGCAATATGAGATTACCTTTAAAGGAAGGATATGTCCATAATCCTACAATCCAAATAGATGGTCTGATGATAGAACCGGTTAATTTATATATCCAATCAAGACCGTGGACTACCCAATCTGCTCATGTACAACTGGAAATGAAAATCCAGGACAGAACGGATAGCTACCAGACATTTTTATGTTATTATGAGGAGAATAATGATCAATTTAAAAGTAATTTCCCTAAAGGAATCGGAAGCCATCTTTTTAGTCTTGATGTTTGTGAGGATGGAATAGATTTATTGATTGACACATTACAGTTGGGCGATACATTTACTTTTGATTCAAAGTCTAAGAAGGGGGTCGCCATAGGAGGACTTACCATAACTTATGATTCCGGTTATAGTGGCAATAACGTTAATCCCGACGGAAGCTATGCCGGATGCACTGTCTGCCATTTGTTGAAGTTGTCTGATGGAAGCGATGAGGATATTGTTACTTTTATGTATGATACTGATGATGGCGATGAGGAAATAGTTGATACAAAAGTATGGAAGGGCTTTAAGATAGAACTAATTAGATCTATGGATGATTTTCTGACACTAAAAGTTACTCGCCCCTCTCCGGTTTTGTAGAATATAGAGCTAGGGACGTTACTTTAGCTGAAGTAATAATTCCTCAAAAGAGGAGTACGTTTGTGTTTCTTCTTTTGCTAAGGAATATATCCTTTCTTTTTTGATTAAAAAATTAAAATAATACAGTTACCGATATCGGTAACTATAAAAAAGGAATTATCTTTGTGATATTCCAAATAGAATATCCATGAACTCAATGTATGAAAAATATTTGTCCATGCATGAAGTTCCTGCCGGAAAAGTTCTGGAGGTACTTCTGAAAAAGAAGAATATGTCCCAAAAGACATTGGCATCCTTGTCAAATGAATATCCTTCGCGGATTTCAGCGTATATAAAAGGACAACGCAAGTTTACTATCAAAGCTTCGATAGCCTTGGAGAAAGCTTTGGATATAGATATCGACGGCTTTTTCATCCTTATACAGACGAACCATGAAATCTATAATTATATCATGGAGCAGGAACGGAAGAATCATCCTGATTTGACCAAATTGAGCAAAGGATTGTTCTGGGACACTCGTATGGAAAAGATCAACTGGATTCGGAATAAGGAATGGGTTATCCAACGGACATTTGAATATGGTAACGAACAGGAAATAGAAGAAATAATACGTTTCTATGGTAAGGAGACTGTCAGGCAACTCTTGTCACAAATCAAAAGCACTTGGAATAGTGTTGCCAGACAAAATAATTATCAAAAATATATTGCATGAAATTACATTTTGAGACAGTCTCTCCTTTGTTGGTAGAGATCTTGCAACGGATTACAGCCAGTCCTGTTTTTGATGATTTTGTTTTGATAGGTGGGACTTGTCTTAGTCTTCAGCTCGGTCATCGCAGGTCTATAGATATAGATTTGTTTACGAGTATGGACTATGGAATGATGGACATTCAGAGCATGAAGGTTTTCCTGAAAGAAAATTTTGCTTATGTGGAGAAACTGGATTCTCTTGATACCCCGGCAATGGGGTATTCCTTGTATATAGGTAACTCTGCGACTGAAAAGGTCAAAGTGGATTTCTTTTATACCGAGAAATTTATATTTCCTATAAAAGTAGTAGATAATATAAGATTTGCCGATATCAGGGAAATAGCTGCAATGAAGATGGGTGCCATTACTCAAGATGTTCCAAGGCAAAAAGACTTTTGGGATATACATGAATTGAGCGAAAAATATTCTCTAGGAGAAATGATCTGTTGGGCTGTCAAAAGGAATGAATGGGCTGTGTCAGAAGCAGATATAATAAAAGGATTTCAGAAGATGGACTCCGTTAAAGAGTCTATTGAAGGAATAGATTGTTTCCGTGGCAAATATTGGTCTTTGGTCAAGGATGATTTGCAAGAGATGATGGATGAATATATAAAGAACAAGAAGTGAAGTAATAATCGGTCTTCGTATCCGTCGGCGCATAAAAAGAGATATAAAGGAGATGCGTGCAGCACTGAATGATGAACTAAATTAATTGTGACAGCAAGCTGTCAAAGGAGGAGTACGTTTGTGCTTCTCCTTTTTTAGTTAGTACCAATTCATTGGGAGATATAGTTTGCAGGTGGGGGAGCGACTGATTTTTGGCTTCTGCCGACAGGCAAGTATAGCCATGGCGGTTCAAGGCATTGATCGTCCAATGCAATAAAGTCTCATTGGCAGCTTCGACTATAATCTCCTGCTTTCCGTTTACTTTCGGGTAATAGACGCCGTGGTCATAATCAAACTGTATGTCACTGCGTGAGAATAAAGTATCCATCCGATGATTCAGGATCATATCTTCCGTCACTCCGCATTGCAATCCTTTTTCTTTCGAAAGTAACCAAAGCTTGTCTGACAGGACCAAGGCTTGTTCTATGTCGTGGGTAGACAGCAGGATGGCTTTGTTTTGTTCCACAGCCAGATGGTGCAGCAAAGTCATGATTTCTATGCGGCTTACTACATCCAGAAAAGCAGTTGGCTCGTCCAGAATAATCAACGGGCATTCCTGTACCAATGCTTTGGCTATCATTACTTTCTGCCGCTCTCCGTCAGATAATTCTGCGGTATAGCTCTGTGCTTTGTGATCTATTCCTACGGCTTCCAATGCTTCTTTAATGATAGCGCGGTCTTTGGGGTTCAACCGCCCGAAGAAACCTGTATGTGGCTGGCGTCCCAATGCCACTAGTTCATAGACGGTTAGTCCTCCTGCCTGTGTCTTGTCCGTCAGTACAACGCCGATGGTACGTGACCGTTCTCTCTCGGAATAAGTGTGTAAAGGATGTCCCAACAACTGCAAATCTCCTGCCAGGGAAGGTTGTGAAGCCGCCAAGGTGCGGAGCAACGTTGATTTCCCGGCTCCATTTGCTCCCAGCAGACTGGTCAATTCTCCCGGATAGAGCCGGAAAGAAAGATGTTCATGCACTTTCTTTTCTCCTTTATTCGTTCGATAACCGATACATAAATCCGTTGCAGTAATGACAGCCTTCTTTTCCATCAGTTGAAATATTGTATTTTACGTTGGTTTACAATGACATAGATAATAATAGGTGCCCCAAGCACAGGAGTAACCGCATTAAGCGGAATGATGCCTGCTTCGCCCGGCAATATGCATATAAAGTTGCAAAGCAAGGCAATGGCTCCTCCCGTCAGCATGGTGACGGGAAGCAGGGAATTATGATTGGAAGTTCCCAGCATCAGGCGGGCAATGTGGGGCACTGCCAATCCGATAAATGAGATGGGGCCGCAGAAGGCTGTAGTGATAGCTGTCAATAAACCGGTAGCAATCAGTAACAGATTCCTTGTCCGCCGAATGTTAACTCCTAAGTTCTCTGCATATCGGGTTCCCAGCAGCAGGGCGTTCAGTGGCTTTATCAAGAGGATGGTTATCAGTAATCCTGCGGCAGTAAACAGCGAGAAGAAGGGCAGTTGTTGTAAAGATACTCCTCCAAAGTTTCCCATTCCCCAAATCATGTAAGAGTGCACTCCTTCGGCCGTTGCAAAGAAATTGAGTAGCGAGATGGCGGAAGAAGTGATATATCCTATCATGATGCCGATAATGAGCAGCATGATATTGTTTTTGATAAGGGTTGAGAAGAAAAGGATAATTCCCATCACGATCATAGAACCGATAAATGCACCGATAATGACCGATAGGAAACCGGATAGAGAAAACACGCCCGCAGAAATCGTTCCGGCACCTGCCAGCATCACCAGGGCCACTCCCAGACTGGCTCCCGAACTGATACCTAGAATAGAAGGATCTGCCAATGGATTATTGAAAGTGGTTTGCAGCATCAGTCCGGATGACGCTAGTGCCATTCCGCAAAGTAAGGCAGTGATAGCCTGTGGCAGACGGGATTCCCAAATGATAAAGCTCCAACTGGCTTTCTCCACTTCGTTGCCCAGGAGGGTATTCCATACCGCTTCGGCAGGGATATTTACCGAGCCGAATAATAGATTAGCTCCTATCAATGCGATGATAAGAAGCGCTAGTATAATACTGTATTTTGTTCCTTTATTCTTCATATATTAAGGCATAACTGATAACATACACCGTATGGGCGGATTGAATCCGCCCGAATGCATACGGCTACACTATTAAATGGGCGGATTCAATCCGCCCATACGGTGTACGTTATCAGCTATCAGTCCGCTAATTTAGTGAAATATTTCAATTCATACCCTTCCAACAAGTTAGGATGGAATATTTTTATCAAATCTTTTAATAACCAGTCCGGATGAAAGGGAGAATCTTCGTAGAAAAGCACTTTGTTGGTATTGCATCCATAAATATTCCGTTCCTTGAAAGCGCGGAATCCGGCGTAAGGAGCATAGTCCTGTTTCAATTCCCCATAAGTTTTATCGGTAGCCTGATTGTACTTTATCAACCAATAATCCGCATTCTGGCCCTTGTCAAATACCGTCTCGAAAGCAAGAGGCACGGAACCACTATGTTCATCTGCTGCAAAAACATAGTTTGCACCTGCATCTGCATAAATCCGTGCCGAGGTACTTTTTCCTCCGGGAACGTACCAAGCAGATCCGTTTTTCAGTTCACTGATTACGCTGGGGGCAGATGAAATAGGAGCGACCATTGCCTTCAAATCATTATAGTTCTGTTCTATTTCGGCAAACAAACTATCTCCTTCCTGCGCCCTGCCAAATAAGAGTCCATAGAAACGCATCCATTCGGCACGTCCCAGTGCAGAGGTTTCCATGTAGTCGGCGCATTCTATAATGGGGATATTCAACTTTTCCACACGTCCGTATCCACCGCTATTCTCAAAAGGGGAAAGCATGATGGCATCCGGATGCAGGTCGATAATCTTTTCTATATCGGGATTCATACCATTTCCCACGTCTGTAATCTTTCCGTTGCGGCAACCTTCCTGTATTTCCGGCAGTTTGATATATTGCAAATCGCATATGCCCCCGATGCTACCTAAGGCACCGAGTTGTTCCAGCAAACTGCAATGCACGGATGAGTAAACTATAGCTTTACTTAGAGGAGTACGGACCAGTGTCCCTTCCGGCAAGTCGGCGGGCAGGGATTTGTCTTTATCTACTAATATATAGGTATGTAATATTTTTGTTGTATCCCATGGATTCCGCAGGCGGGCGATGGTGTAATCTCCTTCATCCGTCAATGACAGATTCTCTGCGTAATGCAAGGTGATCTTCTTTCCTGTGGTTGAGATAGAAGAATGCTTGCTTCCTCCACCGCAGGCGGAGAGAAGCAGAAGTAAAAAGATGAATGTTGCTAATTGTTTCATGTTATTTTTTATAATAACCGCCTGTTTTGCGGGCACCTTTATATTCTATTAATCCTTTTTCTTTTAACGATTTGATATAACGTTCTGTTGTTGCAGCACCTTTTTGAATCTGTTCCGCAATCTCATACCCTTTCATTCCCGGTGCTTTTTCTAATAGTTGAAGAATAAGAGATTCAATTTCATTTATTCCCTCATTTATTCCCTCATTTATTCCCTCATTTATTCCCTCATTTACACCCTCATTCTGTTTTATTCCCTCATCAATCACTCTATCTATAACTGAAATGAACTGCATTCCTTCGGGTTCGTTAATAAATCTTAGATTGGGTTCTTCTTGAAGCGCACGTATAATTCCTGAACCAAGACCGCGATAAGGCATCGTTTTAGCACAGAAGTTGGCTATGAACGGGTTGCGTACTACGGCACTCCCTAGTTTGATACTTTCCACAGTAAGCCCGTCGGGAAGGCACCCCGGACTGATAATCTCTATGCGATTATCAAAAATAAGTAACCTTATTGGTGCGTTTCGGGTATAATCGCGGTGGACAAGAGCATTCTGTAAGATTTCTTCCAATGCAATTTCTGAAACTTCCAGTTTCCCGATAGAATTAAATCCTTGTCCTGCTTGAATATTATGAAGATTTGCTTTTAAGAAAGACATTCCCTTTTCAAATAGTTCGGGCAGTGTACCGATAATATCTTTGCTATCCCGATAGTTGATGCCTCCTATATCATTACCAAAAAAAGAAACTGCTTTTATGACAAAGGTTGGACGGTATTGCTGAGGATTTTTGCCAAAGAACAATAATCCTGCTAAAGTCATCTTGCTTTCTTTCATAATATTGAGATTGTGCAAAAGCTCAATGTCTGGAATGCCGAATGAATCTCTCTCCCGACCATATTCTTTACGGATAAAATTATCTAGTGCATATCCGTTAATGTCTTTTTCGGAAGTGAATGGAATAGGTTGCTCGTCGGCATAAAGCATTCCGGAACATTGAAACAATCGCATGATTTCACTGTTTTCCATTACTTTGCGCTTGTCTGCACCTTGCTTAGTCCAAATGACTCCGTTTAAATCCTTATAGGGTTTATTATCTCCTTCAGCTATATGAGCGACAAGAATAGAATGTTCCTCTATAACAACGGTTTCGGTTTGAATATAAATAACCGGGCGCAATAAATTAGTGGCAACATTAGCCAACATAGAGTTAGTTTGCTGTATTTCTTGGTATGATAATCCGGTAATTTCTCCTGTTTTATCTTTTATGCCGAACAGGATCATTCCTCCACGGGCATTAGACATAGCTACCATTTCGGCAGCAATACTGTCTTGATTGGAGAATCGTTCTTTGAACTGTACCGTACTGGTTTCTCCACATTTTATAATGATCTCTAATTCTTTACTGTTCATCCTCTTGGTATTATTCACAACTGGTCTTACAAATGTACGGCAAAAAAATGAAGAAACCTTTATGAGATTATTGATTTCTCTCCCACTATAATATATATAAACAGGGGTTCACCCTATTCACCTCTCTCTGTAACCCCTATTAACAGGCGGATTTGGGGTGAATGGCACCTCCAAATTCACCTTCACCCACTCTTCACCTTTGTTTTTTCGGGACTCTATTTTCTATCATGTCTGTTTTGGTGAAGTTTCTGTGGATAAAGATATCTATCTAAAATCACCTTTTATCGCTGTTGATTTTATCCTTTATTCCGCTTATATTCTGTCTTTTGTACAGTCATCATTACCGTCTTATGATTATCAGACGCTCGTCTGACCATTATAGAACGCTCGTCTGATATAGGTAAGACGGTCGTCTGATAATCGTAAAACGAGATTAGGGAATATAGAAAATACGAAAATAGAACAAAGAAAACAGGAAATGTGACCTATGTTTTCAGAGATTGTGAAACAGCAAATTTTTATAGAAATAGGTATTTTAAAATGATTGGTGCTGAATTTGTTTGCCTGTTTACAGGTGAATGGGGTGAATGGCTGATTTTGGGGTGCCCTTCACCTGTAAAAGTCGACGGGTAAAGGGTTTTCGGAGGAGGTGAATAGGGTGAACCACTATAAACTATATATAGTGTGGGAGGTGAAAAAAGCCTTGTTTCTTCCACTAAAGACGGAGAGAAGCAAGGCTGAAATTTAATATATGAATGAAGATAGAAAATGTTCTATTCATTAATCAATATATACGGCAGCTTTAGGAGACACACCACATTCGAATTTTCCGATATAAGTACCATCCTTTTTAAAGCGATAAACATCTCCGTTGGTTGTATAATCTGTTGTACCAACATAGAAATCTCCATTCTCAGGATTGATACTCAACATGTGAATGATACTGGTTTTAAGTCCGTCCGGCATTTGTAAGAAAGAAACCTCTTTCTTTTCGTTTGTTTTTGCATTGTAAGAATATAAAGTATGGTTGGAGGTATTAGCGTTGAAATCTGTTTCCGAATAAATAACATATACGATATCATTATACGCTGCCATTAATGTTCCTTTACCGATTTCCTTGTATGTCTTATTGGTTTTATCATAAATAGCAACCGGATAAGTATAGTCAGGATAAGGAGCACCATAACCTTGGATGAAAATCTTATCTCCAGCCTCTAATATCTGTTGAGGATTCGGGAATACTTCTACATTTTCTGCTTCGTCAAAAGCCTTGGTATCAATGATGGATAAACGGTTGTCATATCCATAGCCGGAGTTTAATATATATAATTTGCCATCTTCTTCAATAATATATTCCGGATTGTTGCCTACGGCTACCATCTTTTCAAAATTTAATGTGGTAGCATCTAAACGGGCTACATTACCGCTACTTAATGTAACATAGAGCTTTCCGTCATCTGCTGCCATATAGCGAGGTTGTCCTTGCTCGTCAGTAAAACTGTAGCGGGCTTGTTCTACGCACGCTTCATTCAGTCGGCAGATATATTTGGAACCGTACATCGCTACATAGATGTTGTCGTTGTATTTAATCATGTTCTGTCCCGTATCCCCAAGTTTTGCATTATTCTGTTTGAAGAAGATGTCATCAATAACGCTAGCTTTTCCATCAGGATCATAAAAGGTAATAGCAGCATTGTTCTTTTGATATGAACCTTCATTTAAAATAAATACACGATTTTGTGAAAGTTCTACCTTAGAACCTTCATCGTTCCTTTTGTTGTCATCATCATCGTCACTACATGAGGTGAATGAAGCACCCAGCATTAACATACATAGTGCACCGAAAAATAAACTTCTTAATTTCATATTCAATTATTTTAAGTTAGATATTTATAGTATTAAAATCTCAATGTTCCTGTTGCGCGAAAAGAGCGTCCTGGCATGGGATAGTATTTTATTACATCATATTGTTTATCGGTGAAGTTTATCACTTCGGCTTGTAAGCGAAAGCTGTTTTTACTCCACTTAAATTCTCTCCACAAGGTAGCAGAGTGTTCTATATACCCGTCTATTCTGTTGACCGGAATATTTTGTGCCATATAATATCGTTCACCTACTCCCGTCAGGCTATATCCTAAATTAACCCATGGAGTTTCAATAGTCGCTGAGGCATTGCCGCTATGTTTTGGGGTATAGGGCAACTGGTCTTTATAATTCTTGGCATTGGGGTTGGTCAAGTCTATTGCTTTTTGCCAGGAATAGTTTCCGGAAAGTCCCACACTAATGTTGGAGGTTACAGAAATGGAAGTAGCCATTGTTGCATCTATACCTGTGATGTGTACCTTTCCATAGTTCAGCATTTTCCATACATAGGTGCTGGGGAAAGCAACTATTTTGTCGTCTACCTCATTATAATATCCATCGAGGGTGATAGACAGAAAGTCGGTAAATGCAAAAGGTTTTCCATTCCAAGCGATACCTATATTATATTCACGCGCTTTTTCGGGGCGTAATGCTGTATTGCCTATGTGCAGGTAGTAAAGATCATTGAATGTAGGTACGCGAAAAGTATTTTTATACATGGCACGCACATAGAGTTGTTCCTCTTTCCAAGGCTGTATGGAGACTGAGAGAGTGGGAGACAAGTGTTTTCTGTCATCGGGGGTATTGCCTGCCTTTACTTCTTCGGTGATAAAAGTGCCTACCAATGTTCCTAATATTTTCACACGTCCCCATTGGTAACGCGCATTAAGAGCTGTGAGTGAAGAATAGCGCACAGGGTTGGGGCTATCATTAATGTTGGTATGGAGCGTATTGATAAAACCATCTTGTGCTAATGATATATCCAGTCCTTTAGCAGGATGATACAGCAAGGTTGCCGATAAATAATATTCATCTTGCCGGTTGATATCTGTTTGCTTTCCGTTTTCATATTTCACATCGGTGTCCTCATATTTGTTCCATGAATGGTTGAACTTGGCTTGTGCCTGTAAGGTCCATTTGTCTGAAATTTGTTTCTTATAACGGGTTTGGGCAAATACGTTCTCGTCCCACAAACGCTCCTCTGCTTTAGGATTGTAAAGGGTAACTGATCCGGGAAGTCCCCGCTCGGAATAAAAGTAATAAGCTTTTATATCTAATCGGCTATCATCATGGAAGGTATGGAATAAGTTTGCTTCTCCTTGCCAAGTATTAATGTCCGAGTTGTTTCTTTTCTCTTTGGTAACATATTTCCCGTTTACCAGTGTAAAGGGATAGTTACCATCGGCTCTTGTAAATGATGCGTCTGCCGATAGGTTGGTTCGTTCTCCCAGTTTCTGCCATCTGCGGACAGAAGGTGCAATGTATCCAAATGATCCTCCGCGAACTTGTATCTGCGAGAGAGAATGTTTGCCGTCTTCGAAGACAGGTTTTTCCGTCTCAATATTGAGCACACCTGCCGAAGCATATAAACGGGCAGGTTGCAGCAGATTTTCATCCTGTCCGATGGCAAGCGAAAGGCTGGATACATTGTCGAGCGAAAAGCGTCCTATATCAATCTGCCCTGCTTGACAATTACTTACTGCTACTCCGTCATAGCTCACTGCTGTATGCGCAGCTCCTAAATTTCGTACTGAAACTGTTTTTAGACCGCCAATTCCTCCGTAATCGCGTACATTAGTTCCGGCAAAACGCCGTATGGCGTCTGCCATATTCTGAAATCCTAAATTCTTTATGTCTTCTTTGCTAATCAGTTGTACAGGGCTGCTTGTGGTTATTTTGACCGGTGCTCTTTTCCCTGTGACGGTGACATTTTCTATTTCATGCACCTTTCCCGCAATAGTATCCCCCTTCTCCTGCGCATAAGTCCCTAGCGGCAGCAGAATAAAGCTACATAGCAAACAAATCCAAAGCTTGCAAGCCTGGTTATTCTTTCTCATCTAATAAAAACGTTAGTAATGAATTACAGTTTTGTGCATCTTCCTACGCTCTTTCCTCGAAAGCGAAGGGGAATGGCTTTGCGTTTTGCAGGTCTTCTGACTTACTCCTGTTTACTTGCCTTCCCACCTTATTATATATACAGGCAGTGGCGTGAGTGATAAGTAAACCTATCTGTTAGGGTAGATGGAGCTTACAGCAGCGGGACTGTTCAGGACTTGCACCTGATTCCCTTTTCATCCGGCACCTCGCACCATTGGGAGGTATCGCGGAACAAAACGTTGCAAAGATACTCCGTTAGATTGAATAAGAAAAGGGAAATGATAAAAATCTCCTTAAAAAACTATTTCATTTACAGCTATAAAGACCATCGATTCCGACGAAAATGCATTTGGAAAATTAATTTTATGCAAAATATGTTCTCTTTTCTAATTAAAGTTCTTACATTTGTCCCATTAACGTTGAAGCACTATTTTATTATTGAGTGGATTTTATGTAGAAACATGAAATATAAACAGAATTATTAATTAAAAAAGAGAAATTACTATGGGATCAATTATTCAATTAATCGTGGCTGTAATCACGATAGCTAGTTTATGGAAAATCTATGAAACCTTCGGTCAGAAAGGTTGGGCAGCAATTATTCCGTTCTACAATTTAATTGTGCTTTTACGCATTATTAAGTGGGAACCTTATAAATTCTGGTTGTTCTTTATTCCTATTTACAACATTTATCTTGCTTATTTGGCATACAAAGATTTGGCTGCTAAGTATGGTCAGGGAACTCCGGGATATGCTATCGGTATCTTGTTGCTTCCGTTTGTATTCTTGGCCCTTCTTGCATTCAAGTCACAGCCGGTTGAAAATAATTAAGTATTGAAAAGAGCGTTCTTTTGAACGTCAATATATGATTGTCATTCTAAATCAGACCTCCATCTGATTCGGAATGACAATTCTTTTATATATATGTTAAGGCTGAATGATTAAGAGGATACAGGTCGCTGGTTTGCATTTTGTTCTATTGTAAATGAATAAAGTTAATGTATGAATGAATTTTATTTATCTTATCTTTGTTTTATTCAAACAAAAGATTATCTTTGAGGAATCATAGTAATGAAACAAAATTGTTGTAAAAACATAGAGTGAAATGGGTGAAATAAAAAAACGTTTGCCTTTGCAATGCCCCTCCTGTGATGCTCCGCTGAAGGTGGGGAGAATGTTTTGCGAACAATGCGAAACGGAGGTGTGCGGCAGTTTTGAGTTGCCTTTGCTGGCACAGTTGTCCGAGAAAGAGCAACGCTTTATACTGGACTTTGTGAAAACGAGTGGCAGTTTGAAAGACATGGCAAAAAATATGGGGGTGAGTTATCCCACCGTAAGGAATGTGCTGGACGATTTAATTGAGAAACTAACAAGAATAGATGTATGAAAGAGAAGGAAATTGTGGAAAGATGTGTGAATCCGTTTATTTGGATTGCGGGAATGCCGGCTTTGTTTTGGGGAGTTTTGGGGCTGGTCGCTTCTACTTTGCTCAGTTGGGCATCGGGCTATCATTATCATGGGTTGTTGCATTTTGGTCCGGCTCCTAATCCGGCTTGGTGGTGTTACTTGGCCGAGCACCTGATTGTGTGGCTGGTTCCTGCATTGATATTCTACTTGGGTGGCATTGTTCTATCGCGTTCGCGGATTCGTATAGTAGATGTGTTTGGTACAGTTCTATTTGCTCAGATCCCTTTGATTGGAATGAATTTGATTAATATATTGCCGCCTATGAAAACCCTGTTACACCTGAATCCCAATATGCCGCCGCAAGAATTGTTGGCACAGCCGGGTATGGTGGCGGCTATTATCCTTTCTTTGTGCGGACTCCCATTTTTGGTGGCTACACTGGTGTGGATGTTCAATGCTTTGAAAGTATCTTGCAACTTGAAGCAGGGACAGCTATGGATCGTGGCACTTATCGGGATAATAGGAGGTGACGTGTTATGCCGGATGCTGATAAGGATGGTTTATTGATATGGTATAATCTTTAATGAGATATAATGAAATGGGAGTGTCAAAAACACTCCCATTTCTTTTATGACCAGATAGCGAAGATCATGGAACATAGATCTTTTGAACCTGTTCTTCCTTACTTAATCTTTTCTCGAATCTTGCTAAGATAGGCACGCATCCCCGCAGCATCTTTGTTGTTAATGATATCCAACAGTTCATTCAGTTCTGTACGGATACCTTCTACCTGTGCCGGGGTGCGGGGATTGAATAATATTTCCTGCAACAGATAGTCGTCTTCACTCAGTACTCCTTTGGCAATCTTCATGTGTCGCTTGAAAGTAGTACCGGGAGCATCCTGATGTTTCATCACTGCCGCAAAAACGAAAGTGGAAACAAACGGGATAGACAAGGAATATGCCACGGTTTCATCGTGTTCATCGAAAGTATATTCAAAGATATTCAGGCCGAGGTTCTGGTAGAGGTCTTTGAAGAAGATCTTTCCCAAATGGTCGCCTTCGCTGATGATGATGGCATTTTCGGTGCTCAGTTTGTCAAGGTTGGCAAATGTGGGGCCGAACATGGGGTGAGTAGACACGTAGCGGAAACCGCATTGGTCGTAGAACTCTTTCAGTCCGGTCTTTACCGAAGCAATATCGCTGATGATACAGTCCTTAGGGAGTGCGGGCAACACCTGGCGGAAAGCATCCAAGGTATATTTCACGGTTGCCGCATTAATAACCAATTCGGGTTTGAAAGCTTCGATTTCTTCCAAAGTGGTGTAGCGGTAGGTGTTGTAGACAAAGCGCAGGCGTTTGGGATCTACATCAAATACGGCAGTTTCGTGCTGGAAACTTAATACATCGGTAAAGAAGGAGCCCATTTTTCCGGCTCCTAAGATTAATATTCTCATCTTTTTTAGTGGTTAGTGATAAGTGGTTAGTGATAAGTGGTTAGTGATTAATACCTGCGGTATGATAGCGCAGCTATTAACCACTAATCACTAACCATTAACCACTAAAATCATTTATTGATTACTTCCATTTGTTGCCTCACACTTTCTTCGTGAATAGCTTCAAACACTTTCTTTATAAACTCAGCGTCCATTCCGCACAATGCACCTTGTGCACCGCGTTTGTCCAGGATTTCATTATATCGGCCCGTCTGAAGAATGGTCATATCATGTTCTTTCTTGAACGTACCGATTTCGCGGCAAACACGCATACGTTTTGCCAGAACTTCGATGATTTGATTATCGCATTCATCAATTTGGTTACGCAGATTACCCAAGTTTTCAGTAGTCTGTGTTTCTTTACGGATAACCAGCAGGTTCAATATATAGTCCAAAACATCAGGAGTTACTTGCTGTGAAGCATCGCTCCATGCACAATCCGGGTTGCAGTGTGATTCTACAATCAGTCCGTCGAAACCTAAGTCCATAGCCTGTTGGCAAAGCGGAGCTACCAGTTCGCGTTTTCCACCGATATGGCTGGGATCGCAGAAAATAGGCAGGTCAGGCAAACGGCGGCGCAGTTCGATAGGAATATGCCATTGCGGAAGATTGCGGTAAATCTTTTTATCGTAAGATGAGAAACCGCGGTGGATGGCGCCCAGCTGCTTCAATCCTGCGTTGTTGATGCGTTCGAATGCGCCGATCCATAATTCAAGATCAGGGTTTACCGGATTCTTTATTAATATAGGTATATCCACACCTTTCAGTGCATCGGCAATTTCCTGTACGGCAAATGGGTTTGCAGTGGTACGTGCGCCTATCCAAAGTATGTCGATGCCTGCTTTCAAGCATTCATAAACGTGTTTGGCAGTAGCTACTTCGGTAGAGACATACATTCCTGTTTCCTGTTTTACACGTTTCAGCCATGCCAGACCTTCTACACCGATACCTTCGAAACCACCCGGTTTGGTACGGGGTTTCCAAATGCCGGCGCGGAAAATCTTCACGCCTTTGTTTGCCAGCATAGTAGCTGTTTCCATTACTTGTTCTTCGGTTTCGGCACTACAGGGGCCGGCAATTACCATGGGGCGTTTCTTTTCGATTCCCGCCAGTTCAATGGGTTTTAAATCTAATTCCATAATCTATTTTGTTTTATTACATTATCTTTTTAATTCTTTCCAGCGCCTCTGCCAGTTTGTCTTCCTTGGCACAGAGCGAGATGCGGATATAACGCTTTCCGTTGCTTCCAAAAATGAATCCCGGAGTGATAAATACCCGTGCTTGGTGCAATACTTTCTCGGTTAATTCTTCTACATCATTGTAAGAGTCGGGAATGCGTCCCCAAAGGAACATACCCACCTGGTGGTGGTCGAAAGTACATCCTAAGATACTCATTATTTCTTCTGCCAATTGGCGGCGGCGGCTATATACATTGAAGTTTGCTTCTTCGTGCCATTCCACGCTGTTTTGGTAAGCCTGTGCGGCTGCCAGTTGCATGGGGCGGAAAGTTCCTGAGTCAATATTGCTCTTTATCTTCAAGATCCATTGCACAAATTGAGCATTGGTAGCCAACATTCCGATACGCCATCCCGGCATATTGTGACTCTTGCTCATAGAGTTGAACTCGATGCAACATTCCTTTGCGCCCGGTACATTGAGAATGCTCAGTGGTTTTTTGTTCAAAATGAAACTGTATGGGTTATCGTTTACAATCACAATGTTGTGACGGCGTGCAAAGTCCACCAGCTTTTCATACAATTCCATTGTAGCATTTGCTCCGGTCGGCATATTGGGATAGTTAGTCCACATTATCTTTACGCGGCTCAGATCCATCTTTTCCAATTCTTCGAAATCGGGTTGCCAGTTGTTGTCCTCGCGCAAGTTGTAGTTCACTATTTCGCTGCCCAGTATCTTGTTTAAAGAGGTGTAAGTGGGGTAGCCCGGATTGGGAACCAGCACTTGCTCACCCGGATTGACCAATGCAAGCGTTACATGCAGGATGCCTTCCTTGGAACCGATCAACGGCTGGATTTCTGTTGCCGGATCAAGGTCTACATTATACCAGCGTTTGTACCAGTCTGCCATTGCCTTGCGCAGTTCGGGTATGCCTACGGTGGGTTGGTATCCATGAACATCAGGGCGTTTTGCCTGTTCGCACAATACATTGACGGTTTCTTCCGAAGGCGGCAGATCCGGACTTCCGATACCCAGACTAATTACATTCTTACCTTCGGCATTCATTTGTGCCACTTCTTTCAGTTTGCGGCTGAAGTAGTATTCGCTAACATTCGCTAGGCGGTCTGCCGGCTGAATGTTATATGGTTGATGTTCCTTCTGCATATTCTCCTAATATTTTAAGTTCTTTTGTTAACGGGGTTACAGCGTCTATAGACTGTTTGTATCTCAGATAATCGTTGAAAATAACGTCCACGTAAAACAGGTATTCCCATTCGCGTCCGATGATAGGCAACGATTGAATCTTGGTGAGACTGATTTTATAGAAAGAAAAGATAGAGAGTACTTGCGACAGGCTTCCTTCGCTGTGTGGGAGGGAGAAGACGATGGTGGCTTTGTTCGTTTTGGAACGGTCGCGCAGGTCATCGGCTTTCCACGGGTCGGACACTACAAGGAAGCGGGTGAAATTATGTTTGTTCGTTTCTATGCCTTCTTCCAGTACTTTCATTCCATACAGGTCGGCGGCATATTTGGAACAGATAGCGGCGTGTCCTTTCAGGTTCTCCCGTTTGATGGCTTCTGCACTTCCTGCTGTATCTTCGGCCTCTACGATTTTCAGTCGCGGGTGCTGCATCAAGAATTCGCGGCACTGTGCCAAGGCGACAGGGTGGGAGTTGACTTCGGTCAGTGTATCCCAGTCGTCATCGGGCAGGCACATAAAACTGTGCTTGATGCGTAGTTTGTGTTCACCCACAATGGTCATTCCGCTTTCGCGCAGCAACTCGTAGTTGTGCAGCAGGCTGCCTGCAATGGTGTTCTCGATGGCGAGCATACCAATTACATTGCTATCCTGCTTCATGTTCCGGAAGATTTCTTCGAAAGTAGAACAGCAGATTAGTTCAATTTCTTCACCCGGGAAGAATTTGTGGGCGGCAATGTCATGATATGAGCCCGGTACACCTTGTATTGCTATCTTTTTCATTTGCTATTGTATTATAAAAAAATCCCGCTTCTGCCTAGAAGCGGGATTCGTTGTTATTATCATATTGTTTTATTCGTCGTTTAACGTACACATACAAACTCCCGCTTCACTTTGTTGCTAAAGTAAAAGTAATAAAAGAAAAAGAAGTATGTATTGTATAATGCTTTCATTTTGTTCTTTTTGTTATTGAATACGCTGCAAAAGTAATACTTTTCCGGCAAAAACAAATAAATAAGAAGTTTTTTTTCAAAAATATTTTTGGATTACTCTTTTAAGTGGTTTATTATCGTCAATTTATTGTTCATATTACATTTCTTTTACGAAGCCGACATGGCATTCCTGCTTTCCATAATGCCGGGCATCTGTTGCAAAGCCCAGTTTACCAAGCCTTCAATATGTGGTATCAAGCTTTTTCCTCTCTCTGTCAGTTCATATTCCACCCGTGGCGGAACTTCGGCGTATACTTTCCGATTCACCAGTCCGTCAGCTTCCAATGTGCGCAGGGTTACGGTCAGCATCCGTTGTGATACATCGGCTATCGTTTTATGAATATCGTTGAACCGCATGGTTCCGTTAGCATTCAGTGTGATAAGGACTAGCATAGACCACTTATCACCAAGCCTGCACAGTACATTTCGTACAGGACAATTACCGGTAGGATGAAAGTTTTGCATTTTTTAATCTTCTGTATTTCGTTGATGTTCAACAATGGTTACTTCTGTGTAACCTATTGATATTCATGTGCCTTCTTGCTTTTGCGGAACAAGCTGACTATATTTGCGTTACAAAAGTAATAAACTTACTAAAGATAACTATTGTTTTACTAGAGAAATTGATTGTTTCATTTAATAAACTAAGATTATGGCAAAGAAAGTAGCTGTTTTAGCAGTAAATCCGGTAAACGGATTCGGTTTGTTCCAGTACTTGGAAGCGTTTTTTGAAAATGGTATATCTTATAGGGTATATGCAGTGGCAGAAACAAAGGAAATTAAAACAAACTCGGGTATCAAGTTGGTGGCAGATGATGTGATTGCCAATCTGATAGGACACGAAGATGAGTTTGATGCTGTGGTATTCTCTTGCGGTGATGCTATTCCCGTTTTCTCACAGAATGCGGATAAGCCTTATAATATGGATTTGATGTCGGTATTGAAAGCATTTGGAGAGAAAGGAAAAATCATGATCGGCCATTGTGCGGCAGGTATGATGTTCGACTTTGCGGGAGCTACGGCAGGCAAGAGATTGGCAGTGCATCCGTTGGCAAAAGCGGCTATCAGCAAAGGAACGGCTACCGATGAGAAATCAGTTGTGGATGGCAACCTCTATACGGCACAGGAGGAAAACTTTATATGGACGATGATGCCTCAGGTGATAGAAGCCTTGAAAAAGTAAGGGAATTAGTGTCGCCCAATGTAGAATTTTCCTATATTTGGGCGACAATTCCTAAAAATAAAAACAATGAAATACGATTTTGATAAAGTAATAGACCGCAGCGGTACGGCTGCCGAAAAAGTAGAGGGCTTAAAAGAGATATGGGGACGTGCGGATCTGATTCCTTTGTGGGTGGCGGATATGGACTTTGCCACAGCCCCTTTTGTAACGGATGCTATTCGCAAACGCTGTGAAAATGGAATTTTGGGCTATACCGGAAAACCGGATAGCTACTACAATGCCATTATTAACTGGGTGAAGCAGCGTTATGATTTGACAATTACTAAGGAAATGATAAATTATGTTCCCGGTATTGTTCCGGGCATAGGCATGGCTATGAACTGCTTTACGCAGAAGGGGGATAAAGTAATGATTCAGCCGCCTGTCTATCATCCTTTTGCGTGGGTGACTACCCGCAATGAACGTACACTGGTTACCAATCCGTTGAAATGGGAGAATGGAATGTATCGCATGGACTTGGATGCTTTCCGTGAACAGATAAAAGGTTGCAAGCTCTTTATCTTGTGCAATCCTCACAATCCCGGCGGGGTGGTTTGGACAGAAGAAGAACTACGCACAGTGGCAGAAATCTGCTATGATGAAAAGGTGCTTGTTTTCTCTGACGAGATTCATGCCGACCTCACTTTGCCTCCTCATAAGCATCGTCCTTTTGCTACCATCAGTGAGAAGGCAAAGATGAATTCCGTTACTTTTATGTCTCCCAGCAAGGCATTCAATATGCCGGGTTTGTCAGCTTCCCATGCTATTATTTTTAATGAAGAATTGCGGCAGCAGTTCCGCACCTATATGGATGCTGGCGAGCTGGATATGGGGCATGTATTTGCTTTCCTGTCTGTTGAGGCGGCTTATAGTCATGGAACAGAATGGCTGGATCAATGTTTGGCGTATATACAAGGGAACATTGATTATGTAGATGAATTCCTCAAAGTTCATGCTCCCAAAATCAAAGCTATCCGTCCCGAGGCTTCATATCTGGTGTGGTTGGATTGCCGTGAATTGGGGTTGAGTCAGGAGGCTTTGAATGATTTCTTTGTGGACAAAGCACATTTGGCACTGAATGACGGAGCGATGTTCGGCAAAGAGGGAACAGGATTCATGCGTCTGAATGTAGCCAGTCCGCGTTGCATCATTGAAAAGGCAATGAAACAACTGGCTGAGGCTTATAAATTACTATAGGGTAATGAATGATTTACCCCTAGGTAATTGATAAACTATTATGCAGTAGTAAGGCAATTACCTAGGGTAGTATTTCAGTTTGCAGAAACCTATTCTTTCCTGTATTGTGGCGGAGCAAATCTTAAATCGTTTTTTTCGTCATGTTCTTTCGGCTTTTCTTCAGATGCTACTATTTCTTGTCTTTTATGGTAAACTTCACTTAAACAGTATCCACAATGAGGACAAAAGTTGATTGATATAGTTATTTCTTTTCCGCAACTAGAGCAGAAAACAGTATTTTCTTCCTTTTTAATACTATTCTTCTTTTGGAGATTTACTCTTATGCTGGCAGGTTTATCCTGTGGTATTTTGGAGATTAATGCTACTATCCATCCATACATTAGAAATGGAAAGTGTAGAATGCCTATATAAGAGAAAAAGCTAATCCCGTATTGTATATATAATACTATAGGCAAATATGAATTAGGATCTTTTTCATATTCGATGTCGGCTAACATTTTCCATATAATTTTATTTTGCAGTATTAGAAAAATGATTGATAATATACTCCATAGAAAAGTGAAAAAGGCATATTTGTGATACCTGTAATAATGATTGCCAATGTGTGTCCATACAGAAAAAATAGAAATAGTTCCTATAATCAAGGTTATAATAAATCCAATGCCTGTGTACTCAAAGCAATAAGTGTTATTCTGTATGGAGTAATAGAGTAATGCATAAGTTATTCCGGTAGGCAGAATATTTGCATAAAATGAGAATACAGGGAGTTTGTGGATAAGTGAAAGAAACATATTTATGAAACTCAAAACAGGAATGAGATATAGTATGAAGGTGTAATCCTTCATACTATAATAGATTGATAGTTCGGGCATATATCCGATTACCTCATTTATTTGTGCAATAGCCTGAAAGAGGGAAACTGTAAAAAAGTGATAGCTTCCCGATTTCAAATCCATCCATGGCAGAAAACAGGCAATAAATATAAGGAAAGAACATGATGCTTGAAAAATAGAATTATTGTAATGTTTTATATTCATATTGTTCAGGGTGTCAATAATAAGTAATATTCCTTTCTTCATATACCTTTTTTGTTTGATCAAATTCATTTAAACATGCTGAAACACGTTTAATCCAATTATTATGTTGATCAAACTCGATATATTGATAGGTGGTTGTGCTGGGAAACCTGCCTTTGTCTTCTATTCTGATGATATTGTTTTCATTATCATATTCTATTCTGTCATCGGCATAATCGGCTTCTACATCATCATAGGGTATATGACGGCAAGGACGCCCGTAATTGTCATATTCCCACACTTCTCCCTGTGTATAAGTTCCGCCTTCTTCAATCCATGGACTTTCATTGGATATTTCAGTGATTCGTCCTTTGGCGTTTCGTTTTACTGTATTACTTTTATTGTTTAGAGAATCATAATCAGTAGTGAATATTAGCTCTCCCAGAATGGAGTATTTCAGGCTTTTGCTTCGATATTGATCTTCTTTTTCTCCTTTCAGATATTGTCCATCCTTTTCTATTGCTTTATAGAAGTTGGTCTGGCATTCTTTTACTTTACCTTTCAGGGCAAATAATGCCAAGTCTGGCGTGAGAAATTCATTGCTTGTCTTTGTGCATGACATGAAATTGAGGCAAAGTGCTAAGATGAATAAATAGCCCCAAAAAGTTTTTATGTTTTTGAGAAATTTAGATGATTGTTTCATGTGTTTTTTCTTTGAGGGTTAACGATAGCATTTAGTTATTTTTACTTTGGTCGGGAAAAAGCTGACTCCTATTTCTACATTCAAGTCTCCATTCTTTCCTCCCTTTGTTCCCGGAGTCAGGGGAGGCATATTCTTAACCAGATCAAGCGCTACTTTGTCCAGCCGTTCAAGAACCCTATATTTGATTCGGGCATTGCTGATTCTACCGGAAGCTGTCACGGTACAGGCAATGACTATTTCTCCTCTTCCGGCACTTTCAATAGCCGGTCTGTGTGGCTCCGGGTAGTTTCGGATGTATTGATGAACTCTTTCAGTAAATAAAGGAACAGTGATGGCATTTTCTCTGACCTCTTGTTCTTTGGCGGCAATGCGTATTTTCTGATACCATTCATCCAGACCTTCTATTGTGCTATTCTCTTTTTTTAATTCTTCTATAATGGGTAAAGCTCGGAGTGGGTTAGGACTTGAAAGGTTGGAACCTTGTGCTAAAATGATAGCGGATCTTAGTTTTGCCCTATCAGAATAATAGTGATCAGCTTTACTATACCATATTAATGCCATTACGTCACTTTGTTTTGTTCCACAGCCATCGTAATAAAGATCTCCTAAATGTTCATAGTGACTGCCATGATTGGCTGCCCGTTCTGCATATTGAAATGCTTCCACAGGATTTTCCTCTGTACCTATGCCGCCTCTTTTTCGTATAGAAACCTCATATTCGGCCTCTGCATAATTTAAGTCGGCCGCCTGTTTATAGAATGAGTATGCTTTGGTTAGGTCTTTTTTTACTCCGATGCCAAATTCATACATTTTACCCATATCATAAATGCAAGGTGGATAGTTTTTATCTACCCCCTTTTTTAAGAGATTTAGGGCGATTGCCGCATCTTGTTTTATTCCTTGCCCATTGGCATACATACAACCTAAATAGTCTAATGCGGTAAGACTGCCGGACTTTGCGGCTCGTTGGAAATAGGGTATTGCTGCAGAATAATTCTTCTGATTATAGAGTTCAACACCTCTTTGGGTGTCATAATCATTTTGTGCGATAATTAAGGTATGGCTGCACAAGAACAGTAATAAAAATAAGAATGTTTTCATATGGTTAGAAATTATATGTTGGTTACGTTTATAGTTACAGAATTTGAGGTGTATGATTTACCGTCAGCTTTTATGGTGGCTTCCGGAATAGTAAAAGTTCCGGCATTGTGTGCCATAAGGATATAGGTAAAAGTAATACTCTTTTTGGTTGTCGTTTTTCCATTTAAAATTGTAGTACTACTTGCTTGTGATCGCGTTGGTCCTACTAAAACATCAAAATTGGTGATACTTGGACCTTTGAAATCTTGCGTGTTCTGACTTCCTATGGTGTACGTGAGCCTGAATTGGTCTTCTATGGAAACTGTTTCTGGAGCCTCGGCAATAAACTGATCTGTTGGGATATTCATATTGCCGGTAGTGCTATTCCCAAAGAATGCAGCAAAAGAATCTGTAGACGTAATGGTTATTATGACTTTGTTTCTTTCAGTAGAAAACGCCATGTGGAATGTTCCATAGTCTAATTCTTTGATATTTTGTCCTTTTGCCTCAAAACTTTTTAGAATCTCCATCATGACTTTTTCTTCTTTTCCATATCCTTTATCTTTTAACTTGATAATTATTTGAAATTTCGTTGGTAAGGCATTGGGAGCTAAAACATCATTATATCCCCACCATCCGTCAGATACTTTTTCATAGAAATTTCCACCTATTGACAGGGATATGGTAGCATCTTGAGAAGCGTCAATCTTTTTGATATCTTCAAAATTATGGTGTTTCTTAAATGTACTTTTATCTAAAGAATACTCTTGGATGATATTGGAAAGAGAGGTGTTGAAATCGATCTTTTCATCTAATTTATTTTTACTGATCAGCTTGCTTATGGCAGAAGTGATGGCTTCGACATTGAAATAATCGGAAGTGACAGAGCTTATTTCCATGATACATATATCATCAAATTGCGGATTTACGATATACTTTCCTTCTTTATTGATGAAACCATATTTTCCATTGCTTTTTACAATGGCATAATCATCCCAAAATATCCAACAGTCATCGAATTGTGGATTTATTATAAACTGTCCTTTTTTATTAATGTATCCGCCCTTGGAATCTATTATGACAGGTGCCAAATCATTATCTCCGAAAGTGGAGACATTGTCGAACTGTGGGTTAATGATGATTTTTCCTTTGGTGTCGCACCATCCTAGCAACCTGCTGCCTTGGGTTCTGACGATATAGCTGTCCTTGTCTGCTCTCATGTAGTCGAATTGTGGGTTGATAATGTATTTCCCTTTCTTATTAATTACGCCATAAACATTATTTTCGTTTGCAACAATAGCACGTCCGTCAATAAAAGATTTTGCTTTTCCAAATTGATAGTTAATAACTAATTCTCCATCCTTATTGATATATCCGTAGTCTCCGTTAAAATTTTGAACCGGAGCTAATCCTTCTTTAAAATCTCCGGCATCAGTATATTCGGTTGCAGGTATAACAATACTTCCCTTTCTGTCAACAAATCCATAAAATGTTTGACCATACGAATTGGATATTCTGTATCTTGCCAGTCCTTCTGAATAGTTATAAGCCATCTCTGCCTCTTTTATGGTAAATTGTTCTTCTCCGTTTCTATTTATGGCAGTTGGAGCACCTTCTTTTTTGACAACCCAGGCAAGACCTTCTGAAAAGGTAGTAGCCTGACTATACATGGGATTGATGACAAAATTACCTTTTGTGTCGATAAATCCAATTTTGTTAGTAGAACCTGCCAGGCCTAATCCTTCGTGGAAAAAACAAGCGCCTTCAAATTGTGGATTGATTTGGTATTGTCCTTGTGTGTCTACATATCCGAATTTCGTTCCGCTTGCTACAGGAATAAGCTCTGTGTTAACTTCGCTTTTGTTGTAATTATTGCAGCTTGTCATAAGACATAGTAGCAATGAATAATAAAGTGATTTTCTCATGTTTATATGTTTTTAATGTTAGTATTGGCATAAGGGCATAAAAAAAGAGCGCAACCTACTTTTTTCTTATTCGATTAGGAAGGCTCTGGTAAACCTTTAGGTCAAAATAAGTAAAAGCAGTTCACGCCCTTACGGGTGTGAACGTTACTTAGACTTATTATTTTTGACCTTTAAATAAATTTACCAGATTTACCTAATCAAAATAATTGTCTTAACGTCCGTATATGTTTATCTATTTATTCTTTTATTCCTTTTCTTGTTTATTGTTTAACGGGTTACACATATCAGCGTGGCAAATATTACCATACTTGATTACAAAGTTCTTAAAAATAGTTGGAAATCCAAATTAATTCAGATATTATTTTAAGTACTGAGTCTTAAAGATATTTACGCACAATATAAAGATTGATAGCAATAACGGCCCGAATATCACGCCCATAAAGCCGAACAATGACAGGCCGATCACTACTCCGAAGATGGTGATAAGCGGATGCGTATCAGCCATCTTCTTTTGGAGGATAAACCGGATCAGGTTATCAATGTTTGTAACTATCAATCCGCAATAGAGCAATAATCCGATGGCATGAGTCCAGTCTCCCGACAAGGCTAGGTATGCTGCCAATGGGAACCATACCAATGCTGTTCCCACAATGGGAATAACGGTGGCAAAACAGGTGAGGAAACCGAATAGCAGGGCACTGGGAACATCAAACAGATAGTATCCCAGTGTAGCTATGGCTCCCTGTATAACTGCCAGTAAGGGAATGCCTATTGCATTACTCCTCACAATCATATTGATTTCATTCAGTACATCCTTTTTATTTTCACGGCTGAATGGAAGTATTTCATAAACATATTGTTCCATCTTTGTGCCACCTATCAACATAAAGTAAAGTACGAATACAAGTACAAAAGCATTGATGGCAAAACTGCTGATACTGCCCATCAGGAATTGTCCGATGCTGGGCAAGATGGAGGCTATGGAAGAAATATTTTCTGTACTTAGTAAGTCATATCCGGTCTTGATCCGGAGCCAAGAGGCAAGGTCTGTTACTGTATGGATAAATCCTGCGGTATCCACGTTAACCGTCTGTAATTTGTTGATTAGTAGCCACACTGCTAATGACAGAGGTACTAAGAAACACATGATGGACTCTATTAAAAGCAGAATGGCCGTTATGCTTTTATTGAAGTGCTTCTTTTCGGTGAGGTATATCATTTGACCTCTTACCATAATATAAATAGTGCAGGCGCCCAAGATGCCTCCCATGAAAGGAGACATTTTTAGGAATAGAATAAGCCCTAGTCCCAGTATGATGGTAATGAGGGAATATTTCCAGTATTGTTCTTTGATGCTCATGTGTCTTATTGTTTATCTTGTATATAAAATAAACAATAAAACAAGTTAGAATGTTCCGCTATCAGAACGGAACATTCTTTGTCATATTCTCATAATTATTATATTGGCCGCTGATGTTCGCTTCGCTGTCCGGAGCAAGTTCTATTGCTTTTTTCATATCTTCCACAGAGCCGTCTTTGTCGCCTTTCAATAGCTTGATACGTCCGCGTTCATGATACGCTTTGGCAAAACCGGGATTGATTTCGATGGCCTCGTCATATACTTCGATGGCTTTATCCAGATCTTTATTGGACAGATGCAGTTCACCCAGTAACAGATAGGCTTTTTCGTTGAACGGATTGAGGGATAATACTTGGTTAAAGTATTCTTGCGCTTGTTCCTGTTCGCCTGTAGCTGCCAGGATTTCTCCCTTCAATAGCAATGCTTGCTCATCATCCGGATTCAGTTCCAATAGTTTCTGTATATCCTCGGCAGCGTCTTTGGCCTGTTTCATTCCCCAAAGCACTTCAGCGCGTAGTTGATATGCTTCGGCGTAATCTTCTTTCAGGACAATCGCTTTGGTCAGCATGGCGATGGCGGTAATTTCATCTTTCATTCCAATGGCTGCTTTGGCTGCCAGATAGAAAGCCAGCGGGTCCTTGGTATCTAGCGCTAATGCTTTTTGGCAGGCATCATTCATGCTTTCATAATCTTCCTGCATATAGCAGATTCCGGCCAGTGACAGGAATGTGTTGACTTGTTCCGGATCTTTTACGGCCATGCGGTCCAGTGTGATGCGTGCATCGTCCAAACGGTTTGCCTGGGTATAAGCGGTAACCAGCATACCTAGTGTTTCCAGTTCGTCATTTATGGCGATGGCTTCCTCAAAGCACTTGATGGCGTATGGCAGCTTGCCCATTCGTTGAGCCCGTATGCCATCATATTTCAGGATCTCGAAATTCTTTTTATCATTTTTCTCTTTTTCGGTTTCGGGGGTGCTACTGTTTCCACCGAATAAGGATTTAAATAAGCCCATAAATCTATTTGTTTTTATTTGTCTACGGTTATAGTGAATTGTCTCAGGTAAATTTCTTGTTCTTTATCCTGCACATTGGTAAAGCGGACTGCTTTTATCGGCCTCTTTTGCAGATCTGCTGATAAGCGGTTCTTTTCCTGCTTGAAGTCTACCTTTGTCCAGTCGGTTCCGTTTGTTGATATTTCCAAGTTTCCCCAGCTTGCCACTTCCGGCTTGCCGAAGTCTATCTGGATGCTTTGTCCCGGGTACGTTTGATCCAGTTCAACAGTCAATGAGCCTTTACCCGGCCATTTGATCACTTCCAATGCAGGAGAAATCTGAATGCGATTCGTCTTTATTTGTAAAGGCAGATTCTTAATTTGACTGATGTCGCTGATTAGTTTATGCGGCATATAGTCGGTGGCAGCATTCAGTTGTGTGTTATACTTTTGGTTATAGCGGTCTACAACTGTTGCAAAGGTTTGGTCAATCAATGGTTTGATAACCTTGCCGGCTGTCTTTACTCCCGGTTGATAAGGGTTTTGGTTGTAAGTCTGGTCTATGTGGAACATTTGCTGTTGCAATGCTTTCACATGTTTATATTTGCGCATGAATAAATCTTGGTTATTGCTTTCGTAGGCTTTCACCAAGGCAAGTACTTCATTACCGGTTTCGCCCAATAGCTTGAATTGATAAAGCCAAGGCATTATTTCCATGATCAACGGACGGTTTTCTTCATCAACCGATAATATATCACCGGATTCAATCATTCTGCTGAATGTTTTTTGCAAAAGAGTGAAATCTTTTTCATCGTAGCGCTGGCCTTTTGCGTAACTCTCTATAAAGTTTTTGGCTGTAGGTTGCAGAGCTACAGATTCTTCACGGCGGTATTTATGTCCGTTTGCTCCCAAATCGGAGTTATGTGCTGCAAAGAATTCCAGTTCGGTGGCACATCCCGGCAGAATGTTTCTGATTGCATCTTTCCATGTCTTGTCACTGTCATACTTTTCGGGGTTCCATGCATAGGAGGCTACTCCGTAGATTGCAATCTTTGATGCTTCGGCGTGCTCCATCGGATTGGTGACGAAACCGGACATTTGATCGGCTATCTGCGTATCATTTCCATATACGGGTCCCATCAGTAAATGATCTCGTACATAGTCGGATACGGGGAAGTTCCACCAAATGTATGCAGGGCGTTTTATGCGTTCATTGATCCAGGCAATTCCCTCCTTGGTTATGTCGGAAATGACGCGGTCTCCTGTCCACATTATCTGTATGGATGGATTCAGTTTGTCTCCTAATGTGGTAAGGTATCCCTTTGCCGGGTCTGACCAGCTCTTATTGTACTCCGTAGGACACATCACAAGAGGGGTTACATCCGGTTTGGCTTTTACGAAATACTCATCTATATAGTTCAATAGCTCCGCCTGTTTCGTCGGATTGGTACCTTCGCCCGAAATATCATCAAAGAATACGGCAAATGAGCGTACGCCGAGGGCATACATCTTTTCAAATTTAGCGAGTAATAAGTCGCGGTCTTCCTGATTCCATTTGATGTCTTGTCCCGGATGGATAGCCCATACAAAATCTACTTCATTTTCTTTTGCAACCTTTACCAGTTCTTGCAGTTGTGTAGCTTCTTTTTCGGGATAAGGCAGGCGCCAGTTGGGAGAACTGTGATAAGGGTCGTCTTTAGGGCCATAAATATAGGTGTTCATTTTATTTTCGCCATAAAACCGGAGTTGGCGAAGACGGGCGGCATGGCTCCAGGGAGTGCCGTAAAAACCTTCTACTACACCACGGTAGCGGATGGACGGATAGTCCTTTATTTCTATAACCGGCAATTCGTTATTGTTGAGCAATTGCCTCAATGTTTGTAGGGCGTAGTAGGTTCCTCGCTCATCATTTCCTGCCAATACAATCTCTTTGTCATTGATGGATAGGTAATATCCTTCTTTATGGGCAGGTATCAGGCGGTTGAATTTTCGGATGGATTTATCTCCCTTTTCCCCGATGTAGATGTGCACGCCGGTATTTCCCGGTTGCCTTCCGGCTAGCAGTTTCTTTAATTCCTGTACGGCATACGGATTTGCATCAGTATCTCCTGAAAGTTGGTATGTTTCAGTCAGGCTGATTTGCTTTTCTTTATTTGAGACTTGTTGGGGCACAGGTTGAATGTCTATGTTTTGTGCATAGATACTGCAACTAGCAAAGAGACAAATAATTGCCAAATGTACTTTTTTCATGTTTTGTCGGGGTAAAAGGTTAATAAATCAGCGGCAAAGATACGATATAAAAATGAAATAGGCAGAAAAATGCACAAAGAATGTTGTTGGGAAACGGGGTGGGTGAGAGGAGTCTAAACTTGTTGTAACAGGCGCTATTTAGGAGCTTTCCGATAGTTATTTTATGATAAGTTTTAGCATTATCCGTAATAATGATAACGATAACCGTAATTTATCTACCATTTTTTTCAGCAAAGTATTGTATTTTTGCATCATTGTCAGTTATCCGGTTTATATCGGTTGGGCATTGGTTATGAATGTAATAACTCACTAAGATAAAGAATTGAAATGAAAAAGAACAGACACTACTTGCAACAATTAGCTGGAGGGATCACTCTTTGCACAGCCTTATTTGCTACAGTCCACACATCTGCCCAGACGGTGGTAGACTCTACCCGTGTCTACCGCATTGGTGAGGTGGTGGTGACAGGCAGCAATAATGCTACGGGACGGAATCTGCTTCCTTATACTGTCTCTACTATTAGCAGTCCCCAACTGGAAGCAACTGGACAGTCACAATTACTTTCTGCCATCTCTGTCCAAGTGCCGAGCCTGTTTGTTTCCGAGCGCAATATCTTCGGGTTCGGTGTGAGTAACGGAGGTTCGGGCGGCATCAAGATACGTGGTATCGGAGGTTCCCCTACCAATGCAGTGTTGATGATGGTGGATGGGCAACCTCAATTTGCCGGTATCTATTCCCATCATGTGGCTGACTTTTATGGAACGGAATATGTGGATCGGGTGGAAGTCCTTCGCGGACCGGGGTCTGTACTCTATGGTTCCAATGCTATGGGTGGAGTTATCAATGTCATTACCAAAAGTGCGGAAAGGGAAGGGGTGCATACCACACTCACTTCGCAATACGGTTCTTATAATACATGGCGGTCTTCACTAGTCAACACGACTCGTTTCGGAAAATTCTCCTCGCTCGTGTCACTCGGTTATGACCGTACAGACGGATTGGAAGATAACTTTGACTTTAAACAGGGAAGCCTGTATGCAAAGTTGGGCTATGATTTTAGTGATTCATGGAAAGCCCGGGCGGATTATTCGCTGATGAACTTTATCGGTAATGATCCTGTCTATCCTCAGCTATCTAATCCGGAATCTACCGATATTTATCATCAAAATATTACTCGTGGCGAAGCATCCTTGTCGCTGAATAACTATTATGGTAGCACAAATGGAAGTGTGCGGGTGTACTACAGCTATGGCAACCACTACATTGACGACCCCAACCATTTTCATAGTCTGGACGATCGTTTCGGCATCCTTGCCTATCAGAATTTCCGTCCTTGGAAAGATGCGGCGGCTACTTTGGGATTCGACTTTGACACTTATACCGGTAAGATTCCAATGTCCGGAGGACATGCTCATGGAGATGGAAGCACAGCCGCGCAGATGCAGACCATAGGGCGCAAAAGCATTACGGAGTATTCTCCTTACATCACCCTTTCTCAAGACCTGTTTGAGGGAGCATTGATCCTGAATGCCGGACTCCGTATGGCAAACAGCGACCGGTTCAGCACACAGTGGATTCCACAAGGAGGTTTTGTTATCCATCCGGCAGAGGGGTGGATGGTGAAGGGATCTTTGGCAAAAGGTTACCGCAATCCGTCTTTCCGCGAGATGTATCTTTACGGTCCTGCCAATCCCGATCTTGATCCGGAACGTATGATGAACTATGAAGTGACGGTGGGCAAGACCTTTTCCCGTTATTTCGGTATGGATGTGACCGGTTATTACAGTAAGGGAGACAACCTTATTCAGACTATGAACGGAAAGAATGTGAATACAGGCAGCTTTATCAATAAAGGTATAGAAGTGACTGCTAACAGTCAGCCGTTGGACAAACTGACCTTGAGGGCTACTTATAGTTATCTGTACACATCCTTAAACAATCTGACGGCAGCGCCAAAGAACCAGTATTTCCTGGGTATAGGCTGGCAGGCATTGCCAAAGTTTAAAGTAGATGCGGAACTGAAAGGCGTAGGTGGCCTGTATGTCTTTGATGATATGGAGCATCAAAGCTATACATTACTTAATATAAAACTTACCTATAAAGTAATTCATGCTTTGGAATTGTTTGCTACATTAGATAATATTACAGATACCGACTACACTATTAATCGTGGTTATAAAATGCCGGGATTCACGGGAATGGGAGGTTTCAAACTCCATTTCTAATGTTGAAGTATGATGCAGTTTGTGTGTGGACTATATTATACCTTTCTATATAGAAAGTATTCCATCATTTAGCTGCATTATTTCTTCAGACAAGAGGTACGAGAGTACCTTTTCCGCCTTTTCGCGGTCGCCGTTTAGTTGTTTCAGCAATTCTGCTGCGGGCATGGGGGAATCTTTCAGTAATTGCCGGATTTGTTCTTCCAGTTCCTGAAATTCACCCAATTTCATTCCCGAACGGTGTTTGCTGAGGCAGACATCACATTGCCTGCAGTTATGCTCGTTCTTCTCACCGAAGTAGCGGAGCAACATACGGCTGCGGCATTTGTCATCGGCAGTGGCATATTCTATCATTGCCTTGATTCGGGTGGTATAGCTTTCCTTGCGGTCTTCGTATATTTCCCGGGTGATGGCTATACGGTTCTTTTCCTGTCTTTCGCGGGTGTATATAATATAAGGTGTCTTTTTCCGGGGAATGTAATGCAAAACGTGCCGGCGGGTCAACATCAGCAGAATTTCATAAATCCGTTGGCGTGTCAATCCGGTGCGTACTACTAAAGAATCTTCGTTGATGTAGGCATAATCGGTAAAGAGTCCGGTATAGGAACGTAGAATTACATTAATCAGTTTCTCCGTTTCAGCGTCATTTTCGTGCAGTTTGTATAGTTCATCCCTGCGCATGGTGAAAAGAATGCGGGAGGCATTATCTTGTTCATCCGTATATTCCAGGTATCCGGCACGGGTTAATATTTTCAAAGCGCTATCTACCTGTACGGGGAAATGCTTGAAGTTGCGGCAGAACTCGTCCAGATTAAAAGCAAAAGTGCAACCTTGTCCGTCTCCCATGGCCATTTGGAAGTAGTAGTTTATGTCTTCATATACTTTTCGGATATACTCTTTATCTGGAAAGGTGTCAGTGATGCGTTTATTCAGATTCGTTTTGTCGCTTTTGGCGTATAGCAGGACGGCGTAGGCTTTTTGTCCGTCGCGCCCTGCCCTGCCTGCTTCCTGAAAATAGGCTTCGGGAGAATCGGGCATATCTATATGGACAACGATGCGTACATCCGGTTTGTCGATACCCATGCCGAATGCATTTGTTGCCACCATGACGCGGCTCTCGCCGGTAATCCAGCTCTTTTGGCGCTGGTCTTTGACATCGTTATTCAGTCCGGCATGATAGAAGGTGGCGGTGATGCCTTTACTCATCAGTAATTCAGCAACTTCGCGCGTGCGTTTACGGTTTCGGGTGTAGACGATGGCACAGCCGGATACGCTATTCAGTATATGCAGAAGTTCTTCCTGTTTATTTTCCGTTGGGCGGACGATATAGGCAAGGTTCTTTCTTTCAAAACTCATGCGGAAGACTTGGCTGCCTTCTTTGAATCCCAGTTTTATTTGGATGTCTTTTACTACTTCGGGGGTGGCGGTGGCGGTCAGTGCCAGTACGGGTACGCCGGGAAGGAGTTCCCGAATTTCTGAGATCTTCAGGTAGGCAGGGCGGAAGTCATATCCCCATTGTGAGATGCAATGGGATTCGTCTACCGTTATCATGCTTACTTTCATGCTCCGCAATTTGGTGCGGAATATTTCGGTATCCAGTCTTTCGGGGGAGATATAAAGAAATTTGTAATCGCCAAAAATACAGTTCTCCAGGGCTACTAGTATTTCTTCACGTGTCATTCCGGAGTATACGGCTAAAGCCTTTATTCCCCGGTCACGCAAATTGCGTACCTGGTCTTTCATCAATGCTATAAGGGGGGTGATGACCAGGCATAGTCCCGGTTGTGCCAGTGCCGGTACTTGGAAGGTAATGGATTTACCGCCGCCTGTGGGCATCAGTCCTAAGGTATCCTGTCTATTGCCGATGCTTTCAATGATTTCTTTCTGTATGCCGCGAAAGTCATCATATCCCCAGTATTGCTTTAGAATTTCTTTATAGGTCATAGAAGAGGAATTATTTTCATCATAGGAGCATTGCAGGAATCATTTTGCCGTAGGGGCGGATTGAATCCGCCCGAAAACAATTGGCTTTATGTATCCGGGCGGATTCAATCCGCCCCTACGGTTTATTACTTTGTCACAGCCCTATAGGGTAAGTCTTTATATTTATTCCTCACTCGGCTTTATATCTTCAATCTGCAACTGCACCTCACCACGTTTATGCGTATTCTCCTCGATGGTGTAACAGATATCGAATGAACGTTTCGTCTTGATGTAGCGCGCCTGCGAACTTTGTCCGAAAGCAATGCCATTCATTACATTGTTCGATTTATTATCTACCAGCTCCAGTTTGATATGTTCCTGATCGCGACCTACCACTTTACTTGTACCATAATCATATACATTGTGAGTACAGAATATAGGCTTGTGGTTATCCGGACCGAAAGGATTGAATTTCTTTAAATCAGCATGGAACTTCGGAGTAATATCCCGGAAATCTATTTCCGCATCAATATCTATCACGGCACTGGTTTGCTCCGGCAAGATATGTTCCGTTACATACTTCTCGAAGCGGCGGGTAAATTCATCCACATTTTCCACCTTCATGGAAAGTCCGGCAGCATAGGTATGTCCTCCGAAGTTTTCCAATAAATCGCGGCAGTGCTCTATCGCTTTGTAAACATCAAAACCCGATACGGAACGTGCTGAACCGGTTGCCAAATTATCCGTACGTGTCAATACCACCGCGGGACGATAATAAATTTCAGTCAAGCGTGAAGCCACAATACCAATAACCCCTTTATGCCAAGCCTCATTATAAATAACGATAGACCGGCGGTCTACCAAACCTTCCAGATTGTCCACTATCTGATTGGCTTCTTCGGTCATGGTCTTGTCCAGATCCTTACGGGTTTCATTGTATTGATTAATTTGATTGGCTTTTTCCAGTGCTGCCGAGAAATCCTTTTCTATCAGTAACTCCACAGCCTCTTTACCATTCTGTATGCGTCCCGAAGCATTGATGCGCGGACCTATCTTGAACACAATGTCACCTACGGTGATTTCTTTATCAGATAATCCACATATATCAATAATCGCTTTCAGACCTACACTGGGATTGGAGTTCAGTTGTTTCAATCCATGATAAGTCAGCACGCGGTTTTCTCCCATGATAGGAACAATGTCCGAAGCCACACTGACAGCAACCAAATCCAACAGAGGAGTAAGCTGATGAAATTCGATACCATTATTCAATGCAAAAGCCTGCATGAACTTGAATCCTACACCGCATCCCGAAAGATGTTCATAGGGATACGTGGCATCCGGACGTTTGGCATTCAGAATGGCTACAGCCGGGGGAAGCACATCATCGGGCACATGGTGGTCACAGATGATGAAATCAATGCCTTTTTCTTTGGCATAAGCTATTTCATCCACAGCCTTGATGCCGCAATCCAGCACGATAATTAGTTTTACACCCGTTTCATGGGCATAATTCACTCCTTTTACTGATACTCCGTAACCCTCATTATAGCGGTCGGGAATATAGTAATCAATGTTCGAATAGAACTGCTGGAGAAACTTATACACCAATGCTACGGCCGTTGTGCCGTCCACATCATAATCTCCATAAACCATGATACGTTCTTTCCTGCCCATAGCTTGGTTCAGACGTTCTACGGCAATGCTCATATCCTTCATCAGGAATGGATCGTGTAGCTCGTTAAGCTGGGGACGGAAAAATCTTTTAGCCTCTGCTGCTGAGGTTATCCCTCTTTCCAGCAACAGTTTGCAGAGAATAGGACTGACTCCTGTCTCCTTAGCTAATGCTTTAGCTGCTTCTGTCTGTTCTTGGCTTGGAGGTTGATAATTCCATTTGTGATTCATTTTATATATTGTTTTTTCTTTTTTCTGCTCTCGGAGATGGGCTTTTGTAACCCTGCGGTTATACTTACCCAATCAATCCGTAAAGTTAGGAAAAAACAAATAAAAAAACCGCTAATTCTATATATATTTTATAGAATTAGCGGTAAAGTGCTGTATAGTAGTGAATTACTTAATTCCTAATTTTTTAGCAATTTCTTTAGGAATAGCATTCTTATGTACCAGGATATTCATGGTTTTGTAGGCAACAAATGCTTTGGAAGCATACCATGTACCCTTATACTTGCTCTTGGTTCCCCATGAGTTCTTTACCATGAAATATTCTTTTCCGGTCTGATCTTTAGCAAGACCGTAGATCAACATGCCGTGGTCGTCTGTGGTTTGCCAGTTGTCATATGCTTCTTGACGCATTTCCTGAGTGATTTCCTTTTCAGGCATCGGCTTGTTGGTCAGTTCTTTGCGTTTGTCTGCTGCGCTCATGCCCAACCAGTGTGCCATATCGGAACCTGCCAGTTCTGCACCTTTTTCAGCATCCGGCACTACGGCAATACCGTCACGGGTAAATCCTTCTTCACTTACATCGGAACCCCATGCGAAAGTGTATCCGTTGTTTACGGCATTCTCCATTACTGCCATAAATTCATTCAACGGCAAGTTGTATGAGTTGCCCAAACGCCAGTTATCTTCAATTTCGATAGGGAACTGGGTATAGAAAGGATGATGAGTGTATGAGGTCAGTGAAACATAGTCGTCCATGTTCAGGCCCAGTGCATTGTCAGCAAATGTACGCGGAGTATAGCTCTTGCCTTTATAAGTAAATTCTGTGGGGCATTGTCCCAGATAAGCATCATAAATTCCAATCAAACCATTCTTCCAAACCGGAGATAACTTGCTGAAACGACCTTTAGCGATGGCATTTACATAAGCACCGGCAACAGCGTCTAGTTCATTGTGAACAGGGAGAGAGTCTCCGTACATGATACCCGGCATTGCTTCCTGAGGAACCATACCATAATTTCTGTAGCAGTAAACAATATCATAGAAGCTTCCGCCCGGAGCAAAAGAACTACTTCCGTGCAGGCGTACATAGTTCACGGCACGGTCTTCCATTGTTTTGTGCACAACAAACATTTCAGACAGGTCGAACTCGCCTTTGCCCTGACGCAATAATTCTGATTCCAGGAAACCCAGAGAAGAAAATGCCCAGCAAGTACTGGAACGGTTCTGGTTCTTTACTGAAGTGATAGGAGCCTCTTTCACTGTGGTGAATACGAATCCTTCTTCTTTTTTGTCGCTTTCTTGCGCAGCAATACTTAAACAGCATAAGCTGAGAGCTGCAACGGTTAAAATCTTTTTCATTCCTTTATCGTGTTAAATGTTAAGTTATTCATTCATAATTGCTTCTACCTCTTCTATCGTGATAGGAATACGCTTCTCACCTGTAAAGCGTGAGCCTTCCGGAGTAATCAGAATATCGTCCTCCAAACGGATACCGCCAAAGTCCTTAAACTTTTCGATAGCATCGAAGTTCAGGAATTCTGCGTGGGTCTTCTCCGCTTTCCATTGGTCTATCAGGGCGGGGATAAAGTAGCAACCCGGTTCGTCGGTAATCACGAAACCCTCTTGCAAGCGGCGTCCCATACGCAAAGAGGCCAGTCCGAACTGTGAAGAAGGACGGAGTTCATCGTCATATCCCACATAGATTTGTCCCAAGTCTTCCATATCGTGTACATCCAGTCCCATCATATGTCCCAATCCGTGGGGGAGGAACAATGCGTGTGCTCCGGCTGCAACGGCTTCATCCACATTGCCTTTCATCAAGCCCAGATCTTTCAAACCTTGTGCCAATACTTTGCACACTTCCTGGTGAACGGACATATAGGTAATGCCCGGACGGGTGATTTCCAATGCTTTGTCGTGGCAAGCCAATACTATATTATATACGTCTTTTTGGCGACCTTCGAATTTTCCGCCTACGGGAACCGTGCGGGTATGGTCCGAGCAATAGTTGGTTACTCTTTCGGCACCGGCATCGGTCAGCATCATGCGACCTACTTCCAATATATGGCTGTGGTCGTGGTTGTGCAATGTTTCTCCGTGCTGGGTCAGGATGGTGGCAAATGAGGTCATGCTTCCGTAAGAAGATGCAATACCATCCAATACTCCGGCGATATATTGCTCTTTTACTCCCGGTTTGCACAAGCGCATGGCTGCGGTATGCATTTCGTAACCAATGTTGCAAGCCAGGTCTATTTCTTCTATTTCACAAGCTTCTTTTACAGAACGGAGGTCTACTACAGCCTTTATCAGTTCCACAGAAGCATACTTCTTGACGATGGAAGCACGGATTCCGGTTAAATCTTCCAATAAGATCATATTATCGAAGCGATAGGGAGGGAGGAAATGTACTTTTCTGCCTTGCGCAATCGCTTTTCCTACTACTTCTTTCAGTTGTGCAAACGGAAAACTCTTTTGAATGCCCACCTGGGCAGCCAAGTCTTTCACGCTGGGTTGAGGTCCCATCCAGATAATATCGTCCATATCCACATCATTTCCGAAGAAATAGTCTTCTCCTGCTTCAATGTCCATCACACCTGCATATCCGGGGTGCGAATGACCGAAGAAATAAAGGAAGGAGCTGTCTTGACGAAACTTATATGTGTTATCCGGATAGTTTGCCGGCGCTTCATTGTTTCCTAAAATAAGGATAATACCACTCTGCACTTTACTTCTAAGTGCCTGACGACGTTTCTGATAGGTTGCGGAATCAAACATGGTTAACTCTGTTTTAATTGAATATTTATTGAACTGTTTTGCAAATGTAACAATTTAAATTTTAAAATATGCGTAAATATACGATGAAAAAGATAACTTTGTGCAGAACTTTGCCTATAAATTGATTGTTCCTTAACTAAAATGATGAAAATAGACGAAAAAACAGGATTAGTGTTAGAGGGAGGAGGCATGCGCGGTGTGTTTACCTGTGGTGTGCTTGACTATATGATGGATAATGGCATCTGGTTCTCCTACGGAGTGGGGGTATCAGCCGGAGCATGTAACGGACTCTCGTACATGTCCCGCCAGCGTGGTCGTGCCAAGTTTAGCAACATCGATTTATTGGATAAATACCACTATATCGGTATCAAGCATCTATGGAGCAAGCATAGTATTCTTGACCAGGAATTGCTTTATGAGCATTTTCCCAAGGAGATCCTTCCTTATGATTACGAGGCTTACGCGAAGAATCCCGCCCGTTTTGAGATGGTAACTACCAGTTGCCTCACAGGGAGGGCGTGTTATTTGGAGGAAAAGCATGATCCGCAGCGCATTATTGCCATAGCAAAGGCATCGAGCAGCTTGCCCTATGTTTGTCCCATTGCCTATGTGGATGGCGAGCCGATGTTGGATGGAGGAATTGTAGACTCTATCCCCGTGATGCGTGCCATTGAGCAAGGGTATGAGAAAAATGTGGTGGTGCTTACCCGTAACCGCGGTTACCGTGAAAAAGGGAAAGATATTAAGATCCCTAAGTTCATATATAAAAGTTATCCCCGTATGCGTGTGGCTCTCAGTAAGCGTCTTCGCGCTTATAATGAGCAGCTTGAACTGGTAGAACGCCTGGAAGATGAAGGCAAGATCACTGTGATCCGTCCCTTTAAACCGCTGGAGGTGGACCGGATAGAAACGGACATAAAGAAGCTGACCGATCTATATGAAGAAGGTTATGTTTGTGCAAAGAAGGTCTTTGAGGAGGGGGCTGTCTCGAAAGAATAGATTCTACCTGTTGGCTGCCCATTGGCTACCCGTTGGCGGAAATAATTCAAGCTGCCATCGCGCAGCCTCCCCCTTGCCCCTTTTATAGCTACTCTTTCTACACATCTCGTTAACATATCCCGTAGGGGCGGATTGAATCCGCCCGAATGCATAAAGTAAATCGTTTTCGGGCAGATTCAATCTGCCCCTACGGTGGATGAAAGCGTTACTGAAAATGTTAATAGAGATGTGTAGAAAGAGTAGTTTATAAGGGGGAGGCTGCGCGACGGCAATCTGGATTAATTCCGCCAACGGGTTAAACCCTTAAAAGTTTTCTCGGTGTCTTGTCTCTCTTTTATTCGCAAAAATGTCTCCTATTCCAAATGATTGGCTTATATTTGCATAGCTTTACAATAAAGGAATACTATGAGATATCTGTTTGCTTTTTTATTTTTACTCACTTCCACCTCTTTATCAGCGGTGCCTTATAGTGCCGAAATAGAATCACTTTTATCAAAACTGGATTCATTGGTTGCACAGAAAGATGTTTTCGTTGCTGCCAAGGAAGCAAAGATAGACCAACTTCGCAAGCAAGGAAAGAGTGTTCGCACATTGGAGGAGCGTTATTGGCTGAATAAAATGTTCTATGATGAATATTTTGTGTACAATGCAGATTCTGCCATGATCTATGTAGACCAAAATCTGAACATTGCCCGTGAACTCAATAAAAAGGAATGGTATGCGGAGTGGGAAATCAAGAAATCGTTCTTGTTGGCAGCCACCGGATTGCTGAAAGAGGCGCTGGATGAACTGCAAGGTGTATCGGAACAATTGTTATCTCCCGAACAGAAAGTGGAATACTACGGGCAGATGATGTACCTTTACTCTCATTTCGGACAATATTCGGGGGATGATAACATGAGCAACCTCCGCGAAGGATATTCTCAGAAAGAAAAGGCGTACAAGGATTCTATTTATGCAACCGTAACTCCTCAAGATCCTTTCTACTTATGGTATAAAGGATGGAAGTTTCTGGGGACTGACGAAACAGAGCTTGTAAAGAAAGAATTGTTGGAGGAAGTCACCGCTTCGCACTTGGAAACTCGTCGGGATGCCATGAATGCCTATATCTTGGCATGCCTCTATCGGGATAGCGGACAGCAGCATGATTATCTCAAGTATATGATTTTTTCGGCCATAGCCGATGTGCGCACAGCCAATAAAGACATTGCTTCTTTGGAAGAACTTTCTAAGGCTTTGTTTGAACTGGGAGATATTGACCGTGCCTATACCTATATTAATTATTGTCTTCAGAATGCACAGCTTTATCGTAACCGTGTCCGTGTAATCGGCATTTCGGAGGTGCAAGATGCCATTCATCAGGCATATCAGGAGCGCAACCGGAAGCAGGAAGCCCGTTTGCATCTGTTTTTGATTGTGGTAAGCATACTTTCTGTGGTGTTGCTTGTTGCTATTCTTTATATATACAGGCAGATGAAACATATCTCCAAATCCCGTACCCAGTTGAATGAGGTGAATCACTTGCTGAATAAGCATGTTGATGAACTCTCGCAGGCACATGCAAGGTTGGCGGAAGTAAATGATCAATTGCAATTCTTGAATGAGCAGTTAAAGGAAGCGAACAGTCAGTTGCGGGAATCCAATTATGTAAAAGAGGAGTATATCGGTTATGTATTTGCTATCTGTTCCACTTATATCAGTAAACTGGATGAATTTCGTAAGAACATAAACCGGAAGATTAAAGCAAAGCAATTCGATGATATAAAGGCATTGACGGATAGCCCCACTATGGCACAGAATGAGCTGAAAGAATTTTATCATAACTTTGATGCCATCTTTCTGCATGTTTACCCCGATTTTGTGAGTGACTTCAATGCTCTGTTGCAGCCCGAAGAACAGATCATATTGAAAGAAGGGGAGTTGCTGAATACTGAATTACGAATCTATGCCTTGGTGCGTCTGGGAATAAATGATAGTGTGAAGATTGCCGAGTTCTTGCATTGTTCGGCGCAGACCGTTTATAATAATCGGTTGAAAACACGTAATAAAGCTATTATTCCGAAGGAGGAATTTGCTGATACGGTGAGGTCTTTGGGAAAGATGCAGAAATAAGAGCGTATTGAAGTCTATGCCGTTTCTTGCTGCTTGAGTAACAGGGAGTTGTTCCCGGTTACACCTGTTACTTATCTGATAACTTCTGTAAGAAATCTGCCAGGTTGATACCTTCTTCCAGATCCAGTTTCTTCCGCAACCGGTAGCGGGCTATTTCTACGCCGCGCAGTGATATATTAAGTAGAGGAGCTATTTCTTTTGACATCAAATTCATTTTTATATAGGCGCACATCATCTTTTCCTTTTTGTTCAAAGAAGGGAATCTTTGGTCCAGGCATTTAAAGAAATCTCGATGCACCGAGTCAAAAGCACTTTCAAAGATTAGTATATCATCATCGTGTTCCAAGTTGTTATCAATATTACTGATCAGTCGTAAGGTGCTGCGCCGGATATTTACCAGATTTTCGTCCTTAATGGCTTTTGAGATGCTGAGTGCTTCTTTCTTTATTTCCTGTAATATTTCATTTTTGCGTACTATGTTCAGGGTGGTGCGCACTAATTCTTCTGTTTTATGGTTCAGTTCAGCTTGCAGGTTTTCTTCTTCCAGTGATACTATTTTTTGGTCTTTCAGTTGGCTTTCTTTCTTGAATGCCTCTTCTTTCTGTTCTATTTCCTGTTGTTGCTTCAGGATGATAGCCTTTTGTTTGGTATCAATACGCTTGTATAAATAGAATAACAAGCTACCGGCTAGTGCAATGTAGGCTAGATACATCCACCAGGAACGATACCACGGAGGAAGTACCCGGAAGGTGAATGAAGCAATAGCGGGCTCTGTTCCGGCATGGCTCATCAACCGTACCTGGAAGGTATAGTTTCCTTCGCGCAAGTCAGTATATTCTTTGCTGTTGCTTTCGCTATATTCGCTCCATTCGCTTCCTTTTTCTCCTTTCAAACGGTAGGAATAAAGATTATTGTCCGGACTGGAGAAGTTGTTTGCACTGCACACTATACGGATGCAATTTTGCGAATAAGGTATGATAAGAGGGGTATCGTCATGCAGATAACTGCATCCATACATTAGTGAATCACGCCTTCCGGTAAAAAATACTTTTCGGATTTGTAAATTCAGTGGATAGGACAGCATGGCTTTGTGTGGCTCTACCAGTAGTGAGAAACCTTCCTCTGTACCTACAATGAGATGTTTTGAGTCTAACAGATTGATATGTTCAAAACCGTCAATCAACGAGTTGTGCAGGAATGAATTGTTTTGATGGCATTCCTTCTCATTAATCATATCTTGGCAAGCCAGGTAAAGTGTTCCGTTAACGGCATACCAAATAGCCCCATCGGTAGATTGCCGTAAAAGCTGATAGTGAGTTTTTCCCATCAATTTATTTTCAAGCGCCTCGAAAGGTTCCAGTTCATCTTTTATATGGTTATATTTAAAAAGCCCGTGGCAGGTTGCCATGATTATTTCATTGTTGATGGTGGAAAAGGACAAGCCTTTGCGTTTGGGAATACTGTCATTGTTATAGTTCTTGGTTTTGATAATTTGCGAAAGGTCGTCTGATAAAGTCAGTCGATACACTCCGTCTCCTTTGTTGGATGCCCAAATGATGTTGCTGCTTTCTACAAAGAGGTTTTTGCAGGAGAAAGTATATCCTTCCAAATGATGGGAAAGTTTCCATTTCCCATTTTCCTTTTTCAATAGATAGAGTCCACTATATGTACCTGCTATCAGTAAATCGGGATGGTTCAGTGAAATGATAGACCATACGCCTCTAATGCCTTGTAGGTGTTCAGTGCCATTGACCGACAAAATGAAGATACCTGCATCCGAAGAACAGAATAATTTCCCGTCATGTACATTAAGACCCCAAACTTGTCCTCCCACTTCTTCTATTCGTTCTATACAGATGTCTACATCGGGAGTCGTTGTGAGGTCGGAACGGTATAGGCCTTGATTGGTGCCCAAATAAAGTTTACCATTGTACACACAGGATGTATAACCTGAGCCGATAACGGGCTTGTTGCCGTATAGGGGGAAAATGGGGGAGTTGAGTTGTATATAATCTATTCCATTGTCTAGTCCCAGCCATAGGTTGTTGTCTGTATCGAAGGCAGCACTCAGAATGGTTTTATTTTGTAATCCGTTGTTGGTCGATATTTTCTCTATCCGGTCTTCTTTCAGGTGGACCAGCAATGCACCGTCCTGGATAGAACCTAATACGAGGGTATTGCCTTTTATGGCTGCACAGAATAGGTGGTTGCGGGATATAAAGTTATCCGCCGCAGTCGAGTAAGGCTGTAATGAATGTCCATCATACAGAAACAGGCCGTTGTGGCGGGTTACTATCAGAACTTTATTTTCAAAAGGCAGGAGTTCTGCTATTTTGTATGGAACTATTGCTTGGGTATTGGGCAAGGTCTGAAAATTATTGCCGTTGATAATGGATAGCCCTCTTTCATCTGCGATGTATAATTTCCCGTTGATCAGTGCAGAGCGTTTGATGGCACTGGGCGCATGAATCTTTTCGATACGGTTCCCCTCCTTATAATATATATCCCAGTCCGATTGGAAATAAACCCTGTTTCCTGCTGCATGGATATTCCATATTACATCAATTTTCATATCTTGAGGAAGACTGTCCGAGAGGCAGTGATAATCCAAACCTCCCAGTTTGTTGGCATTAAAATATCCAAATTGCCCCATTCCACCGATGTAAATGCAACTGTCAGCACCAATACAGAGGGCACGCGTCTTACTTTCATTCATGGAATAAGTGTTCCAGGTTACACCGTCAAATTCCAAAAGTCCTTTATTGTTGGCAAAGTACATCCATCCGTTGGTATGCTGCATAATCATCCAGTTTTGGTTTCCGGACTGATAGGTACTACGAGAGTAGTTAGTGATGTTCCTTTGCCAATTAGCCTGCACCGGCAGACAGAAGCCAAGGACGAGTAATAGGATGGAAATGTGTGTTCTCATAGTTGCATGACTTATAATTGCGCTTCAAAGATACGATATTTTCTCTTAAAGCACTACATCAAATCAATAAAATGTAAATGAAGGAAATGATATGCTTTTTAATCTGTAATATGCTGTTATTTAATTGTTTATGAATTTGATGAGAAAGTAATGATGAAGTGTAGAATGTCTCATCGTGAGTTTTTGTTGTAGTGAATAAAAGAAATTCCTTTGTTGAAACTCATATTTTTGTCCCCGTCCTTCGTGACCAACTTATTATAAACAAAATCTAATAGATTATGGAAAATGAAAAGAATCTAGTTTCCAGAAAGGTGATGCGTTGGCTTTTGGCGTGCTTCATCTTATTACTGGCAGATGTGGGCGCCAGCGCCCAAAACCCAATGGAGATTCGGGGGCAGATCCTGGATGCAGTATCTAATGAACCTCTGATCGGAGTTTCCATTCAAGAGAAAGGTAGTCCTAATGGCATCATTTCAGATTTGGATGGTAATTATGCTCTGAAAGTACAATCGAATGCCGTCATCGTTTTTTCGTATGTGGGCTATGTAACACAGGAATTGAAAGCGGCACAGGCTTCAGGTACCATTAAACTGAAAGAAGACTCGCAGACTTTGCAGGAAGTAGTAGTTGTGGGGTATGGTACTCAGAAGAAAGTGAATGTGACCGGTGCTATTTCGCAAATGGAAGGTGACAAGATTGCCGCCCGTCCGGCAGCCAATGTGATGGGAGCCATGATGGGTGAAATGCCCGGTGTAACCATTACCCGAAGCAGTGGTAAACCGGGAGATGAAGGTTTCAACATGCAGGTGCGTGGAGCTTCGTCAGTAAATTCCACTTCTACTTTAGTCCTGATAGATGGCGTAGAAGGAGATTTGACCCTGTTGAATCCCAGTGACATTGAGAACATTTCTATTCTGAAAGATGCGGCAGCAGCTTCTATCTATGGTGCGCGTGCGGCAGCCGGTGTTGTATTGGTGACAACAAAGAAAGGGCAGGAAGGAAAGACCAGAGTGAATTATAATGGTTACTATGCCATTGCAGTTCCTGGAAACATGCCTGAACGCCTCAATTCATGGGAAGAACAGATAATCAATGATATTGCTCGTTTCAATGCTAGCGGAAAGAAGGAATATTCGGAAGAACAACAGGAATGGCTTGAAAATCCGAACTTCAATGAGCGTCCCAATACAGGGGTGAATGTAGACCGTTGGGATTTCTATGATAACTGCAACTATATTAAGGAAGGTACTAAGAAGTCGAGCAGTATGCAGAACCATTCAGTATCTATCAGCGGAGGTAGCAAATCATTGAATTATCTGGTATCAGCCGGATACTACAAGCGTAATGGTATCATGAAATATGGCCCTGATGGTAATGAACGCTATAATCTGCGTTTCAACGTCAATGCAGAACTGAACAAATATGTTTCCATGTCCTTGCGTTCCAGCTATAATGGTTCATTCATTGAGGAAAATGCTTATGGTACCGGCGGCATTCTTGACAAATTGTACCGCATCCGTACCCGTCAGCCTCTCTATATGCCCGAAGAAAATATCAGTAGCAGCATTTATAATGGCGACTTGCAGATCAACCCCATTGATATTATGAAGAATGCAGGTATTACGAAGAAGGATTACGAAGCCTTTAATGGCAAAATAGAAATGAGCTTTCATGATTGGGTGAAGGGATTGACTGTAAATCTCTCTGCAGCGCGCAAGCAAGACTATTACTCTTATTATGCCGAGAAGCGTTTGCTGAAATGGTATGGTATTACCGATAACACGGTTCGCAATAAAGTGAATGATCCCAACTCGCTAACTAAGACTAAGAACCGTGCCTATCATAATACCTTTGAAGCTACAGCCACTTATGACTTGAATCTGGACGGCGGGCATAACTTTAGGATCTTGGCAGGTAGCCAGTTTGAAGAATATCGTAAAGATGAGTTCTCGGGTACACAGAACTCGATGTTGAAAAATGATTTCTTCAGTTTTAATTATCCATTGGAATCCGGCACAGGTAATTTATCCGACAAAATTGAGACTTGGGCGATGATGTCTTATTTTGGTCGTCTGAACTATAACTATAAAGAACGTTACCTGTTTGAGGCCAATATCCGTCTGGATGGAAGTTCGCGTCTGGCACCGGGAAACCGCTGGAAGACTTTCCCCTCCTTTTCTGCAGGATGGCGTGTCAGTGAAGAACCTTTCTTCGAGAAACTGAAGGCAACGGTCAATAACCTGAAACTCCGTGCATCATGGGGACAGTTGGGTAATGGAGCCTCATTGGGACTGTATGATTATATCGCTTTAATCAGCCATGGTAACTCGTTGGCATTCAATAATGAAAAGAACCAATATTTCTGGCAAAACGAGTTGGCTTCCCAAAAGAAGTCATGGGAAATCATCGAAACATTCGATATCGGTCTGGACGTAGCTTTATTGAATAACCGCTTGAACATAACTGCCGACTATTACGAAAAACGTAATAAAGACATGATATCCAGACTTCCTCAACCTAATATCTTGGGTATCGGCGTTCCTCAGACCAATGTAGGTGAGTTGAAAACCTGGGGATGGGAACTGGACTTGAAATGGCGTGACAAAATAGGTGATGTGGAATATTGGGCCGGTTTCAATATTGCCGATGACCAAAATAAATTAGTCAGATATGAAGGCTCCCAGTCCATTTGGGAAGGTACTGTGAAGACCCTTGAAGGTTATCCTTTGAATACGATTTGGGGATATAAGACCGATGGCTATTTTACTAGTCGTGAAGAATATGAAGCATACGGTGTGGAACAGTTCAACCATGCCAAAGTGCAAGCCGGAGATGTGAAATACCTGGATTTGGACGGAAGCAAGAAAATCAGTGCCGGAGGTGGTACACCGGATGATCCGGGCGACTTGGTTTGTTTGGGCAATACCAGTCCACGCTATGTCTACGGTATCACTCTCGGAGCAAGCTGGAAAGGGTTTGACCTTTCTGTATTCTTTCAGGGAGTAGGAAAACGCAGCTTCCTGATTAAAACAGAAACACTGGCACCGATGCTGAATACTTATAACTTGCCATGGTCTATCCATCAGGATTATTGGACTCCCGAAAATCCCGATGCTTTCTGGCCGCGTCTCTATCAAGGCAATGACTTTAACTATAAAGTCTCTGATAAATGGGTGCAGGATGCCAGTTATATCCGCCTGAAAAATGTACAGTTGGGCTATGTGGTTCCCATCAATAAAAAGTATGTAGAACGTCTCAGAGTCTATGTATCCGGTGATGACCTGTGGGAACATTCCAGCGTATTGAAAGTACTTGACCCGGAATCTCCTAACGATGTAGGTTCACAGATGTATCCATTTTTCCGCACCGTAACTTTTGGTGTAAACTTAACCTTCTAAAACAGATATACAAATGAAAAAGATAATAAGTATTTTGTGTTTGGGTTCAGTGTTCGCTTTCGGCAGCTGTGATTTGGACAGATTTCCTGAAACGGATATGGCTGATACCAACTTCTGGCAAACAGAAAGTGACTTGAAAGGGGCTTGTAACGAACTCTATTCTCTACTGGCCTTCAACAAAAATCAGAGCTCAGGTAATAAAGATCAAAAAGACAACGACAATCGTTATTGGTATGACAATCGTGCGGACGACATTTGGACAGGCTCAAATGACGTGAGCAATGGCCATCGCACCGTTCCCAATACAAGCAATGACTGGTCTCAGCCTTATATCCGCATCCAGATGGCCAATATCATTTTGGAGAAAGCTGCGGATATGAATCTGACGGAAGAAGTGAAGAACCGCTATTTTGCAGAAGCACGTTTCTTCCGTGCCTATTATTACTTCAAACTCTTGAAAACATATGGTGAGGTACCTTTGATAACCAAGGCTTTCAAGGAGATAACCGATCCCGACCTGTTGAAAGGACGCGATTCACGCGAGGATGTATTGACACAAATCTATGATGATTTGGATTTTGCCATCCAATGGCTACCTTCACGCGCTAAATTGACAGCTAAAGATTATGGACGAGCTACCAGCGGATCAGCTCAAGCGTTGAAAGCCCGTATCGGTCTGTATGAAGGAACCCGTTGCAAATTCCACAATTATGGTGATGCTAATAAACATTTGCAAATAGCGGTTATAGCTTCCGAGGCTTGCATGGCTCAAGGATATTCACTCTATCCGGATTACTATAAATTGTTTTTGGAAGATGGGCAAGGAGCCGGTAATAAGGAAGGCGTATGGATTAAAGTATATGGCAAAACCAGTGACGGTGCCAATATCCAGACACATAACAATTCACGTCAGTTGGAAAATACATATGCACCTACACGCAACCTGATAGATATGTATCTGTGTGCCGACGGGCTTCCCTATGGCAAGTCTCCGTTGGTAAGCAAAGACGAACAAAGTTTCAATGAAGTATTGGAAAACCGTGACCCGCGTTTGGGAATGACAGTATATAAGGTAGGCGAACCGGCATATAAAGGTATCTTCCAAGCGTATGCTTTTGGCCGCACGGCTTATAACTTTAAAAAAGGATATAGCCAGACGGACTGGGATTCTAATGGCGGTGCTGTCATCGACAAGATGTTGATACGCTATGCCGAAGTGTTGCTCAATTACGCCGAAGCCAAATATGAACTGAACGGATCCATCAGTGACGATGATTTGGAAAAGACTATTAATGTCATCCGCCATCGTGCCGGATTCGAGGTGAAGTTGACTAATGCCTTTGTCACAGCAAACGGACTGGATATGCGTGGGGAAATTCGTCGTGAACGTTCAGTAGAACTGGCCGGAGAAGGTTTCCGATATGACGATTTGATTCGTTGGAAAACGGCTGAAACAGTCCTTCCCAAAGCCATAATGGGCGCCCGTTTTACCTTGTCTAAGGCAACTTATCTGGATGCCAATGGCAATGAAAAAGAGATGGATGAATGGAATCCGGAAATAGAATCGACTCTTCCGCTGGATGCTGATAAACGCCTGGTAATGGAAGAAGCGAAGTTCCGTACTTTCAATCCGCAAAGAGATTATTTATACCCGGTGCCATTGAATGAAATTTCATTGAGCAATGGGAATGTGAAACAAAACCCCAACTGGGAATAACAAAAAGAATAATAGTGTTATGAAGAAAATAAGAATATGTATATTACTAATGGCATTGGCAAGCATACTGCTGACCTCTTGCCGTGACGATGATTATCCTGACGGAAAGCCGGAATACGAACATTTCTATTATGCCGGATATTTGAAAATGGATGATACCTGGACTTTTATTGACTTGGAGTGGAACAACAATTCCAAAGTAACCATTCAAAAGGGTGAAACCGGCATCATCAAACTGCCTGTTCATTTTTATAGTGAACGAGTGCGCGACTATGATGCACACGTGAAGTATTTCATCAAGAGCCTGGGTATAACGGAAGGCATAGCCAAGGAGGGTGTAGACTTTGAAGTGGTGGATGAAAACGGAAATAAAGTACAACCCCTTGAGGCTGGCATTTATGAAATTGTTTTTCCACAGGCAAAGAAGGCGACCAAAGCAATTTACATTAAACCGCTGGGAAATGTAGTAGAGGAAACTCGCACCATTTATATTGATCTCTGTTTGGGCAATGAAAACGGAGTACCTGTCAGCACCAGCCCCGAAACAGGTATGAGCAGCCAGGACAGCCGCATCAATAATAAGACAGACCAGTACACGGTTGCTACTTTTACGCAAGCTTATCGTTATCCTTTAGAGTTTAAATAGGTTGGTCGGGTGAATGGTTGTTTTTAAAAGGAGGGGCTGCCGATATCGGAATAAAAAAGGTATATGGGTGGTTCCCTCCTTTATTTGATAATTAAAAGAATAATGATTATGCGTATCCTTTTATTATTTGTTTTTTCCTTTTCCCTGTTTGTGGGTCATGCGCAACGCGAAAGTAGAACATTGAATGACGGATGGCTGTTCAGCTTTCAGAAAGACTTCCGGCAGACAGAACAGATTGCTGTTCCCCATACTTGGAATACAGATGCCTATATCAGAAAGGATTATTATAAAGGTCTGGGATATTACAAGAGGCAACTGTTGTTGCCCAAACACTGGGAGGGGAAACAGTTGTTCTTGAAGTTTGATGGAGTGAGCAAATATGCCGGAATATTTGTGAATGGTCAGGAAGTGGGAGAACATAAAGGAGGCTATACAGCCTTTACACTGGATATAACTCCCTTCTGCCGTTTTGACAAGATAAACGAGATTATGGTCTGTGCTGATAACTCGTGTGAAGATATCCCTCCTGTTTCCGGCGACTTTACTTTTTTCGGAGGCATGTATCGGGATGTATGGTTGATTGCCGTGCCCCGGCAGCACTTCAACCTGACCAACTATGGTTCCGATGGAATCTTCATTACTACTCCGCAAGTATCCGAAGAACGGGCCACCTTGCACATTAGCGGAGAGATAAAGAATGACGGGCATGAAAAAGCATCGCTTGAACTGGAACAGCATATTTATCAACCCGATGGGAAATTGCTTCAAACGCAGAAACAGCCCGTGCAGATTAAGGGGGGAGAGACTTATACTTTCACTCAGGAAACTTCTCCCATCTTGAATCCCCGGTTGTGGACTCCGGAAACTCCTTATTTATATAAGGTGAAAACTGTCTTGCGTGACAGAAAGACAAAGATTGTACTGGATTGTAGCGAGCATTACACCGCCTTCCGTTGGTTTCACTTTGATGGCAAGGAAGGTTTTTTCCTAAACGGGAAACCTTATAAATTGCGTGGCATCTGCCGCCATCAGGATCAGAAGCCCATCGGGGTGGCGCTGACTGATGAGATGCACCGCCGTGACTTTCTGCTGATGAAAGAAATGGGAGCAAACTTTATCCGTGTTTCCCATTATCCGCAAGATGATGCTTTGCTGGAGATGTGCGACAAGCTGGGTATGCTGGCATGGGAGGAAATTCCCATTATCGACATTGTGCCCGATACACCTGGATATGGGGATGCTTGTGAACAGAACTTGCGCGAGATGATCCGTCAGCATTACAATCATCCTTCTATCATAGCTTGGGGATACATGAATGAGATTCTGCTCGTCACCCAGCGGCGTTATAAGACGGAAACCGAAATAAAACCGGTTTTGGAACGTACCTTGGCACTGGCTAAGCGATTGGAAAAAACATTGAAAGAAGAAGATACTACCCGGGTCAGTACCATGGCCTTTCATGGTAGCAATGTATATAATGAAACAGGATTGGGGCAAATAACCGATATCGTAGGATGGAATCTGTATCAAGGCTGGTATGGAGGTGACTTGACAGGATTTGAACGCTATCTGGAGGAACAGCAACGGGACTATCCCGGCCATCCGGTCATTGTCAGCGAATACGGGGCAGGTTCGGACCGGAGGCTGCATTCTTTGAAACCCCGCCCGTTTGATTTCAGCAGTGAATACCAGCAACTTTACCTGGAACATTATCTGCCTGTACTGGAAGAAACGCCGTATGTATGTGGCGGCACGCACTGGAACTTTATTGATTTCTCGTCCGCTTTGCGCGACGAATCCATGTCCCGTATCAATAATAAAGGATTGGTTTATGCAGACCGTACTCCTAAAGATGTGTACTTCTATTATCAGGCCGCCTGGAGGAAAGATATTCCGGTACTTCATATTGCCAGTCGTGACTGGAATTACCGGAGTGGCGTACAGCAAGGCGATGCGCCTGTTGTCTTGCCTGTAAAGGTCTATAGCAATTTGCCCGAAGTGGAGCTCTTTATAGATGGAAAGTCGGTAGGGAAGAAGAAAGTGGAAAATTATCGGGCCGTTTTTGATGTGCCGTTTATAGGGAAAACTCCCTATCTGTCAGCATTAGGCCTGCATCGGGGACAAAAAGTAGAGGATGGGGTGCGTGTACATTTTACCCCTATTCCTGCAAGATTGAATAATCAAAATCTGAATACATTGGAATTGGCTGTCAATGTAGGTAGTGACTGTTTCTTTACTTCCGATGAAAGTCAGTTGACCTGGATACCCGACCGGCCATACGTGGAGGGAAGTTGGGGATACATCGGTGGAAAGGAGCAGAGTACGCAGACTGAAATCCATCAGACGGCGGACGGACCGCTTTACCAGACTATGCGTGAGGAACTGGAAAGCTACCGTTTCGATGTCCCGCAAGGAATGTATGAGGTGGAATTACTTTTTGCCGATATCTATCGTCCTGCTACCTCTGCCGCTTATCTGCTTGGTAAGGAAAACCAGGCTTCTGCCGGGATAGGAAACCATTTTGATATTTGCATGAATGGCGAACTGGTGGAAACAGACTTTGCTCCCTATCGGGATAACGGATATTTCCAAGCTGTGAGAAAACGTTATCTGATACAGAATAAGCAGGATTTTCTGGAAATAGACTTGAAACCCTTGCAAGGAAAGTGTTTCCTTTCCGGCATTAAACTGAGAAAGTTGTAACTTTGAAAAATAAAACATTAACAATATACCATGAAAAAAATAACTTATTCATTACTTGCCGCGTGCTTCTGCTTTTCGGGCAGTTTATGCGCACAATCCATTTGGAATGCAACCCATCTGGCAAATGTAAAGCAATCTTTAAATGAACCGTTTTATGCTACTGCTTATCAGGAACTGAAAAAGGAGGGTGATAAACTGCTGGATGCAGAGCCACTCTCTGTTATGATGAAGGAAAAGACGCCCGGAAGTGGAGATAAGCATGACTATATGAGCCAAGCGCGTTATTTTTGGCCGGACCCCAGCAAGCCGGACGGACTGCCGTATATCAACCGTGATGGAATATCAAATCCCGAATTGAACACGTTGGACAGGAACCGCTTGGGAGATACCGCCAACCGGATAACCACCCTTTCATTGGCATGGTATTTCAGTGGCGATGAGAAATATGCGCAGAAAGCTACGGAGCTGATACGGGTGTGGTTTTTCAATAAAGATACGCGCATGAATCCTAATATGGAATATGCACAGATGATACCGGGACTGTATGGCAACAAAGGACGCTGTTACGGGGTACTGGACAGCTATTCTTTTGTGGAGATGCTGGATGCTGTGGCATTGCTGGAATCATCCAAAGCCTTCACTTCCCAAGATTCCAAACAGTTGAAACGCTGGTTTACCCAATTACTGGATTGGATTCTGACCAGTCCGCAAGGGAAAGAAGAAGGCAACCAGAAAAATAATCATAGTACGGCATACGATGCACAAATTATTGCCCTGGCACTCTATACCGGAAACCAGAAAGTAGCAAAAGAAGTGATAAACGCTCTTCCCGAAAAGCGTATCTTCACTCAGATAGAGCCGGATGGCAAGCAACCGCATGAATTGGTCCGCACGCTGGCTTTCGGCTATTCACAATATAATCTGACCCACCTCATTGACATCTTCCTGATGGCACAGAAAGTGAATATCCGTATAGACAATGCCACTTCGGCAGATGGAAGAAGTTTCTATAAAGCAATGGATTTCCTGGCACAGTATGTAGGGAAAGAGGTAAGTGAGTGGCCCTATCAGCAAATAGGGGAATGGGACTATAAGCAGCAGGAGTTTTGCAAAGACCTTTACCGCACGGCTACCTTGCTGGATCCTTCGCGTAAGGATTATCTGAGATTATACAGGGCACATAGGGTCATTAACCGGAGTGACCGCTTCAATCTGCTTTATATGCAGCCTACGGAAGTGGACAACGCTTTTGCCTTTGCTTGCAAGCAATTGGACTATGCCATTCAGTGTGCCGATAAGGCAAAGAAAGAAGGGGAAAACCTTTGCAAACACCGCGTCAGTCCGCGCAGCATCAATAAGGATGGCAGCCTGGCAATGGTGCATCCGCATGACTGGTGTTCCGGTTTCTTCCCGGGCAGCTTGTGGCAGGTATATGCCTATACACATGATGATTACTGGCGTCGGCAAGCCATCAGCTTCACTTGGCCCATTGAGGAATCCAAGTGGCATAAAGGTACGCACGACTTAGGCTTCATGATGAATGACAGTTTCGGCAAGGCATACGAACTGACCGGCGAGCGCTCTTATCTGGATGTAGTACTGCAAAGTGCCCGTACCCTGATTACCCGTTACAGTGACAAGGTAAAGAGTATCCGTTCATGGGATCATAACAGTGACATATGGAAATTCCCCGTCATTATAGACAATATGATGAACTTGGAAATGCTGTTCCGTGCTACCCAACTGACAGGTGATTCCCTCTTTTGGAAAGTAGCCGTGAACCATGCCAATACCACCATGAAGAATCATTTTCGTCCCGATTATTCCTCCTATCATGTAGTAGATTATGACTCCGAGACAGGCGAAGTGCGCATGAAGTGTACCCATCAGGGTTATTCTGATGATTCTTTCTGGAGCCGCGGACAAGGTTGGGGACTGTATGGCTATGCCATGTGCTATCGTTTCACCAAAGACCCTGCTTATCTGAAGCAGTCCGAAGGCATTGCCGATTTCTTCCTGAATCTGCCCAATATGCCCGAAGACTTTGTGCCCTATTGGGATATGAAAGCGCCGGAAGTGGATGGATTGAAGACTTCAACGCCTGTAGCCGGTGTTCTGAGGGATGCTTCGGCTGCTGCTCTCATCGCTTCGGGCTTGTATGAACTGTCTACGTATGTTACTCCCGAAAAGGGCAAGCATTACAGAGCGACGGCCGATAAAATAGTGGATAGTCTGAACAGGTATTATCAGGCAGAGCCGGGTAAGGCATACGGTTTCTTGTTGCTGCATTCCACGGGTCACTTGCCGGCAGGAAGCGAGATTGATGTGCCTCTGTCTTATGCGGACTATTACTATCTGGAAGCGCTGATGCGTAAAGAAGCCTTGGATAATGAATGATTGTAAATCAATGAAAAGATGAAAAAAGTATATGGAGTTATTTTATGCCTTATTCTGATATTTATATCAGTTCCTACCAATGCGGCTCAACCTGAATTCAGGGTATTGGTCCTGACCGAGAGGGGAGGGCAGCATGGAGGATTTACAGATGCGGCTTTGACTTGGCTGAAAGACTTCTCTGAAAAGAATCATTTTACTTTAACAGAGATAAACGACACGAAACAGATAGACCAGGCCTTTCTGTCCCATTATAAAGTCTTTATCCAGTTGGATTATCCTCCTTATAACTGGACCGATAAGGCCAAAATAGCTTTTGAGCAGGCCATCTTTGACGGCACCATCGGCTGGGTGGGATTCCATCATGCCACCCTGTTGGGTGATTTTGACGGATTCCCTCTATGGAATTGGTTCTCTGACTATATGGGAGGAATTAAATTTCAGAACTATATAGCTTCTACGGCATCCGGCAAAGTAGTGGTAGAACGTAGCGGGCATCCGGTAATGAAAGGTGTCAACCCTTCGTTTACCGTAACCCATGATGAATGGTACACTTTTGATAAGAATCCGCGCTCCCGTGTGCAAGTGCTTGCACACGTAGACGAATCTACCTATGAACCGGATACGCAGGTGAAGATGGGAGACCATCCTGCCGTGTGGACAAATCCTAGAGTAAAAGCACGCAATGTTTATTTCCTGATGGGGCATCATGCCGATTTATTGAAGAACAAGGATTTCACCACGATGTTTGGCAATGCCATCCTTTGGGCATCAGGGCCGGGCAATTGGTTTCCCCGTTATCGTGTGCTGGTGCATTTTACCAAGGAAGTGGAAGAAGCTCATCGGGAGTTTGCCCATGATGGTGTGAAATTTTTCAAAGACATGACTATAGGCGATGGGATGGTGGTTGATACTACGAGCAATCTGTCCGATTTCAACGAAGAGAAGTTGCGTTCTTATCATTTGGTCATTTCGCTGAATGATAATCCCGGACGTAGCGAAGAACAGCGGACGGCTTTCCGGCATTATATGGAAAATGGAGGAGCCTGGTTAGGTTTCCATGCTGCTGCCTACAATGATGCAAGCACCCAATGGCCTTGGTTTGTTGATTTTCTGGGCGGCGCCGTCTTTCATCGTAACAACTGGCCGCCCCAGTCTGCCAAATTAGTTGTGGACGATGCCGTTCATCCGGTAACCAAGGCGATGCCTGCCTCCTTTATTTCACCTATGAATGAGTGGTATCAATGGAAGCCCAGTCCCCGTGAACGTAGTAATATAAAGGTACTGGTTACTTTATCGCCCGAGAATTATCCCATTGGCTTTAAAGACACGGTGACCGATGGCGATTTTCCGGTGGTATGGACCAATATGGATTATAATATGGTTTATATGAATATGGGGCATGGGCAGCGCATTTTTGTAGATCCTACTCAGAATTATCTGATATATAATGCAGTGCGTTGGCTCATGCGTAAGCATTTCAGGTGATGACGTATTCCCCAATGCACTCCCTGGATTTACTTCAATACCCTTTTGATGACTTATTTTTGTCCATTCGTTATTATCATTTCACTTTATTGAGGAGAATTCATCACTAAAGTGATCATTTTTCTTCACTATAGTGATGAATTCTCATCACTATAGTGAAACGATATTTGCGAATGGATGAGAATCTAACATTGATCGGACAAAAAAGAATCTTCTACCAGGCTTTTTACTCAATCGCTTTTCCTTTAAAATACGCTGTGAATGCTTGTATGGCGCTTTTTTATACTACCTTTGATTTATACAGAGATTCAAAGCCGAAGGAATGAGTCTTGTATATTATTAAACAAAATGATGAATAGGCAGGAGTTGGAAAATGAATCATTTATGAAGGAATCACAAAATATTTGTTCATGATAATATGTTGATATATAGCTAGTTATTGGCAAATGAAGCTTTTGAAGGAATTTAGAGTGCAATTATGATTCTTGTGCACATCGCGTGATTCTCTTTGGGTTGTCGATATAATACTTTTTATTCCTTGAACTTTCTATTAAATAGAGATCCATGCTCCCAAGAATTCTTTTTTATCTTAAAATAGAGTTGTTCGGAACAGTATTTAATGATAAAAGGGCTTCCTCTTAGCTTACTGGAAGTTTACTTCTTCTTGAAAAAAAGAGATGATAAAAGATTGATAATTAGTGGTATATATAAAATGATAGTTTACTTTTGTCCTTTACTTGTTTATACAGGATATACTAACTCGGTTTATCTTTGCACAGACGAAGGTCAGAAAAGAAATTGAGTGTTAACTTTAATATTTTTAATGTATGAAAAACAATTCTAATCAAGCACAAGCAGTCAGATATACTCTATCTGTATGGTGCTTGCTGTTTTTCTTTTCTATCGGTATGTTTGCCCAACAACTTACCGTGAAAGGAAATGTGAAAGATGCAACCGGTGAACCTGTTATCGGTGCAAGTGTATTAGTAAAAGGTACTACTAATGGTACGATTACCGATTTCGACGGTAACTTTGAGTTGCCTAATGTGGAAAGCGATGCATCCATCGAAATTACTTTTGTCGGTTATCTTCCCCAAACTTTGAAAGCGTCCTCTTCTCCGCTAAATGTAATATTGAAAGAGGATACCAAAACATTGGATGAAGTAGTAGTGGTAGGTTATGGTGTTCAGAAAAAGAGCGTGGTAACAGCTTCCATTGCTAAGGTTTCTGCCGATGATTTGTCTGCTAGTTCTCCGGTGCGTGTAGATAACGCATTGAAAGGTTTGGCTTCTGGTGTAACCGTTACTTCTGCTTCCGGTCAGCCGGGTGCTGCCGCACAGATTCGTGTGCGTGGTGTAGGTACTATCAATAACTCCGATCCGCTTTATATTGTGGATGGTATGCCGATTGAAGGCGGGCTGGACTATCTGAATCCCAACGACATTCAGTCTATTGAAGTATTAAAGGATGCTGCTTCGGGTGCTGTGTATGGTGCGCGTGCCGCCAATGGTGTTATTCTGGTTACTACCAAAAGTGGTAAAGAAGGCAGGACGAAGGTTACTTATGATTTCTCCTATGGCTGGCAAAGCGCATGGAAAAAACGCGATGTGCTGAATGCTACCGAATATGCTACTATGATGAATGAAGGTGCTATCAATGCAGGGCTTGCCCCGACTTATGCCGATCCGGCTTCTTATGGCGTTGGTACAAATTGGCAAAAAGAAGTTTTCAATGACAACGCTCCTGTGATGAGCCATCAGGTAAGTGTGAGCGGTGCAAGTGAGAAAGTTTCTTATCTGCTTTCATTGGGGTACTATACGCAGGATGGTATTGTAGGCGGTAATTTCGATCGTTCCAACTATGAGCGTCTGACCTTGAGAAGCAATAACCAATATGTTGTTTTTGATGAAAGCAAGAACCGTAACTGGTTGAACAACCTGAAAATAACTTCTAATTTGTCTTACGCCCGTATCAAGAGCAAAGGTATTGAGGCCAATTCTACATGGGGCTCTCCGCTAGGCAGCGCCTTGTCCATGTCTCCTATGCTGTCACCTTATGTGGACGGGGAACAGGAAAAAGCTCAGTTGGATTATTTGTCCGGACAAGCCGACTATGTGAAACAATACGGCCCCAACGGCAAGTTGTTGATGGTGCCTGTTGCTTTTGGTAACTATCAGGAAATGAACAATCCTATTGCTAATTTGCTGTTGCCGGGTGACAAGAATTGGAGCCATAAGTTTGTGGCTAACTTTTCTGCAGAATTGCAGTTGTGGGACAATCTGAAATTCAAGACTTCCTATGGTGTAGACCTTGCTTTCTGGGGGAAAGATGGATATACTCCTATTTATTATTTGCGTAACGGACAAAGCCAGACTTTCTCAAGCGCTTATTCCGAAAAACGTGACGGAACCGTATGGCAGCTGGAGAATGTCCTGATGTATGACAAGACAATAGACAAGCATTCATTCTCTGTCATCCTGGGACAATCTGCTAAAAAAACAAGCGGCTCTTTTCTTACCGGTTCACGTAACCATATCACGAACTACAACCGCCCGTATATTGATGCCAGTACCGGTTTGTCTGAAAATGGAGATCGTAATTCTACCGGTGCTCCTACTGTAAAAGCTACTTTGGCTTCTATGTTTGCCCGTCTCAGTTACAACTATGATGAGCGCTATATGTTCCAGTTTACTATCCGTCGTGATGGTTCAAGCCGCTTCGGCTCGAATAATCACTATGCTACTTTCCCCTCGTTTTCTGCCGGTTGGAATTTGACTAACGAAAACTTTATGAAAGCGCGTCCCGAATGGCTCACTAATACCAAGATTCGTTTCTCTTGGGGTAAGAATGGTAATGAAAATATCGGTAACTTCCAATACATCGCCTTGACTTCTTCGGGCAATAACGCTATCTTCGGCAATGGTGAAAACGTAGTGATTGGTGTGAAACCTTCACAATTAGCCAATCCTGACTTGAAATGGGAAGAATCTGAACAATATGATGGAGGTATTGACTTCGGCTTCTTTAATAATGCCCTGACTTTCTCGGCAGACTATTATGTGAAGAAGACCAACGGCATGTTGATGACTATGTCACTGCCTGCCTATGTAGGTGAAGCCATTCCGATGGGTAATGTCGGTTCAATGAAAAACTCAGGTTTGGAACTGGAGGCTGCTTATAAGTTTAAGGTCAGTGACTGGAACTTCCGGGTTGGAGGTAACCTTTCTTATTTAAAGAATGAGTTGATAGAATATGGAAATGAAGCCGGATGGGCAAACTTGGACGGATTCCAGGGTACAGGTACCATCAGCCGTGCTCAGAATGGCAAGCCGTTCCCTTATTTCTATGGTTACAAGACTGACGGCGTTTTGCAGAATCAGGCTGAGGCCGATGCTTATAATGGTAAGTATGGCACAGCACTTGTTCCCGGAGACGTGCGTTATGTAGACGTGGATAAAGATGGCGCTATTACAGAAGACGACCGTACTGATATTGGTAAAGGCATGCCCGACTGGACTTATGGTTTCAATATAAACGTGGCTTGGAAGGATTTTGATCTGAGCATGATGTGGCAAGGTACTATCGGCAATGACATTTACGACGCTACCCGCCGTATTGATGCTATTTCTTCCAATCTTCCGTCATGGATGCTTAACCGCTGGACAGGCGAGGGGACTTCCAACCGCATTCCGCGCTATGTACAAGGTGATGGTTATAACTGGCAGTCTTCCGATCTTTTGGTTTACGATGGAAGCTATCTGCGCCTGAAGAATATCCAATTAGGCTATACTCTTCCTAAATCATTGACCCGGAAGGTGTTTGTTTCTTCTCTCCGCGTTTACGTAGCTGCCGAGAATTTGTTGACTTTCACTAAATACCACGGTTTCGATCCTGAAATTTCTTCGGGAGGTACTTCATTGGGTATCGACTATGGTGTTTATCCTCAGGCCCGTACATGGACTGTTGGTTTTAATCTTGCTTTTTAATTATTTGAAACGGATTCTATTATGAAAAAGAAATATATAGCAATTAGTTTGTTGGCATCTGCTTTCATGTTTGCAGGATGTTCCGACTCTTTCCTTGAAGTACAGTCTCCTACACAGGAGCCTGCCGGTGAGTATTTTTCTACAAAAGAACATGTGGAAGAAGCTGTGGTTGCAGCTTATGACCCTTTGCACTGGACAGACTGGGCAATGGGCGAATACAATCCTTATACGCTGATGAGTGATATTATGGCCGATGATTTCTGGGTAGGCGGTGCCAATAAGAATGATAACCAGAACTGGCATCTGATGATGAACTTTGAAGCGACTCCTCTTAAAGTGATTGCCGGATTATGGACCGATGCCTACAGTGGAGTAAAGCGTTGCAATGATGTGCTGGAGTATATCCCTAATTTGACTGACGCTTCGGCCGACGACATAAAATATATGCAGGCACAGGTGCTTGTGCTGCGGGCGTTCTATTATAACTGGTTGTGGAAGTTCTGGGGGAATGTCCCTTATTTTTCAGTAAACCTGACTTATCCCTATTTGGCTGAACAAATCAGCGCTGATGCGTTGTATGAAAACATGGTAACGGATTTGGAAGACGCGTTGGCCATGAATGTGCTGCCTATGCAAGAGAAGGCTGCAAATTACGGACGTGTGACGAAGGCTATGGCTTATATGCTCTATGCCGAGGTTGTGATGTATCAGAATGATAGCAGCCGTTATCCTACTGCTTTGGGTTATATGAAGGAAATTATAGGAAGCGGACTCTATAGTTTGGCTCCTGATTATACCAAAATATTTATAGAAGAAGGTGAATGGATTTCTGAGTCCATCTATGAAATTAACTATAAGTCAGAAAATGCAGTGCGCGACTGGGGTGCTCCATTGGCAGCAGGTGGCACGGCATTGCCTACTTTGATCAGCCCGAATAACTGGCCCGACGGTGCAGACGGTCACAAGAGTGGTGGCTGGGGATTCTGTCCGTTACGTAAGGAAACGTATGATCGCTATTCTGCCGATGATGCTCGTCGTGATGCTACTTGCTGGAATGCAGGGGCTGTAGGTGTGGAGTATGCAAGACGTTATCAGGATACCGGCTTCTTCTTAGAGAAGTATGTTGCACGTGATGGTGGCAATGACGGGCAAAAAGCCAGTGGTGAGTTGAACTATAGCTATAATTGGCGTATCTATCGTTATTCCGAAGTACTGCTGAATGCAGCCGAACTGCTGGTTACCACCGGTGGGTCTTCGGCAGAGGCTAAAACTTATCTGAATATGGTGCGTAAGCGTGCCGGTTTGACTACAGAACTGGAGGCTACCATTGACAATATTCTTGAAGAACGCCATCTGGAGTTTGTAGGTGAAGGCAAGCGTTATTGGGACTTGATTCGCTCAGGCAAGGCATCTACCGTACTTGTTCCCGATGAATATGGTTACCGCACCAATACTTGGAGTGCAAGTAAGAAATACCTGCCTATTCCACAAAGTGAAATAGACAAGGCTCAGGGAACTTTGACACAAAACAATTATTAATCTTGTAACAACGAATGTATATGAAAAAGATAGTTCGATATATAAGTGGGCTGATGCTGACGGGTGCTATGTTAATGGGTACCGCTTCATGCTCACCCGATGATTTTCAGACAATAGATCCGGCCGGCATACCACTTGTGGCCGGTTATGAAAATGCAGTTAATGTTTGGGTGGACCAGACAACCAATTATGCCCATTTTGAATTTACCGGAGCGCAGGGCGTATATCCGGTATGGATTATTGACGGCAAGAGTTATTCGGCCAGTCATAATTTTACAAAATTCTATCGCAAAGCCGGAGACTATACCGTAGAAGTGAAGTTCGGCAATGCCAATGGTGTGAGTGACGGTTCTGTTATGAAGACCTTTCATATAGACAAGACTCAGATGAATGGCTTCGGCGGATTCGTATATGACAGTAGTTTTAACCTTTGGAAGAAGGCTACCGTTGCTGCTCCTACCTTCTGGTATGCTCCGGGGTGGAGTGAAATAGCTGCTCCTTCTTATTCGTTTGACGGAGATGCCTATACAGTGTCTTTGCCTTCGGCAACAACAGATACATGGCAGGCACAAATGCTTTTGGCAACCGATATTTCTACTTCGGCTGACAAGCATTATGATTTCTCTGCTATTTTCACTTCATCTACCGCCCATCCGCATGTAATGGTGAAGTTGGTCGATAGCACGGATGATGATGTCTTTTATTGTGCGGAAACGATTGCACTGCAAGCCGGTGAACCTCTCTGCTTCTGGAAAAGCGACATGGAAGGTCTTGATATTGCTAATTTAAAATTAGTGCTTGACTTTGGTGGAAATGCAGAGAATACGGAGATCATAGTAGAGAATATTGTCTTCAAAGATCATGCGGATGATGACGGTACGGTGGTTCCTGATCTTCCGAGTACTCCGGAACCTACATGGGTTGCCGTGGATAGTGAAGAAAATCTGTGGAGTAAGGCTGCTTTTACCAATACATTTTATTATGCTCCGGATTGGGCACAGATTGCAGACCCTAAACTTACTATTGATGGTTCTGCCTATTCTGTAAGCCTGCCTACTGCAACAACAGACCAGTGGCAGTGTCAGGTTACATTTAATACAGACCTTACGGCTGATACAGAAACAGAATATGATTTCCGCATTGTATTCAATGCTTCACAGGATATCAAGGGCGTGACTGTAAAGTTGGTACAAACGAATGAAACAGATGCTGACGGCAATGAAGTGAAGCATGATCAGAATTTCTTCTTTGCTGAAAATGTTGATTTGACAGCCGATAGTGATATTGCTTTTTGGCAGGCTAAAATGAAAGCTCCCGAGGCCATGCATGCCATTTCGTTGGTACTTGATTTTGGTGGTAATCCGGCAGGTACAGATGTGGTAATCAAGGATATTATCTTGCAGAAGCATAAAGACTAATCTACTAATTTGTAGGACTGTGCTTGAAGGGTCCTTGCGACAAGACCTTCTGCACAGTCCTTTTCCTCCATTAATCGGAATATAATGAGACTTATGAATTTATTGACCTTATTCTGTGTTTGCGGACTTTGGGCTTGCAGTAGCAGTAGTGATGAAGAACCTCAGGCAGATGTAAATATTGTTTGTTCTCCTATGGAAATATCTGTAGGATATGAAGGAGGGCATACTCCGCTTTATGTCACTTGTGATGGTGAATGGACTTTGTACAGTGATGATAATAGTTGGGTAACCTGTGGCAAGAATCCTGTTGATCCTTTAATTGATTATGCCGGGAATGCCTTTGTCACTGTCGCCGCTAATCCCTTGTCTGTAGAACGTGAGGGAAAGGTGGTCGTTAAGTCCGGTACAACACGCGTTAGTATCCCGGTGAAGCAGGCCGCCAAGCCTGAAGAACCGGTTGATCCTGATATTAGGATACCGGATGGTTATAAGTTGGTTTGGCATGATGAATTTAATGAAGGTAAAGAACCCGATGCCGCCAGTTGGTGGTATGAAACCGGTGGTAATGGCTGGGGAAACAATGAATTGCAGAACTATGTGAAATGCTATCAGGGCAATGAACAATTGGCTGTTGTAAAGGATGGCATACTCAATATTACGGCAAAGAAAATAAACGGAACTGTGTATTCCATCCGTATGAATACGGTGGAAAGCTGGAAATACGGTTACTTTGAGGCTCGTTTGAAACTGCCGAAAGGAAAAGGTACTTGGCCTGCTTTCTGGATGATGCCTAAAAACTATAGTGCATGGCCGGATGATGGTGAGATTGATATTATGGAGGAAGTGGGATACCATCCTGACTATGTATCTTCTTCTGTGCATTGTAAGTCATACAATCATACTTTGGGTACTCAGAAAACAAAAGAAATACTGGTATCTGGCGCACAAGATGAATTCCATGTTTACGCTTTGGAATGGACGGAAGATTTTATCCATACGTATGTGGACGGTAAATTATTATTTTCTTTTGATAATGATAAGAAAAACAATAAGGATACGTGGCCTTTTAATGCTCCTTTTTATCTTAAGCTTAATTTAGCTTGGGGAGGGGATTGGGGAGGTGCCCAAGGCATTGACGAATCTTCTCTTCCGGCAACTTACGGAATAGACTATGTACGTGTATTCCAAAAGAAATAAAGCACCGTTCCACAAAACATTTAAGCAATAAAATACCATGAAACATTTTAAACTATTTTCTGCCTGTCTGTTCATGATTCCTTTCCTTGCCTGTACACAGCAAGGAGCAAAGGATGACGCAACAGAATACAAGGTAGTGCAACTGCTGGGCAAGATGACCCTGCAGGAAAAGATAGGCCAGATGAATCAATTGAGTCCCAACGGAAGCATTGATGAAATGGCAGAGTTGATAAAGGAAGGGAAAGTAGGTTCGTTGCTGAACCTTACTGATCCCGAGTTAGTAAATAAGGCACAAGAAATAGCTGTGAAGACATCGCGTTTGGGCATTCCCATTCTAATGTCCCGCGATGTCATTCACGGATATAAGACTATTTTCCCTATTCCATTGGGACAGGCGGCGACCTTCAATCCCGAAATAGTGGAGGCGGGAGCGCGTGTGGCTGCTATTGAGGCTTCGGCGGACGGCATCCGCTGGACGTTTGCGCCCATGATTGACGTTTCTCGTGATGCCCGGTGGGGACGTATGGCGGAAAGTTGCGGTGAAGACCCTTACCTGAATGCAGTGATGGGGACGGCAATGATACGCGGTTTCCAAGGGGATTCATTGAGTGACCCTACATCAATCGCGGCCTGTGCCAAGCACTTTGTGGGCTATGGAGCTTCCGAGGCCGGCAAGGACTATAATTCTACGTTTATTCCTGAGCGCTTGCTCCGCAATGTGTATCTTCCTCCTTTTGAGGCGGCAGCCAAAGCCGGATGCGCTACGTTTATGACTTCTTTTAATGATAATGACGGAGTGCCCTCTACGGGTAATGCTTTTATCTTGAAGAAGGTGCTTCGCGGTGAATGGAACTATGACGGTATGGTGGTGACAGACTGGGCTTCGGCTACAGAGATGATTGCCCACGGTTTCTGCAAGGATGCCAAGGAAGCGGCTCAAAAGGCAGTAAATGCCGGAGTGGATATGGAGATGGTTAGCGGTTCTTTTATTGAGAACCTGGAGGCATTGGTGAAAGAAGGAAAGGTCTCAGAGAAAACTATAGATGATGCAGTGCGCAACATCCTGCGCTTGAAGTTTCGTTTAGGCTTGTTTGATAATCCATATGTGGTGACAGACCAGTCGGTGAAATATGCGGATGAACATTTGGCGAAGGCAAAAGAAGCGGCAGAACAGTCTGCCATCTTATTGAAGAATGCGGATGAAGTATTGCCGTTGACAGACAAAGTGCGTACCGTTGCTGTGGTAGGACCGTTGGCGGATGCTCCTCATGATCAGTTGGGTACATGGGTGTTCGATGGCGAAAAGGATCATACACAGACTCCTTTGAAAGCTTTACAGGAGATGTATGGCGACAAGGTGCAGGTGGTTTATGAACCGGGACTGGCTTATAGCCGTGACAAGAATACCGCAGGCATAGCAAAGGCGGTTGCTGCGGCACGTCGTGCAGATGTGGTATTGGCTTTTGTAGGTGAAGAAGCTATTCTTTCGGGCGAGGCGCATTCTTTGGCAGATTTGAATTTGCGTGGTGCACAGCCTGCACTGATTGAGGCACTGGCTGCTACCGGAAAACCGGTGGTGACTATTGTAATGGCAGGCCGTCCGTTGACTATTGGCAAGGAAGTGGAAGCATCTTCTGCTGTCCTTTATTCCTTCCATCCGGGGACGATGGGTGGTCCGGCGCTGGCGGATATTCTGTTTGGTAAGGTCGTTCCTAGTGGAAAGACTCCGGTTACTTTCCCGAAGATGGTAGGACAATCACCTATCTATTATGCACACAACCATACAGGCCGTGCTCCCAGCGGCAATGAAACACTGATTGATGATATCCCGTTGGAAGCCGGACAGACTTCATTGGGTTGCACCTCTTTCTATATGGATGCAGGATTCGGTCCTTTGTTCCCCTTCGGTTATGGACTGTCTTATACTACTTTTGGTTATGATAAGTTAGGTTTGTCTGCCGATAAGTTGAAAGCCGATGGTGTATTGATTGCCAGTGTAGATGTAACGAATACCGGGAAATATGCAGGAACCGAGGTGGTGCAGCTCTATGTGCAGGATAAAGTGGCTTCTGTAACCCGTCCCGTAAAAGAATTGAAAGGTTTCCAGCGTGTGACTTTGCAGCCGGGAGAAACGAAAACGGTTACTTTCTCGCTGCCCGTCAGTGAACTGGCTTTTTGGAACGTGGATATGAAGAAGGTAGTGGAGCCGGGAGAATTTAAGCTATGGTTAGGAACCAATAGCGATGAGGGACTTTCAGCTGATTTTGAAGTAATAAATTAATTGATTTAATAGGTATGAAAAATATAATTTACGCATTGTTGTTCGCAGGGGCGCTGGCTTCATGTCAGCAAAAACAGGCACAGACGGAGGATGCTGTGCCTGCTCCCGAATCTTTTGTACGTGTATCCGGACAGGACTTGATACAGCCGGATGGCAGCAAACTCTTTATTAAAGGTACTAATCTGGGAAACTGGTTGAATCCCGAAGGGTATATGTTTGGTTTCCAAAAGACCAATTCGGGACGTTTCATCAATGAAATGTTTTGCGAGGCGGTAGGTCCGGACTTTGTAACGGAGTTTTGGAAACAGTTTAAAGATAACTATATCACCCGGAAGGATGTGGAATTTATTGCTTCTACAGGAGCGAATACCATCCGCCTTCCTTTCCACTATAAGCTCTTTACAGATGAAGATTATATGGGGCTGACGGTTAATCAGGACGGTTTTGCCCGTGTGGACAGTGTAGTGAACTGGTGCCGTGACAATCATCTGTATCTCATATTGGACATGCACGATGCTCCGGGCGGACAGACGGGTGACAATATTGATGACAGTTATGGTTATCCTTGGCTGTTTGAAAGTGAAGCCAGCCAGCAGTTGTTCTGTGACATTTGGCGCAAAATTGCCGATTATTATAAGAATGAACCGGTAATCCTGGGTTATGAGCTTATCAATGAGCCGATTGCTCCTTACTTTGAGAACATGGAAGAACTGAACGGCAAATTGGAAGCGGTTCACAAACAGGCCGTGAAAGCCATTCGTGAAGTGGATAATAACCATATTGTGCTGATTGGAGGTTCCCAATGGAACGGTAATTTCAAGCCCTTCAAGGATTCTAAATATGATGATAAACTGATGTATACCTGCCATCGCTATGGAGGTGAACCTACCAAGGAAGCCATTCAGGAGATTATCAACTTCCGCGACAGTGTGAACCTGCCGATGTATATGGGTGAAATAGGCCATAACACGGATGAATGGCAGGCAGCTTTCTGCAAGACGATGGAGGAAAACAATATCGGATATACTTTTTGGCCGTATAAGAAGCTGGATGGTTCCTCTTTTATGGGTATCAAGGCTCCGGATGCCTGGAATTTGGTAGTCGCATTTTCTGAAGCGCCGCGTGGCAGTTATAAGGAGATACGTGATGCACGTCCCAATCAGGAAGTGGTGAAAAAGGCGATGCTGGGATTCATCGAGAATAGTAAATGTGAAAATTGTGTACCGCAGGTGGGATATATCCGTTCACTGGGCTTGCAGGTTAGTGAACAAAAATAAATAGTAAGAGTAATATCATGAAGAAATTTTTATTTGCATCTTTGCTGGCTGCGGCAGGTTTTGCTGCCCAAGCGCAGACTGTGCCGGTTTATTTGGATGAGACAAAGCCGGTAGAGCAGCGCATCGAAGACGCTTTGTCGCGTATGACGCTTGAAGAAAAGGTTAGGGTGATTCATGCCCAAAGTAAGTTCTCCTCAGCCGGAGTTCCCCGTTTGGGATTCCCCGATTTTTGGACGGATGACGGTCCTCACGGTGTCCGCCCCGATGTACTTTGGGATGAGTGGGAGCAAGCCGGCCAGACCAATGACTCTTGCGTGGCATTCCCGGCACTTACTTGCCTGGCGGCATCATGGAATCCTGATATGTCTCTTGTTTACGGAGAGAGCCTTGGCGAGGAAGCTTTGTATCGTGGAAAGGACATGATTCTTGGTCCCGGTGTGAATATCTACCGTACTCCGCTGAACGGACGTAATTTTGAGTACATGGGTGAAGACCCTTATTTGGCTTCACGCATGGTGGTACCTTATGTGAAAGGGTTGCAATCAAAAGGCGTTTCTGCCTGTGTCAAGCATTATGCGTTGAATAATGATGAGGAATACCGCCATCAGGTGAATGTAATTGTTGACGACCGTGCATTGCACGAGATTTACCTTCCCGCTTTCAAGGCGGCCATCGAAGAAGCCGGCTCTTGGGCCATCATGGGTGCTTACAATCTCTATAAGGATCAGCATAACTGCCATAACCAGTGGCTTCTGAATGATATTCTGAAAAGAGACTGGAAATTTGACGGGGTTGTTATTTCCGACTGGGGCGGTACCCACGATACAGACCAGGCTGTGAAGAATGGCCTTGACATGGAATTTGGTTCATGGACTAACGGCTTGACGATGGGTGCTAGCAACGCTTACGATAACTATTACCTTGCCAATCCTTATATAAAAGGTATAAAGGAAGGCAAATACACCACAAAGGAACTCGACGATAAAGTACGCCGTGTGCTCCGTCTTTACTATCGCACGACGATGAATAAGCAGCGTCCTGTTGGTTTTATCTGTTCGGAACCTCACTATGCAGCTGCAAAGAAGATTGCCGAAGAAGGTATCGTCTTGTTGCAGAACAAGAACAACGTGTTGCCGATAGACTTGCAGAATGCTAAGTGTATCCTCGTTGTCGGCGAGAATGCTATCAAGCCCATGACTGTGGGCGGCGGTTCTTCTTCACTCAAAGTGCAGAAGGAGATTTCTCCGCTGGAAGGTTTACGTGCCCGTCTTGCAGGTACAAATATAAAGGTGGATTATCAGCGCGGCTATGTTGGCGACAAGACCAGCGAGTATAATGGTGTGAAGTTAAGAGTCAACCTTGATGAGAACCGTACGGAAGAACAACTCATAGCCGATGCTGTAGATGCAGCCAAGAATGCCGATTACGTAGTTATCTTCGGCGGTTTGAACAAGAGTGATTATCAGGACTGTGAAGGCCACGACCGAAAAGAGTATGAGTTGCCCTACAATCAGGACAAGCTGATCACCGCATTGGCGGCGGCAAACAAGAATGTTGTTTATGTGAATATCTCGGGTAATGCGGTGGCAATGCCTTGGACGGCAAAGGTTCCCGCCATCGTTCAGGGATGGTTCATTGGTTCCGAGGCAGGTGAGGCGATTGCTTCTGTCTTGGTGGGCGATGCAAATCCGTCGGGCAAACTGCCGTTTACATGGCCTGCTTCCTTGCAGGATGTGGGTGCGCACAAGCTCAACACATATCCCGGAACATGGCGTGAAGGCAATCAGATTATTGATGAAGAATATAAGGAAAGCATCTATGTGGGGTATCGCTGGGCCGACAAGGAAAAGACAAAGCCTACATTCGCTTTCGGACACGGATTGAGTTATACTACCTTTGCGTATGGCAAGGCAGTGGCGGATAAGAAAGTGATGGGTGCAGACGAAACGCTGACTGTCACGGTACCTGTAACCAACACGGGAAACCGTGAAGGTGCTGAAGTGGTGCAGCTCTATATCAGTGACTTGAAATCATCCCTGCCCCGTCCGGTGAAAGAACTGAAGGGATTCAGCAAAGTAAGGTTGGCTCCGGGAGAAACTAAAGAAGTGACTTTCACCATCGGAAAAGATGCTTTGAGTTTCTACGATGATGCTCGTCATGAATGGGTGGCAGAACCGGGTAAGTTTGAGGCTGTTGTAGCTGCTTCGGCTACAGATATTAGATCGAAAGTTCCTTTTGAATTGAAGTAATTAGGATCATACATGACATAGGTTTTTTCTAAGGTTTAAGTTAGATTAATTTTGTATGGGTGTCATAACTTGCGAAAGCTATGACACCCTTTTCCTTTTGTCAAGGAAGAAACCGGTATAGCGTTTTCATCCATCGTAGGGGCGGATAACAACATTGTGTATCATCATTAAAAATCCCCCTTTCTTCCGGAGAAGAAAGGGGGATTATAGCAAATTCTCTTATTCTTATTTTTATTTGGCGAAGCTTACCGCACGTGTTTCGCGGATCACTGTAATCTTCACCTGTCCCGGGTAAGTCATCTCATCTTGAATCTTCTTCGCAATTTCACCTGACAGGTTTTCAGTCTGCTTGTCGTCAATCTTGTCGGCACCTACGATAACACGCAGTTCGCGACCGGCCTGGATAGCATAAGTCTTCGTTACTCCCGGATAAGCCATTGCCAACTGTTCCAAGTCATTCAAACGCTTGATGTATGCCTCCACAATTTCGCGGCGTGCTCCCGGACGTGCGCCGGAGATAGCATCACATACCTGAACGATAGGAGCCAGCAAGCTGGTCATTTCCGTTTCATCGTGGTGGGCGCCGATAGCGTTGCAAATATCCGGTTTCTCCTTGTATTTCTCTGCTATCTTCATACCTAGCAATGCGTGTGGCAATTCCGGTTCTTCATCAGGCACTTTACCGATGTCATGCAGCAATCCGGCACGTTTTGCTTTCTTCGGGTTCAATCCCAGTTCTGATGCCATCACAGCACAAAGGTTGGCTGTTTCGCGGGCATGTTGCAACAGGTTCTGACCATATGAAGAACGATATTTCATCTTACCGATGATACGGATCAATTCAGGATGCAGACCGTGGATACCAAGGTCTATGGTGGTACGTTTACCGGTTTCAATGATTTCTTCCTCTACCTGTTTGCGCACTTTGGCTACTACTTCTTCGATGCGTGCCGGGTGGATACGTCCATCAGTCACCAACTGGTGCAGTGCCAAGCGGGCAATCTCGCGGCGAACCGGGTCGAATGCCGAAAGCACGATAGCTTCGGGAGTATCATCTACAACGATTTCCACACCGGTTGCTGCTTCCAAGGCACGGATATTACGGCCTTCACGACCGATAATGCGGCCTTTGATTTCATCCGATTCAATATGGAATACAGTTACCGAGTTTTCAATAGCCGTTTCTGTTGCCACTCGTTGGATAGACTGGATAACGATACGTTTTGCTTCCTTGTTGGCAGTCAGCTTGGCATCGTCCATTATGTCATTGATATAAGACGCAGCCTGTGTCTTGGCTTCTTCCTTCAAAGATTCTACCAAACGCTCCTTTGCTTCTTCTGCAGAAAGACCGGACAATACTTCCAGTTTTTCGCGTTCCTGCATTTGCAGTTTATCCAGTTCTTCTTTCTTTTTGTCTACAATTACAATCTGAGCTTCCAGGTTTTCCTTGATAGCTTCTGCTTCTGTACGCTTGCGCTGAATTTCCTCTTGCTTTTGGTTCAACATCAATTCGCGCTGTTTCAGCTTGTTTTCAGCCTGCTGTATCTTTTGATTCCTAAGGGCTACTTCTTTTTCCAGATCAGCCTTCTTGTTCAAGAACTTTTCTTTCACTTCCAGCAGCTTGTTCTTCTTTATAACTTCCGCTTCTGTTTGTGCTTCCTTGATGATGATGTCATACTTCGATTTCAGTCCATATCTGAAAAGCATGTATGACAGTCCTCCACCTACAGCGAAACACACAACCGCTATTATTACTGTTGTTATCATTGTTATTAATTTATATATAAATAAAAAACGCACATACTACCCGTCAAGAACTCTTCTCTTAACAGTATAGTTGTGCGTGAATATCCTTATTAATTCTAAACTATTACTCTCTGTTACTGATATATGTCTCAATCTCTTTTGTCAGCTCCTCCAATTTTTCCTGATAAGGTGCAGTATCATTCCTGTCTTTCATAGAAATATTTTCAAAAGCTAATTCAAGTGCAGCCATTGCCCAATGCCTTGCGGGGCTGAAATCAGGGTAATAACCACGGTATTTGTTTAGTTTATTGTCAATCTGCTTGGCAGCGTCCCTATATAACTGTTCATCTTCGCGACGAATGGTCAACGGGTATCTTTCGTTGTCAATCAGTAGATGTATCTTCATCATATCGTCCATAACACTATCGTTTTATTGTTCCAACTCCTTTATTTATTCGTTTAATAAAGCGATGCATTTGTCGACTTCACGCACAAGCTTTGACAATCGTTGTTTAGTATCGCTGATGTCCTTGTCATGGATACTGATTGTCCGAGCCATTTTTAAGTTGGTATACATTACTTCCAGTTCTTTCCGGCTATTCTCCACTCGCTTGATTTCTTCATCTTTTTCAGCGAGAAGTAGCTTTAACTTAGCATTTTCATGTTTCAATTCATCATGTAAATACATAAAATGCCGCAGTCTTGCTTCGAAAGTGCTTAATAGCTTTTTGTCCTCTTCAGTCATTTTATACCAAAATTGTACACAAATATAAAGTATTGCTTGCAAATACGAAAATATTTAGCCATGAATTTATCATTTATCGTTTAAAAAACTTTTTTAACGTCTGGTTGAGCCGCTTTTCCTGCTGCCATCGCATTATGATCTTTTTACTATAAAGGATACTTTCTGCTTATTTCCTCAATGTTTTATAGGATAGTATGTGCCAGGTGGTGCCGACGGCTATCAGCAGAAATATAATCCTTGCCCATATATAGGGAACTACGCAGATGGCGCAATAGCTGAGAGAAATCCATATCAATGATACGGAAACAATCTTGGCATGAAGCGGGATGGCCTTGTTTTCGCGGAAATTAAGGATATAAGTCCCTAGATACTTTTGCTGAATAAGCCAGTTGTATAACCGGGGCGAACTGCGGAAATACATAGCTGCTGTTAATAATAAAAAAGGAGTGGTAGGCAATAAGGGCAGAAAAATTCCGATAATGCCTAGTATGAGTGATATCGTTCCTACAACGGTATATAAGATTTTCATGGGTGCAAATATAGATCAAAAAACGAAAAAATGCGCTATCCTTTTTATATTATTCTTTTTTTATGGTGTATCTTTGCAGCCGTAACACCGAGGTGACATCAGGTGTAAGTTCTTTCTAAATATAACTAAATGCTATGTATACAGTAATTAAAAGAATGGAGATTTCAGCTTCCCATAGCCTGAAGCTGTCTTATAGGAGTAAATGTGAGAATTTGCACGGTCACAACTGGATTATTACCGTTTATTGCCGTTCCGAGGTCTTGAATGAAGATGGTATGGTGGTAGATTTTACTCATATCAAAGAGGCTGTGATGGGAAAGTTGGATCATCAGAATTTGAATGAGGTTGTTCCTTTTAATCCTACGGCGGAGAATATAGCCTGTTGGGTATGCCATCAGGTTCCTGCTTGTTTTAAGGTGGAAGTTCGTGAATCGGAAGGAAATACGGTGATCTATGAGAAAGATTAATGAAATTTTTTATAGTTTGCAGGGGGAGGGGTTTCATACCGGAATGCCTGCCATCTTTGTGCGCTTTTCGGGCTGTAATCTGAAATGTTCTTTTTGTGATACGCAGCATGAGGAAGGAACATTGATGAGTGATGAAGAAATAGTAGAGGCAGTTGCAAAATATCCCGCATCTATGGTTATCCTGACAGGAGGTGAGCCCGGGTTATGGATTGACGACAAGCTGGTTGATGCCTTGCACTATGAAGGAAAATATGTATGTATTGAGACAAACGGCACTTGCGTATTGCCGGAAAACATAGATTGGGTAACCTGCTCTCCAAAAGAGGGAGCATCAGTGAAATTGAACCGCATAGATGAAGTGAAAGTAGTATATGTGGGGCAGGATGTTTCCGGTTATCTTGATTTACTTGCCGGTCATTACTTCCTGCAACCCTGTTCCTGTGCCAATACGGAGGAAGTAATTGACTATATTTTGCAGCATCCCGAATGGAGATTGAGCTTGCAAACCCATAAACTCTTGCAGATACCTTGAAATAAGAATCAGGATAAAAAGAAAAACCATTCAATGCCTAGGCTATGAATGGTTTTTCTTTTGCACGGGAGGAGAGGCTCGAACTCCCGACACCCGGTTTTGGAGACCGGTGCTCTACCAACTGAGCTACTCCCGTGTTTGCGGCTGCAAAGGTAGTGTAATATTTGGAATACACAAATCTATTTATGAAAAAAATAATAGCCTTTATTCGTCCAACAGACCTAATTCATTGAACATGACCCTATAAGCTGCTGCTTTTTTTTCTAAAGCCAGCGGATAGGCACGGCTCGATGAAGGCATTCTGTATAGTCTCATCTCCCTGTCTTCAAATTCAAAAGGCTCACTGGTTCCCACTACGGGTTCTTTTACTTCCACTTGCTCGCGGATGGTGTCTGTTGCTTTCTGTCCCGTGGTTACGATGGCTTTGCATACGGGTATTTGTTTCAGTAACAGGCGGATGTCTGTCGGCTCCACTACTTCCAGAAATTTATCGGAAGCATTGTCTTGCAGGCGGCGGATAGAAGTCGCTGTGTCGTAAAGTGCGATTCCTTTTTTATTCAGAAACTCGATAATGCGGTCTTTATCAAATACTTTCTTATCGGGGATAAGGAAGTGCTCCTTGTCCTGAAAGAAAATAACTCCGAAGATGCGCCACATATCATTTTGCAGGTTAGGGTAAAAGAAATCCATGCTCCACCGTTTTTTCTGTGGAGGGAAACTGCCCAGCATCAGCAGTTTGGCATTGGCCGGCAGGAAAGGTTCCAGTGGATGTTCTTCTATGTTTATGGTTTGTTCCATGAATGGGGTTGGAAAAGGGAACATCCCCCTTAAATCCCCCTTGGTAAGGGGGAGGCTGCGCTATGCTTTCTGTAATGGGGGATAATTAGGTTATACTTATTCTTTCGGTTTCGGTTCTTTTTTGGCCAACAACACAATATTATATACATATTCTGTCATCCAACTTTCCGAATAAGCCAGTGTATGTTGGTATTTGCGGAGCGCGATACAAGTCTTGTAAACACTTTCGTCCTTGAAATCCGGCTTGGTCATGATGTCATGGATAGTCTTTTCCGTCATATTGCGAAGCATTTTTTTCATCACGCTGGGCATACGGAACTTCCATTGCATCAAGTTACCTATTACCATCATCAGGTCGTTGCTGAACCCTTGGAACATGAACAGGTAAGTCTTTACATCATTCACATTCTTGCAATTCTTCTTGATGGAATTATCTATTTCTTTAAAGAACTCATCGCTCAAACCATACAGTTCTACCAGCATCTTCTTGCAACGTGACTTTTCGGCAATGCCCAATTTATTATTCTGGGTAGGGATTTTCAGCGTGCGTTTGAATACTGCCATATCGGGCAGAAAGTTGATATTAGTGATACCGATATTGCTTGCCATTACCGATTGGTAATATACGCGAATCAGCGTCATGAAGTCTTCCATACCGCCTACACGGGTTGTTTCTTCCCCTTCCGCCTGTTTCTTACCTAATAATTTTGAAAATATACTCATTGCTTTCTATTTGTTTTGTTTTCCGGTTGCAAAGATAGAGATAAAAAACGAAACATTTTTATTAAAATCTTTTAGTTTTGATTTTTATTGCTATCTTTGGTCGGTTAATGAAGGCTATGAGGAATCTACGACACATATTTATTTTATTTTTTTGTTTCATGTTTCTTCCTGCTACAGGAGAGGAGACGGATTTATCTGCTTTCTTGGATACAGTGCAACTTCGTTCCTATCATGCCCCCATGCATTCCATGACCCGCATCAGGGTGTATCCATCCGATAGTATTTATGTGGAAGAATATAAGGAAACCCGTTATTTCAATACCGATACACTGTTTCACTATTTGGCAACCCGCGGATACAAGGCAGTGGAAGATGAATTATACTATTATTATTACGATGTGGTTACTTATATGCCGAAAGAGCAGGCGGATGGTGAAGTCCGAAAATTACATCGCATTGCCCGTCGCTATGGCAACCCGGATGTGACTTTTGAATCCGAATTTCTTCCTTTGTTTGTAGAACTGAATCCGGAAGATGAAGATAACTTCCATTCTGTGATGGACGATATGTACCGGTTGGCCCAGAAAGAGGCTTCCCGTGGGAATATCCGGGATGAAGTCTATCTTCTTCGTTTTATCTTCAATGTTTCTTATCTTAACGGTTACTATGCCCGTGCCTTCCGGTTTGCCCGGATTACGGCAGACCGGCTGGACCAATTAACCGATGAACAGTTTGCCGATCGCAAAGCCACCTATTTTATGGTAGGTAATGCTTATCATTCCTTCCGTGACTATGAGCGTTCCATTCCTTACCTGAAAGCCTCTTTGCGCGAAGACGGCTCTCGCCATATGGCAGACCGGGCAAACCTCCGGGCACGTTGGAGCCTTGCCCGGTATTATGCTTCCATGGGTGACCTCAAGCAGTCCGATTTCTATTTCCTCTCTATGTGGAACAGCCCCGACCAGGTAAAGATGCGTCCTCTTTATGACATGGTTGCCCTTACCGGATTGGCAGAAAATGCGATGAAAAGGGGGAAATATGACATTTCATTGCGTGTCTTCAAACTTTGTTTGCCTTCTTTGCAGCTAGAAAAGCAGTCTTCCCTTCCTGCAAAGATAGCATTGGACATGGTGGAATGTTACTTGGAGAAAGGAGAGAAAGCATCTGCCCGTTGCATGCTGGATAGTGCCCGGATATTGCTAAAAAAAGTAGAGGATGACAAAGAAGTAAGTCATTATTATACCCTAGAGAATCAATATTATACCCGTTGGGGAGAAGGGGATAAAGCCCGTAGCTATCTGGATTCCATTTTTATTGCCAATCGCAAATATGAAGACAAGCATAATGCCTTGGTTATTTTGCGGGCAGAGCAGGAATTGTTTGAAACGGAGAAGGCACTGCGTAAGCAGCAACTTTTCCATCAAAAGATTATCATACAGCTTAGTGTTGCTGCCTTGATCGTGCTTGCCGGTACATTGCTTTTCATCCTTTATTTATATAGGAAGAAGCGTATGGCTTACCATCAACTGGTGTTGCGCACCCAGGAATGGGCTAACCGCATGGAGATAGTGCTTCCGCCCAAAGCCAATGAAGCCGAGACGGATGATCTTGCCTTGATGGAAACGATAGGCAGGCTGGTGGAGGAAGAGAAAATTTATTGTGATCCCGAATTAAATTCAGAACTCTTAGCCGCAAGGATGGGAGTGAGCCGCAATGCCATATCGAAAGCAATAAACTCTACCCAGCAGAAAAACTTTGCTGCTTTTATTAATGATTATCGCATACGCGAAGCTATCCGCCTGCTATCCGATCCTGCCAACGACCACCTGACTACCGATGCTGTTGCCACTGATTCCGGATTCAACAGCCGCGAGACTTTCTACCGTGCCTTCAAGGCTCGTACCGGCATTACGCCTACCCAGTTCCGTAAAAATAGGAACTAGTGGAATTCCAATCATAATCGTTGTTTTTTCTCTCATTCCTCTTTCTATTTGCTGGAATCTTGTGTCATTTTGCATAATGACACAGTCTTTTCATACCCTTCCCCTAACTTTAGAATAACTTTTTAAAGCGAACGATGATGGAAGCAACTATTTTTTTATCCGGTATTGTGGAAACAGTTTCCGAGTTTATCAACTCGAATGTTATTGCTGTTTTCCTGATTGCTGTAGGAGTCATTATAATGTGTGCTGTTCTTTATGGAGTAAAACTATGGTATGAGACACGGGAGCTTAAAAAATCGCTGGATAGTATGGATGCTGACTTTGACGAACAACTTTCCCGGAAAGATATAGAGGGCTTTTGCTAAATGGAATTTATTAATTAAAATAGATATAATTATTATGAGAAAGATTACCGGCTTGCTGCTTTTAGTGTTTATTGTGACGCTTGGCAGTTGTAACAACGATGATTTAGATGAAATACGACGTGATCAGGCTGAACTTGCTGATCGTGTATCTTCCCTCGAGGCATGGCAAAAGGAGATCAATGAGAACATCTCCGGTTTGCAGAGTATGATAAAGGCTCTTGAAGATAAGGACTATGTGACAGATGTAACCGAGCTTGCCGATGGCTCAGGTTATGTTATCAATTTTGTAAAGAGTGGGGCGGTTGTTATCAAGCACGGTGACAAAGGTGACAAAGGCGATGCCGGTAACAAAGGTGATAAAGGCGATGCCGGTACTACTCCTGTTATTGGTGTAAAGCCAGACAATGGCGTGTATTACTGGACTCTGAATGGCGAGTGGCTGACGGATGAGACTGGTAACAAGTTACGCGTTTCCGGCGAGAAAGGTGACAAGGGTGATAAGGGTGAACAAGGCGATAAAGGTGAGCAAGGTGAAAAGGGTACTGATGCTATAGCTCCACAAGTCCGTATCAATTCTGTTACCAACAAGTGGGAAATTTCCACCGACGGCGGCTTAAACTGGACATCTACAGAAATAAAGGCTACCGGTGATAAAGGCGAGAAAGGCGATACAGGCGATGCTTTCTTTGCCAAAAAGCCTGAGATTACTTCAGATTACGTCATCTTTACCTTGGCAGACGGTGACAATGACGATACAAACAATCCCACTTTCACCATCCCTGTCTACAAGCCTTTCAAGATTGGCACGGATCCCGGGAATGAGGGCTATTGGGTTCGGGTTAGTGTAAATACTAGAATTCCTCTCTCCCTGCCGGATGACTTTAAGGAGGAAGATTATACCGGCATTATGGCACAGATCATCAGCAGTGAGGGAGGCACGAACACTGATATCCAAGCGCGAAGCGCCTCTAAGGATAATCTCTGGACTGTAAAAGTGGAGAAGCCTACTTTTACAAATGGTGTCTATAACAAGGATGCCGCTGTGAATGTGACCTCTCCTGACGTTGCTGGACCGGATGCCGTACTGGAAGTGACACTGATAGGTAACGACGGCAGTAAACAGGTGGCTACCCGCATTTTGAAAATTTCTATCCAAATAGGTGATTTCTATTTGAATGATGGGAAGTTGCTAAATAAAGATGTAGAATTGACCAGTGACCAGAAAGCTGCTTGCATCGGTGTTGTCTGTTACTCAGGCAGCGATGCCTATAATGATGATCCCTTGTTAAAAGAAGATCATCCCGACTGTACGCATGGTTTGGTAATAGCCTTGAATAATTCCGGTAGCAGTAAATGGAGTGAAGCGTATGAATCTATACAGGATAATTGGATTTCGGCGGACGGCAATCCTTATAAAGGTATAGTAAATTTGAGAGTATCAACTAGAAAATGCGGTTATTCCAATACATGTGCTTTGATGAAGTATAATGCGGGGGATTATAATTCCAACGTAAGTAAGAATAAAAAATTGCGTGTTTTACCCTGCGATGTCATTGCGGAATATAATAAAAATAACCCTGCTCCATCAAGTAGTAGCGGTTGGTATTTCCCTTCTAGGAGGGATTTTAACTTTGGAGATCTAGAAAATAATGAAGTAGTGATTAATTCTATATCAAAGGCTGGTGGAACAACTTTCACCGATAACGTTAGAACATGGACGAGTGTAGAGTCTACAAATGCGAATCAGGAAGATAGAGCAGTTACTGTGTTTTTTGTTAGTATTTTTACATATAGTGATTTTGGGTATAAGACTGAGGGCGATTATCTTATACGTCCTGTTCTTGCATTTTAGGCGCGATAAGAAGTCTTTGTCGAAGCTGCCACTAAAGAGAATGTATATTGTATGGGTTGGGGATACCGTCTGTAGGGTAGTTATCCGGTAATGAAAGCTCCGTTTAAGGTGCAAGAATACGCGGAAATGATAGCAATATATCCAATGATTCATTCCCGTCCCCGTCAGAGAAAGGAGGAAAATGCAAGGGGCGGAACGAGAGAAGATACAGAATAAGTAACCATTAAAAACGAATTATCATGAATGCGATAAAGTATGAACCCGGGCACGGACAATATGAACCGTCCGCAGCCGCCTATTTCGAGAATATCAAAAACAACCCTGCCGCCCTGCGACAGTTCTTCGCCGCCATGCCCAAAGGCGGGGATATACACAACCACCTCACCGGCTCGGCCTATGCCGAAACCTACTTCGAGCTGGCTGCGAAAAAGAGAATGTACGTCAACTTGGAAACGGGCAGACTCTACAAGTCGGCACCGGCAGACATCGAAACCATACGCCTCTCTCCGGACATGGACGACCTGCACAACAAGCGCATGGCGCTTATCGACAAATGGAGCATCCGCAACTTCCAGCCCACCCGCTATCCCCTCGGCCCCGACGAATACTTCTTCGGCACCTTCGGTCTGCTCTCGGCGCTCACCACAGATATTGACAACCTTGCCTATCTGATGCACGAACTCAAAGTGCGTGCCGTGCGCGAGAATGTGCAATATCTGGAAGTGCTGGGATGCTCTCCCTCCGTCCCGGCAGACTGCTTCCTGGGCAACGATAACTACGCTGCCTACGACCAAGCGCTGAAAGAATGCGTGAAGAAAGATGATTATGATGGCATGGCTGACCAACTTAGGAGTATTTATTCGTTATTCGAGAGGAATGATGAAGCAAAGAATTCTGTGGAAAAATATCTTGCTTTTGTGACGGAACTGGAAGATAAAAGCAATGAATTCGGCAATCATCTGGAGTGTGATACAAAAAAAGTATTGTGCCGTTATCAGGGATATGCTTCGCGTGGCGGAGAACCACTTAAAGTGTTTGCACAACTATATGTAGTGTTCAAGGCATGTAAGGAAGACAACGGCAAGTTGTTGACAGGATGCAACATAGTAGCTGCGGAGAATGGGGAAAAGTCAATGATGTATTACCGGTTGCACATGAAAATGTTCGCCATGTTCAATGAAAAATCTCCCTCTTTCAACATCTCGCTCCACGCCGGAGAATTGACTTTGGGGCTGGTGCGTCCCGAACACCTGACATACCATATAGGCCGCGCTATAAGATGTGCTAATGCTTGCCGCATCGGTCACGGTGTGGATTTGCCTTTCGAGGAAGACCGGGACTACATCATAAAAAGAATGCAACAAGGTATTCCGGTAGAAATCAACCTGACCAGCAACGAGTTCATCCTCGGCGTGAAGGGTAGCGACCACCCCATCATGCTCTATCATAAGGCAGGCGTTCCCCTGATTATCTCTACCGATGACCCCGGCATCCTCCGCACATCGCTCACCGAGCAATATACCCTCGCAGTATTGCGCTACGGGTTTTCGTACAAAGAAATCAAGGATATTGTCTATAACAGCATTAAATATGCTTTCCTCAGCGAAGACGAGAAAATAGATCAACTGAAGAGTTTGGACATCTTGTTCAACACTTTTGAAGAGGATATTAGTTCTATATTGGCCACACCGGGGAAACTTGACCACCCGGAGAGCGGAAACTAACCCTTCCGGAACATTCCGATAGAAAGTATGTTTCACCCAAGCAAAAGCCGAATTCAAGTTTCAAATGCGACATCTCCTAGTCTTTAACATTTGAGAATTCTTTTCATTTGCTTCAGTGATTTAAAAGATTTGGCTTCTAATGGTGTCATGAAGCCTAATCTTTTTCTGGGTCTATTGTTTAACTTTTCGGTTACCCTTTCCAGGTAATGATAGCTTACCCGGTCCAATGATATTCCTTTTGGTATATATTGTCTTAACAGTCCATTCAGGTTCTCGTTTGATCCTCTTTCCCAGGAATGGTATGGTTTGGCAAAGTAAAAATCAATTCCCAATTCCTTTTCTATTTCCTCATGGTCGGAGAACTCAGTCCCATTATCCGAAGTCATGGTATGGATCTTTCCTTTGTATGGCTTCAGCAGCATGACAGTAGCAGCTGTTACATACTTTGCCTCCTTAGTGAGCAGTTTCCAGGTCCACAGTTCACCTGTACTCCTTTCATTAATGGTAAGTATAACTCCTTCCCGCCCCTTTCCAACGACAGTGTCTATCTCAAAGTCCCCCATCTTTTACGCGAATCCACTATCTTGGGACGTTCAGAGATGTCTTTCCGGTTGGGGATCCTACTCTTTTTCTTGGAGCCGCGTTTGCCATGCTTCCTTCCTTGCCGTCGCAGGTGGAGATAAAGCCTTCCACCATGGCGCTTGTCATCCCATATCCATTGATAAAGCCTTTCATGGGAAACCATGTCAAGCCCCAGCAGTCTGCACCGGCCTGTTATCTGTTCAGGGCTGCAATCTAAGCCAACCAGCATTTCTCTTGCACGTGACTCCACTTCCTTTGTAAATTTAGGGGAATGGACACGGTCCTTTTTACGCTTTTGAAAAAGATAATCGGCGTATTCGCCGTCATATTTGTCGTCCGGATTAAATTTATTGCGACAAATCTCACGGTAGACACTGCTACGGTGAACACCAAGCTTTTCAGCTATTAAATCTTTCTTCATTCCGGCTTGCAAATACGCTTCTAATGCGTATCTTTGCTCCAAGGTAAACTGTTTCATCTTTGCGACTGATTTGGTAGGAGATTGAGGGAGCAAGATAGAACTTTTTTCCAAAAGGGGAAGAAATACGGAACGGTTTTTCGTGTTCTTCCTCTTAAAATAATCTTTCTAAACAGCTAATCCCAACAACTGTCGCATTTATAACTTGAACTCAAGTCTACAACAGAGTTTTAATTTTCTACTACCACTACTACCACTGTTTGTTCGGGAATGCCGACTGGTAAAGGGATTGGATATGTGGTGGTAGTAGAATTTTAAAGGGGGTAAAAACATCTACTACCACCACTAATTATGCTTTTCTGCTAAAAGAATAGCTGTGAGATTCTTATAAATATTATAACTTTAATAATCAATGCGTAGCATATGACCGGATGATCCTTCCCTTTTGACTATATGTATTCGTAGTTTCGACAGGGCGAAAAAAAAGTTTCACCCTGTTGGAACTAGAGTTTCATGCCGTTGCAACTAAAGTTTCATCCTTATGGAACTAAAGTTCCAACCTTTTGAAACTTGTTGAAACTCCTTATCTTGTAACCATTCTGTTACCAGCATTCCAACTCTCCCTCAATATCCTTCATCTTATCCTTGGTAAATACCGGATCTTTGATGCCCTTGCGCCTCTGCATCCGGTAATCATCCAGCAACCGGAACGCGTATTTCCCTAAGAGTGCGATGGCTATCAGGTTGCAGATAGTCATGAATCCCATTGCCATATCTGCCAGACTCCACGCCAGATCCAGACTGGCAAGGGCTCCGAACATCACCATACCACCTACCAACACTCTGTAAACAAGAATAGGCCACCGGCGGCGAGTGATGTAGCGCACATTGGCCTCGCCATAATAATAATTCCCCAGAATGCTGCTGTAAGCAAAGAACAGAATGGCAACCGCCACATATATCGTTCCGATATTGCCTATTTCATTATTCAAGGCCATTTGCGTAAGTTTGATTCCATTCGCCTCTCCCGTAGATGCCAATCCGCTGAAAAGAATGATGAATGCGGTACAGGTGCATATAATAAGGGTATCGGTAAAAACGCCCAATGCCTGAATCAGTCCTTGCTTTACGGGGTGGGTAACATCGGCAGTTGCCGCCACATTGGGCGCAGAACCCATACCGGCTTCATTGCTGAACAATCCGCGCTTAATGCCCTGCATCAGTGCCATGCCTACACCTCCGCCCAAGGCCTGTTCCCAACCGAAAGCATTTGCAACGATCAATTCAATCACTCCGGGCAACTGCTTCACATTCAAAATAACGATGAAAAGGGCGAGAAATATGTATCCCAATGCCATGATAGGAACAATAATGCTGCTCACTTTGGCTATGCGCTGAATGCCTCCGAAGATGATAAGTAACGTGAGCACAGTCAAGATGCCACCCATTAGTGCGGGTGAAACCTGAAAGGCCTCCTCAAAAGCTGCACAAATGGTATTGCTTTGCACGGAATTGAAGGCGAAACCAAACGTGAAAATAAGCAGGAAAGCAAATAACACACCCATCCAAGGTTGTTTCAATCCCTTTTTCATATAGTATGCCGGACCGCCTACAAAGGATTTGTGTCCGTGTACTTTATATAATTGGGCAAGGGTGGACTCTACAAAAGCACTGCTGGCACCGAACAAAGCAATAACCCACATCCAGAAAACGGCTCCCGGTCCGCCCAGGGTAATGGCGGTTGCTACTCCCGCCAGGTTTCCCGTTCCCACGCGGCTGGCTATAGACACGGCAAATGCCTGAAAAGAAGAAATGTGATGTTCCCGTCCTTTTATTTTTCCGGTGGAGTCGCCCAGCAATCGCACCATTTCGCCTATCATGCGAAATTGTACGAACTTCGTTTTATAAGTAAACCAAAAAGCACATCCCAATAACATGATGATCAGAATGTAAGTCCAAAGCACATCATTAACGCTACCAATTAATTGGCTCAATGTATCCATTCTTATTCCTTATTTAATTTTAAAGTAAAATTTATGCCCGCTAAAGACGGGTTCTACTAAATCAAAACGGATAAAGTCGGCTAATAGTTCACTTACTGTCTTACGGTTCAGGTTGCAAAGTCTGCAACACTGGTTCAATGAGATTTCTTCCTTTTCTTTCAATACATCCAGCAAACGCTGTTCCCTTTCGGTAAATTCTACCAGCACTCCTTCCTCTTTTTTGCTATGTTGCCATACTTTCAGGTGTACGGGGGTGGCAAGGATATTTTCGTCTTTAATGCGGATATAGGCCCAAGGCTTGTTGGCTTCGTCCAAAGCATAGACAGGTTTGGATTCCATTTCGCTGATGCGTATTTCCAATACCGTTTTTCCTTCTACCACATAGGTTCGGGTTTCCAGTTCCACCTGCGGGCGGCAATACATGGTTGCTGCCGCTTCTATCATATATATTTCTTCTTCGGAACGGATACCGGCTATCTTCCCGTTGTCTTTTACTCCTACCAACAGTCTTCCGCCTTCTGTATTGGCAAATGCAGAAAGGCTGCGAGCTATCTTCCGTGCGTCCGAAATCTCGAATTTAAAATCCTGGTGGCAATGTTCTCCTTCCGAGACCAGTTGCCGTATGTATTGTGTATCAGTCAGTGCCCTCATTTCATGTGCAAAAATAGGAAAATAATATGTATGCTCAAATGTTGGAAGCGGTTATAATTGCTCCGAGGGCAAAAAGAATAGGAGGGAGAAGTGAAGGAAAACAGACGGAATGAAACATTTTATGGGTATCAAATGATAAAAAAAGAAGGTTTAACTTGGCTATTATCAAGCTTTTTGCTTCATTTGCACTGGAATAAAATAAATAGCCTTTAAAAATCTATGGGAATGGGGAAAATAATTTTGATCATCACGCTGCTATGCCTTTCATGCGGGATAAATGCGAATGAATTCATGTTTAAACATCTGGAGGTTAAAGATGGTCTTTCCAATAATCAGGTACTGGATATCTATAAAGATTCCGAAGGGTTTGTGTGGTTTGCCACTGCCTCCGGACTGGATAGGTATGACGGAAACCGGATAACTATATTCCGCAGTTCCGAAACAGACCAGACTTCTTTGCCGAATAATTATATTAAAAGCCTGCAAGAGGATAATAAAGGAAATTTATGGATATTGACGGGTAGCGGTTATGCTATCTATAATCCGGAAACCGAAACATTCAATCGCGATGTGCGCGGTTGGCTGTGGGAAGTGGGGATTGATGGAAATCCGGCATTGGTATATATAGATCATAATAAGAATATGTGGTTCTATGTGGCCGATAAAGGATGCTTTCTCTATATCCCTGAGTCCCAGTTGTTATATCCGCTTTTATTTGAGGCACAGCAGTTGCCCCAAGGCAGAATTACGGATATAGTGGAGTGTAAGGACGGTGTTCTGCTGGCTTATGATAACGGTACTTTGATTTGCCTGGACGAGAATACAAATAAGATTAAGTGGCAGCAGCAGGATATAGTAAAAGAAGTGGGGGCGGGGAAAACCGGAAACTTTGCTTTGTTTGTGGATAAAGATGATGATATTTGGGTGTATAGTCCATTGGGGCTGTGGGTGTATAACCCGGAGCAGAAGAAGTGGCAGTCTCATTTATACAATCTGATCAAACGCCAGCCTCATAATGTAGTGCGTGCCGTGGCGCAAGACAAGGAAGGGTGCATTTGGATTGGAAAAGAGCAGGAAGGAATTGATATTCTGGACAAGCAAACGGGTGAAGTGAGGCAGTTGCGTCACAAGACGGATGATGAACGCAGCTTGCAAAATAATGCGATAATGGCCCTGTATGAAGATGCCAACGAAATAATGTGGGTAGGTACGGATAGAAAAGGTATTTCTTATTATAATGAGAGTGCCTTTAAATTTGGTATAGAGCATGTGGGGGATATCACCTGCATGGCAGAAGACAAGAATAGCTATGTGTGGCTGGGAACCGGTGACGGCAAACTGATTTATTGGGATGCCACTATGGGCGAAAGGGCTGCTTTTGCCAATAGCGGTGACTGGGAGGCGGACGCGATTCTTTCCCTGCTGAAAGCCCGCGATGGTAAATTGTGGATCGGTACGTCGGGCGAAGGTCTGGTGTGCTATGATAACGGGCGGTTTACCCCATATAAGAATAAACAGGGACAGAATAACTCATTGATTCATAATGATGTGTGTGCTTTGGCAGAAAGTAGGGACGGGATTATCTGGATTGGAACTCCGGACAGGGGTGTGCAGAGCCTGAATCCCGGAACCGGTTTGTTTACTGCCTATAGTGCAAGCTCGGAAGGTTTGGCATCCGATCATATATCTTCGCTTTGCATCGGAAAAGATAATCAGTTATGGATAGGAACTGCCGAAGGGCTGTCTGTGTTGGATCTTGGAACAAAGAAGATTACCAATATGACGGGAACCAAATCGGGTAAAGAGCATTTTTCTAATCAAAATATAACTCAGATATACGAGGACAGCCGGGGATTGATATGGATAGGTACGCGTGAAGGACTGAATGTTTATAATCCCAAGACCGATGAACTTAGTGTACTACATAAGGAACAAGGACTGTCCAGTTCCATCATATCGGGTATCGTGGAAGACGGGAATCAGCATATCTGGGTGACCACCGCAAATGGTGTAACCAATATTATACCTGCAATAGATGACAAGAACGGGCGTTATAGTTTCCGTTGTTATGTATTTGATGATAAAGACGGATTGCAGAATTGTGAATTTAATGTGTCTTCTATCAAGAAGTTATCTTCCGGAGAAATTCTGATGGGAGGCTTGTATGGCATTAACTGTTTCCAGCCGGATGAAATCAAATATAACAAACTGCTTTCCAAGGTCTTGTTCACTCAGCTTTATCTGTTTAATGAAGAGGTAAAAGTGGGGAAGAAGTATGGCGACAGGATTATTCTGGATAAGGCATTGAACCGGGTAGGCAAGATTGAACTGGGTTATGAGCAGAATATATTCAGTGTACAGTTTGCTTCTGATAATTATATTCTTCCGGAGAAAATAAAGTATGCTTATAAACTGGAAGGATTCAGTGACGACTGGTTGACTACAACGGAAGGAAAGGTTACTTATACTAATCTGTCTCCCGGAACTTATACGCTGAAGGTGAAGGCCATAAACGGAGATGGATATAGTGGTGACGAAGAGGCTTCTTTGAAAATCATCGTTCAGCCTCCTTTCTGGTTGTCTATGTGGGCATATGCCATCTATGCGGCTTTATTGGTTATTGCCTTGATATTGATGCGTCATTTCATGAAGCGCAGCGTGCGTAATCAGCTCGACCGGAAACCGAAAAGTCAATCTCCTTCCTCTTCTGAGGTTATTGAAGAGAAGGTTTTGACTAAGGAGGAAGAAGAGGAAGCGGGACACGTGGATTTGATAGAGGTGAATGGGGTGTTGATGCTTCGTTCGATGGTTGAGAATGAGGACAAGATGGATCAAGGAGAAGAAAGCGAAGTGAAAATAATGAAAGAGGAAGTGAAGGAAGAGAAAGCGGTGGAAGAAGTGGGAAAAGTGGATCAGATAGAAGAGCCGGAAGAAATAAGTGAGCAGGAGACAAGAGTGGCGGAAGAAACAGGAGCAGATGAAGTAAACTTGATTGAGGACATAGACACGGTTTTAGATATTGCACCTCAACGGGCTATGATTATCCAGTTGACAGAGGAGAATGACCGGATAGTGACTCACGTTGTGCCACCCGAAGATCTTCCCGAAATGACCGGTATGTTGGGATTCCGTAAGAATATGCTTTCTACGGCTTCATCTGCCAGAGATTTGATAGGCGGTAGAAAAGTCGATGAATATGGAATGGTGGATGCTGAGGCTACTGCTGTTACGGCAGATGAAAGATTTATAGATCAAGCCATGAAGTATGTGGAAGATAATGTATCGCGTAGTGACTTCTCCGTGGAGGAATTGAGCCGCCATTTGGGGATGAGCCGCGTTAATCTGTATAAGAAGTTGTCGGCTATTACGGGTAAGACTCCCATTGAGTTTATCCGCGTGATTCGCCTGAAGCGCGCTGCCCGTTTGCTCCTTGAAAAGCGGCAGAACATATCCGAAGTCGCTTTTCAGGTAGGTTTTAATAATCCTAAGTATTTCAGTAAATATTTCAAGGAAGAATTTGGTGTGTTGCCTTCGGTGTACCAGGAGCGGGGAGGAGTGATAGAGGAAGAACAGTCGTAATTTTTGCCGGTGGCTAAAAATAAATTCCATTCTGCCGTTGTTTCATAGTATAAGTAATATATTAAAAAGAACGATAATATGGAACATACAGTTATACATGACGAGAAAGTGGATCGTTTCGAGGTATTCGAATCGGGACAAATCGCCTATCTGCAATACGAGGAGAAAAACGGAATTCTGGATATTCTTCATACGGTGGTACCTCCACAATTAGAGGGACAAGGGATAGCTCAGTCTTTGACGGAAGCCGCCATAGACTATGCCAAAGAAAAGAATCTTAAAATACGGCCTACCTGTGCGTATGCAAAGATGTTTTTCACAAGGCATACCCAATACAAAGAAATGTTGGTTGACTAAAATAAAATCAGGCACGGTGCGTAATGCAATCCGTGCCTGATTCGTTTTTGAACTCTCTTACTCTCTATCTTTAATCACATTGCTTATGTGTCATAATGTCCAATACCAGTTTGTCGGTTTCGTTCATGCCTTGTGAACCGATTCTGGTTAAATTGCGGATGCTGCGGTCTACATCATCGTCAATGATACCTTCTACGGATGATACGCATTTATGTTCCATTGCCAGGATAGCCGAGAACAGGGCGGTAGAAACACCGCTGCTTAGTTTTAATGCACAACTGGGTTTGGCTCCGTCACAAATCATGCCGGTGAGGTTGGCAATCATGTTCTGCACAGCAAAAGTGATTTGCTCGTAACTTCCTCCCATCAGATAAGTGATGCCGCAACTGGAACCTGTGGCGGCTACTACACATCCGCACAAGGCAGAAAGGCGTCCCAAACTCTGCTTGATATAAATAACGGTTAAGTGGCTCAGTGTCAGTGCGCGGATCAGTTGTTCTTCCGTTACATTATTGTCTTCTGCATATACCACTACCGGCAATGTGGCGGTGATGCCTTGGTTGCCACTGCCGGAATTGCTCATGACCGGAATCATGGCTCCTGCCATGCGGGCATCACAAGCGGCGGAAGTATAAGACAGGATATGGCTGAATGTGTTGCTTCCCAACAGTTGTTCTTCGCTCTTGCTGCTTTTCAGAATTTTACCTAGTTGGTGACCGTAGTTTCCTTGGAAAGAACGCTCGGCAGCGGCTTTATTCAGACGTTTGGTTTCAAGAATAAAACGAAGTTCGTCCAGTGGGGTAGTTGTAGCGAACTCATAAACTTTGCGCAAGTTCAGTTCCGGTTCCTGTGTTTCTTCATCGGATGTGGCGGTGGCTTGTTTGTTCAGTAACACTTCTTCATTGCGGGCTACATAAACAAAGTTGGTGTGTCCGCCTGCAATGATGGCAGTGGCTTGGTCTGTACCTGCTTCACAACTGATTTCGATGTATAGCTTTTCTTCTATATTTTCTTTTAGCTTGATGCAGATGGCTTGGGATTCGATCAGCTTCTTGCCTTCTTCTACTGCTTCGGGGGTACTGTCTTTCAGTACTTCCAGTTGGTATTCGGACTTTCCGATCAGTGCACCTAATGAGATGGCGATGGGGAGGCCGATCATTCCTGTTCCGGGAATACCTACTCCCATGGCATTTTTCAGAATATTGGCACTGAGGCGGGCCTTTATTCTTTCAGGTCTTTTACCTAGTGTTTCTGTTGCTTTGGCTACGCAAAGAGCTACGGCGATGGGTTCTGTGCATCCAATGGCAGGAACCACTTCGCGGTTTATAAGGGCAATGATTTGCTCTCTTTCTGGTTTGGCAATCATAGTATGTTCATTTTATTAAAGATCTTGTTTTATGGAGCCGTTATTGTTTTTCATTCACTGTAGGGGCAGATTGAATCTGCCCGATAACATTCTGAAAGGTGTATGTATTCGGGCGGATTCAATCCGCCCCTACAGTAAATGGGGAACCATCAATATGGAAAATATTCCATCCGAATGGAAACTCCGCCCGGCGTGTGGCCCGGTTATTTCTTATAATTCTGTAATCCGGTTTGCAGGAAGTCTACATACTTATCAATATCCTCATCATAAGAATATGACTTGTTCAATGGCTTTCCTTCATTATCTATCAATACATAGAACGGCTGTGCATTGGCACCGAATTTAGAACGCTGCAAGTAACTCCACTTATCACCTACGGTACGCAATGTACGTTCCTTGCCATTCTCCATCACTTTAATGTGTTCGGGCAGCGGAGTCTTATTATCTACGAACAATGTAATCAATACATAATCATTCGTCATTATGTTGCTCACTTTAGGATCTGTCCATACGGCAGCCTCCATCTTACGGCAGTTTACGCATCCGTAACCGGTGAAGTCTAGCATAACCGGCTTACCATTGCGTTTTGCATATTCCATACCGGCATCATAATCATCAAACTTAGCATGAACCTCATTATTATATAAATTGAAATCCTGAGTATTCATAGGAGGAGCAAATGCGCTGACAGCCTTCAAAGGAGCACCCCATAAGCCCGGAACCATGTAAACGGCAAATGCCAGTGAAATAAGAGCCATGAAGAAGCGGGATACACTTACTTTGTCGTCATCATCATCGTGCGGGAACTTGATCTTGCCCAACAGGTAGAAGCCCAGCAGAGTAAAGATAACGATCCACAAAGCCAGGAATGTTTCACGATCTAGGATTCCCCATCCGTAAGCCAAATCGGCTACTGATAAGAACTTCAAAGCAAATGCGAGTTCCAGGAAGCCCAATACAACTTTGATTACGTTCATCCATCCGCCGGATTTAGGCATAGACTTCAACCAAGACGGGAACATGGCAAACAAAGTGAACGGCAATGCCAATGCAATGGCGAAACCTAACATTCCGATAGCGGGTGCAACCACGCTGCCTGTAGTGGAAACTTCTACCAGCAAGAAGCCGATGATAGGACCTGTACATGAGAAAGAAACCAATGACAATGTGAATGCCATCAGGAAGATGCTCAGCAAACCGCTGGTCTGTTCCGCTTTGCTGTCTACTGCGCTACTCCACTTGGCTGGCAATGTCAGTTCGAACGCTCCGAAGAATGAAGCGGCAAACACAATCAGCATCAGGCAGAAAAGTATATTGAAGACAGCATTGGTAGAAAGTGCATTCAAGGCACTGGCACCGAATATTAAGGTAATGGCAAGGCCTAATAATACATAGATCACCACAATGGAAGCACCGTATGTCCATGCATCGCGGATACCTTTTTTCTTATCTTTGCTACGTTTCAGGAAGAAACTTACTGTCATAGGAATGATGGGCCATACGCAAGGAGTGAACAAAGCCAGCAATCCACCGATGAATCCGGCAAAGAAGATATAAACCCATGAACGGTCTTGCTGTGAAGTGGTTTCACCATAAGCATTCAGCTCCTGAATAACGGGTGTCCAATAATCTTGTACAGATGTGTCATTGCCCGCCAATGCGGCAGTTGCAGCACTGTCTGTGGCAGCAGGCGTTTCGGTTGCAACAGTCTCTGTGGCGGTGGTTTCTGTAGCTTCTACCTTTTCCGGTTCTGCTGTTTCTGTCTTCGCAGCAGCTTTTGCAACTCCTTTTCCTGAGAAAGAGAAAGGTACTTCGGTAGGAGGCAGACAGTTTTCATCGTTACATGCACCAAATTCCATGTAACCTTCTACTCTATAAGTAGCGCCTGTTATTTTTAATTTCTGAATGAAAGTGGCAGTGTGCTCGAAGTAACGTAATTTCATCTCGAACACCTTGTCGAAGTTTTCAATTTCTTTACCTTGAGGAGTCAGCTTTCCTACTAATTCTGCGCCCTCTATCTTTTCTGCATTGAAGGTTGCAGAGATAGGACCGCCCGAAGGAAGATCGGTAGAGTAAACATGCCATCCGGCATCTATTTTACCTGTGAATACAATTTGCGCTTCCGTGTCGGAAATCGTTTTTAACTCGGCTTTAAATTGTACCGGGTCCTGAATCTGGGCAATCGCCGGAATCAGTGCCATCAGAATAAAGAGGCAGCTTACAAAAAACTTCTTTTTCATTACGTGTATTTTATTTGGATTAATATTCGTAATGCAAAGAAAGGGATAATATCCCGGAAATGCTTGCCTATACCTATATAAATATCGGCAATTTCCGTTTTTGAAATAAAAAACCGGGATGTTTGATGGCTTATTGCTCTTTTTGAAGTTGCAAAACTTTGTTCCGGTATTGAGATGGAGTCATTCCCACTGCCGACTGGAAAAGATTATAAAAGGTGGAAATAGAGTTGAAACCCAGATCGGCGGATATGGCTTTCAGTGGAGTATCGTTGGCTGGGTCGGACAGGAGGCGTATGGCTTCCTCTATGCGGAAGCGGTTCACGTAATGGGTGAATGATAACTTTGCCTGTTCGTTGATGATGCGCGACAGATAAGTGCGGTTTGTTCCAAGTAACTCCGCTACTTTATCTTTGGTGATAAAATTATCTTTGTAAATCTTTTCTTCTCTCATAGTGCGTTCCAGTGTTCGGAAAAGTTCCAGGCTTTTCTCGTCGGTCAGTGAAGACGCGGCATATTTTTCCGGGGTAGAAGGGGAGGGCTCGTTAGTCTCCAGTTCCTTAATGCGGCGGTTTAGTTCCGTTTCTCTCTTAATCGCTTCCTGGTTTTGCTTTACAATGCTCAGGTAGAGCTTGTTTTTGCGGCGGTAGAGATAATAGAGTAATCCCAATACTATAAATATAATAATGAGTATAAACGTCTGTTGCTGGATGCGCTGTTCTTTTTGCATCACGTCCAGTTTGCTTTGTTTAATCAGATTTTCCTGTCGCTCGGAATCATATTTAAAGCGCATTTCGCTCAAGTCCCTTTCCTTGTCTTTATTGAAAAGGCTGTCGTTTTCCAGACGGAATACCTTATAATAGTTCAGCGCATCGTGGTATTGATGCATCTGTTCGTAGCAGGTGGATAGACTTTCATAGAGTTCATTGCGATGTATGGCGTTGGCGCGGGCGTATGAGATGGCTATACCTTGTTTTAATAACAGTATGGCTTCCTCATATTTCTTTTGCTGCATCAGTACGCGTGCATATCCCAGGTGGGCGTAGACAATAGAAGAAGTCTGTGCCGCCTGCTTGTCTTTCATCGCTTTCTTGAAGTATTCTATGGCTTGCGGATATTCACCTATATCATATAGTATGTTTCCGAAGAGATTGTATGTATGTGCCTGGTCGTAGAAATCATTTTCCAGCATCAGTGTTTCGGCTTCATGGATATATTTCATGGCTTCTTCATTCTGTTTCATCAGGAAATACATATAGGCGGAGCTCACGGCACCGGAATAAATAATGTATGGATTGCGCATACTGTGGCCCAGTTCATAGCATTCCAGGGCGTATTTAATGCCGGCAGTATCTTTCTTCAGATAATAAATACCTGCCAGGTTGCCTAGTAGCAACGCATATTGCTGTTGGAAATTATTTTGTTGCGCCAGTTGGATACCTTTGTATAGCCATCGTATGGCACGGTAGTAGTCGGTTTCAATGTTGGCGGAATACAGTCCCATGCTTCCGTATACGGAGCAGAGGGCGGAATCGTTATTCAGTTGGGTTGCCAGTTCCAGAGAGAGGTTCAGATTCTTTTTGGCTATTTTCTCCCTGCCACTCATCATTTGCGCCTGTCCCTGATAAATATATGAATAGAGTTGAAGTAGCGGATTCTTTGTTTTGTCTGCCACATTCTTCATTATTTCTGCGTAGGTTATTGTTTTGGAATAATCTCCTTTGTTTAGGTAGTACTGGCAAAGGAACTTCAGTGCATCCCCGTTATCGGGCTCTTTCCGAATGATTTCCAACTGTTTTTCAAGTATGGGTGGTCTCTTTTGTGCCTTTACACAAAAGGGAATCCAAAGGAGTAGCAGCAGAAAAAAGCACTTCGGTTTCATATCTTTTCGTTCTGTTCAGAATGCAAAGATAGTAAAACCTTTAATTTTTTCACTGAAAAGTATTGCATATTTAAAATAAAGTCGTACCTTTGCACCGCTTTCAAAGGAAAGCACTTCTGAAAAGAAGTTTTGGAGAGATGGCAGAGTGATCGATTGCGGCGGTCTTGAAAACCGTTGAACTGAAAGGTTCCGGGGGTTTGAATCCCTCTCTCTCCGCTGAACGTGCTGGACAGAAATGGTCAGCAAACGGACAAAAAGCTACA
>ERZ791737.45-NODE-45-length-178926-cov-94.353517_pt1 | contig 178926 bp, 122 predicted proteins | sample MGYA00510042_ERZ791737 | MGnify/ENA primary metagenome ERZ791737 (study PRJEB30046, sample SAMN00791965) | human gut metagenome | study: EMG produced TPA metagenomics assembly of the A metagenome-wide association study of gut microbiota in type 2...
TTGTTTAACTTAATAATTAAAGTATGAAAGACAGCAAGTATTTAAGTCTGTTGGGCCGCTTGGATAAACTCCAGCGGCTGTTCTTCATCACCTTGTTCTCAATCCTAGCCATAGAGGTGGGCGCACAAGGGAAAGCGGTTACCGGTACCGTTTTGGATAAGACAGGTGAAACCGTGATTGGTGCAAGTGTGGTAGTCAAAGGCACTACCAATGGTACAATTACCGATTTCGATGGCAAGTTTACCCTTCAAAATGTGCCGGAAAGCGGTGTTATTCAAATCAGTTTCGTGGGATATAAAACTCAAGAAATTGCAGTGAAAGGACAAACTACTATTAAGGTTATTCTGGAAGAAGACACTGAAACACTGGATGAAGTGATAGTAGTAGGTTATGGTACAATGAAAAAAAGTGACGTGACCGGTGCTCTGACTCGTGTGACTTCCGCAGCTATTGAGGAACGTCCGGTTCAGAATGCACTGCAAGCTATGCAGGGCAAGGCTGCCGGTGTGGAAATCTCTACCAACAGCCGTCCCGGTGAATTAGGAGATGTACGAATCCGTGGTACTCGTTCTATTGATAACTCCAACGATCCTCTTTATGTGGTTGATGGAATACCTTTGACGGCAGGTTCAGTAGGTGATCTCAATCCGAATGATATTGAGTCAATGGAAATCTTGAAGGATGCTTCTGCTACTGCTATTTATGGTTCTCGTGGTGCCAATGGTGTTGTGCTTGTAACAACTAAAAAGGGTATAAAGGGAAAAGCTTCTGTTTCTTATAGCGGTAATATCACTTTTTCCAGAATGGACACTATGACTGACTGGATGGATTCTGGTGAGTATGTAGACTGGCAAATGCAGAAAATGATTAATGCTAATAATTACCCGGGCAAATATGGTACAGCACCCGATCCCGACCAGATCGCTAACATTTTTGATTTAGGAAATACTCCTGAAGGTAAAGTGAATTTTGATCGTGCGTGGCAGAAGGATGCAAATGGTAACTATATGATGCGCCCTGCAACAGCTGAGGAAAAGGCGAAAGGGTATGCTGATCAGGTTCCTATTTATAATCCGAGTGCTTACGAGACTACCAACTGGAGAAAGCTGGTGACTCGCACCGGTATCACACAAAATCATCAGGTTTCTCTTTCTGCCGGAACTGAAACTTCCAATCTGTATATCTCTATGGCCTACCTGGAACAACAGGCAGCTTTGAAAGACCAGGATTACAAGCGTTATTCTGCTAATATTAATGGTGACATCACACCCCTTCCGTGGTTAACAGTAGGTTTGGGTATGAATGCCAGTCACTCTATTCAGAATTATGGTATTATAAATAATTCTTCAGTATCTAATACCGGTGCAAAGGATTCTTATAGCTATGCGCTTTCATTATTGCCTATTTATCCCGCTTTTGATGAAAATGGTAATCCTATTCAGGGTGCAGGTTCTAACAATGGATTGGAACATAATCCGGCATGGGATATTGATAAAGCCATTAATGAGACTCGTGTTACTAGCGTATTATTGAGTTCACATCTGGATATTGATTTCGGTAAAATCTGGAAACCGTTGGACGGTTTGAAATGGCGTACTAATTTAGGTGCCCAGAGCCGTAACTCTCGTTATGGTAGCTATTATGGAGAAGAATTTTCTAATCCATTAGAGAATGGTGCCTATGCTCCCAATGTAGCATACAACGATCAGGATACCCGTTTGTCATGGACATTAGAAAATATGTTTTTCTATAATAAGACAGTGAAGGATATTCATCATTTCGGCTTGACATTGATGCAGTCTGCTGAAATGTATCGTTCTGAAGGCATTGACTATCGTGCCTATGATAGTACTTTCCCTACAGCTTTGTGGTATAGTTTGGGCAATTCAGATACTACCCGTAATGGCATCGGATCAGAATATTCCAAGCAGACACGTGCTTCTTACATGGGACGTTTGAACTATAATCTGATGGACCGTTATCTTTTGACTGTTACCGGTCGTTGGGATGGTGCTTCTGTATTGGCTGCCGGCAGTAAATGGGATTTCTTTCCGTCAGCAGCTTTGGCATGGAAGATCAGTGAAGAAGCATTTATGAAAAATATTACATGGGTTGATCAAATCAAACTGCGTGTTGGCTATGGTGTGACTGGTAACGCTTCAGTTAGTCCATATCAGACCTCCGGAGCAATGACTGCTAATGGTGCAGGCAAATTCTTTGGTGAAGGTGGATCAACAGTTATCTCTAATGGTGCTAAAGCAAATGTGTTACCGAATAATGGATTGGGTTGGGAAAAAACAGCTTCTACTAACTTTGGTATTGACTTCGGTTTCTTGAATAATCGTATTAGCGGTAGTATTGAGTACTATGAAGCTCGTACCAATGATTTGATCTTGTCTAAAGCCATTCCGGGTATAACCGGATATACTTCGATCCGCACCAATGTAGGTAAAACTGCTAACCGCGGTTTTGAAGTAACACTTTCTACAATCAACGTTAAGACTAGCGACTTCACCTGGAAAACAGATTTCTCTTTCTCTACCAACAAGGGTTGGATCGTAGAATTGGCTAATGGTAAGGTAGATGATACTGCGAATGGTTGGTTCATTGACCGTCCTATTGATAATGTATGGAATTACAAATATGACCGTTTATGGCAGAACAATGACAATGATTTGCGCTTGTTGGCAATTTATGGCAAAAATGGTCTTGTAATGAAACCCGGTATGGCAATGATTGAAGATCAGCCCTTGGTGGAAGTTCCTGCAGGTACTTCCGGTGCTAAGACAGCAGAGATTACATGGACAGATACTAAAGGTGAAAAGCATACAGAGGTAGTAACTTATGAAGATAATGGCTTTGGTACTATCAATGATAGCGATAAGAAACATTTGGGTCAATGGTCGCCAAAGTGGTCTGGTGGTTTTACTACTACCTTTACCTATAAAGATTGGGAATTGAGTGCTTTCTTCTATGGTCGTTTTGGCGGCACCTATTTTGGATTGCTTCAGACAATGGGACGCCGTGTGGAAAAAGACTTGTGGAGTGAAGATAATCCGGGTGGAAAGTATCCTATTCAGTATAGTGGAGGTACCTTTGCCGGTGTTACAGACTATAGCAGATATATGAATTATACCAAAGGTAATATGGTGGCTTTGCGTAATATTTCGCTTTCTTACAATCTTCCGAAAAAGTGGTTGAACAAAGTGGGCGCAACTAAGTGCCAGATTTATGCACAATGCTTGAACCCATTTATTTGGGGTGGTGAATTGGTGAAAGCCGGTATTAACCCCGATGATATGACCGGATGGACTAAATTTAATGCAAATGGAGATACCACCGGTGGACAAACTAACAATACGATGCTGACACGCAGTTATGTAGTCGGTCTACGTCTTGGATTTTAATTAACGCTTAAATTGAAAAAGTTATGAAACTGAAGAAATATATTACACTTTTTGCAGCGGCATTATCATTGGCATCTTGCTCCGATAGTTTTTTGGAGGAGGAGATGGTCGCTACCATTACTCAGGACTATTTTAATACGGAAAAGGGTATGGGTGAATTGATAACTGCTACTTATGACGCTTTTCGTCAGTCCAAGCAGTATACACAGGGACCGGGAACTTACTTCCTGGGTGTTGATAATATGACTCCTGCCAGTGCGACGACCTCTAATTATTCAGCTTCTGTATGGAGTTCGACAGGTGCGCCTGCCAATGATATGGATGGTCTTAGTGCTGAGTATACCAGTAGCCAGATGTTGGGTTATTATCCAACCATCAACAACTGTAACCGTGTTATACAGACCATTGAAGAAGGTAAGGCAATGGGTAAATATGCATCGGGTGCGGAATCAGATCGCGCTAAAGCCGAAGCAATGTTCAACCGTGCTTATTGTGTTTACATATTGAATACATTCTTGGGTGATGTTTATTTTCCTCGTACCTATACAGCTGCTATGCCGGGTAATTTTTCATTTGCGCGTGAATCATCTGAGTCTATCTATAAGCAGATAATCAGTGACTTGCGTTATGGCTTCGATGTCCTTCCTACAGCTTCCGCAATGTCTGCGGGAGAGTTTGGTCGTGCAACGAAAGGGGCAGCCGCACATTTTTTGGCAAAGTTGTATCTATACCGTTATATGGGTAAAGATTATGGCACTTCCGAATATGGACGTAAAGCAGACGGAACTATTGATAATACTAATCCTAAGTCTTATCTGGGTATGTTGTACAAAGGAACAGGAACGGCAGATTTGGACTCATGTATCTATTACAGTAACTATGTGATTGATCAGGACGGACATTATGCATTGGAAAGTGATTATGGCAAACTGTTCAATCGTACTGCCGGAGATTTCTCAGGTGAGACAAGTCCTGAAATAATCTTCTCTTGTGTCTATGGCTATCCTGCCACCTCAGGTGTGAATGGTCGTTATGGTAATCGTTTGCAGTATTTCTTGTCTCCGGCTTATATGGTAGCGCTTTGGGGTATTCCTGAAACTTGTTGTGATTATCCTTATCGCGGACGTTCACATATAGCTTCAACTAATGACTTTGGTTTTAATGTCTATACGGACAAAACCGTTGACTCTCGTTACCAAAAATCATTCTGGGTTGAAATGGAAACAGCACTTCGCGGTTCCGGCGGTGTCAGTTCTTATGCTGCCAATCAGCCTTATTATGCTTATAATGATTCAAGAAATGCCACTTATGTATGGACAGCCGATCAGGCATCTTATTTCAATGCCAATATTCTTCCTACTTATGACCGTGCATCTTGGGGCGGACGCCAGGCAGTAGCCGGTGAACACAGAATGGGCTCAGGCGATTTAGCTTACGCGTATTTGGAGAATACAAAGGAAACAGCCATTGATAAAGATGAGGCAGAGTCACAGCCTTTCTTCCTGTTTGCACGTTGGATTAAAAAGGATGGTAAATATTACTATCGTCCTACACGTAATCAGAGAAATGGTAATGAGGCTTATCTTGATATAACGAATCATGGTGGTTTGAATAGCATGTCGAAAGAACCCCAGCCTGCTACTCGTAAGTATGATGACCCTGACCGTCCGGGTGCAGACAATTATTATTCAGGTCGCGATGTGCCTATCTTCCGTATTGCCGAAACCTATTTGATGCGTGCTAATGCATATGGTTTGAAAGGACAGTATTCTAATGCTGTTGCCGATCTTAACAAGGTTCGTGAACGTGCTGCTTATCGTCCGGGTGAACAACGTGCCGAAGTTATTGCCCGTCTTTATCCGGGTAAGGAAAATCTACCGGACTCAGAACGCAAATATCCTTATACTGTGTCTCAGGATTATTCATCTAAGATGTCTATCACTACTTCCGTTTGGGATGGAAGTTCTGCAGCTTCAGAGGCCGAAATGTATCCGGGACAAGGTATATTGGGCGGTTCTTTGGGTGAAGGTGACCGCTTCCAGAACTTTGTATTGAATGAAGTAAGTCGTGAGTTCAATCAGGAAATGATTTATTATGATTGGTTGCATCATTCCGGTTGGCAATATGTTCGTATATTGTATCACAATAAGGAGGCTTCTACTTTGGCCGAAGGTCCCAGTTACTGGCCTGTAGCCGATAATGAAGTAAGTGATGGATCACTGACTGGCCGTTCCGGTCTGGGCTTCCTGCAACCTTATCACACATTGAAACCGTTTAAGCAGGCTACCATTGACCTTTATACGGACGAGAATAATACCCTTCTTGACGAAGCCGGTAAGAAAGCTTATCAGAACTATGGTTATTAAAACCAGCATACTAATGAGTTAACCACTCATTATACAGATGGGAGCACTTGGATTTCAAGATGCTCCCATTTTTATTGCTCCAAATGGACAAATAACCATCTAAATGAATGAAATTCTATTCCATATAGCATACATGATGCATAAATTTGTCGTATCAGATTAAACAGTGATATACTATGAGACAGACATTTTTCACAATTACATTATTGTTGGGATTGAGCAAGGCATCTTTCGCCCAATTTGGAAACTGTACTGCATCCGAAATGCAGACTTATGTAGATAGTGCAACCGGCAACACCATTACCATGCTTACCGATACACTTAAAAACGACCGCTTTCTTTATCAAACAGATCCGATGTGGACCTCTGATGGCAAATACTTGCTGTTCAGATCATCCAGCCGCGGAGATGGCAAGAAGATAGAGCGCACACTTCCCAATGGAGAAAAGCGTAGTTGGACTCCCACACAGATTTATTTCATAGAGATGGCTACCGGAAAGATTATCCAGGCCACAGACGGTCCGGACTTGGGTAGTGCATTCCTGGCAAACAAAAGCAATCGTATGTTTATCAGCCGTAAAGAAAAAGAAGACTGGAATATGTACGTGATGGATTTGGATAAGTTCTTTGCCGATGTAAAGAAAGGGAAGGTAGGAAAACCTGCCGGTTACGAAACCTTCATAGGCACTTTCCCTCCGGCCATGGGACGTCCGGGAGGTTATGCCGTAGATTGTAATGATGATTATGCATATATCACAGTAGAGCGTGAGGGCACAGAAGAAGAAAAGGAACGCATGAAGAAAAATGCTTTCCTGCCCGAAAGTAACCAACCGGTAAAAATACAGCCCAGTCTTTGCGGTATCCGTAAGATGAACCTCCGTACAGGAGAGGTTACAAAGGTAATTGATACGGAATTCAAGACGGGACATATACAGGCGAGCCGCTTTACTCCGGGTGAAATTGTATTTTGCAATGAAACGGGCGGTGATGCATTCCAGCGTATGTGGTATTGCACGGCAGACGGCTCTGTGTTTAAACCTCTTTATAAGGAAACCCCTTTGGACTGGGTGACTCATGAAACTTTTGCAACGAAGGATTATGTCTATTTCAATATTCTGGGTTTCCAGCCTCGTCTTCGTAAACAGGTTAGCGGCATTGCCCGAATCAATTTGCGCACAGATGATGTGGAATTGATAGGACAGGTGGAAATGGAAAAAGACCGTCAGGCCATAGAAGGTCAGTTGGTAGGAAGAGGTTTTTGGCATTGCAATGCCAGTCGTGATAATAAATGGGCGGCAGGAGATACCTTCGGAGGAAATGTATGGTTGATGAATGTGCAGACAGGCGAACGCCATTGGATCGTTTCGGATACCAAAATGAAACCGGATCATGCACATCCCAGCTTTAGCCCGGATGGAACAAAAGTACTTTTCCAATCCGGTCATTTCACCAATGGCCAGCGTTTGAACTTAATGATGGTTGATATTTCTTCATATAATAAGTAGGCAGATGAGAGCGACTCTATTCCTGGCTTTGGCTCTTTGTGCCGGTTCCGTCTGCGCACAGGGTAATGGCGCTCCTAAAAAGGATTATGCCAAACTAGCCAATTATGATGAAAGTAAAGTGCCGCAATACACGCTTCCCGATGTCCTGTTGTGCCGTGATGGAGAAGTTGTTACCACCAAAGAACAATGGGAAAAGAAACGTCGTCCGGAAGTATTGGAGATGTTCACCACTTATATGTTCGGAAAGGTTCCACCTCAGAAAACAAAACTGCGTTATACGGTTGACCGTGTCAATGAAAACGCCTTGAACGGACGCGCTACCCGTAAAGAAATAACACTTCAATTAACCGATGATCCCAGCGGGCCTCATATTAATTTGCAAGTATATCTTCCCAATAACGTGCAGGGTAAAGTCCCCATGTTTCTAGGTATCAGTTTCCTGCCCAATTATACGGTGTATGATGATCCGGATTTATCCGTACCGGATACGGATGAAGCAGCTAAGAAGAAACCCGCCAGAGGTTCCATGGATAAATCCTGGCAACTGGATCAGATTTTGGAACATGGATACGGATTGGCTACCTTTTGTTATACGGACATAGATCCTGATTTTGATGATGATTTCCAGAATGGAGTACATCCCTATTTTTATAGGAAAGGCCAGACTTACCCTGATCCCGACCAATGGGGTTCTATCGCCGCTTGGTCGTGGGGCATGAGCCGGGCCATGGATTGCCTGGAAACGGACAAGCGTGTAGATGCCAAGAAAGTAGCTGTTATCGGACATTCCCGTTTAGGAAAGACTGCCGTCTGGGCAGGTGCTTCCGATAGACGTTTCGCCTTGGTTCTGTCCGGCAACTCCGGTTGTTGCGGCGTTGCCATTTCCCGCCGTTGCTATGGTGAAACGGTGGAGGCGATGAATGTACGTTTCCCACATTGGTTCTGTAGTAATTACAAGCAATTCAATGCGCGGGAGAAATACATGCCTTTTGACCAGCACGAACTGGTTGCCCTCATTGCCCCGCGTCCCATTTATATTGCCAGTGCGGAAGACGATAACTGGTCGGATCAGAAGGGGGAATTCCTGGGAGGGAAAGGCGCCGAACCGGTATATGCCCTTTATGGTCTGAAAGGAATAGGCGTTGAACGAATGCCACCCGTAGATACTCCTTATATGGATGGAGCCATTGCCTATCATAACCGGAAAGGTCCCCATGCGGTTCTTCCTTATGACTGGGAACAGTTCCTTCGCTTTGCAGATAAATACTTTAAAAACAATAACTAATACATCAAACGATTATGAAAAACAAGAAAATGATGATAGGGCTATGCTCGGCATCCATGCTGTTTGCCGCTTCAATGAGTTTACAGGCCCAGGATTTACGTGAACGTACCTACTATTATGAAATACTGGAACCACGCCACGAACCGAAACCGGAAGTGAATGGTTTTGCCACGGAAAGAATAAAAGAGCATCTGGACAGAGGACTGAGTGCCGTTCCCTCAACGGATGGAAAAGGCGTTTACCTCAGTTGGAGATTGCTGGAGCAGGATGGAGCAGACACTTCATTCCACTTGTATCGCTCTGTAAATGGAAAGACCCAACGCCTGACAAGCAGTCCGGTCAAAGCCACCTGTGATTTCACGGACAAGACTCCTGCCAATGGAAAAGCCACCTATTGGGTTTGCGCCTTGGACAAAAAGAAGAAAGTAACTGATACCTCTGCTAAAGTAGAGGTAGACACCCCGTTACTGAAAAACTATCGCTCCATTAAATTGAACCGCAATATAAAGGCCGGTAAAGTAGCCGTTGCCGATTTGAACGGGGATGGCATCTACGATTACATTATCCGCACTCCCGAAAGGAATGTAGACCCCGGAATGCCCGGCACCTTGGGAGGCGAAACCTACCAGATAGAAGCTTACCTGAGTGACGGTACTTTCTTGTGGTCCAAAGATTTGGGGCAGGGCATTGAACCGGGTATATGGTATTCCCCTTTCATCGCATATGATTTTAACGGTGACGGCAAAGCCGAAATAGCCTTGAAGACAGCTCCCACCGATGCCAAACGCAATGACAAGGGTCGCGTTGATTCCGGCGAAGAATATTTAAGCGTGTGGGACGGTATGACCGGAAAGGAGATTGCCCGCGTGGACTGGCCGGAACGCAATGACCGTTATGGCAACTTGGTCCGCCAAAACCGTAACCAGATCGGTATGGCTTATCTGGACGGAAAGACTCCCTATATATTAGCCTGCCGCGGTACTTACAAGCTGATGACGGTGGATGCATGGCAACTGAATGGCAACAAATTGGAAAAGGCTTGGCGTTGGGATGGCGATGAAGAAAACCCTGTGGTAAGAAGCATGGGTTCCCACAACATGGTGTGCGGTGATGTGGATGGTGACGGCAAAGATGAAATCCTGTTGGGTTCCTGCATGCTTGATGATAATGGCACTTTACTTTGGTCTACCGGATTGGGGCATCCCGATAAAATCTATCTGACGGATATTGACCCGAACCGTCCGGGCATGGAAGTCTTCCTGTGCTTGGAACCTTGGCATGAGAATGGCCGTGGCGTTTGCGTGGTAGATGCCAAGACGGGACAGCCCGTTTGGAATATCGGTCATAAGACTTTCCATGTAGGCGATGGCATGGTTGCCGACTTTGATCCTACCCATAAAGGCTTGGAATGTTTTGCCAGCGAAGACCGCAAGGGAGGAAGTTCGGACAAATACCTGCTTTCTGCCACCGGCGAATACCTGGGCAAGAATGAAGATGTCCCTTCCTGTCGCAACTGGGCATGGTGGGATGGAGACTTATTGCGCGAAACTTTCAGGGGGGATGATAACCGTTGGGGAGCCAGTTCTTCATCCAATGGCCGTTCACTGAGTATAGCCAAATGGAAAGGGGAAACATTGACGGAAGGCATTGAAGGCGATATTCTGATGATTGCAGACCTGTATGGCGACTGGCGCGAGGAGATTGTGACCGCTTTGCCCGGCGAGCTTCGCATCTATACCACTAATATTCCCGCCAAGGACCGCCGTGTGACTTTGATGCAGGATGGTATTTATAGAAACTATGTAGCCCATCGTTCCATGGGATACCCGCAAGCACCTGTGCCCTCTTATTATTTAGGTGAATAAAAAAGTACATTAAGGAGATGAAGAATGCATATAAACTATTGTATTCTGCTGCTATTCTATACCCCGGGGCTATGATCGCCCAAACTTCGACAGCAGATAAATTGCCCAATGTTATTTACATTATGGCAGATGATTTAGGTATAGGAGATTTGGGATGCTACGGACAGCGCCAGATCAAAACTCCTAACATCGACGGAATAGCCCGGAATGGAATGAAATTTATGCAGCATTATGCCGGTTCTACCGTCAGTGCCCCGTCCCGTTGCGCTTTATTGACCGGCAAACACATGGGACACGCATCTATCAGAGGCAATGCCAAAGTAGCAGGTTCGGACGGGCTGCTCTACGAAACTCCCCTTCCTGCCGGTGAGGTAACCGTTGCCGATGTGTTTAAAACCAAACACTATGCTACGGGGTGCATCGGCAAATGGGGACTGGGAGGTCCCGGTACGGAAGGAATGCCCGATAAACATGGTTTTGACTATTTCTATGGTTATCTGGGGCAGCGGTTTGCGCATAGCTATTATCCGGAATTCTTACATGAGAACGACCGCAAGATCATGCTGAATGGAAAATCCTACTCCCATGATCTTATGTTGGAAAAGGCCTTGGGCTTTATTGATCAGAATGCCCGCAAACCATTCTTCCTTTATTTCTCCCCAACGATTCCCCATGCCGACCTCGATATAAAAGAGGAAGTCATGGCAGAATATGAGGGTACATTCTGCGAAACTCCGTTTGGAGGAAGCAAAGATGGATACAAGTCACAACAAAGTCCGCGTGCGGCATACGCGGCAATGGTGACTTATCTGGACAAAAGCGTGGAACTGATTATAAAGGAGTTAAAGGATAAAGGCATTTACGACAATACAATTATCGTTTTTACTTCTGATAATGGCGTTCATGCAGAAGGCGGTCATGATCCATATTATTTTGACAGTAATGGCCCATTCCGGGGACAGAAACGAGATTTGTATGAAGGAGGCATCCGCACTCCGTTTGTCATTCAGTGGCCAGGAGTCATTCCGCAAGGAGTGGTTACCAACCATATCTCTGCTTTCTGGGATTTCCTGCCTACAATCAGTGACTTGATACAGGCGGATGTGCCGCAAAACACGGATGGTATCTCTTATCTGCCCACTCTGACCGGAAAAGGTACGCAAAAAGAACATGACTGTATTTATTATGAATTCTTTGAGTTCGGTGGAAAGCAATCTCTAATGACTCCTGATGGCTGGAAGCTGGTAAGACTGGAAGTAAGCGACCCATCAAAGACCTATGAGGAATTGTATAATCTTTATACAGACCCTGCCGAGACGAGTAATGTGATTAAACAATATCCTGAGATAGCTGGCAAGTTGAAAAGCATGATAGCTACCCGGCGTATTGAAAATACCCGTTTTCATTTCTAAACAAATAAGACGATGAAGCAATTGTTTTTTCTAAAGAAGTATCAAAGGTTCTTTGTGGCATCGCTTGCTATGCTCGGTTGCATAGCCTGTACTCAAAACCAGGAAATAGAATGGCCGCAAGTAACGAATGAAACCAAACCCTGGAGCCGTTGGTGGTGGGAGGGAAGCGCTGTGCAAACCATAGATATAGATTCCTTACTGCCTCAATATCAGGAAGTTGATCTGGGCGGATTGGAAATTACTCCTATCTATGGCGTTCATGGCTATGAAGATCGTTTCAAAGACTTTCTTTCTCCCGAATGGGTTGATATATTCTTATACACCTTGCAGGAAGCCAAACAAATGGGACTGGGCATCGACTTGGCGAATGCCTCGGGTTGGCCCTTCGGAGGACCTTGGGTGGCTCGCGAACACGCTTGTAAAACCATGGCTCATAAAACCTACCGGCTGAAAGAAGGTGAAAAGCTGAAAGAGCCTATCCGGTATAAAGAAGAAGGCTTTGTCAGATTGGCAGGGCATACTCCTGTGAGGCTGGAAGATCTGAAAGAGCCGGTCACGGCCAATGATAATTTGCAGAAACTGGCTTTGGATCAGGTACGCTATACAAAGGATTTGCCCGTCATTGTGGTTACAGCCAATAATGACAAAGGTGAATGCATTGATTTGACTTCCAAGGTAAATGCCGGTGGTGATCTGGACTGGGTAGCCCCTCAGGGTGAGTGGACTATCTGTGCCTTGTTTGAAGGCTATCATGGAAAAATGGTAGAACGCGCAGGCCCCGGAGGAGAAGGGGATGTAATAGACCATTTCTCTGCCGCTGCCATTGATGCCTATCTTCAGAAATTTGATGAGGCTTTTAAGGATAAAGACATCAGTTATCTGAGATATTATTTTAATGATTCCTATGAAGTGGACGATGCGAGAGGCGAGTCAAACTGGACTCCCGGTTTCTTTGATGAGTTTCAAACATACAGGGGATATGATTTGCGTCACTATCTGCCCGCTTTGCTGGGACTGGATACTCCCGATAAAAATGCGAGAGTGCTTTATGATTATCGACAGACAATCAATGACTTATTGATCGATCATTATTCTACCCGTTGGCAACACTGGGCGGCAAAACAAGGCAAAGGGATCAGGAATCAGGCTCATGGTTCTCCTGCCAATATTCTGGATTTGTATGCAGTAAGTGATGTGCCCGAAATAGAAGGACGCGATTTGGTGAGTATAAAAGCTGCTCCCTCCGTGGCTCATACGGAAGGGAAGAAGTTGGCTTCCTCGGAAAGTGCGACTTGGCTGAATGAGCATTTTCAGTCCAACCTGGGTGATGTGAAGAAAGCGCTCGACCTCTTTTTCCTGGGTGGTGTCAATCATATTTTCTATCACGGGACGTGTTTCAGTCCGCAGGATGCCCCGTGGCCGGGATGGTTGTTCTATGCGGCGGTTCATTTTACTCCGAATAATCCTTTCTGGGAAAATTTCAAGTATTTGAACCGGTATGTCACTCGCGTTCAGTCGTTCCTGCAAGACGGTGTGCCCGATAATGATGTCCTGTTATATTACAATATAGCAGATGTAATGTCAGAAGAAGGGAATAGAAGCCTTCAACATTTCAGTGGACTGGATCGCAATATGCTTCAGTCTTCCGTAAGGGAAAGCGCTGTCGCTTTAACGGAAAAAGGTTATTCATGGGACTTGATTTCGGACAGGCAAATTCTGAAAACGAAAGTCGAAGGTGGTGAGATCGTTACGCCCGGCGCCAGATATAAAACTATATTGATACCGGAAGCGCAATATATTCCATACGAAACGATGGATAAACTTATCAGCTTGGTTAGCGATGGCGCTACTGTTGTCTTTTACAGGAATATTCCTCAAAGTCCCGCAGGCATGGTAATACCGGAGGAAAAGGGTTTTCAATTTAAAGAAATGCTAAGGCAACTGATGCTTACCGGTGAAGAAGCTGTGAAATGTACCCAGATAGGAGAAGGCGAGGTGTATATGTCTAATGATATTACTGCATTGATGAATGCGGCAAAGGTGGATAGTGAAGATATGTACCTATCCGGTTTGCAATGCATCAGGCGGAAAAGCGCCACAGGGAAATATTACTTTATTGTAAACACCGGTGAACATGAAATAGGGGAGTGGGTTCCGCTTCAGACTACCGCCCGGAGTGCAGCTGTCTTTAATCCGATGACCGGAGAAAAAGGACTTGCCGCTATCAAGCCAAACGGTAAACAGACGGAAGTCTATCTGCATTTGAATCCGAATGAAGCGGTTATCATTTCAACTTCCGATCAGAACTTTACGGGCGATGTTTATGCATATTATCAGGATAACGGACAACCTGTTACTATTGCAGGCAACTGGGATCTTTCTTTTGTGCAGGGCGGGCCCCAACTGCCGGCATCTGTAACGATAGATACATTAATGTCCTGGACTGATTTGCTGGGAGAGGAATACAAGGCATTCTCCGGTACTGCGGTTTATCGCACCATTATTAATGATATTCCCCAAGCCGATGTAATTAAATTAGACCTTGGAGATTTGTCGGAGAATGCATCCGTTTATCTGAATGGGGAATATGTAGGGACGACCATCAATGCTCCTTATCAACTATATATCGCTTCCGATCAGTTTAAAGGACAGGATGAACTGGTAGTCAGAGTAGCAAACTCTATGGCAAACCGAATAGCGGATATGGATAAGAAAGGCATTGACTGGAAGATATTCTACAACGTAAATATGGCTGCCAGAAAGGAAGAGAATGTAAAGAATGGTATTTTTGATGCTTCCCAGTGGGAGCCGAAACCTTCGGGATTATTCGGGCCTGTAACGTTGACTCCTGTAAGTATGGTGGAATATAAATAACGTGAGCTGGATATATAGAGAAGCGATAGTCGAAAGTAACTCAAGAGGGGATGAAGTTACTTTCGACTATCGCTTTCTTTATATTGAACTTCCAGTACTCCCAGCATGGTACTCGAGTACTCCCAGCATGATACTCGAGTAGTCCCAGTATGAAACTCGAGTGTTCCCTAGGTGATACTGGAGTTTCCACTGGGCGAGACTCCAGTTTCGCCTATTTAAATTTGCCGAAACTGAAGGGGAAATGAAGCATTATGAAGGGTTAATGAAGCAAAATGAAGGAGTTGTGAAGGAAAACTGAAGCAAATTTAATGTATAAATTATTGGTAAACAATGATTTATAGGATAATATGAAGCATATGAAGCAAATTTAATAAAAAACTTTATAGTATATATCGAAAGAATAGTTTTCAGAGACTCATCTTCTTGGTATATTCTCATATAATCCGTAGTTGCCATTGCGCTAACCTCTCCTTATTATGCCTATTCACCGCCATTTTTGAACGAAAATCTATGCAAATGTATCTTATTCTATGGATACAAATGAAACATTATGCTAGCTTTGCCTCAACTAATTTAAAAGAACTATGAGACACAGTATCCTTTTATTCTTATTGGCTTTTGTGTGGACAAGCCAGAGCGTAGCGGCAACAAACGCCCGCGATAAATACAACTTTAATTCAGATTGGTTGCTTCATGTAGGCGATACGCCCGAAGCCAAAGAAATACACTTTCAAGATACGGATTGGAAGAAAGTGACCCTTCCCCGTCCTTTTAATGAAGATGAGGCTTTCCGCCTGAGTATAGAACAGTTGACGGACACCGTTATGTGGTATCGCAAACACTTCCGCCTGCCTGCCGATAGCAAGAATAAAAAGGTCTTTATAGAATTTGAAGGCGTCCGCCAAGGGGCTGACTTCTATATAAACGGAAAGTATATCGGACTCCATGAAAATGGTGCCATGGCCGTAGGCTTCGACTTGACTCCTTATATAAAGTATGGGCAAGAGAATGTGATGGCAGTCCGCATAGACAATGACTGGAATTATAAAGAACGCTCCACCAACACCAAATACCAGTGGAGCGACCGCAACTTCAACGCCAATTATGGCGGAATACCCAAAAATGTATGGTTGCACGTCACCGATAAATTGTATCAAACCCTGCCTCTATATAGTAACCTGAAAACCACCGGCGTCTATATTTATGCCGAAGACATCCGTGTAAAATCCCGTAAGGCCATTATCAATGCCGAATCTGAAATAAAGAACGAGTATAATCGGGATAAGAATGTAGCCTATAAAGTAGAATTGATAGATCGCGACGGCAAGACCATCAAAACCTTTGACGGTACTCAGGCTTTGCTGAAACCGGGAGAAACAACTACACTGAAAGCATCGGCAGAAGTAGACGGCTTGCACTTTTGGAGTTGGGGATATGGATACCTCTACACCGTAAAGACCAGCCTGTGGGTGGATGGCAAGAAAGTGGACGAAGTGGCTACACGCACCGGTTTCCGCAAGACCCGTTTCGGCAAAGGAATGATTTGGCTGAACGATCGCGTGCTTCAGATGAAGGGGTTTGCACAACGCACCAGCAATGAGTGGCCCGGAGTAGGAATGAGCGTTCCTGCATGGTTGAGCGATTATAGCAATGGCTTGATGGTGGAAGATAATGCCAATCTGGTACGCTGGATGCACATCACTCCGTGGAAACAAGACATTGAATCTTGTGACCGCGTGGGATTGATTCAGGCCATGCAGGCGGGTGATGCCGAGAAAGACCGTGAAGGACGACAATGGGGACAACGCACGGAGTTGATGCGCGATGCCATTATCTACAACCGCAATAATCCCAGTATCCTGTTTTATGAATGTGGCAATGAATCCATCAGCCGGGAACACATGATAGAAATGAAAGCGATCCGCGACCAATATGATCCTCATGGGGGCCGTGCCATCGGTTCCCGCGAGATGCTGGACATCCGCGAAGCCGAATATGGCGGTGAGATGCTTTACATCAACAAGAGCAAGCACCATCCCATGTGGGCTATGGAGTATTGCCGGGATGAGGGGTTGCGTAAATATTGGGATGAATATTCTTATCCATATCATAAAAACGGAGAAGGAAACAATTCGTTCCGTTCTGCAATGACCAATAAGGTACAAAAGAAAGTAGATGCACGCGCCTACAACCATAATCAGGATTCATTCACTATCGAAAACGTGATTCGTTGGTTCGACTATTGGCGTGAACGTCCCGGAACGGGCGACCGTGTCAGCTCGGGTGGAGTAAAGATTATCTTCTCGGATACAAACACCCATTATCGTGGAGTGGAAAACTATCGCCGTAGCGGAGTGACGGATGCCATGCGCATTCCCAAAGATCCTTTCTTTGCGCATCAGGTAATGTGGGATGGTTGGGTAGATATAGAAAACCCGCGTATCCACATCGTGGGGCATTGGAACTATAAAGAAGGTACGGTGAAACCGGTTTATGTGGTTTCTAGCGCGGAAAGGGTAGAGTTATTCCTGAATGGCAAGTCATTGGGGAATGGAGAACGGAATTATAATTTCTTATTCACATTCAAAGACGTAGCCTTTGCGCCGGGCAACTTGGAAGCGGTAGGCTATGATGAGAACGGCAAGGAATGTTGCCGCACCCGGTTGTTGACTGCCGGTGAACCGCAACAAATCAAGTTGAGTGCCATTCAGAATCCTGATGGGTGGAAAGCAGATGGTGCGGATATGGTCTTGCTTCAGGTAGAAGTGACGGATAAGGACGGAAACCGTTGTCCGCTGGCAAATGACCTTATTCACTTTGAAGTGGAAGGGCCTGCCGAATGGCGTGGCGGCATAGCTCAGGGGAAAGATAACTTTATCCTTTCAAAGGATTTGCCCGTGGAATGTGGCATAAACCGTGCCCTGATCCGTTCATTGACAACGGCGGGTACGGTTCGTGTAACCGCTAAGGCGGATGGTTTGCAACCTGCCGAAATTAGTTTTACTTCATTGTCGATAGAGGTCAAGGATGGACTGAGCAAGTATATTCCGGGCAATAACCTGGAAGGCAGGCTGACTCGTGGAGAGACTCCGTTGACTCCTTCTTATAAGGATACGAAGGTGGATGTCAATATACTGTCGGCTGTTGCCGGTGCGAATAATGAGGATGCCGCCAATAGCTTTGATGATAATGAATTAAGTGAATGGAAGAATGACGGAAGAGTCGGCACGGCATGGATCACTTATCATTTGGAACGCGCCGCACGGGTAGATGAAGTTTGCGTGAAGCTGACGGGTTGGCGTCTTCGCAGTTATCCATTGCAGATTTATGCAGGTGATGAATTGATTTGGAGTGGCGAAACGGATAAAAGCCTGGGATATGTTCATTTGAAAGTGAAGCCGGTATTGACCAATGAAATAACCATTCGTTTGAAGGGAGCCAGCAAGGAAGGAGATGCTTTCGGCCAGATTGTGGAGGTTGCTGCGCCTGCCGCCGGTGAATTGGATTTGTTTAAGGCAAAGGATGGTGATAAGATAAACCACGAATTGCGTATTGTTGAGATTGAGTTTAAAGAAAACTTGTGGCAGTAAGGTTTAGGTGATATAGCTTGATAGGTATATTTTATAGGTAGATGATAGGTTGGAAGGATTTCTTTTATCTTTTATAATTGTTATATGAAACATTGGATTATTACAGCTATGCTCCTGCTTTGCGGGAGCATAGTTTCCTTCTCTCAACCATATAGAGGGGAAAAATTATCAAGAGGTTTAGTCGGCATACCGACAGAGGAAGGCATGTACTTCAGTTGGCGCATGACGCTGGATGATCTTCCCGGTTTGCACTTCGATTTATATCGAAGTGCGGACGGTGGTAAAGCGATAAAGCTGAATAGGCAACCCATCAGTAGAACAAGTGATTTTCTGGATAAAACAGTTGACTTTAAGGTGGATAACCGTTGGATATTAAAGGCCGGTGACAAAGAAATCGCCACCTGGACACATCTGAAGGGAGAGAAACAACACCCTTATTTAAGTATTCCCATTAAGAAACCGGACAATGGCGAGATAGCCGGTGAGCGTTACTTTTATACGGCTAATGATTGCAGTGTAGGCGACTTGGATGGGGACGGTAAATATGAAATCATCTTGAAGTGGGCGCCGTCCAATTCCAAACGTCCGCCGCAACGTGGTTTTACCGGAAATACTTATCTGGATGCCTACAAAATGGATGGCACTATGCTTTGGCGCATTGATTTAGGACCGAATATACGTTCAGGGGCTGCTACCACCAATTTCCTTGTTTTTGATTTTGATGGGGACGGATGTGCCGAAGTGTGTTGTAAGACCGGAGACGGAACAGTGGATGGAACCGGGCATATGATAGGTGATGGTAAAGCGGACTGGAGAACTTGGGAGAAAGAGAGTCCTACCTATGGGAAGATTGTCAACGGCCCGGAGTATCTGACTGTGTTTGAGGGCAGAACCGGAAAAGAACTGGACTCTAAAGAATACATTCCTACACGTTATCCTTTAGACGGTTGGGGAGGTATCGGCGGAAATTGTGGAAATGACAATACCGGCGGGCGTTCAGACCGTTTTACGGCCGGGGTTGCTTTCCTGGATGGCAAAACGCCTTCACCTGTTATGGTCAGAGGATGGTATGGGCGTACAGTGGTTGCGGCATGGACTTTTAAGGATGCGGGCCTACAGAATATATGGACTTTTGACAGTGCCGAACCCGGTTGGGAAGACTATTCCGGCATGGGCAATCATAGTGTAACCGTAGCAGATTTTGATGGAGATGGTTTTGATGAAGTCTGTGTAGGAGCTATGACGGTGGATCATGATGGGAAAGGCTTGTTTACTACCGGATTGCGTCATGGAGATGCTTTGCACGCCGGGCGTTTGATACCCTCCCGTCCCGGTATGCAAGTTTTCGGGGTGCATGAAAATGAAGGGGATAACGAGATCGTAAAACGAACTCCTGCGGTAGCCATGTTTGATGGAGCTACCGGAGAAATCATCTGGCAGGACGGCCTGGGGAAAGATGCCGGTCGCGGAGTGGCGGCTGATATTGATCCCCGATATGAAGGGGCGGAATGTTGGTGTAATGTCGGTGGGCTGCGCAGAGGAGACACCGGAGAGTTTATAAGCCATAAGAAACCGAATTCTTGTAATTTCACTCTTTATTGGGATGCCGATTCGTTGGTTGAATTATTAGATCATGTCTCTATCAGTAAATGGAATTGGGAAACGGAGGAAACGGATTTATTGCTAAAGGCCGAGGGAGTGGTTTCCAACAATGGAACAAAAGGAAACCCTTGTTTGTCCGGAGATATTTTGGGTGACTGGCGTGAAGAAGTTATTTGGGCTTCGGAAGATCAGACGGAATTACGTATTTATACGACAACCATACCTGCTACTGACAGACGACCTACATTGATGAATGATCGTCAATACCGGTTGGCTATTGCTTGGCAGAATGTAGCATATAATCAGCCTCCACATACCAGTTTCTAATTGGGAAAGGTGGCTCAAGGCTGCTTCATTGAACGGATACACATGGAAATGAATGATATTCTATTCGTAAACTAATTAACTCTTCTTAATTTTGTGGAGGAATATGCGTCAAGACTCGAAGTAACTATCAGATTGTTCACCGTAGGGGCGGATTGAATCCGCCCGAATCAGCGGTCACGACTTTGGGAGTAATGCACAAAGTAATTCATTATCGGGCGGATTCAATCCGCCCCTACGGTAGGGTGATAGCGTAGTTTGGTTTTGACATACCCTTTTCATTTTTGAGAACTTGAATAATAATGCTAAAATAAGAACATATGAAAAAACATGGACTTTATGCCTGTTTATGCCTTTTGATGGCTGCTTCGTTTAGTTTGGGTGCACATGCCCAGAATAAGATTGCTTCTCCGATGGAGGATGTAAATCATGTAATTGATAACACACTGGACAGTCTGAACAAGGCTCGCTCCGCCCGTCCCGTTCCGGGTTCCAGCCGTAAGGGGGATAATCCCGTATTGTTCCTTATCGGCAACTCCACCATGCGTACAGGAACTCTGGGCAATGGAAATAACGGTCAATGGGGTTGGGGATATTTTGAACATGAATACTTTGATGAAAACCGGATAACCGTAGAAAACCATGCACTGGGCGGAACCAGTAGCCGTACCTTTTATAACCGTTTGTGGCCTGATGTGCTGAAAGGCATTCGCAAAGGCGACTGGGTGATTATAGAGTTGGGACACAATGACAATGGTCCGTATGACAGCGGACGCGCCCGTGCCTCTATCCCCGGAATAGGGAAAGACAGTCTGAATGTAACCATAAAAGAGACTGGCGAAAAGGAAACCGTATATACTTATGGAGAATATATGCGTCGTTTTATCAACGATGTGAAACGGAAAGGGGCGCACCCCATTCTTTTCTCTTTGACTCCCCGCAATGCATGGGAGGATGCGGACAGTACGGTGATTACCCGTGTGAATCAGACTTTTGGCCTGTGGGCAAAGCAGGTTGCAAAGAAAGCCAAAGTGCCTTTTATTGATTTGAATGATATTTCGGCTCGTAAGTTTGAAAAGTTCGGTAAGGAAAAGGTGAAGTATATGTTCTATCTGGACCGTATTCACACCAGTGCTTTCGGAGCGCGTGTCAATGCGGAATCGGCAGCCGAAGGTATTCGTAACTATAAAGGTTTGGCACTGGCCCGTTACCTCAAACCATTGGAAAAAGACACGGTGACGGGAGCCACCCGCAAGGAAGGATGCCCGGTATTGTTTACCGTTGGAGACAGTACGGTGCGGAATAATGATAATGACGAGAACGGTATGTGGGGCTGGGGCAGCGTTATCCACGAATTGTTTGATACAGATAGAATAGTAGTTGAGAATGCTGCAATGGCAGGTCGTAGCGCGCGTACCTATTTAGATGAAGGGCGTTGGGATAAAGTCTATAATGCGCTACAACCGGGTGACTTTGTTCTGATTCAGTTCGGACATAATGATGCAGGCGAGATTAATACCGGAAAAGCCCGTGCAGAGTTGCCGGGAGCAGGTAGCGAAAGTAAAGTGTTCAAGATGGAGAAGACGGGACAATATCAGGTGATTTATACGTTTGGCTGGTATCTGCGTAAATTTATTATGGATGCAAAGGAGAAAGGTGCTATTCCTATTGTCCTGAGTCATACTCCACGCAATAAATGGGATAATGGCGAGATAGAACGTAATACTAATTCTTTCGGAAAGTGGACTCGTGAAGCTGCTGAGGCTACCGGAGCTTATTTTATAGACTTGAATAAAATTTCCGGGGATAAGCTTCAAAAGATGGGTTATGAGAACGGTTTGCGCCAGGTAGGTGAATACTTTAACCATGACCATACCCATACCTCTTTGAAAGGAGCCCATATGAATGCGCAAAGCATTGCTGAGGGGTTGAAAGCTGTAAATTGCCCGTTGAAAGAGTTCTTGAAATGATGAATTAATAAGCTTCGTCCCACATTTACCCCTCTCAAGAGCTATTCTTTCTACACATCTCGTTAACATATCCCGTAGGGGCGGATTGAATCCGCCCAAATGCATAAAGTAAATCGTTTTCGGGCAGATTCAATCTGCCCCTACGGTGGATGAAAGCGTTACTGAAAATGTTAACAGAGATGTGTAGAAAGAGTAGTCTCAAGAGGGGATGAAGTTACATCCGACTAATGTGGACGAAGATAGAGCTCAAATAACTAATAAACTGATACACCATCTTATGAAAAACATATTTATACTTGTGTTCCTGTTCGTGTCTTTCTCATTGAAAGCGCAGGACAATAAGGTTTCCGGCCTAAATTCCCGCCAGTTCAATAAATACTGGAAAGTGGAATCGGAATCTCCCGATTATAAAGTTACATTCCGGGGAGATACCGCCGAAATCTTTTCTCCTAAAGGCCTGACCCTTTGGCGAAAAGAGAAAATGAGTGGTAAAGTAACCATTGAATACGATGCCTGTGTAGTGGTAGAGAAAGAAGGTGACCGGTTGAGTGACTTGAATTGCTTTTGGATGGCCTCAGATCCTCAATACCCGGATAATCTGTGGAAGCGCGAAAAATGGCGTAGCGGTATCTTCCTGAACTGCTATTCTCTGCAACTCTACTATCTGGGATATGGTGGAAATCATAACTCCACCACCCGTTTCCGCCGTTACGATGGTAATGAAGCAGGAATTACCGATGCTAATGCCCGACCGGCTATCCTAAAAGAATACACCGATGAGGATCATTTGCTGAAAGCCAATCATTGGTATCATATCAAGATAACCAATGAAAACAACAAAGTGAGTTACTACATAGACGGAAAGCGTTTGGTAGATTTTAGAGATGCTGCGCCTCTGACCGAAGGTTGGTTTGGTTTCCGTACCACTTTATCGCGTACGCGCATTACCAATTTCAGCTATGAATGTGCATCACCGGCTGTTTCTGCTGTTCCTCTCCAATGGATCGGCGGAACGCCCCAACTGGATAAAGCGGTAAGTTTTGGCGTTCCTTTTGATAAAGGAGAAGTCTTTCCTGAAAACTCTTTGCGACTATCTGCATCCGACGGCAGGAATATCTCCATTGATACTTGGCCATTGGCATATTGGCCGGACGGATCTGTGAAATGGACTGGAGTAGCAGGAGTTATCCCCGCCGGAACAGATAAACTGACTCTTGAAAAAACAAGCAAGCGTTCCTCCCGTAGGGGCGGACACACGGGTCCGCCCAACAACACCCCAAACTCCATTTCCATCACAGAAACCCCTTCCGCCATCCGGATTGAAACAGGTATCATATCCGCCTACATCCCCCGGCAAGGTGAGTTTCTGCTTGACAGCCTATTATATAAAGGTATAAAAGTAGGAGAGAAGGCACGCCTCATATGCAACACCCAAAGTGAACCGATACTTGAAAATACCTCTCAGGTTTCTTTTACCAATTATACCAGTGAACTAAAATCGGTAACCGTAGAACGCTGCGGTTCTGTACGTGCACTCATCCGTCTGGAAGGAGTGCACCGGGCTGAGAACGGGCGTGAATGGCTTCCTTTTGTAATCCGACTTTATTTTTACGGTGGAAGTGAGCAGGTTAAGATGGTTCACAGCTTCATTTATGATGGCGAACAGAATGAAGATTTCATCCGTGCATTAGGCATTCGTTTCGATGTACCTATGCGCGAGGCTCTTTATAATCGTCACGTTGCTTTCTCATGTGCCGATGGCGGGGTATGGAGTGAACCCGTGCAGCCATTGATAGGACGGCGTGTACTTACACTAGGCAAACCCGGCGAGGGAAAAGGAGATGAACCTTCTTTGCAACAACAGCAAATGGAGGGCAAGCGTATTCCTCCTTACGAAGACTTTGATGAAAAGAACCGTTCTCTGCTTGATAACTGGGCTTCGTGGAACGACTACCGTCTGTCGCAACTGACAGCAGATGCTTTTTCCATCCGTAAACGCGCTAATGACAATAACCCGTGGATAGGAACTTTCTCCGGCACACGTAGCGAAGGTTATGCTTTTGCGGGAGATGTAACAGGGGGCTTGGGACTTTGCCTGCATGATTTTTGGCAATCTTACCCTTCTTCCATTGAAATATCTGCTGCCAGAACTCCGGTAGCTACACTCACGGCTTGGTTGTGGAGCCCTGATGCGGAACCGATGGACTTGCGTCATTACGATAATGTGGCTCACGATTTGAATGCCAGTTATGAAGACGTGCAAGAGGGCATGAGTACTCCTTACGGCATTGCCCGTACCACCACGCTTACCTTGATTCCGCAAGGCGGATATGCAGGAAAGAAAGCTTTTGCCGACCGTGCCAAGCAACTTGCCGAGCCGGGCATCTTGATGCCTGCTCCCGAATACTTGCATGCGCAGCAAGCCTTTGGTGTGTGGAGCTTTCCGGATCGCACCACTCCTTTCCGTGCCCGCGTGGAAGATCGTTTGGATGCTTACATTAACTTCTATACGAAAGCTATCGAGCAAAACAAATGGTATGGTTTCTGGAATTATGGTGATGTGATGCATGCTTATGATCCTGTCCGCCATACTTGGCGTTATGACATCGGAGGATTCGCTTGGGATAATACGGAACTGGCTTCCAATATGTGGCTTTGGTATAATTTCCTGCGTACGGGACGCGCCGATGTGTGGCGTATGGCAGAAGCAATGACCCGTCATACAGCGGAAGTAGATGTTTATCACATCGGGCCTAATGCCGGATTGGGTAGCCGGCATAATGTCAGTCATTGGGGATGCGGGGCAAAAGAGGCACGCATCAGTCAGGCGGCATGGAATCGTTTTTACTACTATCTTACTACCGATGAGCGTTGCGGCGACTTGATGACAGAAGTAAAAGATGCGGAACAGAAACTATATACTCTTGACCCCATGCGCCTGGCACAGCCGCGTAGCGAATATCCATGTACTGCACCCGCCCGTCTGCGTATAGGTCCCGACTGGCTGGCCTATGCCGGAAACTGGATGACCGAATGGGAGCGTACCGGCAACATCGCCTATCGCGATAAGATTATAGCAGGTATGAAAAGCATCTCAGCTTTGCCTAACCGTATCTTTACCGGGCCAAAAGCGCTTGGCTTTGATCCGGCAACGGGTATCATTACCACGGAGTGCGATCCGAAACTGGAAAGTACCAATCATTTGATGACCATTATGGGAGGCTTTGAGGTGATGAATGAGATGATGCGTATGATTGATTTGCCTGAATGGAATGATGCTTGGCTGGATCTTGCGGCACACAATAAACAGAAGGCATGGGAACTGAATCGTAGCCGTTTCCGCATTTCCCGTTTGATGGGATATGCAGCTTATCATACTCGTGATCCTAAAATGGCAAAAGAGGCTTGGACGGATTTGTTCACTCGCTTGGAGCATACTCCGGCACCTCCTTTCCGCATCACTACCTTGCTGCCGCCGGAAGTTCCTGCTCCATTGGATGAGTGTACCAGTATCAGTACCAATGATGCGGCATTGTGGAGTTTGGATGCTATTTATATGCAGGAGGTGATTCCGATGGATGAATAAAGAGGAAGTCATTGAATAATCAGATGGTACATTATGAAAATTCCTTCAAATTCAGTTTAATGGATTTGAAGGAATTTTTATTGGGCAGAGGCTAGAAATAAAAGTAAAGGCAGGTAATCTTTTAATTCTGTGCGTAGTTGCTTTAACGCCTGCTGTATCCTATAGTCAACGGTTTTAGATGAAACATTCAATTCTGTTGCAATATCCTGATAAGTTTTGTTTTGGAAGCGATGCATTTCAAATGCGATACGATATGATTCGGGAAGGTTCAGAATGGCTTTTTCCACTTTCTGTGTCAATTCCTCTAAAATATAGAAATCGGGGTCTTCGAATATTCCTTGAATTTCCGGAGTCAGTATACTTACTATCTGGAATCTCAAGGAGTTCCTGTTAATTAGGGTAAAACATTTGTTTTTGACTGCTCTGAACAGATAATGATGAAGAGAGGATTCAATATCATTTGTTTTTCTGTTCTCCCACATCCACAACATTATATCCTGTACCACTTCTTCTGCATCCTCAAAAGACACGAAACTTTGTGCATAGGCGCAGAGCATAGCATAGTATTTGATAAACAGAGTATCAAATGCTTTTTTATCTCCTTGTTGCATAGCTGCATAAAGTTGTTTGTCAGTGAGTGGATTGCTTGTTAATTTCATAGATAATAGATACTTTCCTGCAAAAATACATATTTTTTCAACGGAAAACATCCATTTGAAAAATAATTCAAAAAAAGTCGGTTTTTGGTTTAGGAACTTTGAAAGCTGGTTAGCCTTATTATAAAAGAACGATGATATGGATCAGAATACGATAATAAATGAAGCACTTTTACTCCGCTATTTTGCAGAGGAAGTGACTATAGATGAGAAATATGAGGTAGAAAGATGGGTGGCCTCTTCCGAAGAGAATAAGAAACTGGCAGAGCAGGTTTATTATCTTTCTTTTGCAACGAAGGCGATTGACACGTTAAAGAGGACTGATTCGCAAGCTGCCCTGAAGAAAGTAAGAGGCCGGATAACACAGAGGCGACAGTTGCAATGGTGGCAATGGACACAGCGTATTGCTGTTTTTCTTGCTATTCCATTGCTGTTGTCTACTATGTATCTGTATTTTGATTCTGATAAGCAAGTTCCAATAGATTTTATTGAAGTCCGTACCAATCCGGGAATGGTAACTTCCGTGGTATTGCCGGACAGTTCCCGCGTATGGCTGAATTCAGAGTCTTATTTGAAATATCCGGTTCGCTTTGCCGGGAATGAGCGAAATGTAGTTTTGGAAGGAGAAGGGTATTTTTCTGTCAGGAAGAATGCTAAAAGCCGTTTTATAGTCCAAACCCCTCATGCGGCTCAAATTCAAGTCTTGGGTACAGAGTTCAATGTAGAGGCTTATGAAAATAATGATGAGGTGGTAACTACATTAGTATCAGGAAAGGTCATGTTTCAGTATGCCGCCCAGGGTGGTACAAAGAGGATGGGCTTATCTCCGGGAGAGAAAATAACTTATGACTTCCTGCACGGCAAAGCATCCATTTCAAAGGCTGCTGTTGCTTCGGACATCTCTTGGAAAGAAGGTAAAATTATACTTTATAAAACACCGCTTGAAGCGGCATTGCGTATGTTGAGTAAACGATTTAATGTCGATTTTATTATAACAAATCCGGCGTTGAAAGAATATTCCTTTACGGGAACTTTCATACATCAGCGTTTAGACCGAATTTTAGAGCACTTTAGAATTTCCTCCGGTGTCCGTTTCCGCTATATAGAAACGACAGACAGTACACAAGAGAAAAGTAAGATAGAAATTTATTAACCCAAATGAGAGTATCATGAGAAACAAGTCCCCATCGTAAAAAATACGGGAAAATATTGGCGTATTCTCCCGTATAAAGAAAAGTTCTTTTTAGTTATCCCTGCTTATTTGGCGATGAGCAGAAATTATAAACTTTAAATCGATACAAATTTATGCAAAATTATCTATGCACCCAATTATTTGGAGTGGGAAAAACACATTGGTTAACCTTAAAAAAGATTCCATTATTTATGCGACTATTTATTATCATGTTCTTTTTTGCTGCCGGAGTATTGAGGGCGGCAGATGGTTATTCGCAGAATGCGATGCTTAATATTGAGCTCCGTAACCAAACCATAGAAAAGGTTTTGGATGAGATTGAAAGACAGTCAGAGTTTACTTTCTTTTATAATGATAAGCAAGTAAATGTAAACCGTATGGTATCTGTTAGTGTCACTAAAGAAAATATTTTTAAGGTTTTGGATAAAGTCTTTAAGGGAACAGGTATTTCATATTCTGTTTTAGATAAAAGCATTATCCTATCCAATAAGAAAGCAGAAAATCTTACTCAAACGGAGGATAAGAAAGTAAACGGCACAGTGCTGGATTCGAAAGGAGAACCAATTATTGGCGCTAATGTCCGCGTAAAAGGCAGTACTGTTGGTACTATAACAGACCTGGATGGACTCTTTTCATTGGAAGTTCCCGAGAATGCAGTATTAGAGATCAGCTATATAGGTTATGAGACTCAGACAGCTAATGTTGCCAATAAAACCCAATTCTCTTTTGTGCTGAAGGAAGATACAGAAGTATTGGAAGATGTGGTCGTTATTGGATATGGCAGCGTTAAGAAGTCCAATTTAACAGGTGCGGTGGCTTCCGTTAAAATGGAAGAGGTTCCACAAACTGCCACAACGGAAGTCTCTAATCTTTTGATTGGCCGTGTTCCGGGTTTGTCAATCCGACAGAACTCTGCCGCACCTGATGGTGAATATAAAATGGTGATTCGTGGTTCTGCTTCTACTAATGCAGAAAACACCCCGCTATATGTCATTGATGGTTTTCCCGGCGGTGATATAAATGCCGTTAATCCTAATGATATAGAATCCATAGAGGTCTTGAAGGATGCCAGTTCTACTTCCATTTATGGAGCACGTGCGGCAAATGGCGTGATATTGGTTACTACGAAGCGAGGTAAACAGGGAAAAGTAAATATTAATTTTAAGGCAAATGCATCATTCCAGACGATGGCTAATCCTTATGACATGATGGATGCAAAAGAGTATATGCAAATGTCTAATGATTTTTTTATAGAAGATTGGAAATATAATAATAAGATTTACCCGTATGGCAATGTCGATCCTAATACGATAACCAGCAATCCCAAAGTGGCATTTACGGATGACCAAATAAAAAATGCCCGTAATGTAACGGATTGGTTTGATGAAGTGACTCGCACAGGTATCATCAATAATGAAAGCCTGTCTATTAATGGCGGTTCGGAAAATTCCCGTTATTTGCTTTCTCTTGGTCATTTTGGCCAGCAAGGTGTTGTGGAAAATAGCGGTGCAGAGAAATTTATGGGACGTTTGAGTATGGAAGTTGATTTAGCAAAATGGTTAACCACCGGTATGTCTGTTTCCGGAACGCAAATATCTAATGATAGGCTGGCTTCTGCCTCTTCGGATAAAGATGGCGGTGTTATTTCAGATGCATTGTTGTACCCCAAATACTTATCTGTTTTTGATAATGAAGGTAACTATTTGATTAATCCGGATCATCCTAATCATGCTAATCCGGTTTCCTGGAAAGAAATTACGAACGAGACAATAACCAATCGTTATCTGGTAAATAACTTTTGGAACATTGACCTGACCAAAGAACTTGTATTTAGAATGAGTTGGGGAGTAAACTCCAGTTTTGCCCGTACCAACCAATATTATCCTAAAACAATGTTGACCGGTTATGACGCCAATTCAAAGGCATACACTAAAGAGCTCCGGAAGAATGACTATCTGCTGGATGCAACTTTAACCTATACGAAAGATTTATTTAAAGGACACACTTTGAAAGTAATGGCTGGTTATGCCTATCAAAAATTCATTGAAGAATACATAGAGGCTGGAAACTCTGATTTCCTGACCGATGCTTTTGGAGTGAATAACTTGGGTGCCGGTGGCGATTTGACCAAGACCGTAGGCAGTTCAAAGACAGTCACTAAGTATCTCTCTTACTTTGGACGTATCAATTATGATATATCCGATAAATACTTGTTCACCTTTACTCTTCGTGCGGATGGTAGTGACCGTTTTGGTAAAGATAATCGTTTCGGATTCTTCCCGTCGGGAGCTTTTGCATGGCGTGTTATTGAAGAGGAATTTATGAAGAAACAGAATGTATTGTCAAATTTGAAATTGCGTTTAAGTGTTGGTCAGACTGGTAATGCCGAAATAGGAGGGAATACCTATGGCTATTATGGTACAGGATATAACTATGTATTTGGGAATACCGTGGTGAATGGTGTTGCAGAAAAGCAACTTGCTAATCGTAAATTGAAGTGGGAAACAACAACGGAATGGAATATTGGTCTTGATTTTGGTTTCTTTAATAATCGGCTGACCGGTTCATTTGAATATTTCAATAAGACTGTCAGTGATTTGCTGGATAAACGAAACGTAGGATCATATTATCCTGTTTCTGAAGTTGCCGATAATCTGGGCGAAACAGAAAGTTCCGGCGTAGAGCTTCAACTGAGTTCTGTGAATATCCGTACAAAAGATTTTCAATGGACAACAGATCTGAATCTATCAAGTTACAAAGATCGTTGGAAAAAGAGAAATCCATATACCATTTTGTCTGTATACAACACAACGACAGATCCTTTGCATGTGAAATGGGGATATGTAAGTGATGGAATTATTCAAATTGGCGAGAATGTTCCGCATATGTCCGATGCTGCTCCGGGTAGTATTAAGATAAAAGACCTGAATGGCTGGATGAAAGATGCCAATGGTGATTATGTTCTGGATAAGGATGGCCGTAAGCAGTTATCCGGTGAGCCTGACGGAATGATAGATGATGCTGATAAAGTGATAATTTGCCGCGAAACTCCCGATCTGAGTTTTGGCATTGGCAATACATTGAACTATAAGAATTGGGATTTAAGTTTCTTCTTCTATGGAGAAATAGGCCGTGAACTGTATAATAATACCCGTTCCCAGTTTTTGAAAGCGGAACGTTTCCGCTATAGTGATAATGTGCCGACAGAAGCGCGTGATCGTTGGTCAAGTAGCAATCCCAATGGCAAGTATCCGTCAGGGCTTTATACTAAATATTACGATGATACGGATTTTTGGGTAGAACCGGCTGATTTTATCCGTTTGAAGAATATAACATTGGGATATACGTTCCCCAAAAAGGCTTTTGGAGGCATCTTCAGTAGTGCACGTTTGTTTGTTGATGCACAAAACTTGTTCTGTATAACAAATTATACGGGTGCCGATCCCGAAACTGATAACAGTTATTCTTCTTATCCTAATCAGAGAACATTCTCATTTGGCATTGATTTAACTTTCTAATAGTAAGAACCATGAAAAATAAATTTATAAAATATATTTTATCCGTAGCTGTCGCAAGTTGTCTGACCGGATGCTTTGATCTGGATCACGAGGAATTTTATAACATTGATGCTGATGGCTTTCCAACCACCGAGGCTGACTTGGATGCATCTATTGTCGGCGTATATAATACATTGGCAGATAGCTATATTCAATCAGGAATGGATAATTGCGGTGCAGTGTTGAACATGTTGCCTACTGATGAAATGAACACAGCATGGGAGCATACCTGGAGGCAGCAAGATCGTTTCTTGTGGACGGCAAATGATTGCACTGCTCCCGAAAACGTTTATTTCAAATATCAACGGGGAGTAACTAAGGCAACACGAATTATAGATGCTTTGGAAAAAGCAAATATAGCAGAGGCTAAGAAAACAAAAAGTATGGCTGAACTAAGGGTGTTACGGGCATTATATATGCACTTGCTGCATTCTTTATTCGGGCCTATACCTGTTGTTACCGATCCGGCTGTTGCCAATGATGTATCAGTGGAATGGAAGCCTTCCCGCCCTACAGAAGAGGAAATGCTTTCTTATATGATTAAAGAAATAGAGGAATCTTATCAGGACTTACCTGTAATTTCTTCATCGGCAGATTGGGGACATTTTACACAAGGAGCAGCGTTAACCTTATTGATGAAGATATATATGGGGGCTAAACAGTTCGATAAAGTGAACCAAGTGGCTGATAAAATTATAGGGCTGGGAGCTTATGATTTGTTACCTGACTACAAGGCTATTTTTGATATAAACAATGAAGGGGTCGGTAACAAGGAAGCAATTTTTGTAATTGGTCAAACCACTTCGAATCCTAAGTATGCCTGGACTTGGTTTGCTTGTGTTATGCCATCAAGTCCGCTTTATGGTGGTACATACCTTAAAACCATTTGGGGAGGTTTAAAGATGCCTTGGGCTTTTTACGATAAATATGAAGAACAAGATAAGCGTTTGGAAACAATAGTACGTTATTATACGGATACGGATGGAAATAAAGTAGATTACAGGCAGGTGGATCATCCTAAGGCAACGGGAGCAGCACCGATGAAATATTCGGAAGATCCGGAACAGAAGGGAGAAAGACAGTCGAATGATTTTATCATGTTTCGTTACGCAGATGTGCTGCTGGCAAAAGCAGAGGCTATGAATGAATTGAATGGCCCGTCAACAGAGAGCGTTGAGTTGGTTAATAAGATCCGCCGCCGGGTTAATGCTACCGAGGTTAAATTAGCTGATTTTAATAAGGATACTTTCCGTGATTTTATTTTGGATGAACGTGGCCGTGAATTATATTGTGAAGGTCATAGACGAGATGATTTAATTCGACATGGAAAATACATAGAATATGCCCGTAAGGATGGAATGGATGCAAAGGACTATCATGTTTTGTTCCCTATTCCACAAAAGGCTTTGAATGAAAATAGTAATTTGAAACAAAATCCGGGTTACGAAAATTAATAATTTTTGTGTAAGGAGGCGGAGAAGTCAGTAGGCATTCGCCTCCTTTCAAATCTTTTGTATGGCTGCTTTGGTTGGTGGCTGTATATAATATTTAGCAGGCTTTTTTGGACGGATTTCCATAATAATGTACCCTATTCTATAGAAGCATTCCCTATTAAGCCTTATTTTTGCATCAATGAAAATATAAAACTATGAAATACCAAAAACTTATCTCTTTCCTGGCTTTCCTTGTCGTTGCCCTATCCACTTATGGCCAACGCAATTTTGTATTGAAATCACGCCAACCTGTCACTATCGCTTGCAGTGACTCGGAGGCAAAGGTGGTGCGGACAGCACTGGATTTATTCAGCCGCGACTTTGAATCCGTATTCTCGGCAAAAACGAAGATAGGCGCAAAGACTGGAAGTATAATCATAGGAACCATCGGACAGAGTGAATTACTGGACAAAACAGGAACCGATTTTTCTTCCATACAAAATAAACATGAAGCTTTCTTATTAACTGTCTCCCCCAATGGCAAATTAATAATAGCCGGCAGTGATAAACACGGCACCGCCTATGGCATTATGGAACTTTCTCGCCTGATAGGCGTTTCGCCTTGGGAATGGTGGGCAGATGCCACTCCTGCAAAGAAAGATTCTTTCAGCCTGCCTGCTTCCTATCGCAATGTACAATCTCCTTCCGTGGACTATCGCGGCATCTTTATCAATGATGAGGACTGGGGATTGACCCCTTGGAGTTGGCAAACATACGAACCAAGCAATATAAAAGGACAAATAGGTCCCCGGACGCATGAACGGATCTTTGAATTATTACTCCGTCTGCGTGCCAATACATTTTGGCCTGCCATGCACGAGTGTTCCGTACCCTTCTATTTCACCCCCGGCAACAAGGAAGTAGCCGATAAATACGGCATCTTTATCGGTACCTCCCATTGCGAACCCATGATGAGGAACACAAACGGCGAATGGAAACGGGACGGAGTGGGAGAGTATGACTATGTAAACAATAGCGCAAACGTCCTGTCCTTCTGGGAGCAACGTGTGAAAGAAGTGGCAACACTGGATAACCTCTACACCCTGGGCATGAGAGGCGTGCACGATGGCGCCATGAACGGTGCAAAAACCACAGAAGAACAGAAAGCGGTACTAACCAAAGTTCTGAAGGACCAACGCGAATTATTGGCTAAATATGTAAACAAAGATGTGACAAAAGTCCCCCAAGTCTTTATTCCTTATAAAGAAGTATTGGATGTATATAATGCCGGTCTGCAAGTGCCCGATGAGGTAACCCTGATGTGGTGCGATGATAACTATGGTTACATTCGCCATTTCCCCACCGCAAAAGAACGCGCTCGCAAGGGTGGAAATGGAGTTTACTATCACGTATCCTACTGGGGGCGTCCGCATGATTACCTTTGGCTGGGCACCGTCCATCCTGCATTGATATACCAGCAAATGTCCTTGGCATACGAACAAGGCATACAGAAAATGTGGATACTGAATGTCGGAGATATCAAACCTATTGAATACCAGATAGAACTTTTCCTTGATATGGCATGGAATCTGGATGCAGTGAAACAAGAAGGAGTCGTTGCCCATCAGCGCCATTTCCTGGAGCGTGAATTTGGAACACAAATAGCAGGACGATTACACCCCATCCTGCAAGAGCATTATCGTCTGGCTTACATCCAGAAACCGGAGTTTATGGGGAATACCCGTACCGAGGAGAGAAACCCTGCGTATAAAGTAATAAGCGACTTGCCTTGGAGCGAAGCAGAAATACAAGAGAGATTGTCTGACTATAAGCAATTATCGGATGGCGTGGAAAAACTCTGGAATAAAGTGCCCGAAGAAAGAAAAGCCGCTTATTTCCAACTGGCAAAGTACCCCGTACAGGCAGCTACCCAAATGAACCGCAAACTTTTGACCGCCCAGTTGGCACGTCATGGAAAAGCCGGTTGGGCAGATAGCGACCTTGCTTTTGATAGTATCGCCTCCCTGACCAAGACCTACAACAACGGGAAATGGAACCGCATCATGGACTTCCAGCCCCGTCAACTCCCTGTTTTCAATCGGGTGGAAAGAAAAACACTATCATCCGTTTTACCCGAAAAGCGCCAACCTGTCTATGCTTGGAATGGAACGGAATGCGTGCAAGGAAATGCTGTGCGTTGCGAAGGATTAGGCTACGAAGGTAAGGCGGCAGCTGTGGCGAAAGGTACGGCACTGACTTTTGAATTTCCTCATTGGGAGGCTGATTCTGTGGAAGTAGAAGTAAGATTGCTGCCCAATCATCCTGTTGATGGAAACCAACTTCGTTTCACCGTCTCATTGGATGGAAAGGTAATGCAGTCCGTAGCCTATCACACGGAGGGGCGCAGTGAAGAATGGAAAGAAAATGTGCTTCGCAATCAGGCTGTCCGCCGTTTTATCCTTCCTGTGGGGAGAGGAGCTTCCCATCGTTTGGTGTTCGCAGCGGTAGATGAGGGTGTGGTGCTGGATCAGATATTCCTTTATAATCCGACAGACAAGTAATATTAAAAAAACAATTATACCATGAAGAACACTCTTTTTAAATCTCTGTTCAGTATGGCAGTCATTGCCTTGGCGGTATCTTGTACCGCTCCTGCTCCAAAGTATAAGACAGTATCCGTAGATGCCCCTTTCCCTATGGAGCCGATTAAGGAATTTATCTTCCCCTCGCGCGATTACTCCATTGCAGATTATGGCGCAATGAAAGGTACTGAAACCGTAAATACAGAAGCTATTGCCAAAGCCATCAACGCTTGCCACGAAGCCGGAGGCGGTCGAGTAGTGATTCCCGCAGGAGAATGGCTCACCGGGCCTATCCATTTTAAGAGCAATGTAAATCTTTATCTGGAAGAAAACGCCGTATTGCGTTTCACTGATAATCCCTCGGACTATCTGCCTGCCGTAATGACCTCATGGGAGGGTATGGAGTGTTATAACTATTCCCCCTTGCTCTATGCTTTTGATTGTGAGAATATTGCCATCACCGGAAAGGGTACATTAGCACCCATTATGGATACATGGAAAATATGGTTCAAGCGTCCCCAACCCCATATGGATGCTCTGAAAGAACTTTATACCATGGCATCTACCGATGTTCCTGTGGAGCAACGCCAGATGGCAAAAGGAGAAAACCATCTCCGCCCTCATCTCATCCATTTCAACCGTTGCAAGAATGTGCTGCTGGATGGATTCAAGATACGCCAAAGCCCTTTCTGGACTGTCCATCTCTATATGTGTGACGGCGGCATTGTGCGTCACCTTGATGTGCAGGCGCATGGGCACAACAATGACGGCATAGACTTGGAAATGAGCCGCAACTTCCTGGTAGAGAATTGCATTTTCGATCAGGGCGATGATGCCGTTGTGATAAAATCGGGTCGCAATCAGGATGCATGGCGGCTGAACTCTCCTTGTGAGAATATCGTGGTGCGCAACTGTGATATCCTAAAGGGGCATACCTTGCTGGGCATCGGCAGTGAAATGTCCAGCGGAGTGCGCAATGTGTATATGCACCACTGCACTGCTCCTGATTCCGTGTTCCGTCTTTTCTTTGCAAAGACCAACCACAGGCGCGGCGGATTCATTGAAAATATATGGATGAAGAATGTAAAAGCAGGTAAGATGCAGCGCGTAATGGAAGTGGATACGGACGTACTTTATCAATGGAGAAATTTGGTTCCTACCTATAAAGATAGTATCACCGTTATCAGCGGCCTTTATATGGATAGTGTAACTTGTGATCGCACCGAAGCTATTTATGACCTGAAAGGCGATGAACGCCTGCCGATAAGGAATGTGGAAATAAAGAACGTGAATGTAGGAGAAGTCACTAAGTTTGTGAAAAATGTGGTAAACGCTGAAAATGTGGTTGAAGAAAATATGACCTATAAAAGCACTGCATTTTAGATTATTTGCCTGTCTTTGCAACGTTTTTCCATGCATATGTACATTTCTACATTTCATAACAGAATAATAGAGCCTACCTTTGTATGGATAAACAAAATATTTAGATTATGAAGACACATAAAAAACTATGTAGCACATTGGCGGCACTCTGCATGATGACTGTAGCAGTGGCCCAACCCTCTTATGACTATTCTAAGTTACAACAGGAAAAGTTAGGCCGTGGCGTGGTAGCCATTCGCGAAAACCCGTCGGAAGTTGTCGTTTCTTGGCGCTACCTTTCTTCAGACCCCATGAATACCACTTTCAATGTATATCGCAATGGTCAGAAGATAGCCTCAGTGCCAAGCACTACCGGTACTTTTTACAGGGATTCGTATAAAGGGACTGAACAGGCTGTTTACACGGTGAAGCCTGTTATAAAAGGAGTAGAGACGGGCAAGATAGACGGAACCTATACATTGCCTGCCAATGCACCTTCCGGCTATATCAATATTCCTTTGGATGTACCTGCCGGAGGTGTAACACCTGCCGGACAGAAATACACATATAGCCCCAACGACGCATCCATAGGAGATGTGGATGGCGATGGAGAATATGAAATCATCTTGAAATGGGACCCTTCCAATTCCCATGATAACTCCCACGACGGATATACAGGCAATGTGTATTTTGACTGTTACCGCCTGAATGGTGAAAAGTTGTGGCGCATCGACTTGGGACGTAATATCCGTGCCGGAGCGCATTATACCCAGTTTATGGTCTTTGACCTGGACGGAGACGGAAAAGCGGAAATCGTAATGAAGACTTCCGATGGCACAGTGGACGGGAAAGGAAAAGTGATAGGTGATGCCCGGGCGGACTATCGCGAAGCGGGCGTTGCTGACGATTCTTCTCGTGGCAACACTCCCCGCAACCAAGGACGTATCCTGACAGGAAACGAATACCTTACCGTGTTTAATGGGCAAACCGGAGAAGCGATGAAGACTATCGACTATGTTCCTCTCCGTGGCGATATATCAGCCTGGGGAGATCCGCGTGCCAACCGTTGCGACCGTTTCCTGGCATGTGTGGCCTATCTGGACGGCGTGCACCCCAGTGTGGTGATGTGCCGTGGTTACTATACACGTACTGTTCTGGCTGCATTCGATTGGGATGGAAAAGACTTGAAACAGCGTTGGGTATTTGACAGCAACAATCCGGGTTGCGGAGACTATGCCGGACAGGGTAACCACAACCTGCGCGTAGGCGATGTGGATGGTGACGGATGCGATGAAATAATTTACGGATCATGTGCCATAAACAATGATGGAAAGGGTCTGTATTCTACCGGTATGGGACATGGTGACGCTATCCACATGACTCAATTCTCTCCTACGATGAAGGGCCTGCAAGTATGGGATTGTCACGAAAACAAGAAAGACGGTTCCAGTTTCCGCAGTGCGGCTACAGGTGAAGTATTATTTCAGGTAAAGAGCAGCACGGATGTAGGCCGTTGTATGGCTGCCGATATTGATCCGCGTAATCCGGGACTGGAAATGTGGTCTTCGGACTCTCATGGCGTGCGTAATATAAAAGGTGAAGTGGTTCGCCCCACTACCAAATCCATTCCGGTAAACATGGCTGTATGGTGGGACGGTGATTTGCTGCGCGAATTGCTGGACAAAAACCGGGTAAGCAAATATGATTGGGAAACAGATGAATGTAAAACACTGGTTACTTTCCAGGGAACCATGTCCAACAATGGAACCAAATCCAATCCTGCCTTGCAGGGAGATATTATAGGTGACTGGCGCGAAGAAGTGCTCCTCCGCACCGAGGATAATTCCGCCCTTCGTCTCTATGTATCACCCATAGCGACCGATTACCGTTTCCATACTTTCCTGGAAGATCCGGTTTATCGCATCAGCATCGCTACCCAGAATGTGGCTTATAACCAGCCTACACAACCCGGATTTTACTTTGGACCGGACTTAAAGAAAGGCATCTTTAGAGGATATGAATTTAAAAAGAAATAAGAACTGTAGCATGAATTTAAGAACACTAGGCATGATGGGTGCTATCCTGTTCCTGGCAGGGACAGGCGCCAGCGCACAGAAAAAGAAAGCGGCGGTAAACGACTCGAATACCCCGTTGCATTTATTACAACCTGAGTACAAAGTACCTTATGGGGCACTGACTACCGGTGAAGTGAAAGCTGATATGGATCGTATCCTTCGCTATCTGGAGCAGAACACCCCCACCAGAGTTGTAGATAAGAATACCGGAAAAGTAATAACGGACTACGCTAATATGACGGCTGATGCACAACTGGAACGGGGTGCTTTCCGCCTGGCTAGTTATGAATGGGGAGTGACTTACTCTGCCATGCTCACAGCCGCCCAGGCTACCGGAGATCCCGCCTATTATAAATATGTGACGGATCGATTTACTTTCCTTGCCGAAGTGGCTCCCCATTTCCGCCGTGTCCTTGAAAAATACGGAACGGTAGACCCTCAGATGAAACAAATTCTGACTCCCCATGCGCTGGATGATGCCGGAGCCGTATGTGCGGCAATGGTGAAAGCGCAAACCGCAGACAATTCATTGAACCTGAATCCATTGATAGAGAACTACATGGACTTTATCATGAATAAGGAATACCGCCTTGCCGATGGAACTTTTGCCCGCACCCGTCCGCAACACAATACGTTGTGGCTGGATGATATGTTTATGGGCATTCCGCCTATAGCCTGTTATTCCCGCATGGCAGGGGACAAACAGCAGATGTATATGGCAGAGGCTGTACGCCAGATACTTCAGTTTGCAGACCGTATGTGGGTGCCCGAGAAAGGATTGTTCCGCCACGGTTGGGTAGAAGGAATGGAAGATCATCCGGCTTTTCACTGGGGACGTGCCAATGGCTGGGCATTGCTCACTATGTGCGAGGTACTGGATGTATTGCCCGAAGACTATCCGCAGCGTGATAAAATAATGAATTTATTCCGTGCCCATGTACGTGGACTGGCTGCCCTGCAAAGTGGGGAAGGTTTCTGGCATCAGTTGCTGGATCGCAATGATTCCTATCTGGAAACATCGGCTACTGCCATCTATGTTTATTGTTTTGCCCATGCCATCAATAAAGGATGGATTGATGCAATGGCTTATGGCCCGGTTGCCCAGTTGGGGTGGCATGCTGTTACTACGCAAATCAATGCGGAAGGTCAGGTGGACGGTACTTGTGTAGGTACAGGTATGGCGTTTGATCCTGCTTTCTATTATTATCGTCCGGTCAATGTGTATGCAGCGCATGGATACGGTCCGGTGATTTGGGCAGGTGCCGAGATGATTAACTTGTTGAATAAACAACATCCCAAAATGAATGATAGTGCCGTGCAGTATTACCGCACGGAGCAGAAAACATCCGAACCTATCTTTCATGTGGTGAATTAAAATATAAGGAGGAAATACCATGAAACGTGAAGCATTTAAAATGTTCTTGAAGCCCGGCTTCGAGAAAGAGTACGAGAAAAGACATGCAGCCATCTGGCCCGAATTGAAGAAAATGCTATCGGACGGAGGCGTGTACGATTATTCCATCTATTGGGACAAGGATACCAACATTCTGTTTGCTTGTCAAAAAACAAAAGGCGATGAGTCTTCCCAAGACATGGGTGCCAATCCCATTGTGCAAAAGTGGTGGGACTATATGGCAGATATAATGGAAGTAAATCCTGACAATTCTCCGGTAACCATTCCGCTGCCCGAAGTCTTCCATATGGATTAAGATAAAAAAGAGTGTACCAAGTTGTTTTTGGTACACTCTTTTTTTGTACATTTGTCAGCACAAATGCGTTGTATAGACAATATGAAAACACACATCTTTTCTCTTTGGGCATTTTTTATTCTTTTAAGTCAGAGTATAGCAGCGTCTGTCGAAGTGCGTTCTACTCACATGACTACCGGGGATGGCATTGCCAATAATTCAATCCGATATATCTATCAAGACAGCAAAGGCTTTATATGGATGGGCACTTTGAACGGGCTCAGCCGCTATGATGGAACTTCTTTTGTAACTTTCCGTCCGGAGGGGGGAGATAAAATCTCTTTGCCGGATCACCGTATCCGTGATTTGGAGGAAGATGCAAATGGATTTCTATGGATAGCTACCACTTCCGAAGTATATAGTTGCTATGATTTGAAAAAGGATTGCTTTGTAGATTTCACCGGTTGCGGCGAATACAACCAGATTTATAATAACAAGATGACCGACCGTAATGGGAATGTGTGGTTGTGGCAGGATGGAAACGGATGCCGAAAGGTGACGTATGCCGATGGGCAGTTCACATCTGTCGTCTTTAAAAAAGAGAAAAATAACCTGTTCTCCGATAAGGTTACCTATGTGTTTGAAGATGAGCGGGGCGACATTTGGATAGGCAGCCATGAGGGAGTAGCCAAACTGGTAGGTGATAAAGCCGTGTTGGCAGATAGCAACCGCGATGCTTTCAAGATATTATCATACGGCAAAGAACTCTTTTTCCTGTCAAGCACAGGTAAAATCTCAGTGAAGAAAGGAGAGGAGCAAAGCCACGTCATTGCCTCCTTGGGGAAAGAAAATACCGGGACTTTGGTATATGATGTATTGCGTCTGCAAAAGGATTGGGTGATCTTTACACAAGACGGAGGTTATGTTTTAAACCTGGAAACGCATCAAGTGAAGCGTGACCCGGAGTTCGATATAGCCAGGGGGCAAGTGCAGATAGACAACCGTGGAAATTTCTGGGTCTACAATCGTACCGGAAAGGTGTGGTATATCAATGCCAAAAGCCGTGCAATCAAGACCTTCCAGCTTATCCCAACCGATAAGGTGAATTATATTGATGAGGAGCGTTATCACATCGTCCATGATTCACGTGATATTATCTGGATTTCAACCTATGGCAACGGATTATTTGCTTATGACCTGGCAACAGGCGAATTACAGCATTTTTCCTCTAATATCAACGGGTTCAGCCACATCACTTCCAATTTCCTGCAATACATAATGGAAGACCGTAGCGGAACGCTTTGGGTAAGTTCGGAGTACACAGGTATTTCCCACATCTCTGTATTGAATGAGGGGGCCGAGCGTATCTTCCCGGAAGATGAAACCTTGTCCGACCGTTCTAATACCGTGCGTATGATTACCCGTATGCAGAATGATAAAATATGGTTAGGAACCCGTCGCGGAGGCTTGTACACTTATGATTCCCATTTGAAAACGATAGAAGACAGCCGCTATTTCCACTCTAATATTTATGCTGCGGCAGAAGGCGCAGATGGAAGTGTGTGGCTGGGCAGCCGTGGAAACGGACTGAGCATTGACGGAAAATGGTATCAATATAACTCGGATGATCCCGCGTCTGTGGGGAACAACAATATCTTTACCCTTTACCGCGATAAGAAGAACCGGATGTGGGTAGGGACTTTTGGAGGCGGATTGAATCTGGCAGTCAAGAATGAGGGAAAGGAAACATATTCTTTTAAACGCTTTCTGGAAAATACATACGGGCAACGCCAGATTCGTGTCATACAAGAGGATGCCAACGGATGGATGTGGGTAGGAACCAGTGCCGGAGTGTATATCTTTCAGCCGGATTCATTAATTGCCAATTCTGATAACTATCTGATATATAGTTATAATAACGGCAAATTGCGCAGCAATGAAATAAAGTGTATCCATCAGGATAGCAAGGGACGTATATGGGTAGGCACATCGGGAAGCGGGTTCAGCATGTGTACTCCCGAGAATGATTATAAAAACCTGTCCTTTGAACATTATGATGTAAGTGACGGGCTGGTGAACAGCATGGTGCAGTCCATTGTAGAAGATAGGGAAGGCAAGCTGTGGGTTGCCACCGAATATGGTATCTCCCGTTTTGATCCCGACACGCACGCTTTTGAAAACTTCTTCTTCTCTACCTACGCATTGGGCAATGTGTATAGTGAGAATAGTGGTTGTATCAGTAAAGACGGAAAATTGCTTTTCGGTTCTAATTATGGGCTGGTCGTTATAACGCCGGAGAAGATTGTAAATAATTCTAGCATTAACCCTATCGCCGCATTTACTAATTTGCGCATCAACGGCATTTCCATGCGTCCGGGTGATGTGGATTCTCCGCTGGATCGTTCGTTGATTTACACGGATCAAATAGAATTGAAGTATTTCCAAAGCTCCTTTGTGGTTGACTTTTCCACTTTCGATTACTCGGACAATAACGGAACCAAGTACACTTACCGTCTGGATAATTATGATAAAGAATGGAGCATTCCTTCTTCCTTGAACTTTGCAGCTTATAAGAACCTGGTTCCCGGCACATACAAACTGCGTGTAAAGGCTTGCAACGGAGTAGGCGTATGGGGAGATCAGGAAACGGTACTGAAAATAGTCGTTGCTCCGCCTTTCTGGAAGACAAACTGGGCATTCCTTCTCTATACTATTCTGATAGTGGTGGCATTGTATATCACTTACAAGCTGATGCGCGACTTCAACAGCTTGCGAAACCGCATCCAGATTGAGAAGCAACTCACCGAATATAAATTGGTGTTCTTCACTAATATTTCCCATGAGTTCCGCACCCCGCTTACTTTGATTCAGGGAGCATTGGAGAAAATACAACGTGGCGGCAAGGTGCCCAAAGAAATGACTTACTCATTGAAGGTAATGGATAAGAGCACCCAGCGCATGTTGCGCCTTATCAATCAGTTATTGGAGTTCCGCAAGATGCAGAACAATAAACTGGCACTCTCTTTGGAGGAAACCGATGTGATTGCTTTCCTGTACGAGATCTTCCTCAGTTTCAATGATACCGCAGAGTCTAAGAATATGGACTTTAAGTTCCTGCCTTCCGTAGCCTCTTATAAAATGTTTATTGATAAGGGAAATCTGGATAAGGTAACTTACAATTTGCTGTCCAACGCCTTTAAGTACACTCCTAGCGGTGGCAAGGTAACCTTCTCGGTAACAGTGGATGAGGCTAAGAAGCAACTGGTGATTTCTGTGGCAGACACCGGTGTGGGCATCCCCAAGGAGAAACGCGACGAACTGTTCAAACGCTTTATGCAAAGCAGTTTCTCCGGCAGCAGTGTGGGAGTGGGCTTGCATTTGACTCATGAACTGGTATGTGTGCATAAAGGTACGATAGTCTATAATGAAAATGAAGGCGGTGGGTCGGTATTTACCGTTTCCCTTCCCACCGATTCCAAAGTGTACGAAGAAAAAGATTTCTTGATTCCGCATAATGTCTTGTTGGAAGAAGAAGAACACCATGCGGCGGCATTGGCCGGAGAGTTTGTGAGCCATACGGATGATGCAGAAGTAAAACTTCCGTCTGTGCCCCTCAACAAGCGTAAGGTGTTGATTATAGAAGATGATAATGATGTCCGCGAGTTCCTGAAAGAAGAAGTGGGGCAATACTTTGAGGTAGTGGCAGAAGCGGATGGCCCCTCAGGACTGGAACGTGCACGTACTTATGATGCCGACTTGATAATCTGTGATGTCCTGATGCCGGGCATGACCGGTTTTGAAGTGACCCGCAAGTTAAAGAATGATTTTGACACCAGCCATATACCTATCATATTGCTGACTGCAATGAGCTCTGCCGAGAGTCACTTGGAAGGTGTGGAGAGTGGGGCGGATGCTTATATCACCAAGCCTTTCAGCCCCAAACTGTTGTTGGCTCGTGCTTTTAAGTTGATAGAGCAGCGCGAGAAATTGCGTGAGAAATTCTCCAATGATCCCAATATGGTGCGTCCTGCTATCTGTACCTCGGATAAAGATAAGGAATTTGCAGATAAGTTGCAGGCAGTCATGGATCAGCAGTTGGGCAATGCACAGTTCACCATTGATGAATTTGCATCAGTGATGGGACTTGGCAGAACAGTGTTCTATCGCAAGGTGCGTGGTGTCACCGGTTATTCTCCCAATGAATATATCCGCATCATCCGCATGAAGAAAGCGGCGGAATTGCTCTTGGAGAATCGCTATACAGTGGCCGAGGTTTCTTATAAGGTAGGTATCAACGATCCCTTCTATTTCAGTAAATGCTTCAAGCAGCAGTTTGGAGTGGCTCCTTCGGTTTATTTGCGTGGGAAGGAAGAAGAAGGGGAGGAGCATACCCCGGAGAATAGTAAAGAATAATAATATATTTCCTATAATCCCACCTTTCGTAAACAAAATTCCCCGGTGTGGGAAGGGTGATAAGACACCGTGAAAAAAGTTTTTCGCGGTGTCTTATGAGGCATTACACGGTGTCATATTATCCGCTGCATACTACCTTATTATATAGCATATATTCCCTGGAACCAGATTAAGCCCGGCATAAAAGAGTAGGAGGTGCATCCTTTTTCTATGAACTCTACTTATATAATAAGGTGTATTACACCATATACCTTATTATATATAGGTATAACCTACTACCTCCTGTTACATCAAACTCTTGTTTGCCTCTACATCTGCCGGAGATAATTCTATCATGTGATAACAAGTAATCCCTTTCACCTTGTGGCAAGCAAAGCCGATGCGTTTCAATGCCTTGCCCACATTATTCTTATTCATGGGCGTGTGTACCAAATAGGAAATCTTCTGCAACACCTGTGCTGCCGTCAGTGTGATGTATGAATCATACTTGCCGGGTATGCGGAACCACATCTGTATCATTTCTTCCTCTACTGTCTTCATCTCAAATTGCTCGTTGTCCATATTGATCTCCCGCACTTCCTCATTATTGAACCAGTAGCGGAACCCGTTCTTTAGCAAAGACAATGCCTGCGAATAGATGCCTGTGTAGTGGAAAGGATACTCGCGCGGAGAAATGATGGACTCCACCATTTCTACCAACCACCGTCGTAACCCCGTAGAGTCACATACTATTTCGGTGAGGTTGGTACTCCCGGCAAAGGAAGCGCAACGCGGGTGATATTCCATATTGCGGCCATACGCTGCACGTTCATTCGTTGCATTTTGCGTAATCATACTTTTAAAGCGGTTCAATCGCTCGCCCGAGAGGGCATCCATTTCCTCATTGTTGATAAGCGCGCAACGAGAGAGATTCAAAATATGATCTTTGTTGCCGGGATCTACCGGACCGCTATACAGGTAACTTTTCAACTCGGGAGGGAGTAGGGAAGTTATCCAAGTGGTTTTGTAGGCATTTTGCCTGCCTACCAGTATCAATGCCACATGATTGACCGTATCGGTTTCCAGCCATGAAGCGACCATAGCCACAAACCACTTTTTGAAATTGCGTTCCCATTTCTGCTGGTCGCCTTCCACCGTTACCGTTGCTGCAAGCTGTGATATATAATCCACTTCTCCATCCCATTCGGGAAGGTTTTCCATATAAGAGACAAGGGGATTGAACCGAGGGACAAAATCACTGCGCAGCAGTGATTCCAAATGATTCTTGCGGATGGTCAACCCTTGCAGGCAGAGATCGCGGTATACTGAGTTCTCACCATAATCATCTAACGGAGCGTAATGCTTGCTTTCCATACTTTCTGCCTTTTCCAAGCGTGTAGTAATGGTGTTATAGCGAAACTTGTAGTGGGTGGAAAGATAAGTTTCCACCTCATTAATGGAAACCTTGCCTTTTGCCGGAGCTGCTTGTTTCGTGCCATGTTCGTCTTTATGGTTGGTGTAAGCGCTTACCACCAACTGATGCAGTTCAATGGCTGAATAATCTTCATAATTGGCAAGCATAATAGGTTCTGCCACTTCCTGATGGATACCTGCGGTGTTCAGTTTGCGTGCCATTTTGTACAAGTAGTTATTGTGGTTATGTGGTTCATACACCACTCCTTGTTTGCGAAGTTCTTCGCGGGCAGCAAGAAATGCTTTCATGGCAGTAGCGTCTATTTCCGGAGGAGTGGTCACTTTTACTTTCTGGGTTTCGCACGGACTTTGGTTTTCCGGTTTGTACACCGGAAAATCACCTTCATAGGGAGAAGTAGGCCAATGTTCCACACAATAGGCATTGCGGTCGGAGCCCAGAATCATCAGACGTCCCATGTCGCTGCCCGAAACGTCTACCTTCCAACCTAGCCGGAGGCTATAAAGTTGGCTTAGAGCCTTGAAGTAGCTGCGGTGTAGTGTTATCAATTCCTCACCTGTCAATCCATTCGGATTACCGGGAGTATGGCAAATTACCTTCACCCCCTCGCCACTGGGACTGACGAAAGCCATCAGCGTATAGGGAAGTTTAGCTGCTTTGTCGCGTACCTGTTCCGCCAGACTAAAAGGGATGCCATCAAAGTCCAACACTAAGTGCGGGTAGTAGGCAGTCAGATTCTCTACTGTGCGGCGACCGTTGTAGTCAGTAGATACCGTAACGGCAGGTAGGGTTTTCTTAGCCCCGTCCGCTTTTTCTTTGTGCCCTGCTTTTCGTTCACGGCGGATAACGAGGATCACGCTTTCATACATCCCTCCCTTGATGCGGCGGAAGACTTCTTCCATGGATAGTTGTTCACTCAGTTGGCGAAAATTGCGGTAGAGATGCACCGAAGAAGTACTCGGTGCCGTTTGCATTTTGTTTACCATAACGGATTTTTTAAGACTTACAACGTCGTAAGCGGCTGCAAAAGAAGACCATTCCATCGGCAAAAACAAGCGCAAAAACAGTCTTTAAAACTCACGAGGTCCTCGCGTGTTTTCGCGCAATAATTCTTGTTCGCGCGAAAATATGCGCGCGTGAGAGGGAAAACATTCATTAACATACTAAATAGTTATAAATGTTAATTTAAATAACAGTTCAACCCCTAAAGCAGCATGAACACGGGATTCCTAAAAGACAAAATTCTTCTTTCTTGGTTAAAATTAAAGTTTTTCAGAAATTCTTCTCGCTTTAGTTGATTATATCAGAAATTATCCCGACCTTTGCACTAGCTAACATCAAAAGCCCTACAAACAACAGGCTTTGTGAACAATAAAAAAAATATTGCTATGCTAACACGATTGACACAGGAATCACTTGCCATACTGCACGACATTGCAGCAGGAAAAAACGAAAGGATTGAAAAATACAACCCTGCCGAAGGAGAAATAGCATCCCTGCTGGGAAAACTGGAAAAAGCAGGACTGATCCACCATACAGAGGGTAACCCCGAAGGAACAATCAATTCCTATCGACTGAACCGTCCCCTAAACCGGATCTCATTGCTGAGTGTACTGGAAGCCACAGGCGAACATCTGAATTGTAACCGTCCCACCACCGAAGAATTCTACAACCGATACGGAAAAGTAGCACAGAAACTGGGAGTGGTAAACCAACTGACACGATCTTTTCTGGAAGACATCAAACTGACAGATTGCTGAATGAATGGGAAATAACTAATTAATATTACTAACATAAAAGTCAAATTATGAACAAAAAACAAGTATTGCGGAGCGTGTTCGCATTGAGTGTTGCAGCTACCTTATGGACGGGCTGCACTAGTGATGAGGTGCTGTTGAACCCCACAGATGCAATAGGCAAGGACGAAGGGGCAACTGTCACTTTCAGCTTGGGACTTCCAATGGGAGATGAAGTGAATTACACAAAAGGTAGAGATGTTACACCACTACATGATGAATCTGAATGGAGCATTAAGAAATTAAAAGTTTATGATTTCAAGAAAGAAGGAGATGCCGAACCAACTTTTGTAAAAGCCTACAATGTGGAAATAAAAACAGACGGAGCTAGTTTAAACTCCGGAATGTGTGTGCCGGGTGCCACTGGAGGAAAATATCAAGTGAAACTTTCACTTTCTGCCAAAATAGGTGAAAACCATGTTTTTGCTTTCGTTGCCAACGATACTGTCCCTACTTTTGATCAAAAAATAGAAGATGGGGCATCATTGACACTAAACGATCTTCGTGTTAGTGTTGCCAATAAGAGTATGTCAACAGGTGGCAATACCAGCACTTTCTTTGGAAATATAGGTGGACTGGCAATGACAGGGGTAACTGAAGCTATAACTATAGCAATCCCTACTGGTGGTACTCAGGCTAATGCAGTAAATATGAAACGCATAATGGCACGTATTGATGTGAAGAATTACATTTCAGAATCAAGGAATTTCAAATTAGTTTCGGTGAAGCTAAAGAACAGTGCCCCTAATGGTTATCTGTTTGCCGAGAAAAGTAATGGGGATAAGACCGGTGAAATATGGAATTACACCAATCCTGTTACACTGGAACAAAATCCCAGCTACACGGCTAATGGTTATAAGGCAGCCGGAACAGCAGATTACCTAGATGCTAAATGGGTGGAATCCATTACAACGGATAAAGGAGTTACCGGCACATGGTATAAAAAGGTACTTTATGCTTATGAATATCTTTCTCAACGTGGAGTAGGCAATGACACTCCTACACCAACATTGATTGTAGAATATACGCTAAACGGATGGTCTGCAACAACAGAAGTAGAAATGCGTGATGATTTGAATACTCGTTTCGATATTCTTCGTAACCACGTATATATTCTGCAAGTAGGAGATACTGAGGCTGGCGGACAAGATATAACCTTCAAGTTTATTCCTGCTGAGTGGGACTTTCATGAGATTAATTCAGACCTTATCTAAAGAAAAGTATAACTAAAAGTAGATAACACAGAAAAAGGAAAAAATATGAGAACAAAATATATAAATATTAAGTATATCAGTTTGTGGTTGATGGGAAGTATCATGCTGGGTGTTTCACCCATGCTGGGCGGATGCAGTAATTACAATGAAGTTTTGGAGCAGGAGCCTACTGAAACGATTGTTGCTCCTAAAGGAATAACTTTTAAATTGAATGGTGCTGCAGGCGCTGGCATAAGCCGTGCTGCAACAATGGCAGCCATAGATACCGAAAAGACAATCAATACAGTGTATGTGGCACTTTTTACACCGGATAATAAGTTGCGGTTGATTTATAGTACAGAAAGTGAAGCTGTAACAACTGTAGGGGTAGAGAATCCTAACATAACTGACAATGATGATGGAAGTTATACTTTTAAACCTCTGTATGCCGGAGATTATACTGCATTCTTTATTGCCAATCCGGGTACTGGGTTGACGTCAAAGTTTGGTGCTATGACTCCATTAACGACTACGCTTGATGAATTTGAAAAAACAGTGGTAGAAGATACTGCAAATGGGTTGGATGCTGATGGTGCTGCAAATCCTGGCTTTCTGATGTCTAGTGGTAAAATGACATTAAATGTCTTTTCAGATGCTACCAATGATATAGGTAATATAACAATGACCCGTTTGGCTGCTCGTTTTGATATAATCAATTCACATCCTTATAATGCAAGTGCTAATACCAATGGTGCAACAATTACCAAAGTACAAATTCTGAATGAAGCTACTAAAGCAAATATTTCTACTCAGGAAACAATGCCAAATGGATCGACACAGAACGGAACGGAGATAGAATGGTCAAAAGCAACAGAGGAAAAATTGACTCTATATACTTATGAAAATATTAATACAGGAACAAGTGATGATGGAGCGACAGCTATCAGAGTCAGCTATAAGTTAGGGGCAAGTGGAGAAGTGAAGACTTTGAATGTGACATTAAAAGAGGAAGGTACCAATTTAGCAGTAAAACGTAATAACCTGTACCAGATAAATTTGAATTGCGTCACTGGAACATATGCGCTGACTGTTGAAGATTGGGATGAAGCAAAAGCAACTATCCTTCCGGGAGAAAAGCTTGCCATTACTTATGAAGCAACAGATCTAGGTAAGATTGGAGATTATGTCTATAAGAATGGTGATGCTCTTGATTTTAGTGATGGAGGGTTGCGTGGCATGAGTTACACCGGCTTGTTTACATGGACTGAACGCCCGGCTCCGGATCCCAATAAAGGTACCTGTGTCGGTATTGTATTCTCGAATTTGACAAGTGCCATAGATCAGGCGGCAGGCTATACAGGGTATGCAATTGCATTGAAGAATGCAGCGACTAAACTTACTTGGAGAACTAAAGATGAAAAAGCAGCTGGAATCCCTGTAGTCAAAACATTGCAAGCTGTGATTAGAGACTTGGATGGATATACACATTGCAATGCTGTTACGAAGAATGAATTCCCCGCTATGGCGGCAGCTATGGATTATTCCGTTGATTTACCAGCCGGAACCAGTGGGTGGTATCTACCCAGTATCGGCCAAATAGCAGCGGTGGCTCAAAGCTTTATGGAAATCAATAATATGTACTCAATGACTGGTACTGCGAGTAATGGGAGGTTTAGTATAACATGTACAAATACTGTCAGCGATATGAATACCTTTTTATTTGGCAAACTTGATGCAAGTCAGTATGATGCCTTTCCTACAAATGGTCAAGATTGGCTAAGTACTATTTCTCAAGGAGATAATCGTGCTTATCGAGGATATTGGCCTTCAGAAAAAGGACTTTCTTTGAATGAGGATGTTGACAGGTATAATCCTGACTATGGAATGTGTGTGGTACGTTCTGTTTTTGCTTTTAAGAAAACTAACTAAAATTATCCTTTTCATTAAAGCTGTTGAAAGGATGCAATGATTGACTTGTGCACTTTTCAACAGCTTTACTATAAACAATATGAATCTTTTACTTTATAGGATATTCTTCACTGGCATATTATCATGCTCTTTATTCATCGCCTGTAATATAGAGGATGATCGTGATCTTTGTTGCGATCAAGCCAGTATGGAGTATCAATATATATCGGATGAGAAAGATCTTTTTGCTCAGAATATTACTTCATTGCGATATTTTCTTTTTGATGAACAAGGAATGTTTCTACAAGAGATGCAGGAAGAAAAGAATCTTAGGTACCAATCACTGCAAGGCTTAAATACCGGTTCATATACAATGGTGACTGTAGGCAATGCTGCAAAAGCTACGTTACTAGTTCCCCCTGCGTATGGTAGTTCTATGGATGGATTCATGCTTACTGTGAAGGAAATTGAAACAGGTAATTCTGATCCGTTATATTATGGTATTTGCCCTTTCACAATAAACAAAAGAAACGTAAACCAAAAATTTGTCACGCAAATGGCCAATGTACATTGTAAGTTGAAAGTGACTGTGAAATGGAAAAATCTTCCTCCTGTTCTAAGTGCTGACTCTTGTTATCGGATAACTTTAGAGAATTGCGCTTCTGGTTATGAACTGAATGGAAAAGATGGATATTCATTGGGGGAAAAAAACTTTCCCCGTTCTCCTCAATGGAATCAGTTACACTATTTGCAATTGGCAACTGATAATTTGGAATTAAAAGGGCAATTCATCAGCCTGCGTTATGCCGATCGACAATTGCCTACTCTCCGTGTCTTTTGCATTCAAGAAGGAAAATACGAAGAAATTACTCCTGCCATTGATCTGAATAAAGCATTCACAGCATGGGGTTATTATCCTTCAAGTGTGGAAAGGCAGGAGTATAAAATCATAATAACCGTCTACATGGGCGGGCATGTGGGGGTAAAACTGGAAACTGAAGCCGGAGTGCTGGACTGGATAAGCGGAGGTACTTTCGGGTAACAAGAATAATAGAAGATGAAAAAAAATAATATAGTTAAGGTGATGACCGCATTTTGTATGATTACCATATTTAGCCTGTTGGTAATTGCTTGTGGGGATGATAGCTCTATGTCGGGTACACAAACGGAAAGAGAGAAATATATCGTTGTAAATTTTCGTTTGGGAGTTCCCATGAAAGACGAAGTAGTATATAATAGAGCAAATGAAGGGGATCCTATTCAAGATGAAACGGAACAGTCAGTGAATCGATTAAAGATATACGATTTCATTATCACTTCGCATATAGATGAACCGTTAATTGCTGATACGTTGTTTGCAGGAATGCAGGTACTGGAGAAAGAGGATGTAGGGAATGAAGCAGACCTAGGTGTTGGAAAGTTTATAAGTGGGAATGGAATGGTCAATGTACGTGTAGCATTCCCGACAGCTATAATAGGGAGTCGACATGTGTTTGCTTTTGTTGCTAATGAAGGAACTACAAAATTTGATACAGATATAGAGATAACAGGAAATCAGAAAATAACGATAGACAAATTCCGGAAGACTCCTGCGACTAAAGTATTAAAAGATGGTGATTCTAGCACGGTGCTCTTGGAAGGTGGTACTGTGATGACGGGAATGAGTGAACCCAAAACACTTACAAGTAGTATCAGTATCACTGATATGAAACTGCAACGCATCGTGGCGCGAATAGATGTGATAGATAACATACCGGCAGATAAAAACTTTAAATTGCGAAGTGTGAATATTAGTAATACTGCTCCGGTAGGATATTTATTTGAAAGGGCTAGTGACAACAGTCTGACTTCTTCCTTATGGGCGGGAGAATATGAGGCGGTGAAGTCCATGCAATATAAAGGAATGGAACAAAGCTCTAATCAATATAAGAAAGTATTGTATCTGTATGAATCTGACGCAAATAATCCTCCTACACTTATTATAGAGTACACACTGAACGGTTCGCCGGGAAGCCAGAATGTAAAAATGGAGGATTATCTTACAAATCAACCTTTTGATATACACCGTAATTGCATTTATACGTTGAAGATAGGTGAGATAACCAATTCGACGCTGAATTACCAAGTAAGTAGGGAGGAGATTATAAATAAAGAATAAGAAGCATGATGATGAATAAGGTGTATCAGTTAATAAAAACAGTAGGAATAGTAGGATTGTTGCTGGTGCTTGCTGCATCTGCACAGGCGCAGGTGGTAGGGGTAAAGACAAATATATTATATCTGGCTACCGCCAGCCCCAATATTGGAATAGAGTGGCCCATGGGGAAGCATTTTACCGGAAGCCTGGGCGGTGGGTATAATCCTTTCCGGTTTGGGGAGTATCAGGATTCGGAAGGAAATACAATCAATTCCAAATTGCATCACTGGATGGGAAGTGGCGAGGTGCGTTACTGGTTTTGCGAGCGATTTGTGGGGTGGAATATGGGAGTGAATGTATTTGGTGGGGAGTATAATGTGGGAGGAATCAGTTTTATTCATGCTTTGAAGGAGAATCGGTTCAAGGGATGGGGAGTTGGCGCCGGGGTGACGGTTGGCTATCAGGTGGTGCTTTCTGCCAGGTGGGGACTGGATTTTTCGGTTGGGGGCGGGTATGTTTATACGGAGTATAGCAAGTATGAGGGGTGTGCTTGTGGGGAGGAATTAGGGAGGTATAAGAAGCGTATTTGGGGACCGACGAAGGGGGCGGTTTCGGTGGTTTATTTTTTGAGATAGAAAGGGGATGTGTCAAAACCAAAAATAGCTATCATTTTTCTGTAGGGGCAGATTGAATCTGCCCGATAATAATTTGCTTTGTGTATTTGGGCGGATTCAATCCGCCCCTACGGTGAACAATTTGATAGTTACTTTAGAGTTTTGACACACCCCCAAAACTTATTTTTCTTTTATAGAAGCAAGCCAAAACGGAGCCCTAGAGCATGAGCAATATTGAGAAAAGTAGATAATTGCATATCAACTTCTCCTCTCTCAATAATTGAAATGTACTCACGTTTTTTTCCAATCATATTTGCCAACTGTTGTTGGGTGATTTTCTTCTTTTTACGAGTATCTTTCAATAACTCGGCATAATACCATGCTTCGGCCTTTCCTTCAAACTCCTTACGTGTAGAAGTTCCAGCCTTACCATATCTTTCATCCAGCATTTCATCTGCTGTTGTCAATTTTGATAATTTTTCTTCGTTGAACTTCATTTTTAATCCTCCAATCTTTTTGTTATAGCAAATGCTTTTTTTATTTCTACTTTATATTGTTTCTTGTCTTTTTTTAGAAAGGAATTCAATAGGATTACCTTTTTCGATTCAATAAAACTACGATTATCAACTGCTACCAAAATCGTTCTGTATTCATTGGTTCCGACAGAAACTCTTACCTCATATAAATCATAAGGGGAGAGTATCTTGACAAACTTTTCACTTACTACATATTTTGTTCGTATTATATGAATCACATAAGCGTATTTGTCTTTGATTTTATCATCCAAACCCTCAAAGTAAGTTCTAAATTCCTCAGACAAAATAATTTCCCTAACTCCTTTTTCTGCTTGTTCCATAGAACAAAAGTAATATATATATTACATAAATGCAAATTATAGAAGATATTAATTCTGTGCTATGTCCAAGGATATGCGATTATTTACTGGGAGATATTAAAAAAGGAGCATTTCATTTCTGAAACGCTCCCTTTTTATGTAGGAATGATAAATCTTACAGATTAACTCTTTTTTCCTGAATTCTAGCTTTCTTACCGGTAAGAGCACGCAAATAATACAATTTAGCGCGACGAACTTTACCAACCTTGTTAACAGTAATACTGTCGATAGCCGGAGATTCGATAGGGAAGATACGTTCAACACCTACAGTTCCAGACATTTTACGAACGGTGAAACGTTTTTTGTCACCATGTCCAGCGATTTTGATAACAACACCACGGTACAACTGTACACGTTCCTTGCTACCTTCAACGATACGGTATGCTACTGTAATAGTATCACCAGCTTTGAATGAAGGATGCTGTTTGCCAGTAGCAAATGCTTCTTCAGCAATTTTAATTAAATCCATTTTCTTTGATTTTTAAATTGTTTATCGTTACCAACGCAACATATCAAGTAACTCTTCTTTGACAGCGATTGCGCGAAAGCGGTGCAAAATTACTAGATTTATACCACACCACCAAATATAATTTCATATATTTTTCATCTAATATCGTTGGCTGGGTTCTCTTTTTTGATTACATTTGGGCAATAAACAACGAATAAACATGAAACCAAACCTAATGATGAGTATGATTCCGGCAGGAATGTTAGCCGGAATCTTTCTGTTTTCTAGCTGTAACTCAGGCTATTCGGTTGCTTCTGTAACAGGAAGTAGAATAGTGGTGACAGACTCCCTTGATGCTAATCCGGATAGTGCTGCAATGGCTGTTTTAGCCCCATATCAACGAACTGTGGACAGTATTATGTCTCCGGTCATTGGAAATAGTGCCCGGTTTATGGATCGTTATCGTCCCGAAAGTGAATTGTCAAATCTGGTTGCGGATATTCTTCGCACTTCCGCTACCAATTATATAGGTCGTGCTGCCGATGTGGCGGTAACCAATATGGGCGGTCTTCGCACCTCTTTGCCCGAAGGAAATATTACGTATGGTAATATCTATGAAATAACTCCGTTTGAAAACACCTTGTGCATCGTTACCATGAATGGTGCTTTGCTGAAACAATTATTTGAGAACATAGCCAAAGTGCACGGCGAAGGTCTGAGCGGTGCGCGATTGGAGATCTCTAAAGACGGTAAATTGCTGAGTGCCACCGTGGGCGGTAAAGAGCTTGATGAAAATAAGGAATATAAAGTAGCCACACTGGACTACCTTGCCGAAGGCAACGACCATATGGATGCCTTTGCCAAAGTGCCCGATGCGGATAAAATGCAACCGGAAAATGCCACCATACGCCAGTTGTTCCTGAACTATGTGAATGAACAGAGCAGGGCGGGTAAGAAAGTGGACTCGAAGATAGAAGGAAGAATTACCGTTAAAGAATAAAACCGATTGATAATGAAACGAATATATTTACTATTTACCGCTTTGTGCATTTGTGGTGCACTGGCAGCGCAGGATGTAAAGGAATTATGGATTTTGCATACCAATGATACTCACAGCCGTGTGGAGCCCGTACCCGTTACAGATCCTAACCCGGAGTATGCAGGAAAAGCGGGCTTTGTACGCCGTGCCACTTTAATAAAGGGCATGAGGGAGCAGAATAAAGACCTGCTGTTGTTTGATTGCGGCGATTTCTCCCAGGGTTCACCTTATTATAATATGTTCAAAGGTGAAGTGGAAGTGAAGCTGATGAACGAAATGGGCTATGATGCCGGTACCATAGGCAACCACGAGTTCGATTTCGGATTGGATAATATGGCGCGGCTCTTTAAGATGGCCAATTTCCCCATTGTATGTGCTAACTATGGCGTGAAGGGAACAGTATTGGAAGGCATCGTAAAACCTTACGTTATACTGGAACGCGAGGGCGTGAAGATCGGTGTCTTTGGCCTTAGTCCCGTGTTGGAAGGCTTGGTGCAAACCAAGAACTATGAGGGAGTAGTCTTTGAAAGCCCCATAGAGGCCGCCCAGCGTGTAGCCAAGATATTGAAAGAACAGGAAAAATGTGATTTGGTGGTGTGCCTGTCTCATTTGGGATGGAAGGGAGAACCTTATTCTGATGAAACATTGATAGCTAATACTCGTAACATTGATATTGTATTGGGAGGGCATTCACACTCTTACTTTGATAAAACTTTGTTTTATAAGAATCTGGATGGAAGGGATATTCCTTTGCAGCAAATGGGAAAGAATGCCGTGTATGTGGGCAAAATGAAAGTAGAGATGGAAAAGAACTAAGATGAGGAAAAACGTATTACTATTTGTATTATCATGTATCATAGGATGCCATGTAGCACTTGCGCAGCAGGTTCCTAATGTATTGCAACAAGGCAAGGCGGATAGCCGGGAATGTAAAGCATGGGTGGATGAACGACTCTCTGGTATGAGTTTGAAAGAGAAGATAGGTCAACTATTCATACACACGGTGGCTCCCCTCAACACCCCGGTAAACAAGAAGAATATACATGATGCTATAAAAGAATATAAGGTAGGAGGATTATTATTTTCGGGTGGGCAATTATCCAATCAGATATTGCTGACCAATTATGCACAAGAGCTGGCAGAAGTGCCTTTGTTCATCACCTTTGATGGTGAATGGGGACTGGCTATGCGTTTGAAAGGAACTCCGAGTTTTCCTAAAAACAGAGTCTTGGGCTGTATTCAGGATAATGAGTTACTCTATGAATATGGTAAGGAGGTAGCCCGGCAATGCAAAGAACTGGGGGTGCAGATCAATTTTGCTCCTGTGGCGGATGTGGATATAAATCCCCGTAATCCGGTTATCAATACGCGTTCTTTTGGAGGCGATCCCAAGAATGTGGCTCAGAAAGTAATAGCATATTCCCGCGGGCTGGAAGATGGGGGAGTGCTATCGGTAAGCAAACATTTTCCCGGACATGGAGATACGGAGGTGGATTCTCACAAGGCTCTGCCTGTCCTGAATTTCAATCGGGCCCGTTTGGATAGTATTGAACTTTACCCGTTCAAGGAAGCAATAAAAGCAGGATTGGGCGGTGTGATGGTAGGTCACTTGGAAGTGCCGGAGTTGGGTGAACGTCCTGCTTCCATTTCTCCGCAAATCATTAATAATTTGCTTTGTCAGGAGTTGGGCTTTCAGGGGTTGGTCTTTACCGATGCTTTGGAAATGAAAGGCATTTCTCCCAACCAAACCGGGAATATCTGCGCCCAAGCTTTAATGGCGGGCAATGACCTGCTATTGGCTCCTCGCAACCTGAAAAGAGAACTGGATGGCGTGTTGGCTGCCGTGAAAAGCGGAAAACTTTCGGAAGAATTGATAACGGAAAAATGCCGCAAGGTATTGACTTATAAATATGCTTTGGGATTGAAAGACAAACCGCATATCCAGCTCTCCGGACTGGAAAAGCGCTTGAACCGTCCTGAAACGAAAGATTTGATTCTCCGTTTGCAGAAAGCGGCGGTAACGGTAGCCACCAATGCGGGCGGTGTTCTTCCTTTAAATTCAAAGTTGGAGGGAACAGTGGTGTTGAATATTGGCAAGTCGCCTTCCTCCGGACTTGCTTTCTTTAATCGTTTGCAAAATTCTATCCCGCTCTCGCGCATTGTAGCCAGTCCGGAGGCTATGGAAAGCATCAAGCGGCAGTTGCTAAACAGCAAACGGGTGATAGTCGTGATTTCTTCTGATGACTATAAGAAATACAGGACAATGCTCAACTCATTGCCTGATGATTTGCCTGTGATCTATGTCTACTTGATGCCGCTGAAATCCATGCTGAATATGGAGGAATACTGGAAGAAGGCTGCTGCCGTGGTGTTAGGACATTCCGGCGAGTTGGCAATACAGGAGCGTGTAGCCGATGTGATGGCAGGGAAAGCCGTTGCCGACGGACGCCTATCGGTAGCCGTGGCGGATCTGCTTAAACCGGGAGACGGAGTAACAATGGCTCCCAAAATGCTTCCCGTGTTTAAACCCGAAGATTACGGTATGAGCTCAAAGGTATTGAAGCAGATAGATGAAATAGCATTGGAGGGTATTAAGGCGAAAGCCTATCCCGGTTGCCAGATTTTGATATTGAAAGACGGCAAACCGATATATGATAAGTCTTTCGGAACCTTTACTTATGAGAGCTCCAGAAAGGTGGAAGAAGATGATTTGTATGATTTGGCCTCACTGACCAAGACTACAGCTACTTTACTGGCTGTGATGAAACTGTATGATGAAGGAAGATTCGGTCTGACAGATCGTATTTCCCGGTATGTTCCTGCGCTGAAAGGTACGAACAAGGAACGGGTGACTATAGAAGAACTGTTGTTGCATCAATCCGGTATTCCTGCATTTTGGCCTTTCTATAAGGCGGCGATAGACCAGGACAGTTACGAGGGTGCATTTTATAAAGCCCGGCCGGATGCGCATCATCATATGCAGATAGATACCCGTCTGTTTGTCATTGATAAGTTTGAGTATAAAAAGGATTTGATGGCTAAAACATTCTCGGGTGATTATCCCCTGCAAGTGGCGGATAGTATGTATCTTCATCGTTCTTTCCGTGACTCTGTTGTGGCACAGATAGGGCGCACTCCATTAAAGGATAGGAGTTACCGGTATAGCTGTCTCAACTTCATGTTATTAAAAGAGATGGTAGAGAACATGACTAAAATGCCGATCAGCGTGTATCTGGAGAAAGAATTTTATGGGCCGATGGGCATGACGCGCACCTCTTATCTGCCACTCCGCCGTTTTAAAAAGGAAGAAATAGTACCTACGGTAAAGGCGGACTACCTGCGCAAAGGGGGGATGTTGCAAGGATATGTGCATGATGAATCGGCTGCCTTTATGGGTGGCGTATCGGGAAATGCAGGATTATTCTCTACCGCCCGTGATGTGGCGAAAGTCTATCAGATGTTGATAGATGGGGGGATGTATGAAGGCAGGCGCTATTTGAGCAAGGAGACTTGCGACCTATTCCTGACGCATACTTCTAAAATAAGCCGCAGGGGATTGGGATTTGATAAACCGGATATGAGAAACACAGCGAAAAGCCCTTGTGCTGCCGAAGCTCCTAAAGAAGTAGTGGGGCATACCGGGTTCACAGGAACCTGTGCGTGGGCTGATCCGAAGAATCATTTGGTGTATGTTTTCCTTAGTAATCGCATTTATCCACGGCCTTTTGACCATAAACAATTAATGAGATTAAATATACGTCCGCGTATACAACAGGTTATGTATCAGGCAGTGATGAAAAGATAGTATTTAGACTTAATACAAATTAGTGCAATTTTGCAATACCGATATGACAACTAATAGAGAAAAGCTGTATATTTGTTCCATCAATTAGTACTAATAATTTAATAATTAACGAAAATGGCTTACGTAATTAGTGAAGATTGTATCGCTTGCGGTACTTGTATCGATGAATGCCCGGTAGAAGCAATTTCTGAGGGTGATATCTATTCTATCAATCCGGATGTATGTACAGAATGCGGAACTTGCGCTGATGTATGTCCTTCTGAAGCTATCCACCTAGGGTAAGATACAATCGGACTAGAATGAAAAGAACGACCGTTCCATTTAGTTGGGACGGTCGTTTCTTTTTTATTGGGAAAGTTTGTTTTGCTATCATTTTGCTGTGGGGGCGGATTGAATCCGCCCGAATGCATCAACGAATATACTTTTTGAAATGATTTCGGGCAGATTCAATCTGCCCCTACGGTATGTGGAAACATTATTGGATTATTTCAACTGTGCCAACGCTTCCTTAATGCGGCGCATTGCTTCCACAATATTCTCGTCAGAAGTAGCATAGCTCATACGGATACACTCCGGAGAACCGAATGATGCACCACCTACACATGCCACATGACCCACTTCGAGCAAATACATTGCCAAATCATCAGAATCATTAATCTTACGATCACCGGCAGCTTTACCAAAGAATGAATCACATTTAGGGAACAAATAGAATGCTCCTTGAGGATTATTCACTTCAAATCCCGGAACTTCCTTAGCCAATTTCACAATCAAATCACGACGACGCTGGAATGCCTGACGCATTTCCTCAACCGGAGCCTGTGTACCTGTATAGGCAGCTTCAGCAGCCTTCTGAGAAACAGAACATGGACCGGAAGTATATTGTCCCTGCAACTTATTCACAGCCTTCACAATCCATTCCGGACCGGCAATAAAACCAATTCTCCATCCGGTCATGGCGTATGCTTTTGATACACCGTTTACAATCACTACATTGTCGCGAACCTCCGGGAACTGAGCGATGCTTTCGTGCTTGCCACCATAAGTAATGTGTTCGTAAATCTCATCAGCAATGACATATACCTGCGGATGTTTTGCCAATACGGCAGCCAAACCGGCCAATTCTTCCTTAGTATATACAGAACCGGTAGGATTGGAAGGAGAACAAAGAATCAATGCTTTGGTCTTTGGGGTAATAGCTGCTTCCAGTTGTGCAGGAGTGATCTTGAAATCCTGGTCGATGCCGGCAGTAACAATAACAGGAGTACCGTCTGCCAGTTTCACCATTTCAGGGTAACTTACCCAGTATGGAGCAGGAACGATCACCTCGTCGCCATCATTTACCAGAGCCATAATCGTATTGCAAACCGATTGCTTTGCACCGTTGGCACAAGAGATTTGTGCAGCTGTGTAATCCAATCCGTTTTCGTTTTTCAGTTTAGCTACGATAGCATTGCGGAGTGCAGGATAACCCGGTACCGGAGAGTATCTGGAAAAGTTATCATCCACTGCTTTTTTCGCTGCTTCTTTAATGTGGTCGGGAGTGTTGAAGTCGGGTTCACCCACACTCAAATTAATGACATCAACTCCTTGAGCTTTCAGCTCATTGCTCTTTTGTGACATTGCCAACGTTGCTGAAGGAGACAAACGATTCAGGCGATCTGATAATTGGTTCATTGCTATTGTTTTTTATGTGTTTTAGTTTACTTGCTGCAAAATAAGCTATAATATCTCAATTATGAAAGTAAAACAGGCGAAATCATATAAAAAATGATATGATTCCGCCTGTGATATAATGTTTTTTACTTGCTGAAGTGCAAAGTATGTCCCATTCTGTCTTTTTTGGTTTTCAAGTAACGCTCATTGTATTCATTGGGAGTAATTTCGATAGGAACATTCTCTACTACCGATAGTCCGTATGATTCCAGTCCTACACGTTTTACGGGATTATTGGTAATGAGGCGCATTTTGGTAATTCCTATGCTGCGCAGAATCTCTGCTCCTACGCCATAATCGCGTTCATCGGCTTGGTGTCCCAGGCACAGATTGGCGTCTACGGTGTCCATTCCGTCTTCTTGCAGTTTGTAGGCTTTCATCTTCTCCATCAGTCCGATGCCTCGTCCTTCCTGGTTCAGATAAACCACTGCCCCTTTACCTTCTTTTTCAATCATCTGCAGGGCTTTGTGTAGCTGGTCGCCACAGTCACAACGCATGGAACCGAAAATATCACCGGTAGCACAAGAGGAATGTACGCGTACCAATATAGAGTCACCTTCCTTTATTTCACCTTTAATCATGGCGATGTGTTCCAATCCATTGCTCTTTTGGCGGAAAGGAATCAGATGGAAATGTCCGTATTCGGTGGGCATATCCACTTCTACACCTTTTTCTATTATTGATTCTTGTTTCAGGCGATAAGCAATCAAGTCGCGTATAGCAATGATTTTGATGTCAAATTGCTTTGCTTTTTCAATTAATTGCGGCATACGCGCCATGCTTCCGTCCTCGTTCATTATTTCAATCAGGGCAGCGGCGGGCTGAAGTCCTGCCAGGCGTGCCATGTCTATGGCTGCTTCGGTGTGGCCGGCACGTCTCAGCACTCCTTTTTCCTGTGCATAGAGTGGGTTGATGTGTCCGGGACGTCCGAAAGTGGCGGCTGTAGAAGTAGGATCTGCCAATGCCTGGATGGTGGCGGCGCGGTCGTGTGCCGATACACCGGTACTGCATCCTTCCAACTTGTCGATAGTGACGGTAAAAGGAGTTCCTAATATAGAGGTGTTGTTGCTTACCTGTTTGTCCAGTTCCAATTCAGCGCAGCGACTCATGGTGATAGGGGCACAGAGCACGCCACGTCCTTCTTTCAGCATGAAGTTTACTTTTTCCGGAGTAATCTTTTCGGCGGCAATAATGAAATCGCCTTCGTTTTCACGGTCTTCATCGTCTACTACGATGATGAACTTACCTTCACGGAAGTCAGCTATCGCTTCTTCAATGGTATTCAGTTTGAATTCTTCCATAGTCAAATTATAAATGATTCATTGTTTATTCTTTGTTGTATATCGCGGCTGGTCTTGATTATGTTTTTCAAGTCCTTATCCAGTCTCAGACTGAATCGCCAGATGCGGAAATAGAAAAAGATACCTACCGGAACGATAACTCCCGCCAGCAGGTTCAACCATCGGTTGTCAAACGGGCTCTTGTGAGCCTTGGTAGACAGGATGGGGTATTTATTCAGGTATCCCAGCAATACGCTATCCTTGCTATTGGATAGTTCTTCAATCAACAGCTCCATTTTGGCGCTGATACCGGCTATAATGTCATCGTGCCCGTTGTTGGTAAAGATGCGGATATAGTTGGGAGCACTTGCCAGCTTGTGCCGGGAGTCGTATGCGCTGCAAGCATAGCACAATTCGTTCAGGTCGCTCTCTATGCGTCGATAGTCCGGGTCGTCTATGATAACTTCTTTTCTGAATACATGGCGTGAAGGACGCAGGCCCAGCAACATACGGAAGAAATTAATGTATATTTCGGCATTGAACACCACCGAGTCATTGTTAGACTTGTAGGTGAAGAATGCTCCGATAGGTGCCAGTACGATGCTACTCATCCATACACCCAATATCATATTCATTTCACCACTCTTGGCTACACGGGTAGCACCGGAGTCTATAATATAATAGATAACGAAAATCAAAACGGATACAACCACAGGCATACCCAGTCCTCCTTTTCGGATAATGGCTCCTAGTGGCGCTCCGATAAAGAAGAAGATCAGACAGCTCAGTGACAAGGTGATTTTCTTGTGCCAATCGGCTTCATGCTTACGGATATTGTTGTCGGCATCTGTGGTCTGATAACTTTTCATGTTCCATTCGCTGGCAAGGGATTCCGTACGGTCGGCAGCGCTGCCCAGAGTCTTGTCTTTTTCCGCCAAAGTATAGGAATTGAACAAGCTGTCAATATTGATTCTGTTGCTCGTTTCCGCCATCTTCACGGAGTCAGCTTTGGATAATTCTATCTTGCGATAAGTCGATGATTTTATTTCATTGTACATGGTTCGGCCCAAACTGTCGGCACGATGGTTCAGTGAGTCGATAGAGTGGCTGATTTCCACCATGTTCTTACTGTCTGAACGGTCACTCAGGAAACTTCCGTCTACCATGTTGAATCCTCCGTCGAATTCGATGATGGTATGCTTTTCCCTGAATGTTTCACGTCGGTAGGGAACATTGTTGGATGATATGGTTTGTGATTTCAGATTTTCAAATTGCTCTCCGTTAAACAGATGCAGGTAGAGATGCTGTTTGTCGGCTGTCATTTCCATTTTTCCTTCGGAAGCCCAAATGATGTGTGCATTCTCGAATCCATCGGAGAAATTGTAGATCAAGACATCTTTCAGCATACCCGTTTCGCGGTCTTTCTGCTTTACATATATATTATAGCCCTCTATTTCGTCATAAAATACGCCTTCCGGAATATCCAGTTCGGGCGAAGTCTGCTTCATGGATACCAGCAGGGTGAGCAACTTTACTTGTGCCTTAGGGGCAATCACATTCTGGAAATAGAAAGAGGTGCAACATAGGAAAGTACAGAAAATGACTAGCGGGCGTATAATCCTGAGCAGGGGAATACCCGCTGCCTTCATAGACAGTAATTCGTAGCGCTCGCCGAAATTACCAAAAGTCATCAACGCTGCCAGCAGAATGGCCAACGGCAGTGACAAAGGTATCAGTGTAAGAGCAGAGTAAAAGAAAAACTGTGCTAAAACACTCATCTCCAACCCTTTTCCCACTAACTCGTCTACATATCTCCACAAAAACTGCATCATGAAGATAAAGAGGCAGATGAAGAAAGTTCCTATAAAGAGCATCAAGAAGCTCTTTAGGATAAATATATCTAATTTTTTTATGCGTAGCATTATTCCATTTTGTGCAACTATTGAGGCACAAAATTAGCATAAAAAACGGAGAGCAGAGATATGTTTTGCATATTTTTATAGAATTACAGTCCGCTTACCCGTTTTAGCTTCTCTATTTCAGAGTTCCACAGCTCTTTTAAATCTTCCACTTCATCCGGTTCCGCCCAGTCTATTACTTCCAACATATAGTCTGAGGTCAATTCATTATATACCATTTTCAGTTCAAAGTATGCTTTGGAATCTTCGTCGTCCAGCCAACGGAAGCGTATGAAGCTGTTTACCCTGAAGTTTGCCACCTCAGCTTGCCGTGATTCTGTCTTACCCCAATGAAAGGTGAATACTTTATCTTGATATGTAACTTTGTCTGCAAACCATGTTTCCAGACCGGATGGGGTACTGATAATAGCCCACACAATGTTGCCGGACCCGGCTTTCAACATGTACTCCAAACGTATTTTTTCTTTTCCCATAGGACAGCATTTTAAAGTTTCGGTGGCAAATTAAACCAAATTTTCTTATTTACCATAATAAATGATATGTTTTTTGAAATATTTATTGCCTGTGTAAAGTGCTCTTTTTAAGATAAAAAACAGATTTTACGAGAAAAAGTTCGCCGAAATGTTGCGGAATTGAAAATATACTTCTATCTTTGCACCCGCAAATAAGAAATGATGGCGGGATAGCTCAGCTGGTTAGAGCGCATGATTCATAATCATGAGGTCCCCGGTTCAATCCCGGGTCCCGCTACCACGAAAGATTTAGACTGTTGGGAGGCTTCCACTCTTGGCGGTCTTTTTTAAAGAAAACATGATGGCGGGATAGCTCAGCTGGTTAGAGCGCATGATTCATAATCATGAGGTCCCCGGTTCAATCCCGGGTCCCGCTACATTATTTTTAAGAAGTTTGGTTGGTTAGGCAATTAGGAGGTTTCTGCTCTTGGTTGCTTTTTTTGTTTTATTCTTCTTTATCCACCGTAGGGGCGGAAAATTTTCCGCCCGGTAACCGCCCTTATTGCTATTCCCTTATAAAACAGGCAGTCTGTAAACAAACCCTAGTGAAACCCTGAATTGGTCTTCCTGATTAATTATATTTTCTTTCTGTATATTCTTATATGTCTTTCCTGTAGCATTCAGAAACAGGTGCAGGTTCTTGTCTGCCATCGGGAAATACTCAATCCCTCCTTGGTACCCCCATGATGAAAGGTAATTGCCTTTTCCGAATATCCCGTTTTCTTTATAGACGGAGGCGCGGTCATAAAATCCTTTTAAATGAATATTCCATTTCGGAAGAAAACGATAATTAGCTTCCGACACGAAAGTAAGATATTCTACGGAACGTGCTATCCCATCCCATGCCGTTCCGTCTTTGTTTATTGCCATTTTGCGGATTACTCCCAGATGGTCTATCGCTGAACGATGGTACAGGATATCCAGGAATAGATTGAATTTTCCCAAGTCCACCATTTGTCCTCCACCTATCATGAATACCCATTTGCCTTTTGCCAATTCTCCTGCGCTGGCGGCATAGCGGAGTTGTACTTTATTGTCGGAATAATTACTGTTCCATGCCAATGAATAATATAATGGCGCGAAAGGACGCTCTATTCCCTCGGGAATCCGTCCGAATGCCTCTTCCATAGTTCCGGCTCTGTTATTGAGTACTTGAATGGCAATTTCCTGATTGCTGCGTGGGGAGTATGCTATATTTACTCCGGTGAGGTAACAGGTTATATTGTTGGTGATTCCGCTGTAATCATATATATTGATAGGATATTCGTTATACTCAAATCCTCCTACAAACAAAGCCTGCCTACCTGCCGTCACGGCAAATCGCGGGTCTAACTGGTATCGGAGGTAAGCATAATCTATAGTGCCCGACAGATTCTCTGTTTCAAAAGCCTGTGTGCCTTTGTTTAATCTTTGCAGGTATTTGTAAGAGAGTTTATCGGTTACATTCCCATAAATCCCGATCATGATATGATCGAAGCGGAAAGAGGCTTCGTCAGTATCTGCATCGCCGGAATTGAATTTGGCGTGAAAGGCTGAACGGAGGTGTAAATCCACATTGATGGCTTCGGGCATCTTCTTTTTCATCAGATACCCTACTACGGAATTACGAACAGAATCTTCTTTTTCCGGTTGTGAAGAACCTTGTGCAGTGGTAGGATAAAGTAAGCAACCCATTATTCCCAAGAGAAAAGTACTGAGCTTTGTCATAAGTAAGATGTTTTTTAGGTTAACGCTGAAAATATATATTCTGATATAGTTGCAAATAAATGTAATATTTATGATATTTGCAAGCACTGTTAACCTATAAATGGAATGGGAATGAAAAGTATTGGGAATCGTCTTTTGAATATTGTACTTGTTGTGGGCGCTGTGATACTAACAGGCTTTATTGTTAATTATTACTTTTCCTACTGGAATACCGCTACTGCACGGAATGTTGAGGTAGACATGTCGTCTCTACCCGCTAATCATCCGGATATTTCAAAAAGTGAAAATCTTCATTTTCCCTCTGAGGGCAAATATTGTCTTGCCTGCCATCAGGGGATAGAACCTACCCGCCCGCTGGATTCCGAAATGATGAAACAGATTTTGGAGAAAGGTGCAACGATGGGTGATCCTAACGGATGCGTAGTGTGTCACGGAGGTACTCCCGGCGAAACGATAGACAAGCATAAAGCACATAGCGGTGTACCTAAAGGTAGCACTTTGTCGGCTTTCACCCCTGTACCGGGAGCTTTGCAAGTCAATGATAATACTTGTGGTTTATGCCATACGGACCATACCTATAATGTACATCGTTCCATAATGAACACAGATGCCGGAAAAATGAAAGCCATAACCTGGAGTTTCGGCATTGGGACGGAAAATAAAGACCATGTGTATGCAGACCATGCCATAGATGACCCCGATGGACCCGAACCCCGTTTTGGTTCTGCAAAATATAAGGAATATATGAAGCAGATGGCGGAGGCTTTTCCGGGACAGTATCCTAAAGAGTTGAAACAGCTTCCCCAGGCATCCTTGGATAGACTGAACACAATGCCGGAACAAGCCGCATTTACCTATCTGCGAAATTGTAACGCCTGCCACCTTAGCAATAAAGGTATGCAAGACCGTGGGCATTATCGGGGTATGGGATGCGCTTCATGCCACAGCCTTTATAGTAATGAAGGATATTATGAAGGAGGCGATCCGTCCATAGACACCGGAAAGCCCGGACATTTGCTGGTTCATGCCATGCAGGGAACACGTAAGTCTGCCGTCACGATTCATGGTAAAAACGTATCGGGTGTGCAGGTATCTACTTGTGCTGCCTGTCATGCCGCAGGTAGGCGCATCGGACATGCTTATCAGGGATTGATGGCATTGGGGCATGGCAGCAACCGTGGACCTTTTGATGAAAACGGATTACCGCAAAAGACCAATGGCGGATATGTATTTAAGTATATGCGTGATGATGCCCACCACCGTATAGAGAAAGACGGAAAAACCGTGACCGGGCTTTTATGCCAGGATTGCCATACCACCAACTCCATGCATGGAAACGGAAATATAGGAAGTACCACTTTGGCTACCATCGAAGTGGAATGTGCCGATTGCCATGGAACTCCCACTCATTATCCATGGGAATTACCGTTGGGATACGGAGATGAATTTGGAAAAAAACTGAATATGAACGATGCCCGTGGACTGGCGGATGAACCGTTGGAAGTAACGAAGAAGTTTGGTATGGTGTATCCTAAAGAAGACGGATACCTGCTATCGGCCAGAGGAAACGCTTTGGGAAATGTAGTTCGCCGGGGCAATAAAGTGATTGTGCACTCGGATAGCGGGCACGATTTTGAAGCTCCTACCTTGAAAGAGCTGGCAGAAACCAACGGATGGAAAAATGCAGTGAAGGCAAAAACGGCAATGGTAAGCATTCCCAAGCACATGGAAAGTTTGGAATGTTATGCTTGTCACTCCACTTGGGCTGCTCAATATTACGGATATAAATATGTGATAGATTATACACAGAAGTCTATAGACTGGCTGGCATCTCCCGAGCAGGTGGATAAGGATGGCACAACGGCAGATTATCATGGCAGGTATGCCATGCAGCAAGGTGCTCCTACTTATGGTGATTACAGCCATGTCCGTTGGGAGAATCCACCCTTGGGAGTGAATGGAGAAGGCAGGGTAAGCCCGTTGGTTGGCGTGATACAAACCGTCAGCACCGTAATAGGCGAGGATGGCAAGGTCATTACATGGAATCATGTAGCCAAGACAAAAGCAGGATATGATGCCATGGAACTGGCACCTTTAAATCCCCATACCACCTCGGCAGAGTCCAGGGAATGTGCCGATTGCCACGGCAATACGGCTGCTATGGGATATGGCATAGATAAAGGTATTTATGATGCGGAACCGCAAGTAACCCGTTATGCTGATGTAGTGAGTGAAGACGGGGAAAATGTAAGTAACTATACGCAGGCTCAGATCAGTGCAATTAAGGATTTGCATGGAGACTTTATGCAGTTGTTGAATAGCGAAGGCAAACAGGTGCAGACCATTGACTCGCATTGGCCTACTTCTATGCCGCTCACGTCATCTCAACGTGATGTCCTGTCACGCGGAGGAACCTGTCTCGCCTGTCATCAAGACATTCCGAATGGCTCTGTTCCCATCCGTATGTTAGGTAAAATAGCCGAAGTAGCCAATTTGAGTTTTGCTTCCGAAGAAGCCCATGAACACTTGTTGCGCGAAAACAATATTCTTATCTCATGGGTAAAGGCAGGCGGAATCCTGTGTTGCATTTTACTCATTCCTGTGCTGGTTGTGGGTTATATCAAGAGAAAGAAACTAATGGAGATCATTAAAAGAATAAAGGGATGAAAGAAAAGTTATTTCGCTTTCTGGCCTCTTACCGGGCTACTCTTCTTTTAATGTTGATTTATGCATTCTTAATGGCTTTGGCTACCATTATCGAAAAGAACGAGGGTACGCCGGTAGCTAAAGCCATGATTTACTATTCCCCGCTTTTCCTTTTCCTACAATTCCTGCTGGTTGTGAATTGGGCTTGTGTCACTATCAGTCATAAACTTTTTGCTTTTCGTAAATGGGGATATATCCTTGTGCATGGCGCATTTGTGGTGATTCTTGCTGGGGCAATGATTACCCATTTATTCGGCAGGGAGGGCATGATGCATTTGCGTGAGGGAGAAAAGAGTGACCGGATAATGATGAAGAGCAGCATGGGGGAAGAGGAATATACCCTTCCATTCAAAGTGGAATTGATTGATTTTGAATTGCTCCGTTATCCCGGTTCGCACAGCCCTTCATCTTACGAAAGTAGGTTGAGGCTGTATGTGGATGGAGAAGTGAAGGAGGAAAAAGTATATATGAATAATGTGCTCGACTTGAAAGGCTACCGTTTCTTTCAAGCCTCTTATGATTCTGACGAGGAAGGCACTATATTGTCCGTCAGCAATGATGTGGCGGGTAGAACAGTGACTTATTGCGGTTATGGATTGCTTTTTGCCGGATTGCTGGGATGTTTTCTGGATAAGACTTCCCGCTTCCGCAGGCTGGGGCGGCAACTGAAAACATTGCAGTTGGTTGCTTTGGCAGCTTGTTTAGGTATTGCTTCTTCTGCCGCTGCCCGGTCTTTGGCAATACCGGTTTCGCATGCCGGGAAATTCGGCGCTTTGCCTATGCAGTCTGTCAACGGACGGATTATTCCCGTCAACACCTTTGCCTCTGAAGTGTTGCGCAAGTTGCAAGCAGAAAATTCCATAGAAGGATTGACGCCCGATCAATTCCTGTTAAGCCTGCTCGTCTCACCGACTGAATGGGCACACATACCTCTTATAAAAATGGAAGATTCGGAGATCAGCCGACTTTATAAATGGAGCGGAAACCGGATCTCTTACCGGGATGCATTTGATAAGAACGGTTTCTATAAGTTAGGTGAGAGGGTAGAAGAGGCTTATGTCAAAAGCCCGGCAATGCGTACCCATTTAGACAAAGAACTGATGAAACTGGACGAAAAGGTCAATACCCTTCACCAGTTGTTTAATTTTCAATTACTCCGTCTGTTCCCCGTTTCCACCGATACGGTTTATCATCGTTGGCACGCTCCGGGTGATGAGTTGGCTGATTTGGCTTCGGATGATTCCCTTTCCGTCATTAACTTATTCAAGCAGTATAGAAATGAAGTTCGGGAAGCAATGGCTACCGGGCAGTGGAGCAAGGCGGATGCTGCATTAGCTGCCATTTCTTTGTATCAGCAAAAGAATAATACCGGATTGGATATTTCTACCGGCAGAATGCAAGCCGAGATAAGTTATAATAAACTTAATCTGTTGCTTCATTGTAAAAGAGGATATTTGATTCTGGGCGGATTGCTTCTTGTCTTTTCTTTTGGTGCATGGTTGAAGAAGAAAGAAAGTATTTGGGAGAAAAGAGTAGGAGGTGTATTATTAATAGGTGTGTTACTCTGTTTTTTGCTGCATACTTATAGTCTTGGCATGCGTTGGTACATATCGGGATATGCCCCTTGGAGCAATTCTTATGAAACGATGGTGTGCCTTGCCTGGGCCTCGGTGTTGGGTGGATTACTGTTTGCTAATCGGAGTTTTATAGCGTTTGCATTAGCAACGCTGTTTGGTGGCGTAGTGCTTTTTGTTTCCAGTCTCAACTGGATGGATCCGCAGATAACTCCTTTAGTTCCTGTCTTGAAATCTCCTTGGCTCATGTTTCATGTGGCTACGCTGATTGCCGCCTATGGGTTCCTTGGTATCAGTTGCATGATTGGCATTACCAATCTTTTGGCATCTGCTTTTATGACTTCCCGGAACAGGGATTTTCTGTCCGTCCGTATTGCCCGGCTCAGTATCATTAATGAAATGTCTTTATTAATAGGTCTGGCATTGATGGCTGTAGGGGTTTTCCTGGGGGCGATATGGGCGAATGAATCTTGGGGACGTTATTGGAGCTGGGACCCTAAGGAAACCTGGGCATTAATTACTACCGTTGTTTATGCCATCGTGTTGCATCTTCGCTGGTTTGGAAAGAAAGAGAATAATCGTCTTTTTAATTTACTTTCCCAACTGGCTTTTCTCTCTGTATTGATGACTTATTTCGGAGTGAATTATTTGTTGAGTGGAATGCATTCTTATGGCGGCAATGCCGGTTTATCCGCTTTGCCATTTTGGGTTTACTTGCTGGGAATTATCTTCTTTGTTCTTCCGGGAGGAATGGCTTATCTATCACCCACGTTCTCCGAACCTGTAATCCGGAGCTCTTGATGGTTGTCGGATTGTAAATCCGCCAAAACAAAATGAAAAAAAATGCAATAGGCTTCATCATCCATTGCAGCCTATTGCATTGGTTATCGCAGCCTATTGCGTTGGTCATCGCAGCCGACTGTATGGAACGATATTATGATTACTTGTTCATGGCTGGTTTATATAATAGGTATCGTATTACAATTTCATACATAAGAACCATCCAGCTCGGGAATCTGCGGGGTTCATAAGTTACTCGATATACTGCATAAAACGATAGTGCGGATTCTATATTTCCTATACAGAAAATAGATTTCCGGTCAATAACTGTTGTGGAGAAGAAAATGAAGTTAACTTCATCAGGCAAGTAAGTTAACTTCGGCGACAAAGTAAGTTAACTTCGATGGCTCATGAAGTTAACTTACTTTGAAAGGGCAAGTATTGGCAGTTTCTACCTAAAATATTTTTTGAGAAAACTGAAATGTTTACGTTGTATTTGTATTGTAGGGAATAAATCATTTTGCGAAAGATTCACAAACTGTCGTTTATTCCTTTCATCAGATAATCAGAGAAAGCTTGAAAAGAATAATGTTGTTTTATTACATCATATGCATTCTCAGTAATTAAGCTGTTCATATCAGAGGAATTTAATAAGTTTACAATCTTCCCGGCAAAATCTTCTGCATCTTCTGCTATATAAATATTATGCCCATCTTTTAAGAATTCTTCAAATCCACGTGTCGCAAATTTGGAAACCACACATGGACGCTTTAGGGACATGGCTTCTAATACTTTGATATTTGATCCGCCTCCGGCATAAATAGGAACGATGGCAACCTTACATTTCTTATATTCTTCCATTAAGTCTTGAACATATCCGAGAATTGAAATTCTTGAATACTTTTTCCATGAATCCAAGTATTCCTCAGGCAGTCCCTTGCCAACAATGCGTAATTCAGCATCCGGTATGCGTTTTAATACATTTTCCCAAATGTTGGTTATAAAATAATTCAGTCCTGAATAATTGGGATAATAGGCTAGAAAACCCACAAACAAAATTATATTCTTTCTGCTGGAGAAAGGTATGTCATCAACAATTCCTTTTTGAATATATGGAATGTTGGGCAGATATGATGAATGAGGGTAAGTACATTGATTGGGATTTGAAAAAAAAGAGTGTTTGATGCGTGACAGGAACTTTGTCGTGGAAACATTTATCTTCTTCAGTAAATGGGAATAATAAATGTTTCTTAATGCTCCGACATAAGTTGATGAGGCTAGAACTTCCTCCGGCAAATCGTCAACATCTACGATTATATTACTGGAGGTTTCCAAGCCACAGAAGCAAACATTCCTAATATATCGAACCATAATAAATTCATAATGATTGGACTTTAATATAGAGTCTACAGCGGATTTATAGCGCTTGTCTACCCAGTAGTAAGAGTCTAATGAATGTTTAAAGAAATACTTGATTTTCTTTAAGCGTGTATGTTTGATTTGTGATTTGCTTCCCCAATATACGATATTGCAGTGCTGAAGAATCTCATGAGGGTATTCATCGTCTGTGAAACAAACAATATCAACGGTATAATATTGAAGCAATGCGGATAATAACAGGTTTGTTCTTTGGTTTTCACCAGAAAAAGGTGCGAAAGGATTGCCACTGGTAATTAACAGTACTTTTTTCATGTATAATGTGATTATAAACACTCATTATAAGACTATATATAGAACTTATATTGAGTCATTTTTTTTATATTGGCTGAAATAAAACGCTGAATCATATTTTTAGAGATTCTTCATTAGAAAGTTTAAAGATTCATTTCTAAGAATGTCTATTTTGCTATTAACAGAATTCCAATCATAGGTATTTTCTGATAAAAGTCTTATTGCAATATCAAAAGAAAAGTCAGTGACAAGGTGTTGCCTTAGATCTATTATCTCCAACAAATCTACCATTCGCGCCAAACCTCTTTCCGGATTTCCTATAGAAATAAAAGGGCGATTGAATAATGCCGAAAAAACCGTTCCATGAAAAGAATCGGTAATAACGTATTTGGCTGTCATTATAGATTTAAGCCAATCCTCTATGGAAGGCAGAGTGCTGCCTAGTGTAAACAATTTTAGTTCGCAATTCAATTCTTTGGCTACTTGTGCAAGGATTTCTGCTTTTCCTTCTACGTCATCTAGTATATAGCAAAACAATATGTTATTAACAGTTGTATTATTATTGCTAATGCAACACTTTTCATAATCTTGTTTTGTTAAAAGCATTGTAGGGTCCAGAACAACCTCAGCAGGTGTTTGCGCACTCCAATGATATTTGTCTTTTATTAGAGATATTGCACTCTTTTCGCGGACAGATGCGGCATTAAACTTCTTAAACAAAGCACCGCATCTTTCGATATCTTCTTCTGTGTATTCCATTTCATCTGTACCAAAAGAGGCTGCATAAGCAATTCGCTTAACTTGCCATTGCTCTGCGAATGCAAAATAAAAGTCTGCTATACCTGGAACATACTTGGCTCGCCATACTTGGTCACTGCCCACAATTAATGCTTCAAAATTATGTTTCTTTATTTTCCGGAAATCATTTGATGACTTTATTTCTTCAGTTTTTGGCATCAGATACTTATCTAGAAAAGGCAGTATGTTTTTCCCTTGTTTCTTATAAAGTTTCTCACGTGACTTCGTATTATATACTATAAATTCCCTTGTGATGAGCATTTTTATTCTGGCTTTCAAATATCTTATCATAGAACAATGCAATCCATCGGGCTTTCTATTGATCAGCCACACTTCATGTCCCATTCTTTTAAGCACTGTCATCAGTGCATAAGCTTGTAGATATCCTCCGTAATTATGATTGAACGGTAATGTCAGTATTCCAATTTTCATAACTTTAAAATATAAATAATTCTTCTTTTTACTCGTACAAAAAGTGATGGTTTTAACATCTTATTAACAAGTTTTTCTAAAGAAATCCCAGTATCAACTCGTTTGAAAAATTTTTTTCGGTTAGGATGAGGGTGGCAACTGGTATACCAGCCGGAGTTGTTACTTGTGGCTTCTTCCAATGTTTGTTCTATTGTTGTGGTTTGATTATATGGATAATACTTTATCCCTTTATCTGTATTGAGAAGAACAAGACTTGTACCTTTATCATCATCCATAGATGGAGAATAAAGCGAAATTCCCCAAAAGTCAGCAATAGTAATATCTGCTCCAGAACAGCCTTCTTTGCTGTGGCAATGATAGCACGATGGGCGTAATATCAAATCGGAGAGGAAAGCGCGCATAAATATATTTTTCTCATATATAGAAGATATTGAAACTGTATTTTTTTCCTCTATAGATACTGTTTTAGAAAGGGTGAGGGTAAAACTGTATTTTTTCCAACCGGTTGATTTTGACCTAAATTCAATGTCCTGTATAACGTTCTTCCATTCTCTTGGATGAGCAAAAAATATATTTTTTGCTTTCTTCTGACGAATGATTAATTCTTTTAAATAAATACGCCATATCTTAGGGCTAGGGACACCATGACAAATAAAGTCTACCGTTAATAGATTTTCATATTCTTTTTGCAAATAACGTTTTAATCCAGCTATTTGACAGGGTGTACCTGAAAATAATACATTACGTCCTTGTTTTAAAAAAGTTTCTGCTTTCCGAAAATTGTTTTCCAACCGGCTTTGCATATACTTTGAACCACGTAAAATAGCTAATTCTTCTATTGTTTCTATATGATCATGCTTTACCTCCCAATTTTCATCAAAACATGCTCCGAATACAACGCCATTTCTTTTTATCACTTCTTCTGCCAACAATGTAAAAAGCCCTCCGGAAGAGCTATTTATTCGGATTTTATCATTTTTATTGATGGAAGCATAGATATGTAATGGAGTTTGTTTTTCTCCTTTATTGATGATGGGGCAAACTCTTTCACAAATTCCACACTCTATGCAAATGCTCTTGTTTACTTGCGGATAAAGGAAACCTTCCTTATCTTCCTGTAAAATAATACACCGCTTTGGACATTTTTCTACGCAGGCAGAGCAAGCGTAACAATTCTTTTTATCTGTAATGTGAATCATAATTTGAATTTAGCCATGACAGCTATAGCTTTATTATGTACAAATAGTCGTTCTGACCTATTTAATCCTATCCAATACGCAGCACATAGAATACTGACAGAACAGACAAAACATATGATGATAAGTGTATACAATGATTCAGGCAATATCTTTTTTAAGGATAGGGGAAGTATAATAGCTATTACTGTAACCATTAAGCATTTTAATATTACTTGATGAACATATGTAGATAAAGGAAGTTTTATCATAGGGCGAATGATAAATAGCCGGACAATAAAAGCAATGATACATATACATAAATGAACGGTAAATACCGAACTTGGATTTCCTCCCAATTTTAGCACAAGATAAGATATAGGCAGAATGAAAAGTAATAACCCTCCTACTACCGATTGGTATAGTTTTACTTTTCTGGTAGCAGTAGCGGATATCATCAGTGGATTGGCAACCGCATCAATAATGGTTATGCATAATACTAGCCTTAAAAAAACAACAGTATACTCTGGCACAATTTTTAGCCATATAGAAAGAATTATTTCTGCTTCTATCATAACAGGCAAGGATAAAAACAGAAGTATAAAGTAAGTGAATTTAGAACTTTTGAATATCAGACTGTGCATATAATCATAATTGTTTGATGCATATGACTTGGTAATTTGTGGATTGATAGCCATCTGGAAGTTATTTGAAAATTGAGATATAGCAGTTTGTACCTGGACAGCTATACCGCGTGCCGTATTGACAGCTGGACCGAAAAAAATATTCAATAGAATGTTAAGCCCTTGAGTAGAAGCGACTCCAGCGCAGTTTCCCCATAAATTCCAACCGGCAAACCCTGTCATTTCTTTAAATAATTTTTTGTCCCATAAGAAATGATAATGGACTTCTGGAAAATGGCGTTTACAATAAAAAACATAGGTGAAGCGAATGATGAGTTGCACACAGAAAATGAGGAATGAGTATATTGCTAGCCTGTCAAAATCTTTGGGTAAAAGTAATAGATAGACTACTAATAACTTTAATATAACCTCTAGTACAGATATGTAAGCAAAAGCACTCATTTTTTCGTGGGCAATGATAGTAGCATTATAGGGAACGCTCATAATCATAACAACACTTGAAAGGATAGAAAACTGATATACATATAGAGCAGCATTTATTCTATCTAATGGAATAGTCATTTTGTGGTAGAAAAACCATAAGCCGATAGTTTCTGCCAAAATTATAATAAGTAATGAAATCAATATATGGATGTTCATGCTGGTGCAAAAAACTTTTTGCAGTTGTGTAAAGTTCATTCTGCCTAACTCAAATGTGATATAGCGTTGCGTCCCGTTAGCCATTGCAGAATTGATGAAACCAAACATGGCTACTATGCCACCTACTACATTATAGATGCCAAAATCTTCTACTCCCAGTGTGTTTAATACTACGCGTGAGGTGTAGAGTCCCACTAACATCATGAATAGCATCCGAATAGAAAGTAATACTGTATTTTTGGCTATTCGTTTATTATTTGAAGAGGTATCTGTCATGAAAAAATGTTTTTGAAAAAAGTATTTATTTAACTCTACCAATAAGTAACCTTACTAAATATATTATTAAGGAGGAGGTGTCAAAATGCCCTTTTTAACGAAACTACCTTCGCTACAAGTACCTGTGCAGGGGTCGTTTTATGATTAGGAGAGTTTTGACGTGCCCTTCTCTACTGCCTGTCCTTTTGTAGAAGATTAAGACAGAATCGTAAAATAAAGGTCTTGTCATCTTTGGATAGTAACTCTCTATTGTGTTTTCTCACAATACCATTTAGGAATATGCACCATTACCCCTAATGCAGCCAATGTTACTATCACATAAGACCGATTCTTGTGTCGCACCAGTTTTCCTATCAGTCCCTTAAAAGTACCACGAATAACTCTCACTTTCTGACCGGGTTTTGCTTCGGCCGTCATTGCATCTATATAAATAGTACCTTTATAGCTGGGGTCGCAAATAGCGCGAAATTCTGCCATCTGGGAATCGGGAATTTCGTAATATCGTTTTGTTTCACGGTTACGAATAACATGCAAAGGGAATGGGCATTCTTTCTTTTTGGCATTTAGTTCATAATCCTCAAACGTTTTTTGAATGAATATGAGATTGTGGATCGCCGGCACCAAAATACGTTCCTTTTTTCCCTCATGAGTATCCTGCTCGTCATAACACATAGGGATAAAACAAGTACATCCTTTTCCCTCAAGGAATGAAGCTACATGTTCTTCTCGGCAATAAAATGTTTGCGCGGCATACCAAACCATTATTTCTCTCATTGATTGTTTTCTATATTTTGTAGCTCTTATCAAGACAATATTTCCAGATCCCCGCCAGTTTAAAATGCCAGCGAGCTAAATATTGAATTTGATAAGGATTTAGCCTTTTTTCTTATCCTCTATATAAGAAATAAAATTTCACAGAGGTTGATCGGATAAGTACTAAAACGGCGCAAAGGTAGTGTAAAGCCATTAAATAAACAATCTTTTTTGATTTTTTATGTGTTTGAAAATAGACCACATTTGTGTGGATGTGAATTGCTCTTAAAGGTTGTGTGAGTATTGAATTATTTGTTTGTTAATCAGTTGCTTGAACTGTTGTTTTGCAAGCGTACCTATTAATAATATTATTTTGTGAATGTTTAATATAAGTTTACTTATGACCTCTGTGGAAACTTCGTTTTTGGATGGTCGATGATCTAGGTAATTGCAGCATACATAGTTTGTTTATAGTACTTAATTTTTATATTTTATCGTTTTTAGATATTGTGTTGCGCTTAGTATCTCTTATGAAAGTAACCTTCTTGGTCTTTAATTTTCTCAGCATTTTTTTGAGAATGCATATAAACATGTTATCTTTATGCACATCAATACTATTACCTTGCTCTTAATTTAATACCCTATCAATATGGAAACAGCAATAAAAGATCAATTTATCGCACTATGGAATACTTATTTCCCGGGTGCAGAGTTACCGGTCACTTTCCAATATACAGATGATGATAGAGGAATACCGGTTGTAGAAGCTAGTAATGGGCATCGGTGCATCATCTCCCAACTGATGAGGGCACGTCGTGGAGAAACGCTTTGTATGCAGGCAACTTCCGTATGTTGTCGTGGAGGGAGGCGGTACACCGGCTTTTCGGAAAAGATGTTTCAAGGTTTCGAATGTTTCCTTTCCCATGATGAATCCGGCGAGGGGGAACGCTATAAGCAGTCGCCCCAATTATCAGCCGAATGTATTGCCCAACTTCCTATTTTGCCATTAAAAGGTAAGAATCTTATTTTTAAGCGTTGGGATAATTTGGATGGTATGGATAATCCTGAAGCCGTTATCTTTTTTGCATCGGCTGATGTAATTTCGGGGCTGTTCACCTTGGCTTGTTTTGACAATGCTGATCCCGATGCAGTAATTACCCCTTTCGGAGCTGGATGCGCTAGCATTATTTATCATCCTTATAGGGAACAACTGATGGGAACTAATAGGGCTGTGCTGGGTATGTTCGATCCTTCGGCGCGTAAATGTGTGAAAAAAGATATACTTTCCTTTGCTATTCCCATGAATAAATTCAAGAAGATGATCAGTCAAATGGAAGAGAGTTTTTTAATAACTCCTACTTGGTCTGTGATACGGAAAAGAATGGAATAACAGGCATTTCCTTTCAAAACTAAGGCTTTTAGTTTACTTTAACTATGAAAATTAGTTTGGTAACTAAAAGTTTTAGTTTATTTGCGGTAATAAAAAGAAAGATTATGAAAACGTTGACAGCAAAAGAAGAAGAAATTATGGGCTACTTTTGGGATAAAGGCCCGTTGTTTGTGAAACAGTTACTCGATTTCTATGATGAACCGCGTCCTCACTTCAATACCCTGTCTACTATTGTGCGGGGGTTGGAAGAAAAAGGTTTTCTTAGTCATGAAACTTTTGGAAATACCTACCAGTACTATGCAGTGGTAAGTCGGGATGATTTTAAGAAAAAGACTTTGAAGGGAGTGATCAGCAAATACTTCAATAACTCTTATTTGGGGGCTGTGTCTTCATTGGTAAAAGAGGAAGAAATTTCTCTGGATGAGTTGAAACAGCTAATTCGTGATGTGGAAGAGGCGCATCAATAACTGGGAATAGAGAGAAACTAAAGGAAAATACTATGGGAGCATTCTTTGTATATATAGTAAAATCAGCAGTTTGTTTGGCGGTATTTTATTTGTTTTACCGTTTGTTGCTGAGTAAGGAAACATTTCATCGTTTCAATCGGATCGCCTTATTGGGCATACTTATTTTGTCTTGCGTTATTCCTTTTGCAGAAGTAACTGTGAAAGAACCGATGGAAGTTAGTCAGCAATTCCTTACGCTGGAAGAACTGCTGCTAATGGCGGATTTGAATCGTGCTGCCACTGTTGAGGCCGCTCCTGTATCTATGATTACTTGGCGTGAAACTTTGCTGATTGTCTATATACTAGGTATTATATTTTTCTTTTTGCGAAACTTGTGGTCATTGGGGCGTATGTTAAGACTGATAAAAGGGAGTAACATTGCCCGGCAGGAGAACGGCATTACGTTGATTACCCATCAAAAAGACATTGCTCCCTTTAGTTGGATGAAGTTTGTAGTGATATCCGAGAAGGATCTGATGGAAAATGGAGAAGAAATATTGACGCATGAATATGCCCATATTCATAAGAAACATTCCATAGATCTCTTGATAGCAGATATCTGTATCTTTTTTCAATGGTTCAATCCGGCTTCTTGGTTGCTGAAACAGGAATTACAGAATATACATGAGTTTGAAGCGGATGAAAGTGTAATTGCCCAAGGTATCGATGTAAAGAAATATCAGTTGCTATTAATAAAAAAAGCTGTTGGCACAAGGCTCTACTCTATGGCCAACAGCTTCAATCACAGTTCACTTAAAAAACGTATTACTATGATGTTAAAAAAGAAATCCAATCCGTGGGCACGGTTTAAGTATCTCTACGTACTTCCGTTGGCAGCCATTGCCGTGGCAGCCTTTGCCCGTCCCGAAATCTCTAATGAATTAGGAGAGATTTCAGCCGTCAAAGTTAACGATTTAACGGCAATTATGAAAACCGAAGAGGTTAAAAGTGTTGAAACAGTTTCTGTCCAATCGGAAAAGAAAATCAGGGTAGTGGGAAAAGTTTATGATAAAGAAGATAATACCCCGATAGTAGGTGTTTCTATTATTATAGAAGGAACTACGAGTGGTACTATTTCCGATCTTGACGGAAACTTCGTTATTGAAATGAAAGAAGGGGAGAAATTGCGTTTCTCCTATATCAACTATGCTACTAAGATTGTACCCGTACCGGCAGGAACGGAAGGGCTGAAAGTGCTTTTGGAGAAAGACGGATCGGCTGGTAAGACGGATTTGATTGGTGAAATAGTAGCTGTCGGTTATACACCTGTAGCTGTTGATGATGACCCGAGTTACCAGGTTTTTCAGGTTGTAGAAGAAATGCCTGAGTTTCCCGGTGGCATAGGAGAATGTTTGAAATTCCTAGGCAAGAATATCAAATATCCTGTGGAGGCCCAGCAGGCAGGTGCACAAGGGAAAGTGATTGTGCAGTTTGTGGTGGAGAAAGATGGAAGTATAGCCAATCCGAAGGTTGTTAGAAGCATTGATCCGAATTTGGATGGTGAAGCTATTCGTGTTATTTCTATCATGCCTAAATGGAAACCGGGTATGCAGAAGGGGCAGCCTGTACGTGTGAAATATACGGTACCTGTGACTTTCAGATTGGATGGCAAAGCTCAATCGGACAACAGCAATTATACCGTACTAAAAATGGACAGCCTTTCCCAAGGTAATCCTTTGAAATTTTATAAAGGAAGCTTTTCTTTGCAAGATGTGAAAGAGAAGCCGTTGATTATAATTGATGGGGATAGAGTTTCTTACGATCAAATGGAAAAAATAGATGTTTCTAAAATCGCTTCCATTTCTGTACTGAAAAACAATGAAGCCATGAAATTATATGAAAGTGAAGGAAAAAACGGCGTTATACTGATCACGACTAAAAAGTAACAATAAATTAAGATATGAAGAAATTTGTAACACTCCTGCTATGCATTATCCCAATCTCATTGTTTGCACAGGTAAATGATGAGATTAGCCAGGCGATGGATAATTATGATTATGAAACAGTAATTACGCTGATAGAACCCAATTGCCAGGATTCTTTATTGCTGATTACCAAAGTTCAAGCGCTGAAAGCGATGAATCGTTATCCGGAAGCCATAGGGGCATTGAACTCTCTTATCTTGAAAGACAGCACAAATACAAAAGTTTTGATCGACCTTGCTGAGTGTTACAAATTCACGGGTAATCCCCGTAAAGCCGCCGACTATTATCAGAAGGCAATGAATTTGCAGCCGGAAAACAAGTTTTTCCGGTTGCAGTTCATACGCTCTTTGTTGGCATCTGAAGATTATGAAGAGGCACGCACAGCCTGTCATGGATGGTTGGAACGTGATTCTCTTTCTGCTACCGGATATAAATATCTGGGACAGGCCTATGAAGGATTACAAGATGCAGCCAGTGCTTTTTTGAGTTATAATATAGCCTATCGCCGTGATTCGCTGGATGCTCAAACGGTGGCACGCATTGCAGGTATCTTTAATAATAACCAACAGTTTAAGGATGCTGTTGATGTAACGGAATGTTATCGTTTGTCTGACACGACTAATATGGATGTGAATCGTCAGAATGCAAAGGCATATTGCATGCTGAAAGAATATAAAACGGCGGTAGAACGCTATGAAAGTTTGAAGAACTTAGGTGACCGCAGTTTCCTTACTTTATATTATTTAGGAGTGTCCCATTATGGTGATAACTGGTTTTATGGAGCATATGATAATCTGAAAGAAGCTTATCAGAAGAATCCTATGGATGTGAATGTCCTTTATTATCTGGCAAAATCGGCAGCGCGTACTTCTTGGAAAAAAGAAGGTGTGGAATATATGGAAGAAGCCTTTCACATTGCTGTTCCTTCCGATAGCATGATGGTACGTTTATATGATGGGCTGGCAGAATGCTATGGCTATGCACTGGAATCTAAAAAAGAAGTTGAGGCTTTGGAAAAACTATATTCTTATACTAAGAAGAATTCGCTTCTTTATAAGATAGCCCGGGTTTATGATTGGAAAGAAGATGAAAAGAATGCCATCCGTTATTATGAAAAATACATGGCTACTGTTCCGGAAGATCAACGTTATGCATTAGATGAAAACGGAAATCCTTCGGAGGAGCGCATTACACTGTATCAGCAGTCATGGAAGCGAATTAAGAAAATAAAAGAGGAAGGTTTCTTTAGAGGAGATATTCCCGTGAAGACTATTCCTGTTTCTGAGGAAAAAGTGGACACTTTGGTTACCGAAACAGTGAAAAAAGACTGATGATGTTATAAGCAAAATAAGGCACACATAAAGAGCATTTTAAATTCATAATACAATGAAACAATTTAGTATTTTGTTGCTTGCTATTGCAAGTTGTTGTCTATTGCAGGCCAAGGATAGAGTTGTGAAGCAACCTCCCTTTATTGTCCGTAATTCCTCTACCATTGAAATAGATAGGGTAGTGGTTTCTGATACGGCAACAGTCTTGGATATCAAAACTTACTTTCGTCCGAATAATTGGATCAGGATTAGTAGTGAAAGTTATCTGCTGGCTGATAACGGCGAGAAGTATCCCATTCGTTCCGGCAATGGAATTACTCTTGACAAAGAATTCTGGATGCCCGAAAGTGGTGAGGCTTCTTTCAGTCTGATTTTTCCTTTGTTGCCTCCTACGGTAAAAGTTATTGATTTTATAGAGAGTGATTGCGAAGATTGTTTCAAAATATGGGGCATTCATCTGGATGGCAAGTTGCCTAAATTGGATTTACCTGTGACAATGAAAGCCAAGAAGACAATTACCGAAGAATCTTTGCCTGCTGCTAAGCTTACGGGCGGCAAAGCTATTTTGAACGGATATTTATTAGGTTATCAGAAACACTATCAAATAGCTGCTCATGTTCTTCTTTGTAATTTCTTGACCGGCATATTTGAGCAAAATCCAATCAAGGTCAATGAAGATGGAACTTTTAGTACGGAGGTTGAATTACATGCTCCTTCTATGGTTACTTTGAAAGTAGGGGATAGCTCTGTGAAACTCTTTTTGGTACCGGGGCGGGAAACGACTGTTGCTGTCAATCTTCGTGAAATCAACCGTATGCAAAGCAAATTGCTCAAGGATCATAAATCAGGAGAAGAACAAGTGTATTGCATGGGTGCTATGGGCAGGTTGAATAATGAGTTAAACGAGCCGGAACACCAGTGGACTGCCTTGTGGGAAGGAGATCAATTTTTGAAAGAGATATATAATATGTCTGCTGATACATATAAGGCTTATTGTCAGAATAAGTTTGAAAAAGTAAAGGCTGATATTCAGGGCGATAAGACTTTAAGCGAGGCTGCTCGTCAGTTGTTATTAATAGAAAATCAGTATCAATATGCTTTGTCCCTCAGTAATATCACCTCTTATCTGATGCATTCATTTGTGAAATACAGTGGTCTGCCGGAACGTGAGGCTTATCAAAAATTCCAAAGACCTGTTCAAAGCGAAAACTATTATGATTATGTCAGTATTTTGAATAAGCCTGAAATGCTTTTCTGTAGCGGCTATTCTCAAATGATGAAATATCTTGGTTATGAGATTGATGTAAAGCTGGATGGCAATATGAAAGATATATTCAGTTACATTCTTTCTTCTGATAAGGTTTCTGCTGCCGATGCACAAACCATAAAAGAATTTTCAGCTGATTTAGAAGCCGGTAAAGAGAAGCCTGTGCATATGGAAAAGATGGGTGAATTAAGAAATAAATATAGCACCTTGTTCTCCGAATATAGTGCAAAGCGTATGGATTATATTATCAATCAAGTCTTTGGCAAATACATAGGAAGTGATAAAGGGATTTTCTTTGATTTGAAGAAAGCAATGACACTCGCTCAGAAAATTAGTGATTTCCAGCCTATGACAGAAGCTGATTTCCAGTCTGTCCGTCAGTTATCCGATCCTTACTATATCAATGCTTTGACTGTGATGAACGACCGTCTATTGGAAACCATCGAAGCAAATAAGAAAAAGACAGGCTACACGGTCAATGAAGCGGGAGAAGTAAAAGATGAAGATTTATTTTACTCTATAACCTCTAAGTTCAAAGGCAAAGTGATTCTGGTCGATTTCTGGGCTACATGGTGTGGACCTTGCAAAATGGCTATGAAACAGATGAAACCGATGAAAGAAGATCTTGCAGGTAAGGCCATTGTATATGTTTTCATTGCCGGAGAGAACTCGCCAAAGGAAACATGGGATAATATGATTCCGGATATTCACGGAGAGCATTACCGGGTAACTGAGGCACAATGGAACTACCTGAGTAAGCAGTTTAGTATACAGGGTGTCCCCACCTATATCATTGTTGATAAAGAAGGCGGAATTACTCAGAAATATACTGGCTTTCCGGGAGTTGATACCGTGAAAAAAGAATTATTGAAAGCATTGGAGAAATAAAAAACGTATTTGTATCCCTTTGTCATATTTTAGGGCAAAGTGAAAAAGAATCTGTAGAGCGCTGGTGAAAGTAAGCATTTGCAGATTCTTTTTTTGATTTAATTACTATCTTTGGCAAGACAAAACTAACTTTGAATATGAAAAATTGGGTTGTAAAACTGATACTGCTACTTCTTATTCCTTCTTTGTTGGGGGTATTATTTACCGTCATTCTTGGTTCAAATCCGGGTGGCTGGTTACAGATTGTAACGTATGCTTTTCCGCCCCTGCTCACTCTTATTGGAGGCGCCTTTGTGGTTAGTTCAAAGTGGAAAACTCTTTTTCTTTTTCTGATGGCAGTGGTAAGTACCGTTTTTAATATTCCTTTGCAGAACTGGTTTTTCCATTCGGCAGATGAGGTAGTGCGTTATCATTCTATTACCGATTTATATAATCCGGAGAATGATGCCCTGTATTTTACTTTCGATACCCTCGAAATAGACTATTTAAGAAGGAGTAGTATCACCATAATTCGCGAAGTATCTCACAGCACTGGCAGGCATCGTTTCCGCAGAGAGAAAAAGCAATATTATTATTCTGTTGCTCCGGTCTTTGAAGACTCATTGCCTAAACATAAGTTTACGGATAGGGAAGTTAAGGCATGGGTGATTCCGGTAGCCCATTCAGAGAAACAGAGTGCTATTTGTTATGAGCGTTGTGTTTTTGATCAGAGCGACTACCAGAAAGCCATTGATAAATCCCGCTGCAAGTTTTACCATCCTCAGGCTCCGATTATACGACCGCTGTATTCACAGTTCATCACCCGACAGGAATGGAAGAGTATTTTCCTGAATGCTGCATGGATTGTGTTTTCAGTGTTGATAGTGACAGGAGTTGTTATAAATTATCAGGAGAATAGGAAAAAGTCGTAATATTAGATGTGAATGTAGTATAGGGTTAAAAATCGGAGATTTATCCTTTATTTTTTTATATCGTTATAGTTCTGATTCTGAACTTTTTAAATAATAGGAGTTGATGTAGGCAAGAAAAAATTGGAATAAATTAAGGCGAAAAGATTGCTTTATTAAATTGTTTTACGCTACCTTTGCACCGTCATTCTATTGGGTTATTCCTGCAAAAGGGTAATTCTAATGATAGAAGTGAGGCAAATTGCAAGCAAAAACTGATCTATTTCATGTCTTTCTCTTTGCAATAGAGAGAGGGGCAAGAGTTGAAATATTGAAAGATATAGCCAACCGAAATTTATCTGACCGAGGAAAACTTCATTTTTCGGTGTCCCCGAGGAATATCCTTTTTACATCCTTATGATAGACGAGAATGAGATAGTATGGTATCCCCTTCGTGTGACTTATGCCCGCGAAATGAAGGTAAAGGAATACCTAGCCGGTAAGGGAATTGAATCATTTATTCCAATGCGTTACGAACAGAAGCTTCGTGGCGAGGAAATGGTGAAGATACAGGTTCCGGTGGTACATAACTTTATTTTTGTTCATATCTCTAAGGCAGAATTGAAGGATATAAAAGCTGCCTCTCTCATATCTCCATTCATTCGTTACATCATGAATCTGGAAACACGTCTTCCTCTTATCGTCCCTGACAAACAAATGCAGGATTTTATCGCTGTAGCTGGAAGTATGGATGAACAGCTCATGTATCTTTCCTCTGCCGAGGTGGCAATGAAGAAAGGGGACAGAGTGCGCATAATTGGTGGTATTTGGGAAGGAGTGGAAGGTAAATTTGTACGCATCAAGCGGGGGCTCCGCGTGGTGGTGGAGATTGAGGGAATTATGGCGGTGGCTACGGCTAGTTTGCATCCGTCGTTGGTGGAGAAGATAGAGGGATAAAAGGCAATGGACAGCTAAAGTAAAATGTTTTTGTAGTTTCAAATGTGTTTGGATAAAACGCATAGTTTGTTTGGTAGTAGAAATAAATTTATCCCTTTGTTGTAACTAAAATGGAAAATAACTTTAGCTTTGATTTCATGCTAACGTATTGTTTTGTATGATTTTGTTTTGTCCCTTCATGACACCTTGGGCTTCTTGGAACTATATGCGTTTTTGATTTTGACTGCGATATTGATATTGGAGAGGGGCATATTGCTGAATAAACTGTTCTTTTTCATTCTAGAGCGGACATACTTCCTTGCTTGGTGGCTTTTGGGAGATAATAGGCTTTGGCGTTTAAAGAAAATTGTTAATGGCTGACGGGCAAAAACTTGATAAGAGACGGATCGCCCAAAATACGGGGCTGCTTTATGTTAGAATGCTTCTGACAATGATTGTTGGACTGTATACAAGTAGGGTGGTGCTGAATGTTTTGGGTATATCGGACTATGGTATATACAATGTGGTCGGCGGAATTGTATCCATGTTAGCTTTTCTCAACTCTGCGATGACTGCTGCCTCCCAGCGCTTCATTTCCTACGAGTTGGGTAGTGGAAATATAGAGAGGCTGAAACGAATGTTTACCACATCCGTGAACATACATTTGTTGATAGCTTTTATTATTTTTATGGGGGCGGAAACCATAGGGCTATGGTTTGTCAATTCTCATCTGAATATTGGGGAAGATCGGATGGTGGCAGCCAATTGGGTGTATCAGTTTTCCATCTTTACTTTGATACTTTCCGTATGGAGTGTTCCCTATAATTCCTGTATTGTAGCCCATGAACACATGAGGGCTTTTGCTTATATCAGCCTTCTTGAGGCTGTTTTGAAACTGGTCATTGTATATTGCTTGTTAATAGGAACACTTGACAAGTTGATATTGTATGGAATGCTGGTCTTTGTTGCGACTTTATCAGTTCGTTTGTGTTATAGTTTCTATTGTAAAAGGCATTTTGAGGAATGTTCCTATCACTTTGTGTGGGATAGGAAACTGTTTAAGGATATGTTCTCGTTCGCTGGCTGGAGTATTTTGGGCAATTTGGGATTCTCCTTTAAGGATTCAGCTTCTAATGTTATTCTTAATATCTTCTTTGGGACTACGGTAAATGCTGCACGTGGCATAGCTGTGCAGGTGGGAGGCTTGATAACGACCTTTTCCACTAATTTTGCTATGGCCTTGAATCCTCAGATAACCAAACAGTATGCTGCTGGGAATGTAGAGGCAAGCCGTGGTCTGGTATATGCTGGCGCACGCTACTCTTTCTATCTTCTTATGCTGATTACCATACCGTTTCTAATAAACATAGATTATGCGCTTCGGCTTTGGTTAGGCATCGTACCTGAATATACGGGTGTTTTTATCGCCCTTTCTCTGTTTGCTTCCTTGCTGCATGCCCTGTCTGGTACTGTGACGACGGCTCTGCAAGCGACTGGTCATATAAAAGTTTTTCAGATTGGTATTTCGATACTGATGCTATCTGAAATTCCTGCTGCATATATATTATTGAAGGTTGGGATGCCTCCTTATGCGGTCATGTATCCTACTTTGGTGACTTATTCATTGGCCGTTTTTTTTCGCTTTTATCTGTTGAAATGCATGGTATCCTCTTATGATTTTACATATTACACGTTTCAAGTTTTTCTGAAGTCAGTTTTCTTGTTCGTTTTCTGCTATTTTTTGTGTGACTATTTGCATGGCTGCTTTGCGAGCGGCCTTCTGACTGTAATCATTACTACGTTCATGTCATTGTGTATTATTTCTGTAACAATCTATCTTGTGGGAATGACTTCAGTGGAAAGGGTGGTCGTTCAGAAAAAAATCGTGGGAATTCTAAAATAGAGCTAATCAAAAGTAAAAAATGATGTGAAAATGCTTTTGATTATAGCTGGTAAGAATATTTGCGATATAAAGGAAATGAATTGGTATAGAATTAACTAAGATTATATTGGAAGGTGATTTGATTGAATGTATCTTATTTGAATAAATAACTAATGGATGAAACGATATTTGTCCTCCATGAATATGGAGCTCCTGAACATTATATTGCTTTGGAAGCCTTGGCACAACGTTATGGGATGAAAGTTAAGTATCGAGAATTTAATTACTTGTCTCTTCTTAAGTGTTGGATGAGAGCTCCAGCTCAAATCAAGGTTTTACAAAAATTGTTTGTTAATTTATGGTTTATTTTGAGTATACCATATATCAAACATTCCAAAATAGTTTTAGGAATAGCTCCTTATAATAAATTATTAGTATGGATTATGCATAGATTAAAAAGGCATAGTGTATATTATCATACATCATATAGTTGTTGGAATGGAGAGTATTATGCGCATAAGCCGTTGAACGTAGATACAGGAAGAATTTGGCGTGAATTTACAAATAATTATGTAAAACATATATTTACAGTTTCACAGAAAGCTCGTTGTGAACTTATTGATAATAATTTTGCTATTCCTCAAAGAATTTCTGTGGTCAATCATTCTTATAAAGAGTTGATTTCTGCGGATAAGCATAAAAGGAATGATCTGACATTTATTTATTGTGGACGCATTATTCCAGACAAGGGAATAGAGCAAATGCTTCAATTTTTTTCTCTTCATCCAAGGTGTTCACTCACTATAATTGGTCGTGGAGAACAAGAGAGTTTAGTTAAGGAATATGCTCTAAAATATTCTAATATTTATTTTGAAGGTTATATTAGTGGATTGCAGAATATCATACCACACTATCATAAAGCCTCTTATGTATTGCTTAATAGCCAGCGGAATGCTGGATGGGAAGAACTATTTGGCATTACTCTTATTGAAGGAATGGCGTGTGGTTGTGTACCCATTTGTACGGATCATTCTGGGCCTCTTGAAATTGTAACTGATCATGTAAATGGTATTATTTGTCATGAAGGAGAGATTACTAAAGGAATTGAAGAAGTACTTTCATTTAACCAAGATGATTATGACAGGTACCGTGAAGCAGCGATTGCTGAAGGACGTAAATATTATTATTATAGTGTTGCTGAAAAATGGATGAAACTTTTTGAATAAAACTGGTAGTTTGGTCGAATTAGCAAAGCTCTTATTTTATGTTTATATTTCACATCTAAATTTAGGCTTATTCATAATGATTCATATAATAGTATTTATTATTATTGTTATTCAACTTTATTTGACTTGTAAGAATAAAGTTAGTTCTTTGATTTTTTATGTATCGACATTGATGCTTTTACCTAATGTTGTGAAATATCAGATCGGAGGATTGGGTGTTGTATATTCATATTTTACAGGATTGTGTATGCTGCCTTTGCTATTAAGAAAAGTGCCCCAAGAATATAAGAGTTATTTGAGATTATTGTATTTTTTGATGGCTTATCAATTTTTGCTTCTGTTTATTACAGGAATCCCATTTTCATTGCAATTGAAGAATCTTATATTGTCCTTTTTTACATGTTATATTTTATATTTGTTACCTCTTGTAAGTATTGATACAGCGATGTCGCTTGGACGTGTAAACAAAGTGTTATATTTTGTCATATTAATAGTTTCTTTATATGGACTCTTGACTTTTATTATGGGACAAAATCCTTATTTTCAATATTTAAGATCAATTTATCCACAGAGCTTAGATGCTTCGTCTTTTATGGAAGATTCTAGAGGGGTTGTTTCTTCAAGAGTTTTTTCTACAATGGCGCATCCTTTGTGTTTAGGACAAATCTTGACTCTCTTCTTTTTTTATTTTAGGAATATTCCAAGTGTATTGAAAAATAAGGCTATATATAAGGTTGGTCTTTATGTGATTCTTTTAACAGCTCTATTGTCTGGTAGTCGTGCTGTTTTTTTTTCTATTATTGTATTTTATGCATTTGATCTTTTGAGTATCAGCAATCTGAAAACAGAACTTCGTACTTTAATTTCTTTAATAACTTTTGTTCTCATTATAATATTGATGGTTGGGGGGCCTGCTTTATCAGAACTGCTGGCAGCTTATTTTGGTTCTTTGTCTTTTGATCTGGATGCAGGAAATATGGGAGGATCAAGTGGTTCACTTAGACTATTTCAATTATTTCGTTCTTTTGATATTGTGAATAATAATCTTTTTTTGGGCATGGGGATTGGATTTGTGCATGAATTTGGTGATAAGTATCCTGAAATGTTAGGTTATGAAAGTATTATCTTTAAGAAATTGATAGATGAAGGCTTGATAGGGCTATTTCTCTATATCTTGTTTTTTATATTCTTATTAAAACTAGGTCGAAGGACAGTTAAAGCAAAAGATTTTTCAAGATGGAGTTTCTGTTTTATGACTTCTTATATAGTTTCTATTGTATTTACAGGAGACCAACAGAGTTCAGGATATTTCTTCTTGCTTTTTTTGTTAATGATAAAATATTATAGGCTAAATAATTATGGATGTATCTGTTATAATAGTAAACTATAATACAGCAGAACTTACTATAAACTGTATAAATTCAATTTTTGAAAGGACAAAAGGTGTTGATTTTGAAGTGATTGTGGTTGATAATAAATCGACTGATTCATCTGTAGATTTATTAAAAAGAGATAATCGTATTATTTTGGTATGTTCGGATGAAAATATTGGCTTTGGAAGAGGTAACAATTTGGGATATCGTTACGCAACAGGAAAATATGTTTTTCTATTAAATTCTGATACTCTACTTTTAAATGATGCCCTTACAATCTTTTATCATAAGATGGAAAGTATGGATAAAAAGGTATGTTGTTTAGGGACAATTCTTTATCAAGATCTGGGAGCAAATCAAACAGGGCATTCATATGCAAAATTTATGTCTATCACGGCATTGGTATTATTACAATTCTTTGTAAAGTTTGTTGTATTACTGTACCCTACTTATAGACGAAGATATCTTGATTATAAAATAGCTGATGAAACTTGTGTTAAGGTTGATCGTATTATTGGAGCTGATATGTTTATGCGTGATTCAGTGATAAAAGAATGTGGTCTTTTTGATCCTGATTTTTTCATGTACTATGAAGAGACAGAAATGCAATATCGTTATACCAAAAAAGGATTTTATATTTATATTTATAAAGAACCTTTGATCGCTCATTTAGAGGGATGTAGCGCAGCTAAAGAAACCAAAAAGGCAAATGTGTGGCAATTTGAACAATTGCTTCGAAGTCAGATTTTGTATGTGAAGAAGACTCAAAGTCGATATAAATATCTGTTGTATAAGTTCAGTTTATTATTCATAGTTCCTTGTTTTTTGTTTTGTAATCCACATTTTGTTTGGGAGCAAAAAAAACATACGCTCAAAGAATTCTATAAATATTTGAAATTATGATACCTAAGATTATTCATTATTGTTGGTTGAGTGATGATCCTATTCCATCATTATACCAACAATATATTGACGGCTGGAAAGAGATTATGCCTGATTTTCAGATTAAAAAATGGGATAGAACTGCTATTGATCTGGAAGAACATTCTTTTGCTGCTTATGCGTTTCAGCAGAAAAAGTACGCTTTTGCGGCTGATTATATTAGGGCTTATGCATTATATACGGAGGGAGGCATTTATTTGGATTCGGATGTGTTGATGAAAAAGGACTTATCTCCATTCTTGCATTTTGGCTATTTCACTGCAATAGAAAATCATTTGAATAAATTTGGAACATTCTTGTTAAAAGGGACTTATATTGATGACAATTATCAACGTATTCAGTCAAAAGAATGTGTGTTTGAATTTGGGTTGAATGCGGCAGTATTGGGAGCTGAAAAAGGACATCCTTTAATTAGGGATATATTGTCTTTTTATCAAAATTTTGATTTATCCAAAGCTTCTCCTTTTAAGAAAATAGCTCCAAATGTTCATGCTCAGGCTGCAGAATACTATGGATTAAAATATAAGGATACATTACAGTTTTTAAAGAATGATATTTTGATTCTACCATCTACGGTTATATGTACTCGTAGTAAGAATGAAACTAATGAAGCTTTTGCTGTTCATATGTGTGCAGGACATTGGGTAAAGAAATCAAATATATTTATTGAAAAAATTAAAAGTGTTCCTTATTTATTGGATTTATATATTTATATGAAGTTATTCTTGGCATATTTAAAGCAAAAGGTATGATATCAACTTACCTTAGAAGGAACTTTTATTATAAAATATAGCAAATTCTATGGAATACTAGTTTGTGATCTTTATTTCATGTATATAGAAAAAATGATAAATAACTCGTTTGACATTGTCTTTGGGGAGATCATATAATGAGAAGAATTGTTAAAAGGTTGTATTACTATTTTATGTTGGTAGCTTCATTTGTTTCACGTGCCTTTCGTAATAGAAATGTTACGATGAGTTTAGCTATTTGTGCGTATAAAAGTCAAGGCGTTAGTTTTACTGGAATGCCTAGATATATTCATCCAAATGCATACTTGGATGCATCTGGAGGGTTATATATCGGAGAAAGGGTAGTTATTTCAACTAGGGTTATTGTGCTTACGCATGATTATTCTATTAATGTTGGAATCGCTCAGATAAGTGATAGCCTAAATAAAGATACAGGTCTATTGAGTAGTGTTAATATTGGGGATTGGTCATTTTTAGGAGCAGGATGCATTATTTTGCCTGGAACAACAATAGGTAAGTATTGTGTAATTGGGGCAGGAGCTGTAGTAAAAGGCGATATACCAGATTATTCTATTGTAGTGGGGAATCCTGCTAAAATTATAAAAACAACAGATCGTTGGAAAGAGTCATTATGCAGATCTACCAAAAATAATATTCGATTTTTTCAAGATGAAATCTAAGATTCTTTTTATTCTTCATCTTCCTCCTCCTATACATGGTGCAGCCATGATGGGGAAGTACATTCAAGAAAGTAAACTTATAGATTCTTCTTTCGATTGTTATTGTATAAATCTAGCGACTGCAAGTAATTTATCTGATATTGGGCGTATAAGTTCAAAGAAGATATTGAAGTATTTATTGCTGATAAAGCAAATTTTTCATATTGTAAGACATATTCCTCCAAAATTAGTTTATATTACTCCTAATGCAGGTGGAAGTGCTTTTTATAAGGACTTTGTAGTTGTCCAAATGCTTAAAAGTATGGGTTGTAAAGTGGTTGTTCATTATCATAACAAAGGTGTCTCTAGTTATCAAGATAAATGGTTTTATAATTTTCTTTATAAACGTTTTTTCAAGAATTTGAGAGTAATTCTGTTGGCAGAAGTTCTTTATAAAGATATGGCAAAATATGTGAAGCGCGAAAATGTGTACATCTGTCCGAATGGCATACCAAACTCATATAAAGAAGGACTAGAAGCAAGAAGAAATAATAAAGTACCCGATTTACTTTTTCTTTCCAACTTATTGATAAGTAAGGGCGTATTTGTCTTACTTGATGCACTGAAAATATTGAAAGAAAGAGGATATACTTTTGTATGTCAGTTTGTAGGTGGAGAAACTGCTGAGATAAATGCTATGCAGTTTGCTAAGGAAATAGAAAAACGTAAATTAAATGATATAGTTAGTTATGTAGGTCGAAAGGTAGGAAAAGAGAAAGATAGTTTTTTTCGCCAAGCAGACATTTTTGTTTTTCCGACTTATTATTATAATGAATGTTTCCCTTTAGTCATTTTGGAAGCCATGGAATATAAACTACCAATCATTTCAACAAATGAAGGTGGAATACCAGATATCGTAAAAGATGGAGAAAATGGTTTGATTTGTGAGAAACAGAATCCCGATTCATTAGCTGATTGCATTGCAAAACTATTGGATGATGAAGAATTAAGAATAAAGATGGGAAATGCTGGTTATGAGAGACTCTGTCGGGAGTATACTTTACAACGATTTGAGCATCGAATGCTGGAAATATTATCTCAGAATCTTCTTCAACAGGAAAAAGAAAACTAATATTATAAAGGTAGAACTGCAATATCCATGTTATTGAAGTTAGAAAACTTATTCTTGGTAGAAAACTACCGGGGCTTAACCACTTTGCCGGAAGGAAAACTCCTTATCAACACCATCAACGCACACTCCTACAACACGGCACAGAAAGACAAACTTTTTGCCGAGGCTTTACGGAAAGGAGATGCATTAATCCCCGATGGAGCAAGCATTGTCAAGGCGTGTCGTTGGCTGAATGCGAAATCAAAGCCCGAGGAGCGTATTGCTGGTTGGGATTTGTTTGAGTTTGAAATGGAGAAGCTGAACCGGAATGGAGGGAAATGTTTCTTCATGGGTAGCAGTGAAAAAGTATTGGCATTGATAAAGCAACGTGCTAAAGTGGAGTACCCCCAGATTGAGGTGGAAACATATTCTCCACCCTATAAGCCGGAGTTTTCAGAAGAGGATAATCAAGCAATTGTCGAAGCTATTAACAAAGCTAATCCTGATTTGCTCTGGATCGGGATGACTGCTCCCAAGCAGGAAAAGTGGACATACACCCATTGGAGCGAATTGCAGATTCATTGCCATTGTGGAACGATTGGCGCTGTTTTCGATTTCTATGCTGGAACGGTGAAGCGTGCACCTATATGGTGGCAGCAACATTCCTTGGAATGGGGGTATAGATTGTTGAGGGAGCCGCGTCGTATGTGGAGGCGTTATATGATTGGCAATGTATTGTTCATGTGGAATCTGTGTAAAGAAATAAGGAATAAATGATGAAGAAATTCCTATTGTTTGTCATACTGTGTGGCATTTCATTATCGACAGGCGCACAAGCATTAATGGGTACTACCGGATTACTTCATGCTCCCACTGCCGATATGCAACGTGACAAAACTTTTATGTTTGGTGGAAATTATCTGAACACACATCCATTATCCACTCATTTTCATAGTAGTGAAGTGGGATATACATTCGATTATTATTTGAATGTTACATTTTTCCCTTGGTTAGAGGTAGCATATACTTGTACATTGGTGCATGCCGATCATGGTTCCACTTATTTCCCGGAACAATCATGGGGGAAATTTACGAATCAGGATCGAGCTTTTTATGTACGTTTCCGTTTGTGGAAAGAAGGTTGGTGGAAGGAGTGGACTCCACAAATCGTGCTTGGACTGGATGACCCTACTTCCCATGAAGATCATGGTGGCGGTGGGCTGGTATCAGGTAATACGAGTGGCTCTAATAATTATGCAACTCGTTATTATTTGGCTGTTACGAAACATTTAGATTTTCAGGACATTGGCGAATTAGGAATTCATGCTGCCTTTGTTTATGGAAATGCCAAAGGTATAGAGCATTATAGACGTCCGTCTTTCGGTACCAATTTCCGCTTTACTCTTCCCGGCAATCAGTCTATCACCAAAACTATCAACAACCTCAATCTTATGGCTGAATATGACTCCCGCACCATTAACTGCGGTTTTGAGTATAGTTTCTGGAAAGATTACATCAATGCCATTGTAGAACTGAACCAGTGCAAATACTTCTCCGGTGGTCTTATTTTTAAGATTCACTTGAAATAAATCTATTCTACTCTTCACCTCCTTTGCCCTGCCTTATATAAGGAATAGGGATAGATAAATGATAATACGATTAATTCAGGCTATTATCGTGCGCTTTCTCCCTTCAAAAAGAGAGGTTAAACGATAATAGCCTGAATATAGGAAATCATCTTGATAACTTTATAAAGCCATCCGAAGATTTTATTTAGCTTGAATACTCAAATTAGATAATTCGGTATCCTTGTGTACGGCAGGCAGATTATTTTGTCTTACCACGATGGTATGATTCTTGCCTTGTGCCACCTGTGGCAATACAAATTTCTGTTTATAAATCACTTGTTCTGCCGATGGGCGCAGCAGATAACCGGTCTCTTTCTCGAAACGGTTATACAGCCTTACCACAATTTGGTTAGTTCCTTTCTGAAGCGGCAATAATACCTTTTCTTCGCGGAATTTGCAGCGATAGGGATTGAGATGCTTCATCACAGACTTGCCATTCAGATAAACTTCGATACCATTTCCCGCACCTACATCTACCAATACATCCTGTGCCTTGGGTGATTCCACATTCTGCATCAGGAAGTAATTTTCCAGAATATTGCTGGGGAACATTGCCTTTTCTTCCGCTACTTCTTTCCATTCTCCTCTTCTTACCGGAGCTTTTTCCAGACTGGTGTTGATAGTAGCCGGAGCATCAAACAGACTACTGCCCGGGCCGCAAAGATAACGCTGTCCCCATGTTGTCTTGGGCGATACATTCAGGGTTTGTGACTTACCTGCGTCTAGGGTTACTGTATAAGGAGTACCATCTACTTCCACCAGCAATTCTTTATCCACTTCCTGCGGTGTATAAGTAAATTCCAACTCTCTCAAATTCGATTTGTTGAAACTCCACTGATAGCTTACCGTACTGCGATAGTTGCTGTAATAGTCAAAGCAGGAATAGCTATAATTAGGAGTACGTTGTGCTGCCATGGGTTGAGGTTCTACCGGTTTGTCAAAAGTAGCGCAGATCACTTTTATATCCTTGCCATAGGCATCGGCAGGAAGCGTGAAAGAGACTTCTTCTCCTTTTTGATTTGCTTCTATATCTGCCTTCTGTAACTTGCATCCGGGTACATTCAGTTTAATCTTTCCGTCAGCCGGTTGGTTGCCCGAAAGAATCAGATAGAGATTATTTCCTTTGCGGGTAATTGTTCCCCATTCAAACTGGTCGCGGAAAGGAGAGGCTTCCGTGCCATAGATAGCTTCGCCGTTCTTCTTTAGCCATGCGCCGATTTCTTTCAGTACTTCGCTTTCAAAAGGAACTACCGAACCGTCACCTTTAGGACCGATATTCAGCAGGAAATTTCCTCCATGAGATACTACATTAATCAGGCTGCGCAATTTCTCCATTGCTTTGGCATGCGCATCGCCCCGTTCCTGCCAAGAACGATAACTCCATGTTTCATCAAACATAGAAGCCGCTGTTTGCCATGCTGTCTGCAGGGAACCTTCCGGATAGGTATTATCAGCCATTACGCTGAAATCATACTGGTCGTTACCTAGGCGTCCGCTTACCATACAGTCCGGCTGCAATTTATGAACCAACTGATAGAGTTCTTTGCTCTGTTCCGGAGTATTGGAACCCATATCGAACCATAGTTCCGAGATAGGACCATAGTTTGTCAGCAATTCGGTAACTTGTGCCTTGGTAAATTCGTGATGTTGCGGAGTGATGAAATCGCAGTTGTGGCTGGAAATAGGATATGCCTGCGGATAATGCCAGTCAATCAGCGAAAAATAGATTGCAAAATTGATGCCACCGCGTTTGCAGGCTTCCGACATTTCTTTTACGAAATCGCGTTTGCCGGGGGTGGCATCATATGAGTTATAATCAGTGGTTGCTGTCTTGAACATGCAGAAACCGTCATGATGCTTGGTGGTGATAACGATGGAGCGCATTCCTGCTTCTTTAGCCAAAGCCACAATGGCATCTGCATCAAATAGAGTAGGGTTGAAACGCAGTGCCGTGTCACCATACCAGTCACTGAAGATTCCGGCAAAAGACTGGATTTGTTCACTGTAACCGCGAGTAACGGGTTTACCTTCCCACACGCCTCCCAGTTCGGAATAGAGGCCGAAGTGGATAAACATGGAGTACTTGTTCTGATGCCATTTCTCGAATGCTTCTTTCGAAATTTGGGCGGTTGCACCCAGGCTTATGACGCAAGCCATGATTAAGGTTAGTAATTTTCTCATGATATTAATTAGTGGTTAATGATTAGTGGTTAATGATTAGTGGTTAATGGTTAGTGGTTAATGATTAATATTCTGACATATGGAAGGGAATCCACAGCGCAGCTTATTAATCACTAACCACTAATCATTAACCACTGATCACTGAATGAATATATTGCATAATTTCTTTCTGTTGGTCGGGATGGAACCAGGCTATGTCTGTATCCCGTCTAAACCAAGTCATTTGTTTGCGGGAGTAGATGCGTGAGTTTTGCTTGATTTTCTCAATGGCAAAATCCAGTGTCCATTCTCCATCCAGATACTTGAATATCTCTTTGTAGCCCACGGTGTTCAGTGAGTTCAGATGCTTGAAAGGATATACCTGTCGGGCTTCTTCCAGCAGACCGTTTTGCATCATTATGTCTACGCGGCGGTTGATGCGGTCATAGAGTTCTTCACGGTCACGTGTCAGCCCTATCTTGATGATGCGGAACGGACGTTCTTTGTGACTGCGGGTGCGGAAAGAAGTGTAGGTCTTTCCGGTCATGTAGCAGATCTCTAAGGCGTGTACTACCCGTTTAGGGTTCTTTAAATCTACTATCTTATAATATTCAGGATCTAACAGTTTTAACTCGGCACAGAGCTTTTCCAGTCCTTCTTCTTCGTAACGTTGCAACATCAATTCTCGTGTCTCGCTATCTACGGTCGGAATATCGTCTATGCCTTTGCAGATGGCGTCTATATACATCATGGAACCGCCTGTCAATAGCACAACCTCATTAGTCTGAAACAGCTTGTCAAGTTGGGCAAGTACATCCGTTTCGTATTGCGCAGCACTATAATAATCAGTCAGTTGCAGGGTGCCGACAAAGTAATGGGGGATACGTTTCAGTTGGTCAGGGGTAGGGGCGGCTGTCCCGATTTTTAAGTCTGCATACAACTGCCGTGAGTCTGCCGAAACAATGGAAGTCCGGAAGTGCTCGGCAATGGAAAGACTTAATTCTGTCTTCCCTACACCAGTAGGGCCAAGAAGGACGATAAGGGTGTGAGACATAGTTTTTGATAGATAATTTTTAGGCGCGGATTCCACGGATAAACACAGATTAAACTCAAAAATAGAATCCGTGAATCCGCGTAATCCGCGCCTAAGTAAAAAGATTAATAGTTTTCTTGCTCAAAAGATTCCGGTGAGGCAGCATTGCCCATGTCAAATCCTTCGGGATCGAAATCTTCCATATCGAAGTCTTGATCTCCATAGAAGTTTTCGTCTATATCCAAATTTCCACTGTTGCCTTTTGCCATCATTTCATCAAAATCGATGGTTTGTTTAGGAGCATCTCCGGCTTTGCGTGAGCAAACTGCTTTGTCAATGTCTTTCCCGGTGATGATTTCCGACAGTTCGATAAAGAATACACGTTCTGCCAACGGATCGAAGACATACAGCAATTTCTGTTTTTCGTCTTCTATCAAGTCGTTCAGCTTGGTTTCCCGCATTACATAACTGTCTTCTTCCGAACTGCTTCCCATATCTTCCAGTGTGATTTCCTGGTCTTTTTCCCAATCGTCATCACAGATAAAGAAAGAAGTCATCTGATCATCTTTATATCCGGCTGCTTTCAATATTGCTTCGTGCAAATCGTAGAAAGTAGCTTCCGGGTCTATCTTTATTTCTCTTATAAAATCATCGACTTCATCAGAGATTATTGTAAATCTATAAATCATATACTATAACTTGTTTTTTCGTGCAGTAAAGTTATAAAAAAACTTTGTTATCTGATAATACCTCTTTGAGAATTTTCTATGAAAGAAACAATATATTCTATTTCTTTGCTCATAGGCACTTCTTTGCGCACTTGTTCCAGGGCATCAGTTACATTCATACCACTTTGGTAGATAATGCGATAGGTATTGTGTATGTTTTCTATTAATTCATTGGGGAATCCGCGGCGACGCAGACCTACAATGTTGATTCCTGCATAAGCAATAGGCTCACGACCTGCAATGATATAAGGAGGGATGTCCTTGCTGAAACGTGAACCGCCCTGAACCATAACGTAGCCGCCCACGCGACAGAACTGGTGCATTAGCACTGCGCCGCTGATGACAGCATTATCATCAATTATGATTTCACCCGCCATCTTGGTCGAGTTTCCGATGATACAGCCGTTGCCTACCAAGGCATCATGTGCCACGTGTACACCTTCCATTAATAGATTGTTGTTACCTACCACGGTTCTGCCTTTGGCTGCCGTACCACGATTGATCGTTACGTTCTCGCGAATCGTATTGTTGTCACCTATTTCGGCAGTGGTTTCTTCACCGTGGAATTTCAAATCCTGTGGAATAGCGCCTATAACAGCTCCCGGGAAAATGGTATTTCCGTTCCCAATGCGTGAACCATACAGGATGTTAGCATTGGGCATGATGGTATTGTTATCACCGATGACTACATTCTTGTCGATGAATACAAACGGACCGATCTCGGCGTTTTCACCAATCTTAGCTTCCGGGTGTATATATGCTAATGGACTAATCATGTTATTTATTAGTGGTTAATGATTAGTGGTTAGTGGTTAATGATTGGCGGTGAATGATTAATTTTCCGGCAGCTGGAAGGGAGTCACAGCGCAGCTTATTAATCACTAACCATTAATCACTAACCATTAATCACTATTCTATTTGTTTTTTACTATTTGTGCCATAAACTCGGCTTCGCAAACTACTTTTTCTCCTACGAATACGTATCCTTTCATGGTTGAGATGCCACGACGGATAGGGGCCAACAGTTCTACACGGAATACCAATGTGTCTCCCGGTACTACTTTCTGGCGGAACTTCACACCGTCTATCTTCATGAAATAAGTAGAGTATCTTTCGGGTTCGTCTACAGAGTTTAGCACCAGCAGACCGCCGCATTGTGCCATTGCTTCTACTTGGAGTACGCCCGGCATAACGGGCTCTTGCGGGAAGTGTCCCTGGAAGAACGGTTCGTTGGCGGTTACATTTTTCACTCCGACAATGTGGTTGGCGCCGATGGCAATCACCTTGTCTACCAACTGGAACGGATAACGGTGTGGAAGCAGTTCGCGGATGCGGTTCACATCCATGATGGGAGCTTCGTTGCAGTTATAAGTCGGAGCCTGTATTTCGTGCAATTTGATTTCTTTGCGGATTTGGCGGGCAAACTTATTATTAATAGTATGTCCCGGACGAGTGGCGATGATGCGGCCCTTAATAGGTTTGCCTATCAATGCCAAGTCTCCGATGATGTCCAACAGTTTGTGACGCGCCGGTTCGTTATCCCATACCAATGGAATGTGGTTGATATACCCCATCTTGGTAGCATCCATATGGGGAACACCCATTACATCGGCCAGCTTGTCATAGTTTTCCTGGCTCATTTCCTTTTCGTAGATTACGATAGCATTGTCCAGGTCACCGCCTTTAATCAGTCCTGCACCCAGCAAAGGTTCGATTTCACGAACAAATACAAAAGTACGTGCTGAAGCAACTTCGGTAGGGAATTTCTCCATATCTTCCAAAGTTGCAAACTGGTTGGACAGGATTTTAGAATCATAAGAGATCAGGGCGTTTACGCTAAAGTTCTCATCCGGTAAAACAATGATGGATGAGCCGGTAGCTTCGTCTCTGAATTCTATCTTTGATTTAATGATATAGTAATCTTTTACAGCATTCTGTTCTTCGATGCCTACACGCTGTATATTTTCTACATATGCTTTGGCACTACCATCCAATATAGGAAATTCGGGACCGCTTACCTGAATCAGACAGTTGTCAATTCCGGCTGCATAAAGTGCTGCCAGGGCATGCTCTACGGTACTTACTTTTATTCCGTTCTTCACCAATACGGTTCCGCGGGTGGTATCGCCTACGTTCTCTGCAACAGCATCGATGATGGGTTGCCCGTCAAGGTCGATTCGTTGAATTTTATACCCGTGGTTGTCCGGTGCAGGATTGAATGTCACCGTCAAGTTTACTCCGGTATGAAGGCCTTTTCCATTCAGTGAAAAACTGCCTTTTAGTGTCTTCTGTTTCAACATGGGGTTTATTTATTTAGTTGTTTTTTTAATTCTTCTATTTCTCTCTGCATACTGTTCAGGGTTGCATAGATTTCGGGAAGCTTTTTGTAGACGGCAGATGATTTCATGAAGTTCTTGACATCAATAGCCGGAGTACCCAAAAGTTTTTCATCGGACTTCACATCTCCATGTACGCCTGCCTGTGCACCGATACCCACTTTATCACCTATTTTGATATGTCCTGCCAGTCCTACCTGTCCGCCAAACATGCACCATTCGCCTACCTTGGTAGAGCCTGCAACGCCTGCTTGCGATGCCATGACGGTATGGCTTCCTACTTCCACATTGTGCGCTATTTGGATTAAGTTGTCCAACTTCACACCTTTATGTATTATAGTAGCACCCATGGTAGCACGGTCTACACAGGTATTTGCACCAATCTCCACATCATCTTCTATAATGGCGATACCAATCTGTGGTATTTTTTCGTATCCTTCCGGTGAAGGGGCGAATCCGAAACCGTCAGCACCAATCACGCAGCCTGCATGTAGCACGCAATTGTTACCCACACGGCAATCATGATAAACGGTAGCATGGGGATAAAGTGTACAATTATTACCCACTTTGGCATGACCTCCCACAGTAGCATGAGGGTGGAGGGCGGTATTGTCACCAATCTCAGCACCATCGCCTACGCAGGCAAACGGAGCGATATATACATCCTTGCCCAACTTCGCAGTGGGGGCAACGAATGCTAGCGGATCTATACCGGTTCTTTTAGGTTTGCTCATTTCATAGAGCGTCATCAGTTTAGCCAGACTTTCGTAGGCATTGTCCACCTTTATTAAAGTAGCTTTCACTTCTTGCTCCGGAACGAAATCTTTGTTTACCAACACGATGGTAGACTGAGTATCGTAAATGTAATGAGTGTACTTAGGATTTGAAAGAAAAGAAATCGCTCCCGGCATGCCTTCTTCTATCTTAGCAAAAGTATGCACAGTAGCGTTTTCATCGCCAACAATAATTCCCTGGATGTATTCCGCAATTTGTTTAGCTGAGAACTCCATAATACTGTCTAATTCTTTATGTTCTAAATATTTCGGTTTTGTTACTTACGCGTTACATGTTAGTGTAAACACATCATTCATTATGCAAATTACGCATTTTTTTTTTATATATCCGTACAATTAGCTAATTATTTAATGTCCGCCTTCCTCCATACGCAGGTAACATATATAATATTTCTTGACTTTTCGGGAGAGAAGGGAGATGTTCAGCATGTCAGATGCCTCGGATATGTCCTTGGTATTTCCATCTTTGTAGATGATTTCTATACTGTCGTCCTCCTTCTTATACATATTGTTCTCTATACTGGATGTAGATAGAAAATAATTAGCCTCTTTTTTGCTGATAGACAGCTTTTTACTGATATTTAGAAGCAATTCCTCCTTCCGCTCTCTGGAGATGCGAGAAGGGGTTACTTCTACTTTGAATAGTTTCCGGTTAATCATTCCACGGCTCAAAGCAGACAAAACCACATCGCTGTGATTGCTCCAAACTTTCAGTGCAGTCCATATATCATTATCATCTAACTGAATGAAATTTTCAAGACAATCTGGATTGTTATAAAATTCCTTTTTGCCAATAGGATTGTATAAAAAGAACCTCAAAGCGGGAGAAGCGAATAATTCGATTCCCTGTGAGGCCAATTCCTTTGCACGTAACAGGGTGCTAATCAACATCTTTTCGCAGGCAACTGATGTCTTATGCAGGTATACCTGCCAATACATGAGGCGGCGGGACAATAGGAAGTTCTCTATGGAATAGATTCCTTTGGACTCTACCACCAGGTGGTCGTCTTTTACGTCGAGCATCTTGATGATGCGGGCGGAACCAATATTCCCTTCTGTTACGCCGGTATAAAAACTGTCTCGGCGCAAGTAGTCCAGGCGATCCATGTCCAACTGTCCGCTTACAAGTTGGTGCAGGAACTTCTTGGGATATTCATCCTTGAAGATTTGGATGGCAAGGCTGAGTTGCCCTTTCATGTCCTTGTTCATGCGTTCCATCAGCATCAGGGAAATTTCTTCGTGAGAAACGCCGCCTACCAAGGTGTTTTCTAATACATGAGAAAACGGGCCGTGACCTATATCGTGTAGCAAGATGGCTGCCTGTACAGCTTCTGCTTCGCTGTCAAAGATAAAATTGCCTTTAGCAGTGAGGTGCTGAATGGCTTCGCTCATCAGATGGAATGTACCCAATGAGTGCTGAAAACGGGTATGCTGTGCTCCCGGATATACAGCAGAGGACAAGCCCAGTTGCTTGATGCGGGTGAGGCGTTGCAGCAACGGGTGGCATACGATATCGTATAACAACCCCTTCGGGATATTGATAAACCCGAAAACGGGGTCGTTTATGATTTTGCGGTCGGTCACTTTTTTAATTGAGAATTGAAAGTTGAGAATTAAAAAATAAAAGAATGCCTTTGTTATTGGAGGAAATGGCTGTGCATTCATCATAGCGCAGCCATTTCTTAATATTTAATTCTCAATTTTTAATTTAATAATTTCTTCCATTTGGGCTTGAACTTTCTGTGCTTCCTGTCCGGCAACGGTTGCGAAATTTTCAGTCTTGTCGGCATAGATGATGGCGCGACTTGAGTTCACAATCAGTCCGCAAGTGCTGTTCATGCCATATTTGCAGACTTCTTCCAGAGAACCACCTTGTGCACCGATGCCCGGAACGAGCAGGAAGTGGTTGGGGGCAATCTTACGAATATCTTCGAAAGCGCGTCCCTGGGTAGCGCCTACCACGTACATCATGTTTTCGTCATTGGCCCATTCCTGTGATTTGCGCAGAACTTTCTCGAACAGACGTTCACCGTTAGCATCTTCTGTCAATTGGAAATCGTGAGAGCCTTTGTTGCTGGTCAGAGCCAGCAGGATAACCCATTTACCTTCGTAAGTAAGGAAAGGAGTTACGCTGTCTTCGCCCATGTAAGGAGCTACGGTTACCGAGTCGATATTCAATTCTTCGAAGAAAGTGCGGGCATACATGGCGGAAGTGTTACCAATATCGCCACGCTTTGCATCGGCAATGATGAATTGGTCGGGATAGTTTTCTTTAATGTATGTCACTGTCTTTTCAAAGGCGATCCAGCCTTTTACACCCATACTTTCATAGAAAGCCAAATTGGGTTTGTAGGCGATACAGTAAGGGGCTGTTGCGTCAATGATGGCTTTATTGAAGGCGAAGATGGGATCTTCTTCTTTCAATAGATGTTCGGGGATTTTCTTTATATCGGTATCAAGTCCTACACAGAGGAATGATTTCTTTCTTTTGATGTTTTCAAATAATTCTTGCTTGTTCATGACTGTATTTACAATTTTAGGGTTTGAATTACTATTAACCGTTAATCACTAACCATTATAACTCACTTTCTTTCAGTCGTTCTGCATTTTCCGCCACGATCAGGTGGTCGATGCAATCCTGAATATCGCCATCCATAAAGGAGGCCAGATTATAAATGGTATAGTTGATGCGGTGGTCAGTGATACGTCCTTGCGGATAATTGTAGGTACGAATCTTTGCTGAACGGTCACCGGTAGATACCATGGTTTTACGTTTACTCGCTATATCATCAATGTATTTTTGGTGTTCCTTGTCATATATAAAGGTACGCAGGCGAGACAGGGCGCGTTCTTTATTCTTCGGTTGGTCGCGGGTTTCGGTACATTCTATCAGAATTTCTTCTACTACGCCTGTATTGGGGTTCTTCCAGTTATAGCGCAAACGAACTCCGGATTCCACCTTGTTTACGTTCTGTCCGCCGGCACCGCCGCTTCGGAATGTATCCCATTTTATTTCGCCTTCATTGATTTCCACATCAAACGGTTCCGCTTCGGGCAATACGGCAACAGAGGCTGCCGAGGTGTGTACACGTCCTTGTGTTTCGGTGGCAGGTACGCGCTGTACTCGGTGTACGCCCGATTCATATTTCAGTGTACCGTATACTTTATCTCCGGTCACGGAACAGATGATTTCCTTGAATCCTCCGGCTGCGCCTTCGTTGGCACTGGATATTTCCAGCCTCCAACCTTTGGTTTCGCAATATTTGGTGTACATACGAAACAGGTCACCGGCAAAGATTGCGGCTTCGTCACCACCCGTACCGCCACGGATTTCCAGAATGGCGTTGCGGTCATCTTGTGGGTCGGCAGGAACCAGTAATAGTTTGATTTCCTCTTCCAGTTCCGGAATACGGGCTTCACAGGCGTTGGCTTCTTCGCGTGCCATTTCCTTCATTTCGGGGTCGGATTCGGTTGTCATCAGTTGCTTTGCCTCTTCCAGTCCGTTGATGCATTGCATATATTCCTGGCGTGCTTTCATAATATCACTCAAGTCTTTGTATTCCTTGGTGAGTTTTACGTAACGCTTCTGGTCTGCAATGACATTGGGGTCCGTAATGAGGGTGGATACTTCTTCAAAGCGGGCTACCAGCCCGTCTAATTTCTCTAATAGTGTATTTTCTGCCATTCACTGAATTACTTCTTCTTGTTTTTATTATTAATCATAGCAACAGCGCTTCCACCTACTAAGTAACCGATAATTGTTCCAATTATACTACCTGAAGGCATTTTTAATATGAAACAAAGCCCGATGAGGAGAATAAGAGGTAACAATACCCGTATGTAGAAAAACTGTCTGTTCATATTGATTAGTATCTGAATTCTCCAAATTCACTCTTAATAATCAATTCTTTTTTATCACTTTCTTCTATGCGTCCTACAATCTGTGCATCAATATTGAATGACTTGCTGATAGCAATCACTTCTTCAGCATGTTCGGGTGATAAATATACCTCCAAACGATGTCCCATATTAAAGACCTTGTACATTTCATCCCAATCGGTTCCGCTTTGTTCCTTGATAGTCTTGAATAATGGAGGAACGGGGAAGAGGTTATCTTTCACTACGCGTACTTTGTCTACAAAATGCAAAATCTTGGTTTGTGCACCGCCTGAGCAGTGAACCATGCCATGAATTTCGGGACGAAGTGCATCCAGTAACTTTTTCACTACCGGAGCATAGGTGCGGGTCGGAGACAATACCAGTTTACCTGCATCCAGCGGGCTGCCTTCTACCTTGTCAGTCAGTTTTAAGCCACCGCTGTACACCAGTTCTTCGGGTACTGCCTTGTCATAACTTTCAGGATATTTTTCAGCCAGATATTTTGAGAATACGTCGTGACGGGCACTGGTCAATCCGTTGCTACCCATACCGCCGTTGTATTCTTTTTCGTAAGTAGCTTGTCCGTATGAGGCAAGACCTACAATGACATCACCCGGACGGATGTTGGCATTGTTGATTACGTCAGCACGTTTCATGCGGCAAGTCACGGTGGAGTCTACGATAATGGTGCGAACCAAGTCGCCTACATCGGCGGTCTCGCCACCGGTTGCATATACGCCCACACCCATTTCACGGAGTTCGGCAAGCAGCTCATCCGTTCCATTGATAATGGCGGAGATCACTTCACCCGGAACGAGGAGTTTGTTGCGTCCGATGGTTGATGAAACCAGGATGTTGTCTACTGCACCCACGCACAGCAGGTCATCTATGTTCATAATCAGTGCATCTTGCGCAATTCCTTTCCATACACTCAAGTCACCTGTTTCTTTCCAATAAAGGTAAGCCAAAGATGATTTTGTACCTGCGCCGTCAGCGTGCATAATGTTGCAATATTCGGGGTCATTACCCAAAATATCAGGGATAATCTTACAGAAAGCTTGCGGAAAAATACCTTTGTCAATGTTCTTAATGGCGTTGTGTACATCTTCCTTGGATGCGGACACACCGCGCTGCATGTATCGTTGATTACTCATGAGTTATATGTTTTGTTCAATTGAATGCGCAAAAGTAGTTATTATTTTGCTTATAGCCTTGAGTTTTACGAAAATAAAAAAGAGGGAGAGAGGAAAATGGTACAAAAGAAAGAAGTATCTGAAAAGTCAGATTATATATTCCTGTAGAGGAGTAATGATAACTTGGCTCACTTTTCAGATACCTGATATGCTTTATTCAAAGAATCTAATTTTATAATACTCCCGCATCTGTATCGCTATTCTGCATCTTCTTGTCACTGCTCTTATAATTACGTCCAAAACTCATGTTCCAAGATAATGTGACACAGATCATGCGGGCAACGTCATCTATATGGTATTGGTAATTATATCCTGCATATTTGTTCCAATTCGCTTCATCCCGTTTATAATCTTTTTGGAAGGGATTGAACATTCGCAGACCGATTTTCAGATGGCTCCATTTGTATTGTAAGTCAATAACATGGGCTTCTTCACCTGTGGCAAGATCTTCACCAAAAAAATAATCGCTATTGTGTTGGAATTCTAAAGCGCCGATGAAGTTTTTGTACATGAAAGTAGCAGCTACATCCCAACCGATGCTGCTCTGTGTATGGTGAAAATCAATTCCGTTGCTCCAATATTTACGGTTCTCAATGCTTCCGCTTAATTGTAGTATATCCCAAAGCATCCCTACACGGGCATCCAGCCCGATAGTCCATTCTTGGAAATTGGAATGGTTGGCATAGCTGTGGATAAACTTATTGTTTTCACGATAAATATGCGGCATGATAGCATTGTCGCGGAAATTGTACCGATTGCGCAATCCTACGTCCCATTTCCCTTTGCTATAGTTCAGGCGAATGTTAGAACGGTAATAGGAATAAGGATTTAGTTTGGGATTTCCACGCTCTATTTGTAAGGAGTCGGTCAACTGCTCTACAGCACTCAGTTGGGAGAGTGAAGGATTCATGGTGCTGACATTTCCATTTAGTGACATACTCCATTGTTCATTGAAAGTATAGTTAAGATTCAATCGTGGGTTCAGGGAATAGGTTTCATAATCTTCCTGTCCTATCTGTTGAAACCAGGAACGAGTGACACCCAATCCGAGGCGGTACCCCAGCTTGCCCCACTTGCCGCTATATTGAGCGTAAGCATACGTGTCAGCTTGTTTCATTTGCGAGCTGAACAGCAATGTGCCGCTATAATCATTGTTGGTATATCCTTGTGTATGGCGGATACCTGTGCTCAATCGGCTTCCGTCCTGAAATCCTTTTTCGTAAATACCTTCAGCGATGAGTGAATACTTTTTGCCTCGTACCCCCGAATAATAATCTACTACCGGTGTTCCATCCAGTAACTCGGTGTAACTACTACGATTCTTAGTATTGATATATGTGCCTACTATATTGAGAGCTAGAAACTGTTTGTGTTTTAGGTCTTTCTGAAAGTAGAGGTCAATGTATGGACTAAGGCTGCGGTCGTGATTCCATTCATCACGGTCGGTCACGGAGTTGGGAAATTCTTCTGTATAGAGTTCTCCTTTCATGCGTAAGTCAGGATCATTGTCATGTGAAAAGCCTACGGTGGCATTCAGCATGTAATTGTCAGCATCTTGCAAGTTGTAGGTAATTGCTCCCCATTGTTGGATATTCTTTTTTTTGTTTGCTTCAGCATATTGGTTACGATGGTACTGGGTTCCGTCCTCAAAGGTGAAAGTCTCTTTCTTGTCATACCATATTTCATTGAAGTATTGCAGCCGGTTACCATAGTAGAAGGTAAACTCCGATTTTTTGAAGTTTACTTTTCCTGTCACATTATGGTTACCAAAGCCGCTTTTTACACTTTGTGCTCCATTATATCCGATAGAACCTCCTGTATCGTAACGGCGGACAATATAGTTCACCACAGCACCGGCATCACCATAACGCAGTCCCGGATCTTCCAGAAACTCTACACGTACTATTTCTTCGGGTAGCAAAGCGGTGACTTCTTCATTGGTAGCCTTGCGTCCATTGATGCAGAGTTGTACACTGCTACCATCATTCATACCCACGCTGCCATCCATCATATTGACACGTAGGCGCGGCAACATCAAATTACGGAGCAGATCTACACCATTACTGGAAGCGTTTACTTGCTTTTTGTTGGGAAATACCAGTTTCTTGTCCGCTCTGCTCACCCGGCTGGAGGCGGTTATGGTCACTTCTTCCAGTTGCTCTGACATTTCCTCCATGGTTACTTGCCCCAAATCGGCACGGCGTGGGAGTCCTTGTAAATCAATATACAGAGTACGATAACCTATATTAGAGATAACCAGACGATAGTCTCCTGCCGATATTTTTTCCAATTTGAAATCCCCTTTTTCATCGGTAACGGTTCCTGTAACGAAAGTGGAGTCGGTAGTTTGAAGAACTATGTTGGCATACGCCAACGGTTGTTTCCGGATATCTATCACTTCTCCTGTAACGGCTTGTGCTGCGGCTGATATGCATAAGGTTATGCAGAACAGCATTGTAATGAGGTATTTCTTCATCGTTTTGTGTGTTATTATTTCTGCTATAATTAAATATTCAGCAGTAGTATTGTACACAAATATAGAATATTTTTCCGGTTTGGTAAAGCAGAATACCTTTTTTCTACTATTATTATAACCGCCTTATCTCATCATTGGCCGCCCCTGTTCCTTTATACTTGCTGCGTGTAGCATTAAAACGATATAATACAGACAGTGATACACTTCGTGAATTATAAGTATCAGTATAGGCATGCTTGCAGGAAGGGCTGTACAGGATGCCACCCCGGCGATAAGTATCCAGCAAGTCCGATCCATCCAGATTAACTTGCAAACGTCCGTCCATCCAGCTTTTTCGTAACCCGATGTTCAAAGCACCGGAAGAAAGCGTTTTTACAGGACCTTCATTTCCGGCTGTGTGGTAATCACCTGTCAATGAAAAAACGAAGCCGCCCGGTAGGGTAAAATCATTATTCAGCGTGAATGAGGCAACCGGATTATTGAAAGACATCATGCCTTGCTGAAACTCTGTTTTAAAGAATTGCTGTGTGAAATAAACGTTGAATGAAGGATGCCACAAACCTATTTCGGGAGATACCGAGAGCATAATGTTCAAACGCTGATTCTTATCGGCATTTAAATCCCGACTGATGGAAATGGAACCATCATCTGCATAGAGTTCCCGTGTGGCAGAGATATAATTTTTGATATATTGATAAGAAACGGACATATTCAGGAAACGATAACCGTATTGATAAGCAATGTCGTGCTGGGTTTCGGGACGGAGTAAAGGATTACCCTGTTTGTACATATAGCGGTTGCTGTATTGCACATTGCCGTTCAACTGCTCATAGCGCGGGCGCATGGTTTTTGCGGTATAGCTTAGTGAATGGTGTGAATTTCCGCTGGGCAGGGACAAGGAAATATTAGGATACACATTATTATATACACGACATTGATCGGATTGCTTTTTTCCGTTTTCATAATAATCAAAGGAAATATGTTCATACCGTAGTCCGGCATTCAGGGACAGTTTGCCTAGTTTGGCTTGCCATGCTAGGAAACCGGCAAATTTTGTTTCGTTGGTTTCGTTCTCGTTAGAGGGAACTATTTCCTGCTCATTCCGGTAGCTGTCGTGATGGTTGGTTCGGCTGGCTTCTCCACCAAAGTTCAGTTGACTTTTGCCTAATGGATAAGAGAATATCAGCTTTCCGGCGTATAGGTCATAATCGGCTTTTCCTAAGCTGTTAACCTGCCGGTTCTCTTGTTCTTCGCTGGTTTCGCGGTTGATGGTCTTGTCACTGCTTTTCCCGGAGAGGTAATCTGCATTGAAGTCGATACTCAGCTTTTCATTTACTTTTCCGGAGTAGTAGAAGTTCACTTTGTGGACGGTTTTGCGCTTGTCCATAGAGAAATCGGCTTTGATACGGTCAAAAAGGGCATCATTGCGCATAACCTCAAAATCTTGTGAGGCGTTTAGTGTTCCGGAATAGGGGAAACGTTGCAGCTGATAATTAGCTCCAAGGGAGTGATTCTCATTAATGGTATAGTTAATGCCACCTTGCGCGGCAATGCCGCGTAGATGTTTGCCTTCTGCCCGGGTGAGGTTGTTCAGATGCCAATGGTCTGTGCCTTTTACATCCAGTTCTATATCTTCATTTTGTTTCATATATTGGTCTACGTTCATCAACTGTCCAAAGATGTCCCAGTCTCCTTTGCGGTAGTTCAGATTGAGCATTTCGGTATGTGTGGCGGCTGAGGCGTAGCTTGCGGCAGCCCGTACAAAACCTCCTAATCCTTCGCCTACGGGTTTCACGGTTTTTATGCGTAACACAGCTTTCACTTCGGCATCATATTCGGCTCCGGGATTGGTAATCAGTTCCACTTTCTCTATATCGTTAGAGTTTAGTTGATCCAATTCGGAGTTATCTCTAACCAAACGTCCGTTAATATAAATAAGTGGCGTGCCTTTTCCAAATACCTCCACATTCTTTTCATGATCCATGCGTATGCCGGGAATGCGCTTCAGTACATCGTTGCCCGTGCCTAATGTACTGAGCAGCGTGTTTTGCACAGTAGTGGTCAGGCTGCTGCCTTTCAGACGGTAGACAGGACGGCGGGCAGTGATTACGGTTTCATTTAATGTAATGGCATCATTGGTCAGGTTTAGTATCCCGAGTGCGCCACTTGTACAAGGATGATTCAGCTTTTTGTAACCGATGCAGGATATTTGCAGGACTTTAGCGCTATTGTCTGCAGCAGGCAGGGAGAATGCGCCTTGCTCATCGCTGATAGCTCCTTGCAGGAAGGTGGAATCGGGCAGGGAGAGCAGTACGACATTGGCGTAAGCTACGGGTTGATTGTTTTCATCTATGAGTTTACCGGTCAGTTTTTGTGCATTTAGTAATGCGGAAAGACTGCATAATAATAAGAGTAAGATACTTCTTTTCATACGTTTGTGCTTTTTTATTTTTATAAGGACAAAAGTAGAAGAAGCGCCAAAAGAAAGCGAAAAAGCTGCGCTACAAATCCGCTGCAAATAGCTATTCTATTGATAACCAGTGTTGTTTATGGAAATAGAATAGACTGATAATCTTCCGAAAGTTTTTCTTTAATTCGTACTTTGCGGGTACGAATGGTACTTTCGGCGGCAAAAGTACAGATCGAAACAGTGCGATTGGAACATCCTAACAAGATAAAAATGGCATGTGTCAGTTCCGCACTGTTCAACTTGGGACTGTCTTGTTTCAGATCGATTAAAACATCCACAAAGCATTGCGTCAGTGTATCTGCCAATTCTGTACTTTCTTGTCCGCTAAGTGCACTACTGTCTGGATTACAGTTCAGTGCAGCAAGCTGTTTGCTCCATGTGGTTTTTGCAAAAGCCTTTTTGCAGAGTTCTATCTTTTGAAGCCGGAGTTTGTGTATTTCCTGCTTATTGTCGATAACAGGTGTTTCTGCCTTTTCCTCCATTTGGCTCTGTAGTTTCATTAATGCCGTACGGTTTTGGGCAAGCTGTTGTTGCAGGCGCAGCAGGGTACGCTTCCGGCGATAGTCAGCATAAAGAGCTCCTCCTATAATCAAGATAACGCAGCATAATGCCCACCAAAAAGTGCGTTCATATTTTAATTTGAGCAATAAGTTTTGGCGTTCCAAGTTATATTTGGCTTCGTTTTTGGCATTTACAACTTGGTCTTTATTGTAAATGCTGACTAGGATGGAGTCATTAAAGCGAAACATATAAGTTACGTCTACATGCTTATGCAGGGCATAGTCAATAATACCTTGCAGATGGATTAAGGCATTTTCTGTCGCTAAGTCTTTTGCAATGGGCAATTCCCTTGTTCGCTGTAACCATATTTGGGCACTGTCTATTTGGGGAAGGAATAAGTAGGCGCGGGCGATACCTAAATAGAAACTTCTCTTATATTGATCAGGAACTTGCGGCAAGTCGTTGGGCAGTAACCATTTCAATGCTTCCTTGTATTTCTTCTGTTTAGTCAGGTAACTGGCATAATTGAGCAGATAGTTCCATAATTGAGGGTCCTTTTGACGGATCGCTTCCTGTATGGCAAGTGGGCAATAATAATGAATACTGTCATTGTTGCTGAACCCCATCATAACCCCATAATAGAAAATTCGTTGGGGAGTCTTTTCCAGTTCCATGCAGGCACGCATATATGCTTGTATTTTGGCATAATCGAATACTACATTGTGATTTAGGTTGACACTGGCAAGTCCTTCATATATTTGAAGCATTCCTTGTTTGTCATTGCGTGCGCGTGCCAGTAACAATGCTTTCTGCATCAGGGAGTCGGCTTGTTTCAATTGGTTGTTGGCATACAGATAATGGCCGGCTAACAGATAAGCGATTTGCAGGTGTGAGGTGTCTTGCTGTTGTTCGTAATAAGTCAATGCATTGGTAAGCAGGGAATCTTCACATAGGGAACGGTGGGTGTTATAGTGCCCCTGTCCGATGAGTAAGGCATAATGTGCCCGTTCTGCTTCAGACAGGTTTTGTGGAATGATTATTTGATTTAATAATTGCAGGGCACTGTCCGGATATTCATAGACCAAAGTATCGGCTTGTTGGAAAAGTAAGGCATTACCGGTGTATTGTTTGCACGAGATAATACCTCCTGTCCAAATAAGGAACAAGAAAAACAGCGGAATATGTTTTAGTTTGCCATGCATCATTGTGAACCTTTATTTTATAATTGTTCCTGCAAATACGGATTGTCCTCCTTTATTAATAATGTGTACAGTGTAAAATCCGCTTGGCAGTTGTCCGATGGCAAGCTGTTGCATATACCCTGTGCGCCATACTTCCTCCCCCGTGGCATTACGGATAATAATGGACTGTGCATCTTTGGCAACCGGCAGGTAGAGCCTGTCACCTTTATTCAGTAGCGGCATATCTGTTTCCGATGCTTTATTCAGTTCCAGCGGAGCACTCTCATTACCAAAACGGTCGGCGGCAGTGACGGCGAAGTACCGCTTTTGCTGCCAAGGCACGCCGGGCGCATATTCGTATTCTGTAGAAACAAGATGAGTTTCCAGTAAATACTTCGGATTATTAACATCTACCGGATAAGTATCCGAACCATAGAGATGATAAACAACAGGACGTCCGCTATCATCTACCGAAGGCTGCCATTTCATGCGTATGTTTCCATTTGCCAAAAGCTGCATTTCGGGCAGGGCAGGAGTGGAAGGAGCAATGCTGTCCATCCATGTCATGGGCGGTACTAATGCCGGAGTGGTGTAGAAGTTTTCCTTTAATTCGTCTAACACACCTTTTGTATTATCCAGCAGGAATTGATTGCGGAAATAAGCCTGTCCGTTTAGTTTTACCTGGCGGGTAAAGTGGATTTGGCGGACAATCTCATCCAGCGACCAATTTTGTTCGCGAGGCGAAAGGAAATAAATCCCCAGTCCCGGCACCACCCAGCGGTTGCCGCAATTCTCTTTCCAATCCAAAGCAAAAGGATAGAAATTATTCCCTTGAAAGTACATCATAGGGAACAGGGCATCATGAATCCCTTCTTTCAGCCATTTCTGTGCATCCTGATAAACCACGTGATAGGCATTCCATCCACGGGAAGGGTAGCGGTTGGTATCCCGATACTTGCCGATGGGGGAACTGCTTACCTTCACCCACGGTTTGATAGCCTTTATATCTGCATAAAGCCGGCGTACAATGTCTGTAATGTTATCCCGGCGCCATTGTTTCAATTCCTTTCCTTTGCCATATTTGCGGTAAGTATCTTTGTCGGGGAAGTTCTCAGCCTGTTCCGGGTAGCGGATATAGTCAAAGTGGATCCCGTCTATGTCATATCGGGTGGTGATTTCTTTGACAATGCGTGACAGGTATTCTTTAGTTTCGGGATTGCCCGGGTCCAAATACCAGTTCCCTTTGTAGGATTTGCATATTTTCCGGTTCTTTTGCACTACGGAGTTACGTCCTTGCAACTTCACTTGCCGGGCGTTTCCGGCAGGGATGGTAACAATCCAGGCATGAAGCTCCATTCCGCGTTTGTGACATTCTTCGATGGCAAATGCCAGTGGGTCGTAACCTGGATTCCGTCCTGTGTATCCGGTCAGCGATTCGGCAAAGGTTTCTATGGCAGAAGGATAAATCATATCTCCCCGCAAACGGGTTTGTAACAAAACGGTATTAAAGTTTGCAGCTTTCAGCCGATCCAATATATCGCATAGCTCTTTTTGCTGGCGTTGGATGCCCGATGCATTGCCTGCTTTGTTGCGGGGCCAGTCCATTCCTCCCAAAGTGGTGAGCCAAGTGGCACGTATTTCATATTTAGGCTGTGATATTACTGGTAAAAAACTCGGTATTACTAGTAATAAAGTTATAATGATTGTTCGCATTTACTTTAATTTTGCAGCAAAGATACGAACTAATCAATTAATTAGTTACTTTTGCTCCAACAAAACAAAAAATAGAATATGATAACCTTTATAGTTGCATTATTGGTTCTTGTAGGCGGATACTTTTTGTATGGCAGTTATGTGGAACGTGTATTCGGTCCTGACAAGAACAGAAAGACACCTGCCTTGACTATGGCAGACGGCGTAGATTTTATTCCGCTTCCCACTTGGAAGATATTTATGATTCAATTCTTGAATATAGCCGGGTTGGGGCCTATCTTTGGTGCGATTATGGGGGCTAAGTTCGGTACGGCGTCCTATCTCTGGATTGTGTTGGGAACTATTTTTGCCGGAGCTGTACACGATTATCTGTCGGGAATGCTTTCCATTCGTCACAATGGGGAGAGCCTGCCGGAGATTATCGGTCGCTATCTGGGATTGCCTACCAAGCAGTTGATGCGCGGTTTTACGGTGGTATTGATGATATTGGTGGGAGCCGTGTTTGTGGCAGGACCTGCGGGGTTGCTGGCCAAATTGACTCCCGAATCACTAGATGCCACTTTTTGGATTATTATCGTATTCGTTTATTATATGCTGGCTACTTTGTTGCCGGTAGATAAGATTATAGGAAAGGTGTATCCGTTGTTTGCTATTGCATTATTGTTTATGGCGGTCGGCATTCTGGTGATGTTGTTGTGGCATCATCCGTCGCTTCCCGAGATGACGGACGATTTACAAAATACCCATCCTGACGGTCTTCCTATATTTCCTATCATGTTTGTGTCTATAGCTTGCGGGGCAATCAGTGGTTTCCATGCTACCCAGTCCCCTTTGATGGCACGTTGCATGAAGAATGAGAAATACGGACGCCCCATCTTTTATGGCGCTATGGTGACCGAAGGAATTGTAGCATTGATTTGGGCGGCTGCCGCTACTTACTTTTTCCATCAAAACGGAATGGGTGAGAGCAATGCCTCCATCATTGTAGACAGTATTACCAAAGAATGGCTGGGTACTGTCGGTGGATTGCTGGCGGTGCTTGGTGTCATTGCAGCGCCTATTACCAGTGGGGATACCGCTTTGCGTTCTGCTCGCCTGATTGTTGCAGACTTTATGCATTTGGAACAAAAAAGTATAGCGAAGCGTTTGCTGATTTGTATTCCTATTTTTGCGGTAACCATCGGCATCTTGCTCTATAGCCAGCGTGATGCGGCCGGTTTTGACATGATATGGCGCTACTTTGCTTGGTGTAATCAGACTTTGTCTGTGTTTACATTATGGGCGGTTACTGTATTCTTGGTGCGTACAAAAAAGAATTATTATATAACTTTGTTTCCTGCCTTGTTTATGACGGCTGTATGTTCTACCTATATTTGTATTGCTCCCGAAGGCTTGGCACTTCCCGAGACAGTTTCTTATGGTATAGGTGGTGCTTGTACGCTGATAGCTGCTATAGGGTTTGTGACTTGGTATAGGAAACAAAACAAACTGGTTTATGAGAAAATATAAGAAATCGATTTGGCTACCCGTAGCTTTGCTTATTTATGTTACGGCAATGGCAGTGTATTTTATTCCGCGTAATACGGAAATCAGTGATATGGAAAAATGTCTCACAGTAGGTTTCTCCTATGTGATTATAGCGTTGTTATGGCTTGTCCTCCGCAAAAAAGAAAAAGCGCAGGAAAGGCGTGAACGCGATTTGGGAAATAATAAATAACTATTAAACGACAACATTATGAGAAAATTTTTAGTCAGCCTGGTGCTGTTGGTAGTGACTACACTAGGTGCGCACGCACAGTTTGAGAAGGATGTATGGTATATGAATGCTTCATTGACAGGACTTGACCTTTCACATAGCAAGCATGAAGGAACTAATTTCGGATTTGCTTTGTCGGGAGGTGCTTTTGTGGCCGATAATGTGGCTATTCTGCTGAATTTTAAAGGTCAGTATGTGGAACATGGGTTGGATGAAACCAGTATTGGTGCACAAGGCCGTTACTATTTTTCCAGTTGCGGTGTGTATGGAGGACTGGGAATGTCTTACAAGCATTTGTCTGGTGAAGGTTTTAAAAAGAACTTGGTTTGCCTGACGCCGGAGGTGGGATATGCTTTTTTCTTGAATAGAAACTTGACGATAGAACCGGCTGTGTATTATGATTTGAGTTTTAAAGATACTTCTGATTATAGTAAATTCGGGTTTAAGATAGGATTCGGATTCTATTTCTAAATCGGTACGGTAGTAGTTTCAAAAACAATTTTTCATTATCACCCACCGTAGGGGTGGATTGAATCCGCCCGATAACAGTTTACTTTGTGCATTCGGGCGGATTCAATCCGCCCCTACGGTGACATGATTTATTTGTTTCTAGTGTGCATACAGGTGTGTAAACGGAATTTCTTTCCCGTCACTACCTATCACTTTCAGCTTCAACTGTCCGCCATTCTGGTCAAAGTAACGTACTTCTATCGGATGGTATCCTTTCGCTAAAGCCTTTTGACCTACCACTTCCTTAGGCCCGTGAGGTCCGTCATTATCCACCACTTGTTCGCCATCAATTACCAATGTACTGCCGTCATCAGACAAGAGAGCAAATGTATAAATATCATCTTGCGGTGCATTGAAATACCCCTTTATAATCAGTCCGATATTTCCTTTTACCTTTTTCGGGATCATTACATCCTCTATAGGATAAGTGCCGTTTACCGGAGCCTTTTCTATTTCGCCGCACTTGTTTCCTTTAAATTCATGCCATGTAGCTTTCAATCCCGGATTAGAAGGAGCAGCGGTCACTGCCGGAGAATATTCACTCTTTACAAAGCGAGTCTTGGCAATATCCCCTCTCTTACCATTGGGGCGGAACGTACAGAAAGTGAAATCGGTTGTTTCCGTTACCTTGATAGGACCTTCATACTTGGGCGATTGCAAAGTAGGAGTGCTGCCGTCCGTAGTATAATGGATTTCTGCCGTAGGATCCATACAAGTCACGCTGACAGTACCTTCGCCAATAAAGGCGTTGATAGCATTGAATCCTTCCAAATCAGGAATGCGGTAATTGATATTCATGATGTTGAGGCGTTCAAACTGATCGGACAAGCGTTGCTTGAATGCATTCCAGTCTTTTTGTGCCGGATTGCTCCATCCCAGTTCTGCAATAGCCAGCAGACGGGGGATTGCCATATACTGCATACGGGCATTGGAAGGAATCCATTCGCACCATATATTTCCTTGTACACCCATAATCAGTGCCTGTTGCTCGGGAGTTAGGCCTTGTGCCGTATCCAGGTTATAGATACTTGGAATAGAGTTTTTATCTTCTTGATAATCTAGATAGAACTGACTGTTGGGGGTGAAGATAATAGAATTGCCTTGTTCGGTAGTTTTGGTTGGAGCATCCTTTGCCCAACTGCGCCACCACATCACGGTAGCAGTCTTGGATAAACCTCCTTCAATTATTTCATCCCAGCCAATCATATCTTTGCCTTTTTCGGTAAAGAAGTGCTCCATGTTATGGATAAACCAGGATTGCAATTCTTCTTCGGTCTTCAAACCATTTTCGCGCATCCGTTTTTGGCAATCCGGACATTTCTTCCAGTTGGATTTTTCTACCTCATCGCCACCTATATGTACATATTTATATGGGAAAAGCTCAATCAGTTCACTATATACGTTCTTGCAAAATTCCAGTGCTGAGTCTTTTCCGGGGCACACGGGAGAGGAGAAGATGCTTCCCCATCCGGTTTCGTCAAAGCAAGACACTCCGGCATAATTGCTTACGGCTGCCAGCATATGTCCCGGCATATCAATTTCGGGAACAATGTCAATGCCACGTACTTTGGCATAGGCTACCACATCTTTTATATCTTCTTGTGTATAAAAACCTCCATACAGGGTATCGCCCTCTACAATGCGGATTTTATCTTCGGGAATGGCATAATCGGGATTATCCGTTGTCTTTGCAAGGCGGATACATTCTTTGTCATGGGAATTGAACTTGCGCCAAGCTCCTTTTTCGGTCAGCAAAGGATATTTCTTGATTTCGATGCGCCATCCTTGGTCGTCGGTAAGGTGCCAGTGGAATTTGTTCATCTTGTATAATGCCATAACATCCAGCAGTTCTTTCACTTCGTCCGTGGTATAGAAGTGGCGGGATACATCGAGCATGATGCCGCGCCATTCAAAACGGGGAGCATCCTGAATATTGACGGTAGGGATAGCCCAGTCCGTACCGCTCACTTTTTGCTTGGACTCTATCTGAGGCGGGAATAACTGGCGGAGTGATTCGATACCGGCAATGACGCCACCGTAAGAATTTCCTGTGATATTTACTTTATCAGATGTGGCAGTCAGCGTGTAGGCTCCTTCTTTTCCCTGAACATCTCCCAGTGCGAGAGTAATGTTTCCTTCACCTTCCTTTACTTTGATAGTATAGCCTGTAGCCGGAGACAGAATACCAGCTAGGTATTCGGCAGCAGGCAACAGGTCTGCATCAATAACGCCGATAGTAGTATTGCTTTTAAGGACAAAAGCACCATTTGTTTCTTCCAAGTGATTGGTAAGAGGAACAACAGATACTTCTTTTACTACAGGGGGAGTGCTGGTACATGCGCCCAACATAAATGTGCCTGCTAGCATGCAGGCTGCCATTAATTGTTTATGCGTACATTTCATCATATAAAATATAGAATTAGGTTGTTTGGACAAAGATAGCGGAAAAATTGAATAAACGCAGTCTTTTTAGCATAGAGAATGTAGAAGTTTTGGATTATGAGGAAAATAAAAAACAGCAGGCCTAATATTTACGGACTGCTGTTTTATGATGGTTCGATTTTATTTGATCTTATTTATTTCTTGTACCAGTCTGGATTGCTCGTTCCTCCTGATGTTGCCCAACCTGAATAATATTGATATATTTCATCAATTGGTTTTGATTCATTGGTTGGATCAAGCAGTTTGCTGATGTCATTCTCATTAGCTCCGGATAGGAAGAAAGCGAAGGGATAGTTTCCTTTCCTTACATAATACTTTTCAGCTGTTGATGCATCATCTTCTGTACCAAAATAACTTGTGTCTACTAGTGGTGTAGGTGCTTCCTGAGCAATGTGTACTTCCCAATTTCCACTTTCACCTTTCTTCCAAATGAAAGGTTTGCTTCTGGCTGCTTCCTTTCGGATTGGGGTTCTGTATTTCAAAGTCAGTTTATATTCTTTTCCCATATGCTCTTTTACATTATCGGTAAGCAGGAATACATTGTCATATTGCTCATATTTAGCATCTTGTTTATCGATAGTTAATGTGATAATAGCATCGTTTCCACCATTCTCAAGAGTGAACCCAAGGCCATTCAGGTTATTGGCTTTATTTTCTAAGGTTTTGAAGATTAATGATTCTTCATAGAATCCGGCATCAGTTGTACTAGTGTCATATTTCTTTTCATGACTGCTTACTACAATCACATCATTCATGTCATAGTCTCCTGCCTTGGGCCATAGGTCTTCAAAGGCATACACGCCATTCAGTGTCTTTACTCTGTTTGTGTTTTCCGATACTTCCGGAATATCTTCAATTGCTTTTATCGGATTAGATTTTAAAGTAAAGACTACATCGCTGAAGTTCTGATCAAAATCGTGGTCTTCAAATGAAAACATGACTGCGTCCAGCGTTTCATTGGTGTACCGGTAAACGGCAGTACGTGGTTCTCCGTATGGTTGACCATTTGGGGTGGTGCTCAATCCCTTGGAGGTTGCTGCGCGATATTTGTCGTATGTGGTTTGATACCCTGATACACGTTTCGTCCATCCATTGGTTGCCAGGACAAAACCGATTCGATAACCTTTCGGAAAAGTTGTTGTTTCTCCTTCTTTGCTGCCTTGGGCAATATGGGGATAATACTTTAATAGTACGGATGTGCCACGTTTCACTCCTTGGGTCCTGGTTGCTTCTTGCTTATTATTGCTCCATTGTCCATCTTGTGTGTTGGGGAAGATAAGAATAATATTGGCTTCACTTAGCGAGGAAGGAGCTTCCCCGTCCCTGTAATAATAATATCCCATGGAACTGTTCCAGCAAGTGTTGCCTCCAAGAAGGGTAATGGCTATTTCTGCGTTCTCGCCGATATACATATCTGTACTGGCACGATATACCATTGGGCATGTTTTCCCATCTCCTGAATATATCACGCTGCTCTGGATCGTATAGAGATTGGCGGCTTCTTGTGGGGTATATGCTAATTCAGTTCCTGTATATGCGTATTTTATATATCCATTGTCAGAGTCATATTCTCCTAACCAGTCATGCCATCCTTCTTCTTTTACTGGAACACAATAGTTGTTACCGGCACGACTTCCTCTGGCAACAGTTCGTGCTGCTCTATCCGTAACTGCATCTGTATCTGTAGCAACGGCTATACCATTTTCAACTTTCGCTTCCATCAAAGTCTGCGCATAGAAAGCATGAGTGTAGATATACAATGTTTTGGCATAAGTTGGAAAAGGAAGTTTTTTGTTAAAGGTACCGTCATTCTCAGTCCTATCCGCATAGATGGGCTCTACACCTTCCTTTTTTACAAGCGTATATTCAGTTTCTTCTACCGGCATTTCATCATATACTTCAAAATCAACACTTGCCTCTATACCTCCCATATCTTTGTAGCTGATTTGCAAGGTAACATCACTATTAGTAGTATAGTCAAAGTCATTGAATTCTTTAGGCTCATCAGGAGTTGGTCCTTGATAAAGATCATTGTGATCTCTACATGACATGGTGAGTGCTGATATTGTCCCCGCTAATATCATTACACTAAGTTTTAGGGTCTTTCTCATAAAGTGAATTTTAGATGATACTAATTATTCGTGATTACTGCGAGGCAAAGATACGAAAATATATTCTAAATAAAATGCCCATGACCGTATAATATTGATCATGAGCATTTTATTTTATTTGGAAGGTCTATATTGGAAAGTAACAAGTACCCCCTTATGGTCTGTGGGCCACACGTCCAGAGGCTCAATGAACTTATCTTTGGACGTTTCCTGTACCCGTTGTGCACGGACAATAGAACCACGCGGACCAAAGATAGCGGCATCTTTTACTTTAAGCCCGTTTTCGGGATAATACCAAATGTAGTCTATTCGGTCGCGTTCATCCGCTTTCGGCGCCCAAGTTATTTTATCAGCAGGCTTTGCCGGATTATCTGACGGGTAAGTAAAACCGGGATAATCCAGTACATTGGGATAAAACTCTCGGTAACTGTCTTTAAAGCCTGCTTCGTCTAGTAGGACGGGAACAGTCCAAGGGATAACCAGTCCGTGATGATCGTACAAGTCTTTGGTTTCTTCCGTCCAGTCCATGTGTGACGGTTCGTTGAAGTCGCCACCCAAGATGATGGTGTATCCGGCTTCGCGGTCTTTTTTCGCTTGTTCTATGAATAATTTGATGGCATCATCGCGCTGAGAGGCTACGTTTCTTTCAAGAACTTCCTCTACACTGGTGGGAATGGGAATTTCAGCCCAAGTGGAGCCATCATACCCGCGTACATTATAATAAGCATCATCCAAGTAATCCAGATGGGCGGTATATACTGCCATTTTCTTTCCGTTCATATCGGTTGTGAGTCGATAGATACTGCCGTGGTCATTGTTTTCGGGGAAAACGGTGAGGGAGTCAGTGATGGGGTAGCGGCTCAGTAATCCGGTGTCATAGGTGTAGAAAGAATAGTAGGTTTCTCCTTTTTCTTTTAATGACTGCACCAGGCGGGCGGTGAAGTTGGTATTTTCATAATTGCGTACCTCGCTCAGTGTCACAAAGTCGGGGTGGAGGCGGACGATTTCATTGACAATGGCATCATAGCCGCCGGGGATTACACTTCCTTCCTGCCAGATGTTCCATTGCAGGACGGTGAATTCTTTTTCTTGTTGAGAACATGCCATCAGGCACGGTAATAGAAATAAGACTAAAAGTAGTTTTTTCATTATTGGTTGTATTTAAGGTTATTAATGTCTTCTCATTTGCCGTAGGGGCGGATTGAATCCGCCCGAAAACAATTTACTTTATGCATACGGGCGGATTCAATCCGCCCTTACAGGTCATAACTTCTCTTTCAGGAATTGTCCAGTGTAAGAGGCTGCACACCGGGCAACTTCCTCCGGCGTTCCGGCAACTACCAGGTTACCACCCATATTTCCGCCTTCGGGGCCCAAGTCTATCACATAATCGGCACATTTTATCACATCCATATTATGTTCTATAATCACAATGGTATGCCCCCGGCTGATCAAAGCGTCAAAGGCTTCCAGCAACTTCTTTATATCATGGAAATGCAATCCCGTGGTCGGTTCGTCGAATACAAAGATAGTGGGTTGTGCTTTCTCTATACTCAGGAAGTAAGCCAGTTTCACACGTTGGTTCTCACCACCGGACAGGGTAGAAGAGGCTTGCCCCAATTTGATATACCCCAATCCTACATCTTGCAACGGAATCAGTTTCTTCACAATCTTTTTCTGTCCATGCTCGGTAAAGAACTCTACAGCCTGATTCACCGTCATTTCCAGAATATCATAAATGTTCTTATCCTGGAACTTCACTTCCAACGTATCATTCTTGAAACGCTTTCCATGACAAGATTCACATTCCAATACCAAGTCCGCCATAAACTGCATTTCTACGGTTACGGTACCATCTCCTTTACATTCCTCGCAACGTCCGCCTTCGGTGTTGAAAGAGAAATATCCGGCTGTGTACCCCATTTGTTTCGCCAGCGGTTGCTCGGCAAACAGTTTGCGGATTTCATCGTAAGCCTTTATATAGGTTACAGGGTTGCTGCGTGATGATTTTCCGATCGGATTCTGGTCTACAAATTCAATATCATTGACCATGCGGATATCCCCTTCCAGTGAAAGGAACTCACCCGGACGGTCGCTTGATTCACTATATTCGCGCTTCAACGCCTTATAGAAAACATCGCGTACCAAGGTACTCTTTCCGGAACCGCTGACACCTGTCACCACTGTCATTACATTCAGCGGGAACTTCACGTCCACTCCTTTCAGGTTGTTTTCGCGCGCGCCTTTTATTTCTATGTAGTTATTCCACGGGCGATGGCACTTGGGAATCTCTATGTTTTCTTCCCCCAGCAGGTAACGCACCGTATAGCTGTTGCTGCCTTTCTGCAAATCATCCATATTGCCTTGGTAAACAATCTCTCCTCCCAGGCGGCCGGCGTTGGGGCCAATATCAATAATGTAGTCGGCAGCACGGATTATTTCTTCATCGTGTTCTACCACTACCACTGTATTTCCCAATTCCTGCAACTGGCGCAGAACCTTGATCAACCGGTCCGTGTCACGGCTATGCAGCCCTATGCTGGGTTCATCCAGAATATACAAAGAACCTACCAGACTGCTACCCAGCGAAGTAGCCAGATTGATGCGCTGGCTTTCACCACCCGATAGGGAATTGCTAAGACGATTCAGCGTGAGATATCCCAAACCTACATCCATCAGGAAGTTGATTCGGTTATTGATTTCCATCAGGATACGTTTGGCAATGGCTGCATCGTGTGCATCCAGTTCCAGTGTGCTGAAGAAGTCTTTTAAATCATGAATGGGCAGATCCACCAATTCGGAGATGGACTTTCCACCCACCTTTACATATCCCGCTTCTTTCTTTAAACGCGTGCCGTGGCAAGTGGGGCACGGAGTCTTTCCGCGATAGCGTGCCAGCATTACACGGTATTGTATCTTGTATTGATTTTCTTCCAGCATTTTGAAGAAGGAGTCAATGCACACCTTTCCTCTGGGACCATGCCACAGGTAATCTTTCTGCTCCTGTGTCAATTCATAATAAGGTGCGAAAATGGGGAAATCATGTGCCGGAGCTTCGTGTATAAATTCTTTCAGCCATTCACCCATTTTCTCACCGCGCCAGCACAGCACGGCGCCATCATATACACTCAGAGCACGGTTGGGAATCACCAGATGCTCGTCTATACCTATTACTTTACCGAAGCCTTCGCACTCGGGACAAGCGCCGATGGGCGAGTTGAATGAAAACATTTGGTCATTCGGTTCTTCAAACTTGATGCCGTCCGCCTCAAACTTGGTGCTGAAGGTGAAAAGTTGCGTACTTCCGTCTGCTGAATAGAAACGGAGCAGGCAAGTGCCGTCACCTTCATACATGGCCGTTTCGGCAGAGTCGATGAGGCGGCTGATGCTGTCTTTGCTATCGTCCACCGTCATGCGGTCTACCAGCAAATAGAGATTCTGCTTCTTGTCCGTTACCGGAGTTTCTTTCAGGAAATCTTCAATGCGAACGATCTCCCGGTTCACCTCCATACGGGTAAATCCCTGTTTGAAGTCCATGTCCAGTTGTTCGGACAGGGTGCGGCCGTCGCGGGGCATGATGGGGGTGAGCACGGTGTATTTGGTTCCTTTGGGGAAGGAAAGCATGCAGTTCACAATGTCTTCTATGCTATGCTTCTTCACCAGTTGCCCGCTGACAGGTGAGTAGGTCTTCCCTACGCGGGCATACAGCAGGCGCAGGTATTCATAAATCTCGGTTGAAGTGCCCACGGTGGAACGCGGATTGCGGCTGTTCACCTTTTGCTCGATGGCAATGGCGGGCGGGATGCCTTTTATGAAATCACATTCGGGCTTGCTCATGCGTCCCAAGAACTGGCGGGCATAGCTCGACAGGCTTTCTACATAACGGCGTTGTCCTTCGGCATATAAAGTATCAAAAGCCAAAGATGATTTTCCGGAACCGGAAAGTCCTGTGATAACCACCAGTTTGTTGCGTGGAATATCCACATCAATGTTTTTAAGGTTGTTTACCTTGGCTCCTTTTATAGAGATATAGTTACTTTCTGACATTCTTTTTTCCTTGCATTTAGTTGAATGTGCAAAGATAGTCAATCCTGTTTGGATACGTTTCATCTTGCAGGGTAAAAAAATGTTGTTCTATGGAAATTCTTCTTTAACGGGATGAAGCAATATAGTTTTTCTTCAACTTCTGCCATCACGGTCTCACTACCTCCGCTAACGCCCTATAGGGGGTAAATGAGTGGTGGTGGCAAAAATAGGGTGATGGCAGTTACCCTCACGGTCTCACTGTGTATCGTCCTGCTTTTGGTTGACTGGTTAAACTTAATAGTCCTATTATAGGTTGTCTATATTTATTTCTTATTCTGTTTAGATGCCTTAGTCCTGCCTGGGGTTGACCGCCGGGGTACCCCGGCGGTCAACCCCAGGTTTCGTTTACAAAGATACCTTTTCTTCTTCATTTTTGTACATATCTTCTTTCTTTTTATAGTATGTTTTCCACTGTCGCTTCAATATACCATTTTTTCCGTGCGCTTCTTCAGGAGTAAGGTAGTTATTGCTCAGATGCGGTCTTCTCTTGTTGTAGATCCCTATAATGTCTGCTATCCGCTCCCTTCCTTGCTCCAAAGATTCTATAGTTTCCCTGTTCAACCACTCCTCTTTCAGGATGCCATTCACCCTTTCGGCAACAGAATTTTCCTTAGGGTCACCGTTCTCTGTCATGCTAATCTGTATTCCGTGCGATTGCAGTAGTTCTACATATGCCTTGCTGCAATACTGTACCCCACGGTCGGAGTGATGCATCAGATTGTGTGCGGAAGGCAAGTTCTCCAAAGCCGTTTTCAGTGCGGCAATAGGACCTTCCATACCGAGGTTTCCGGATAGAAACCATCCAACTATCTTATGAGAATACACATCTGTCAGCAGACTCAGATAGATGAATGTGTCGTTACGCAGCCGTATGTACGTGATGTCAGCTACCCAAACTTGGTTCGGGGCATCCGGAATGCGCCCTTTCCATAGATTGCTGAATTTATGAAAATGATGCCAGGACAAGGTGGTCACAGGACGGAATGTTTTCTGCTTCCTGACCAACAGACCGTTGGCTGCGAGCAAGTTGAAGAAGGCATCACGCCCCGGAACTGTACCGGCAGGAAGACGCTCACGTACCAAGTGCAGCAACTTTCTTCCACCCAGAACGGGAAGTTCTTTACGGATGGAAACAATCTCACGAAGGATAATATCCTCCGAAAGGGCAGTGTCTTACCCTGAGATTGGTTGACTCACAATCACCATATTAATAAGATTGTAAGATGAAAAAGAAGAACATTGTGTTTCGTAGTAATCGCCTTGAGCTATTGTCTGAGTATTATCGCTCGGGCGAAAAATTATCAGCTTTTTGCGTAAAAAAATGCATTCCCCAGTCAACTTTTAACAGATGGATTCGTAACTTTGAGTCGTCCAACCCAGAGATGTCCGAAGTAATGAAACGTCAATCCTCCAAGCAAGGAGTTGAATCTGCTGATGAGATTTCTGTTCTGAAAAGTGAGATCGCCCGTCTTCAAGGCGAGCTCGAACGTGAAAAGCTCCGTGCGCATGCTTATGACACGATGATCGATGTAGCCGAAGAAATGTTCAACATCCCCATCCGAAAAAAAGCTGGCACCAAACAGTAAACAGGCTTCGTGCAGAGCATAGGCTCACTCCGGTGTCCTTGCTCTGCAGTCTGTTTGGTAAGACAAAGCAAGCCTACTACAAGTACGACGACCGTTCTCTGGAGTATCTGGCCCGTGAAGAATTTGTGCTTGGATATGTAAAGCAGGTCCGTGCAAAGGATCCCGGCATCGGCTGTGAAAAGCTATGGCTGATGTACCGTCAGTCCTTCGGTGAGGCGTATGCTGTCGGTCGCGACCGTTTCTGTGGCATCCTCTCCAAATACGGCCTGACCCTGCGCAACCGTTCCAACCGTCCCCGTACAACGAATTCCGGACATAACCTGCCTAAATATCCGGACTTGACCGCTAAGCTACTTGTGGAACGTCCCAATCAATTGTGGGTGAGTGACATAACCTATATTATAATATGGACGGATAACGAACATTATATCTTTTGTTATCTTTCCCTGATAACAGATGCGTATACTAAAGAAATCATCGGCTATTGCGTCGGTGACACTTTGGAAAGTATCTATACGGTCAAAGCTCTGGAAATGGCAATGGAACGCTTGAAGGACAATCCCGTGACAGGACTGATACACCATTCCGACCGTGGAGTACAATATGCAAGCCTCCAATACATCTCATGCCTGAAGCAGAAGCAGATACAGGTGAGCATGACAGAGACGGGGAATCCGAAGGATAATGCGGTGGCTGAGAGAGTGAACGGAATCATCAAGGGTGAGCTGCTGAGAGGAATGACTTTCCACGATATCGGGGAGGTCAGGAGAGTCGTGAAAGCTGCAATAGAGTTCTATAACAATGAACGGCCGCACATGAGTCTGGATATGATGACGCCTGCACAAGCGGCAGGGGAAAACGGAACCATCAGAAAAAGATGGGGCAGCTATAGAGAAAAATATCTGTTGCCTGAATACAAATGAGTAGAAAATATGTACTTTTGTACCGAAAAAGACCAAGAATGCCCTGCTTAAGGGCTGGAAAGAAGAAAAAAAGGGGATTTTTCTCTCCTTTTTCTTCTTTCAAATCATGAAAGTAAACCATATTCAGGGATTGGAGAAAAAAGGTCAACCCGATATAGGGATAAGAATGAAGCAAGTCAACTGAATATAGGGATAGTAAGATTTATAGTCAACTGGATAAAGAGATAAAGTAAACAACAGTCAACCATTACCAGGGAAATACACTCCCTGTTATAGAGCGTTAGTGGAGGTAGTGAGACTGTGAGGGTAGAAGTTGAAGAAAAACTATATTGATTTTATTTATGCCATATGGGCGTGTGTCAGACTTAGAATAGTTCGGAATGAGTTCCTAATCTAATCAGTTTTATTAATTCTTCACTTTCATCGAACCAAATGAGCAGTAAGTCATTTTCCACGTGGCATTCCATATATCCTTTATAGTCACCTGCAAGCCAATGGGGGCTGTACTTTTGTGGCACAGTTCCAGTCGTTTGCAATAGTTCCAGCACTGTTTGCAAACTTGCAATCTTCTTGGGGTTGTTTTGTATGCGTTTCAGGTCTTTCTTGAATTGGCTTGTTTGCTTGAACTTCTTCATAAAGATGCTACATAATCTTTAAAGTTATCCAAGTCAAGCGTTTCAAGGTCCTGCCCGCTTTCGGCCTCACGCATAGCCTCTAAAGTAGTCGCATTGGGTTTACGGCGGATGATGTCCATTAGTGCACTTTCCACGAAGTTGTTAAGGCTTCTATTCTCCTCTTTTGCAATGACTTGCAGACGTTCCAGTAAGTCTGTCCTAAGCCGGAAGGAGGTTTGTTTTCTTTCTACTCTTGTTTCCATGCTATACTATGTATTATATTACGGTGTAAATGTAGTGCATTTGTATCGCACTTGCAAGGAAGAAGGCATTTATTTTTTCCGATCTTTACCAGCCCATTCTCCCATTATCTCATATTTTATCCCTATCTTTGTCCGCAAAACTATTTAAAAGCGAAGACTTAGAAATGAGAGCAAAAACGATTCTCCTTTTATTGATAGCACTGCTTCTTACGGTTACGGTCAGTGCTCAGACGCGTTATCCCAAGCGTGAGTTCCGTGGCGCATGGATTCAGTGTGTGAACGGACAGTTCCAGGGAATGCCCACAGAGAAGATGCAGCAGTTGTTAATAAACCAACTAAACAGCTTGCAAGGTGCAGGGATTAACGCGATAATTTTTCAGGTACGTGCAGAAGCCGATGCCTTGTACAAATCTTCCTACGAGCCATGGAGCCGTTTCCTCACAGGAGTGCAGGGAAAAGCGCCGTCTCCTTACTGGGATCCTATGCAGTTTATGATCACCGAATGCCACAAACGCGGCATGGAGTTTCACGCCTGGATCAACCCTTATCGTGCCAAGACCAAAGGAACGGCGGCTTTGTCTCCCATCCATCCGTATAATCAGCATCCGGAGCGTTTCGTAAATTATGCCGGTCAACTTTATTTCGATCCGGCTTTGCCCGAGAACCGCAAGTATATTTGCAAGATTGTCCGTGATATTGTATCCCGCTATGATGTGGATGCCATTCATATGGACGATTATTTCTATCCTTATCCCAATCCGGGAGAAGATTTTCCCGATAACATCAGTTTTGCACAATATGGCCGCGGGTATAGCAATAAAGCCGATTGGCGTCGCGACAATGTGAATGTGTTGATAAAGGAAATCCATGAAACGGTGCGCGAGTGCAAGCCTTGGGTGAAATTTGGTGTTTCTCCTTTCGGCATATACCGCAATAAGAAAAGTGACCCCAATGGCAGTGATACACGCGGACTTCAGAACTATGATGATTTGTATGCCGATGTGCTGTTGTGGATCAATAACGGTTGGGTGGATTATAATATCCCGCAGATTTATTGGGAGATCGGCCATCCGGCTGCCGACTATGACAACTTGATACATTGGTGGGCAAAGCATGCATCGGCCCGTCCATTGTTTATAGGTCAGGATGTGATGCGCACGGTGAATAAGGCGGATGCACGGAATCCGTTGCAGAACCAGATGCCTGCCAAGATGAAATTGCAACGCTCACTGCCTACCGTGCAGGGAAGTTGCCAGTGGTATGCTTCTGCTGTGGTAGATAATGCGGGCAATTATCGCACCATGTTGGAAAAGGAATACCACCGCTATCCGGCGTTGATTCCCGAATCTCCTTTTATGGATGATAAGGCTCCGGGCAAGGTAAAGAAGGTGAAGATGGTGTGGACTTATGAAGGTCCGGTTCTTTTCTGGACTGCTCCTAAAGCTAAAGATGAGATGGATAAAGCTGTGCAATATGTGGTTTATCGCTTTAATAAGGGGGAGAAGATCAATTTGGATGATGCTTCCCATATTGTCGGTGTTACGCGCGATCATTTTTATCCTCTGCCTTATGATAATGGTAAGGTGAAGTATCAGTATGTGGTTACGGCACTGGACCGTATGCATAATGAGTCGAAAGGGGCTAAGAAGAAGGTGAAGCTATAAAGTTATTGAGGTTTCCATCCTCTGTAGGGGCGGGGTTCGCCCGCCCGAAGACAGTTACTATTGTGTTTTCGGGCGGGCAGACCCCGCCCCTACGGTTGTAGCCTGTTTATAAACCAACTATTATCTTGTAACGGTTACAATTTAATAAGAAAATTATCTATTAATTCGTTTTTATTTTGTTACTTTGCATTTGCTAACAAAATCTGAACACGAATATGCGCTATGTATACGTAACAGGCTATCTTGCCGTAGCCGCTATTATACAGTTGTTTACGGGGAATTTTCCTCTGACCTTCATGTCCTTTCCGCTTAATATCGTTTTTGCGGTCATTTGGTTATTTATAGTATGGAGACTTTATAAAGAAAGTGCACATTTCCGGTTTACCCGTTTCCTTTTATCTCCTCAAACCAGTATTCTATCCATCGTTTTATTCATAGCCGCTTCTTTGGTTATCGGTCTGTTTCCCCAGTTATCAGATGCCGAGGCAGCGATGCGCAGTGGGGTACTTGCCTCATTGGGTTGTTATAACTTCATGACTTCCTGGATATTCATCGCTATCTTATTCCTGCTTTTAAGCAATTTGGCAATGATTACTTTTCATGCCGCTTACCACCGTAAGAATGCCCGATGGCGTTTCCTGCTGAACCATGTGGGACTATGGCTGGCTTTGTTTGCCGGATTCTTTGGGAGCAGCGACACGCAGGTGTTGCGCATACCTTTATATAAAGGAGAACCTGCCCGAGAAGCCTTTGATATGAATGGTGCTTCTTATTATCTGGATTATGAGATGGAACTTCGTTCATTCTCTGTAGAATATTACCCCAACGGACGCCCTTCCCGTTTTGCCGCCGATGTGCGGTTGGGTAATGAAGAAACCGTGTTGGAAGTGAATCACCCTTATAGTTATCGGTTGGGTGAAGACGTATATCTCACCGGTTATGATATGGCCGGTGGCAATGATAGCAAATACTGCATTCTACAGGTTGTGGTTCAACCTTGGAAATATGTGATGGTAGCCGGTATCCTGATGATGTTGTCAGGAGCCGTTCTTTTATTTATTAATGGTCCTAGAAAGAAAGTATGATAAATTGGGATAATTTCTATGTGTTTGCCCTGCTGTCTGTCGGCTTGTGGTTGGCAGGAGCTGTGTTTGCCCTTCGTTCTTCGGCGAAAAGTAAACCGGCCATCGGGTTTACTTTGGCAGGTATTGGAGTGTTGGGTGTATTTATAGCCGGATTGTGGATTTATCTGCAACGTCCCCCTTTGCGCACCATGGGGGAGACTCGCCTTTGGTATTCCTTCTTTATGGGAGTGGCAGGACTTTTGACCTATATCCGCTGGAAGTATCGTTGGATATTATCTTTCTCCACCTTGCTTTCCACTGTGTTTGTGATTATCAACTTATTGAAGCCGGAGATTCACGACCAGTCATTGATGCCTGCTTTGCAAAGTGTGTGGTTCATTCCGCACGTTACTGTGTATATGTTTTCCTACTCGGTGCTGGGGTGTGCTTTCATTATTGCAGTGACCGGACTGATCCGTCACAAAGAAGAATACCTGATTACTGCCGACAACTTGGTTTACTCGGGAGTCGCCTTTCTTTCCATCGGCATGCTGCTGGGTTCCCTATGGGCGAAAGAAGCATGGGGTAACTATTGGAGCTGGGATCCCAAAGAAACCTGGGCGGTGATAACCTGGATGGGATATTTACTGTATGTACATCTCCGCTTGTTCCGCAAGACAGGGCGAAAGAGCTTGTACGTGTTGCTCATCCTCTCTTTTTTAGCCCTGCAAATGTGCTGGTATGGAGTGAATTACCTGCCGGCAGCCCAACAGAGCGTACATTTATACAATCGTAATAACTAACTAATTAAAAAACAATCGTAACATGAAAAAAAGTACAAAACTAATCGTGGCACTATTGGTTGTGGTAGCGGCATTAGCTGTGACTTACCGATTGATGCACCGCGTGCCTTCGTCCGATTTATCGGCAGATGCACAGATGCAGCAGATTATTACGGATGCCGGGTGTTTGAGATGTCATACCTCCAACCCCGACCTGCCGTTCTATGCAAGTATGCCGGTTGCCGGAAAAATTGTGATGGAAGATGTGAGCAATGCTTATCGCGTGTTTGACATGACCCGGATGGCGGAAGACTTGAAAGCAGGCCGTCCCGTCAATCAAGTGGATATGGCAAAGGTGGAAAAAGTAATCTTGGACGGTAAAATGCCAATGGCAAAGTATTACCTGGTACACTGGGGATCTTCCATGAATGATGCCAAGAAAGAAATAGCATTGAACTGGGTGAAGAACCACCGCATGGGATTGGTAGCCGATGCCGGAGTGGCGCCGGAATTTGCCAATGAACCCATTCGCCCCATTGCTGACTCTATCTCGGTAGATGTGCGCAAGGTGTTGCTGGGTGATATGCTTTATCACGACACCCGCTTGTCGGCAGACAATACAGTATCTTGCGCCTCTTGCCACGGATTGGAAACCGGCGGTGTGGACAATAAGCAATACTCTGAAGGAGTAGGCGGCCAGTTTGGTGGCGTTAATGCTCCCACGGTGTACAATGCTGCCTATAATTTCGTTCAATTCTGGGACGGACGTGCCGGAACCCTTGCCGAGCAAGCTACCGGCCCTCCCTTGAATCCGGTGGAAATGGCTTGTGAGTCATTCGACCAGATCACTGCCAAGTTGGCCGAAGATAAGGATTTTGTGAAGGCATTTACCGAAGTATATCCTGATGGGTTGAATGAGAAAAACATCACAGAAGCTATTCAGGAGTTTGAAAAGACCTTGTTGACTCCCAATTCCCGTTTCGACCTTTATTTAAAGGGTGATAAGAATGCCATCACTGCCGATGAACTGGCGGGGTATGAGTTGTTCAAGAAATACGATTGTGCTACTTGCCACGTGGGTGAGATCTTGGGTGGACAGTCCTACGAGTTGATAGGCGTACAGCATGATTATTTTGCTGATCGCCAGGCAGAGATGACGGAAGAAGACAACGGCCGTTTCAAACAGACTAAAGAGGAACGTGACCGTCATCGTTTCAAAGTGCCGGGATTAAGAAATGTGGAACTTACGTATCCTTATTTCCATGATGGAAGCATGAAGACCATGGATGATGCCGTTCGCGCTATGGCCAAGTATCAATTGGGCATTGATCTTCCGCAACAGGAAGTGGATAAGATTGTTTCTTTCCTCCGTACACTGACAGGACAGTATAAGGGAAAGATGCTGACGAATACGAATATGGCTGTTTAATGGTGATGGGGCTGCGTCAAAACTAAAATCGTCTATCATTTTGCTGTAGGGGCAGATTGAATCTGCCCGATAACATCCGAATGGTGTATTTGTGAGTGTATTCGGGCGGATTCAATCCGCCCCTACGTTGAACTTAGTTTTGAAACAGCCTCATTTATTTTTTAATAAAGCAGGAATCCCGCCACCCCGCAAAGTATAATCATCAGTATAGGATTTACTTTATATTTCCGTGTTCCCACAAATGCTACCACAAAGATGATGATACTGATAATGAACTGGTACATATCTACATTATAGCTACCAAAGTTCTCAGCATTCATCAATACCAGCGCCGCTGCCGCCAACAAGCCTACCACTGCCGGACGCAATCCCTTGAAAATAGATTCCACTACCGGATGTTTCTGGTACTTTAAGAAAAACTTGCTGATAGCAATCATTAATACGAAAGAAGGAAAGACCACTGCAAAAGTAGCTATACAAGAACCAAAAATAGCCCAACCTTCACTATACCCGGCATTCAGCACAGCAGTATATCCCACATAGGTAGCCGAGTTGATCCCGATAGGCCCCGGTGTCATTTGGCTGATGGCAACGATATCCGTAAACTCACTGGCGCTGATCCAGTCGTAACGTGTCACTACTTCCCCTTGTATCAGGGATAGCATGGCATATCCCCCTCCGAATCCAAAGAGGCCGATCTTGCAAAAAGTATAGAATAAATATAGGAAAATCATTTGGATGCATGTTTATGTTTGTACTTGCCATAGAAAAAACCTCCCAGTCCGCCTATGATAATGATATAGACGGGAGATACGCCCAATAGCCAGATGAGCAGGGCGGATACAACCGGAATCCAGATGGTATATCGGTTGATCTTTGCCGATTTTGCCATCGAGAAAGTGGGTGCCGCAATCAGTGCCACTACCGCCGGACGGATGCCCTTGAATATATTCTCGACTACCTGGTATTGCTTGAATTGCTGGAAGAATAAGGCAATAGCCAGTATAATGAGGAAAGAGGGTAGGATAGTGCCCAACGCCATAGCCAGTGCTCCCCGGAATTTACGCAATTTATAACCAATAAAGATGGCTATGTTTACTGCAAATATACCGGGAACGGATTGCGTTAAGGCAAGTAAATCCATAAAATCGTCTTTGTCGATCCATTTCCGTTTGTCCACTAGTTCATCTTGAATAAGCGGAACCATGGCATATCCTCCGCCAATGGTAAATAGTCCTATCCTTAGGAAGATAAGAAATGATTGTAAATAGAAATTCATTTTTAGTTTTGTTTCATATAAGTGCTCGGTGGAACTCCATAATACTTCTTAAACGTATCCGTGAAATACTTAGGATCACTGAATCCCAGCAAATCCGAAACTTCGGACACGGTATAACGCTTACTCTTTAGTAAAATGCTGGCTTCATTCATACGTACCTTGCGGATAAAGTCGCTGGGCGAGTAGTTAGTCAACGCTTTTATTTTATTGTAGAAACTGCTTCGGCTCATATTCAATGCACCGCATAGTATTTCTACGTTCAGTTCTTTATTGATGTTTTGCTTGATGGTATCAGTCACCTTCACTATGAATTCCTGATCCAGGTCAAGTCCCGGTTCATCGGGAATTTCATCCGTACTGAAATTGAACTGGGAGAAACGCTTCTTTATTATTTCCTTGTTGGCAAGTACGTTTGCTATATTCGCTTTCAGCACGTCTACATCAAAGGGCTTGATGATATATTTGTCAGCCTTGGTCTGCAACCCTTTGATGATGCTGTCTTTGTCGTTCAGCGCCGTCAGCAGTATGATAGGGATGTGGCTGGTTTCTATGTCACTTTTCAGTAGGTTACACATCTTGTCCCCATTCATGATAGGCATCATTATGTCAGACAGTATCAAGTCCGGTTGCTGCTCTTTGACAAAGTCCAGTGCTTCCTGTCCGTTTCCTACCTCGGATACTTTATAGTCTTCAGATAAAGTCTGCATCAGGAATGTGCGTAGCTCCACATTGTCCTCTACTATCAGTATAGAGGGGGCTTGGGCATTTTGGGGGGTCGCCTGGGCGGCTTCTACTGTTACTTCGGGCGTTTCTCCAACTACGGGCAACGGATCAACGACATCCGTCTTCTTGAATATCCGGTAATTGTATCTACGGCTCTTGATGGGGAATGCCAGTTTAAAAGTTGTACCTACATTCTCCGTGCTGTTCATTGATATCTTGCCTGCATGGCTTTTTATCAGTTTATAAGTAAGGAGCATGCCGATGCCGCTACCTGTGATTTGCAGGTTTATAGCATTATTTCCTCTGAAAAGGCTTCTGAACATTTTCTTCTGTTCATTGGCAGGAATGCCTATTCCCGTATCAGTGATGGTAAGGAACCAATGTGTTTTGTTCTTATATGTTTGCACGGTAACACTGCCTCCCTGGCGGGTATATTTTAATGCATTCGACATCAGGTTTCGGATAATGGAATCCATTTTGTTTCTATCCAGCCATACTTCTTGAGTTTCAAAGTTCGTCTCAAACTGAATGGTTATCTGCTTTTTACGTGCATACAGATTGAATTGCTCCAGATAATTCTTGATATAACTGTTCAATTCATAGCGCGATACATACACAGTGGTAGTATATAATTCCTCTTTCTCAAAATTGATAAGGTTACTTGCCAGTTCCGACAGATTATCCGTATTCTGTATAGCCAGATTGATATTGATTTTGCCTTGTTCGGATAATTGTTCGTTTTTAAGTATTTCACCCAAGGGAGCTTTAATCAAAGTCAGCGGAGTGCGTATATCATGCGCCGTATTGATAAAGAAATGGATCTTTTCTTTTGAGTTGTTCCTGTCCTTTCTGAGCCATAGATAGCGCAGGACGATTGCCCCGATCAGTATGATAATGACCAGATAGATGATTCCTGCCCAGAAGGTAGTCCAAAAAGGAGGAGTGATGGTTATAAGCAGTGACCGTTCTTCCAACACGTGGTTATCGTCCATAAGGATGGCTCTCACTCTCAGTTTGTATTTTCCCGGGGCAAGGTTGGTATAGCGTATATGATTGTCGGCAGTGGGGATGGTCCATTCATCATAGAACCCTTCCAGTTTCCAGGAATAGATCACATTCGAAGGATTATCATAATTAATGGAAGATACATCCAGCGAGAAGATGTTCTGGTCATAATTCAATGTAATCTGTCGGGTATCATCTATTTCATGCTTTAAGGGAGATTTTTTCTCTCCCGGCATCACTGTCTGGTAAAGTATACGGAAATTATCGAATACCATTTTCGATTTGTACTTATGTGGCAACGCAACAGTGTCATTGAGTTCGATTGCTCCGTCTCCGCAGCCAAAGATAAATGTATTGTAACGGGTATGGATGCCGGCAGCTTGGTTGAAGCTGCTGGACATAAGTCCTTGCTCTCTGGTCCAGTTCGAGAATATTTTTTCTTTCACCTTGAAGCGCGTTAGTCCTCTTCCGGTGCTGATAATCAAGTCGTTTCCCAAATGAGGAAGAATGCAATAGATACTGTTGGATATCAATGCTGAGTTAATGGCATTGTAGTTAGTGATCTTTTCCGTATAATTATTATAAACCCACATGCCGGCGCCATGCGTCCCGATAAAGGTTATGTTATTCGGACTCTGGTAGATGGTATTTATACAGCCTATTCCCGAATCTAGGTTGACGGCTTTTAATTCCTTGTTCACTTCATTGAACAGGTATAAGCCGTTGATAGTACCTACCCATAAGTTGTGCGCGTCCTTGGGGGTTATGTAGGTAATGGGAAAGTCTATATTGTAGGATTCTATTTTATGAGTTTTTAAATCATAGCTTTTTAATGTATAGTATCCTCCTATCCAAAGTTTTTCCTTTTGGTCCTTATAGATGCAACGGATGTATTTGTCCGGCCTTATGTTTTCTGATATTTCGGGAGCATAATATTGGGTGTGCATGTCCTTTTTTCGAATGGTGTACATGCCCGACATATGTCCTCCTACCAGGATAAGGCCCGGCACAGATTCGCACAGCGATATAAATACATGGTTCTGGTTGGATGTATCGTGTTGGTAATTGGACAATACGCTTTTCCATTGCTGTGTGCGCGGACTATAATAACATACGCCGTTGTTGGTAGCATACCAGATGTCACCTTCAGAGTCTTCCATTATGTAATTCACTTGGTTGTCTACCAGCGAATTGGGATTGTCATAAGAGTGTTGTATCCATTTATATCCGGGAAAATTATCCGTATATACTGTAATTCCCACAGGATAGACAGCCATCCATAGTTTTTGGTCATCGTCAATATAAAGGTCATTGATAATGTTACCATTCATCTTGTTGGAATGGTTATAGTCGGCATTTAAGAAGGGAGTCAACTGATAGGTAGCCATATTTAATCTGTATACGCCTGCTCCATTGGTAGCAATCAGTACTTCGTTGTTGTTCCCTTTATTGGCAATGATAGAATTGACATTAATGTCTTGCAGCCTGTTGGGGATGTCTATCAGTTGATGATTGTGTATGTTGTACAGGAAAATACCATCCAGCAGAGTGCCTATGACAAGCATTTGAGTCTCCGGGTGGAAATAGATATAATTGACAACATGGAAATTATCCAGTTTGGGATGGTCAATTGTTTCCAGTTGGTTATGCTCCAGTTTAACGCAATATACTTTGCGGTTGGTGGCCATGAAAAACATGTCGTTTGTTGCTTCGGCAATATACGTCACTTCTTCCTGAATGGCACTTTCCAATTGGGTGAGATGATGGGTGTCTATATCGAACAAATATTGCTTGTTTTTTGTACATAGCAATATGTTGTTGTCTCTTTTGTCCAAGAAGGAAGCGGTGATAGGCAATCCTCCGTTACTTTTATCTTTGCTGGCAAAATCATAGACCAGTTCGAAGTTGTCCCGCAGTGGGTTATACTTGAATATATGTCCGCTTTTTCCTATCTCCCACACAGTGCCGGCAGTATCTATCTGCAATGTGTTTAAATTAGGAAAAGAGTTCAGGGCTCTTCCATCTGCTATCAAGTTATAGTGTCTGTACTGTTTCCCGTTATATTTATCTATTCCTTTATGAGTGAGAAACCACATATACCCTTTGCTGTCCTTCTGTATAGATATAACTCTACGGCTACTCAAACCATCTTGTGTATCGAGATACTGATAGAGTTGAGCAACAGCAGGCGTTACTAGAATAACTATAAGGCATATGGACAAAAGAATTCTTCTCATAATATTATTGAGGCAAAATCCTTACAAAGTTCGTTATTTTCCTGAACATATCAAAATCTGTTATAAACTAAAAAAGCGGTAATCAGTCTGACTCACCGCTTTTTTAGTAAATATAACAAATCGTTTTTATTTTTTGTTCATCTCAACCCATTTTCTGGCATTTACAAATGCTTCCATCCACGGAGTAATCTGATCGCTCTTTATTCTATCGGCAGGATAGTAAGCATTCTGCCAAGGGAAACAAGAACGTTCCAAGTGGGGCATCATGGCCAGATGGCGGCCGTCGGGGCTTGCCAGACCGGCTACGCTGTAGTCTGAACCATTCGGGTTTCCGGGATATTCGTCATAGGAGTACTTCAATACCACATTGTATTTGTCTTCCTCATACGGCAATGAGAATTTTCCTTCTCCGTGAGCCACCCAGATACCTAGTTTGCTTCCGCTCAGTGAACCGAACATTACACTTCTGTTCATGGGCACGGTAACACCTACGAATTTAGATTCAAATTTGTGTGAATCATTATGCAGCATCTTTGCTTTCTTTGCAAAGTCGGGGTTGATCAGGTTTAGTTCAATCATCAACTGGCAACCGTTACATACACCCAATGACAAAGTATCTTCGCGTGCATAGAAGTTGTCCAGTGCGGCTTTTGCTTTCGGGTTGAACAAGAAAGCTCCTGCCCATCCTTTGGCTGATCCCAATACGTCCGAGTTGGAGAAACCGCCACAGAATACAATCATGTTGATGTCTTCCAGCGTTTCGCGTCCGCTCACCAGGTCGGTCATGGTAACGTCTTTCACATCGAAGCCTGACAGGTAGAGCATATATGCCATTTCGCGTTCACCGTTAGTGCCTTTTTCACGGATGATAGCCGCTTTGATGCCCGACGGAGTACGACGGTCCGGATCAAGTCCGAATTGTGAAAGTTTGCCGGTGAATGATTTGTCGAATACAAATTCCATCGGTTGTTCCTTGTAGTTCTCAAAACGCTTCTTGGCGCATCCGTTCATGCTCTGCTTGCGGTCCAGCAAGTAAGAAGTGGAGTACCATACATCACGCAGATAGTCGATGCCGAATTGATAAGTAGCATCTCCCTTTTCTACCAGGATGTGGCGTTCGTCAGTGGGTTTACCCAACTTCACGTAACCTACGCCTGCATCTTCCAGTATCTTCTTCACTTCTTCTTTGTGCTTGTCCTTCACCTGGATAACGATACCCGGGTTTTCAGCAAACAATATCTTGATAATGTCGTCTTCCTTAATCTTGTTCAGGCTGATTTCCATACCGCCTTCCATGTTAGAGAAGCACATTTCCAGCAAAGTAGTAATCAAACCACCGGCCGAAATATCGTGTCCTGCCATAATCAGGCCTTTGTCTACCAATGCTTGTACGGCAAGGAATGCATCGCGGAAATATTCGGGATTCTGAACGGTCGGAACATCATCGCCTACCTTATTTAATGACTGTGCAAAAGCAGAGCCACCCAGGCGCAACTTGTCAAAGCTGAAGTCAATGTGATAGATAGAGCTCTTTTCATCATTTACCAAAACGGGAGAAACTACTTTCTTCACATCGGAAACTTCACCGCCTGCCGAAACAATTACGGTTCCCGGGCTGATGATCTTTTCTTCGTCGGGGTACTTTTGGGTCATTGATAAAGAGTCCTTGCCGGTAGGCACGTTGATTTGCAAAGAACAGCAGAAGTCAGACAATGCTTTCACGGCAGTGTACAGGCGGGCATCTTCACCTTCCTGTGCGCGGCATGGCCACATCCAGTTGGCAGACAAAGAAATGCTGTCCAAACCTTCTGCCATCGGAGCCCAGACAATGTTGGTCAATGCTTCGGCAACAGACAATACGGAACCGGCTGCCGGATTGGCCAAAGCGGCCTGCGGAGCGTGTCCCAAGGAAGTGGCAATACCTTTTTCTCCACGATAGTCAAGGGCAACCACACCACAGTCACTCAACGGCAACTGAATTTCACCCTGGCACTGCTGGCGGGCAATCTTACCTGTTACGGAACGGTCTACCTTGTTCGTTAACCAGTCTTTGCAGGCAACAGCTTCCAACTGAAGCACCTGGCGGATATATTCGTTTAATTTAGAAGTCTCGTAAGTAACGTTTTCGTAGTGACGTTCTACGGTCTTGTCAATCATGTAAGTCTTTGGAGAAGAACCAAACATTTGGTCTACTGCCAAATCGAAAGGACGGACACCGTCAGCCTGTTCAAATGCAAAGCGGGCATCGCCTGTTGTTTCACCTACGGTGTACATCGGGGCGCGTTCACGGTCGGCAATTTTCTTTACGTGTTCTATGGCCGATTCGTCAATCAGCAATCCCATACGTTCCTGAGATTCGTTGGCGATGATTTCTTTGGCGGATAGAGTTTGGTCACCGATAGGCAACTTATCCATATGGATCAAGCCTCCTGATTCTTCTACCAACTCGGACAAGCAGTTTACGTGACCTGCCGAACCGTGGTCATGGATAGAAACAATCGGGTTATTATCTTCTTCGCACAAAGCGCGTACTACATTGTAAGCGCGTTTCTGCATTTCTGCATTGGCGCGTTGCACGGCGTTCAGTTCGATGCCCGATGAGTAACGACCGGTTTCTACGGAAGAAACGGAACCGCCACCCAGTCCGATGCGGTAGTTGTCACCACCCATTACCACGACTTTGTTTCCTGTTTCGGGATGTCCTTTCAGGCAGTCGCGCTGAGTTCCGTAACCCACACCTCCTGCCAGCATGATAACCTTATCGTATGCATACTTCTCACCGTTTTCCTGATGTTCGAAAGTCAGTACGGAACCGCAGATCAGCGGCTGGCCGAACTTGTTACCGAAATCGGAGGCACCGTTGGAAGCCTTGATCAGGATCTGCTCCGGAGTCTGGTATAACCATTGGCGCACGGGGAGAATATCTTCCCATTCGCGGCCTTCGTCGGTGCGCGGATAAGAAGTCATATAAACGGCAGTACCTGCAATGGGCCATGAACCTTTACCACCACCCATACGGTCGCGGATTTCACCACCTGTACCGGTCGATGCACCGTTGAACGGTTCTACGGTGGTAGGGAAGTTGTGGGTTTCAGCCTTCAGTGAGATGACTGTCTTAATGTCTTTAATGATGAAATAATCGGAAGTAGCGTGGTCTGCCGGAGCGAACTGTTCAACTACCGGACCTTCGGCGAATGCCACATTATCTTTATAAGCAGAGATAATCTTGTTCGGATTTTCGGCAGTGGTCTTCTTGATCATCTGGAACAAGGAAGATTCCATTTCCTGACCGTCGATAACGAATGTACCTCCAAAGATTTTGTGACGGCAGTGTTCCGAGTTGATCTGTGCGAAACCGAATACTTCAGAGTCGGTCAACTTGCGTCCCAGGTCTTTTTCCACCTTCAGCAAGTAATCCATTTCTTCACGAGAAAGTGCCAGACCTTCTTTTTCATTGTATTCCTCCAGATTCTCGATGTGAACGATCGGCTGGGGTTTCATGTTGACTGTGAAGATGTCCTGGTTCAGCCCTTTGTACATGCGTTGCAGCATGGGGTCGTATTCGGCGTTCTCATCTTTTACGGGGAAATACTCCTCGATGCGCATCACACCGGTCAAGCCCATGTTTTGGGTGATTTCTACAGCATTCGTACTCCAGGGAGTGATCATTTCTCGGCGTGGCCCGATGAAGCAACCTTTCAGGTTTTCTTCGTTCTCTACAGTGGCTTCACCATAAAGCCAGCATAACTTCTGAATATCTTCGGAAGCCGGTTTCTGGCTGACTTCCGTTGCTATTACACTCTTAGTGGGTGTTCTGAAAAATAGAATCATAGCACTTTTATAGTTGTTTTGTTAATTGAAAACTAATCGTAATATCAAGCGTCTATTAATAAGGTGCAAAGTTACATAAAAGAGACGGGGTATGAAAGAATTTTGAGTGTAAATATAGGTACTTTCGTAAAAAAGTAGCATCTTTGCAGCATGAATTGGATAGAACAAGTAACCATACTGGATTTATTGGTGAAAGGGCTTATTGTTGGTGTAGTGGTTTCTGCGCCCTTAGGTCCTGTTGGGGTACTTTGTATTCAGCGCACACTGAACAAAGGCCGATGGTATGGGTTCGTTACCGGGCTGGGAGCAGCTTTGAGTGATATAGGATATGCCTTGATTACAGGTTATGGAATGAGTTTTATGGATGATTTTCTGGCAAAGAACCAGGTGTTGTTGCAAGTTGTGGGCAGCGTCATGTTGTTTGTCTTTGGTATTTACACATTCCGCAGTAATCCTGTCCATTCCATCCGTCCCGTTTCTTCTACCCCAGGCAGTTATCTGCATAATTTCGTTACAGCTTTTTTCGTCACTCTTTCCAATCCCCTTATTATATTCCTGTTTATAGGTTTGTTTGCCCGCTTCTCTTTTGTGATGCCGGGCAGTCCTATCGGGTTTCAGTTGGTGGGGTATCTGGCCATTGTTTTGGGAGCATTGCTCTGGTGGTTCGGTATCACGTATTTTGTAAATAAAGTGCGTACCCGTTTCAACTTGCGTGGCATTTGGATTCTGAACCGGGTGATCGGTATTGTGGTGATGCTGATGTCTGTAGCAGGTTTCATTTATACTATTTTAGGAAAGACAATGTACTGACGGGGAGGACGTATCGCATTTATTTTTTAATTCTCAATTCTCAATTTTTAATTTAAAAACCATGTTCATTTCCAAGCAATTAAAAGAGCAGAATATAGCCGAATACCTTATATATATGTGGCAGGTGGAAGATATGATCCGTGCCAACGGCTGTGATATAGAGAAAATCAAGAAAAATATAATCGAAGCCTATCCGCTGACTGAGGAACAGAAAGCTGAATTGACGCAATGGTATGCGGACTTGATTGAAATGATGCGCCGGGAGGGCGTCATGGAGAAAGGTCATTTGCAAATCAATCAGAATATCATTACCTGGCTCACCGACTTGCATTTGCAACTGATGCGGTCACCCAAATTTCCTTATTACAATTCCGCTTATTACAAGGCTTTGCCCTACATCGTGGAATTGCGTGCCAAAGGGGCGAATAAAGAGGAACCGGAACTGGAAACCTGCTTTGAGGCTCTTTATGGAATCTTATTGCTGAAATTGCAGAAGAAAGAAATCAGTGAAGAAACCAAGAAAGCACAGGAAGCTATTTCGGGTTTGCTGGCTATGTTGTCCAATTACTATATCGAAGATAAAAAGGGAGAACTGGAGTTCTAGCGCAGCCTCCCCCTTTCGAAGGGGGATTTAAGGGGGATGTTCTCTCCACATAATAAAGTAAAGAGATCAATAAAACGAAAATGAAGAATATATTAATAACCGGTGCCAACGGCCAACTAGGAAACGAAATGCGCGTACTTTCGGCTGAAAATAAAGAGTATAACTACTTTTTTACCGATGTAGCCGAATTGGATATTTGTGACGAACAGGCTGTGATGTCTTTCGTAAAAGACCATCATATCCATGTGATTGTGAATTGCGCCGCCTATACGGCAGTAGATAAAGCGGAAGACAATCTTGATTTATGTACCAAGTTGAACAGTGACGCCGTGGGTTATCTGGCAAAAGCCGCAGAAGCCAACGAGGCTGAACTGATTCAAGTCTCAACAGACTATGTATTTGACGGCACCAATCATCTCCCTTATAAAGAAACGGATGCTACCTGCCCCAACTCTGTTTATGGAGTGACTAAATTGAAAGGGGAAGCGAATGCCGTGGAGCATTGCAAAAAGGCGATGATCATCCGCACGGCATGGCTCTATTCTACCTTCGGAAATAACTTTGTAAAGACCATGATCCGTTTGGGAAAAGAAAGAGAAGCGCTGGGCGTAGTATTCGATCAGATCGGTACTCCCACTTATGCCCGTGACTTGGCTCGTACCATCTTTGCAGCTATAAATAAAGGGGTAGTGCCCGGCATTTATCATTTCAGCAATGAAGGTGTTTGCTCTTGGTATGACTTTACCAAGTCTATCCATCGCATAGCCGGTATCACCGCCTGCAAGGTAAGTCCTCTACACACTGATGAATACCCTGCCAAAGCACCCCGTCCCAATTACTCTGTATTGGACAAGACCAAGATAAAAAACACCTACGGCATAGAAATCCCTCATTGGGAAGAAAGCCTGAAGGCATGTATTGATGAATTAAATGCGCAATAACCTGCCGGAAGAATTATTTTAGGCTTCCATAGCGCAGCCTCCCCCTTTTAAAGGGGGATTTAAGGGGGATGTTCTCCTTTTCTCCTTTGCGAGAATCCAGCATTAGGAGCATAAACTCCATAGAGAACATCCCCCTTGCCCCCTTAAAAAGGGGGAGGCTGGCGCTGTAATAACCAAAAACAGAATATAAATTCGCCATAAGACATAATAAAGATATGAATGCAGAAATAGAAAGAAGACGAACCTTCGCCATTATCGCGCACCCGGATGCCGGTAAAACCTCTTTGACCGAAAAACTGTTGCTTTTCGGAGGCCAGATCCAAGTAGCCGGAGCCGTAAAGAGCAACAAGATCAAGAAAACCGCCACTTCCGACTGGATGGACATCGAAAAGCAACGCGGTATCTCAGTAACCACCTCTGTGATGGAGTTTGATTACAATGACTATAAAATCAACATCCTTGATACTCCGGGTCACCAGGACTTTGCCGAAGATACTTATCGTACCTTGACCGCCGTAGACAGTGTAATCATTGTAGTGGACGGTGCAAAAGGTGTGGAAACGCAGACCCGTAAACTGATGGAAGTGTGCCGTATGCGCAATACCCCGGTAATCATCTTTGTAAACAAGATGGACCGCGAAGCGAAAGATCCGTTCGATTTGCTGGATGAATTGGAAGAAGAACTTGTTATCAATGTTCGTCCTTTGACATGGCCTATCGAAAGCGGTCCCCGTTTTAAAGGCGTCTACAACCTCTACGAACATAAACTGAATCTTTTCCAGCCCTCCAAGCAAATTGTGACCGAAAAGGTGGAAGTAGATATCAACACAGAGGAATTGGATAATCAGATCGGTGCTCCCTTGGCCGAAAAACTTCGCGGAGAGCTGGAGCTGATTGATGGCGTTTATCCTGAATTCAATGTTGAGGAGTATCTGAAAGGTGAAATGGCGCCCGTATTCTTCGGTTCTGCATTGAATAACTTCGGTGTGCAGGAATTGCTGGATACCTTTGTTGAAATAGCTCCAAGTCCCCGTCCTACCAAGACAGAGGAACGTGAAGTAGAGCCTGATGAATCGAAATTCACCGGATTTGTCTTTAAGATTACAGCCAATATCGACCCTAACCATCGTTCTTGTATCGCTTTCTGTAAGATCTGTTCGGGCAAGTTCTCGCGCAATACGCCTTACTATCATGTGCGCCATGACAAGACGATGCGTTTCTCTTCGCCCACCCAGTTTATGGCACAGCGCAAGACTACCGTCGATGAGGCTTGGGCAGGAGATATTATCGGTTTGCCGGATAATGGAACATTCAAGATTGGTGATACGCTGACCGAAGGTGAAAAACTTCATTTCCGTGGCATTCCCAGTTTCTCACCCGAGATGTTTAAGTACATTGAAAATGCCGATCCCATGAAACAAAAGCAATTGGCAAAAGGTATTGACCAGTTGATGGACGAAGGTGTGGCACAGTTGTTTGTCAACCAGTTCAATGGCCGTAAGATTATCGGTACGGTAGGGCAGTTGCAGTTTGAAGTCATTCAGTATCGTCTGGAAAATGAATATAATGCGAAGTGCCGTTGGGAGCCGATCAGTTTATATAAAGCTTGTTGGGTAGAAAGTGATGATCCCGAAGAATTGGAAGCATTCAAGAAACGCAAGTATCAGTATATGGCAAAGGATCGTGAAGGACGCGATGTATTCCTGGCTGATAGTAACTATGTGCTTCAGATGGCACAGATGGACTTTAAGCATATTAAGTTCCATTTCACCAGTGAATTCTGATAAGAAGGTTAGTAACGTGTGCGTTCAAAGGTTACTAATGTGTGGGGTCGAAGGTTACTAATGTGTAGGGGCAAAGATTAGTAACATGTGTCACTGAAAGTTAGTAACTTGCAAACTTGCAAAACTTGCAGCCCTTTCTCACGCCCACACACGCACGCGTATGTATGCGCGTACATATATAAGGGAAGCTCAAAATAACCTCAACTGTGAATGTGCCCAAACAAGGATAGGCTATCATTTTGCGGTAGGGGCGAGGAGGGCTTACCCGAATAGACTTCGCTTTATATATTAATTTCCATATAATAATGTACGCGCGTGTGTGTGGGCGTGAGAGAGGGCTGCAAGTTTTGCAAGTTTGCAAGTTTCTCCATTTATATCACTTCATTCCTCTGGCTTTGTAAATCCGTTCTTTTGCATTATTAATCTGCTGGAATTTCTCTTCTGCCGCTTTCTTCACATCTTCCCCCAGTGTGGCTACCCGGTCAGGATGATGTTTCAATGCCAGTCGGCGATAGGCTGCGCGTACCTCATCATTGCTGGCAGAAGGTTCCACTTCCAGCACCTTGTAGGCTTCTTCCAGTGAACCGCCATTCAAATTCAACATGGATTCCACTTCTTTTATGGAAAGTCCCATGCTTTGTGCCACTTCCTTCAATGCTTCTATTTCCTCGCGGCATACGTTGCCGTCACTCTTGGCTATATTTATCAGAAAGTCCAGCAGTTGCAACCGTTGTTCATAAGTCAGGTTGGCAGCAATTTGTGCGCCACATTCATAGATTGTAGTTTTGAATGCCATCGGATTTTGCTTATCCATCTGCTTGCGCTGTTCAAAAAGCTTGAGCAATATATCTTCCCCTTGGCTCACGGCAGCTTCGCCGAAATTAGTTCTCAGAAACCGGCGTACATACTCCATTTCACTGTGCATGATGCGTCCGTCTGCACGGATGATATAGGAGGCCATGACCAACATGGAGAAAAGGAAACTGTTCCGTTGCCCCATGTAGTTGTCTTCTTCCGTTTGTGCTCCTCCATATGTGTTATTGGAGGAAACCGTATTTGTATCTAATAAGGACCCTAAAGCAAATCCTGCCAAAGCTCCCAGCGGTCCCATAGTCATAAAGCCCAAGATACCGCCAATCCATTTTCCTGCTCCCATCGTTCTTTTCTGTTTTACGTTTTTAATGTTGCAAAAATAAACAATATTGAGTGGAAAATAGAATTATAGGCTATAAAACTGATTGTACTGGTTAGTATGGCAAATATCTATCAAAAGATAAGTATAAAAAAGCCCCCGTTAAAGGACGAGGGCAACCTAAATGTTTTCACAACGGAATAATCCTTATTGTGACTTGCTTCAAATTAGTACGGCAAAACTATAAAATAAATATGTAAAGAACAAGTGTTTATCAGAATAAATTGATAGCTTTGAAAAGTTTTAGTAGAAAATGTAGTATGAAAAATATAATAGGACTTGATTTAGGTACCAATAGCATAGGTTGGTCGGTTGTGAATGGAATTATTAATGAAGATGGTAGCGAACAACTTGTTAAAATAGAGGCTTCTGGTAGCCGCATTATTCCCATGGATGCTGCCGTATTGGGAGATTTTGATAAGGGCAATACTATATCTCAAACGGCGGAGAGAACCAGACTACGTGGTGTCCGTCGTTTATGTGAACGATATTTGCTTCGACGGGAACGGTTGCATCGGATTCTTGACATTCTTGGTTTTTTACCTCCTCATTATGCTCAGGAACTTGATAGATATGGAAAAATAATAAAAGGCAAGGAACCTAAACTTGCTTGGTGTAAGAATGATACAGGTCAGTTTGAATTTATATTTCAAGATTCATTCCGTGAAATGCTGGAAGATTTTAAACGAAATCAGCCTGATTTGATGACGGATGATAGAAAGATTCCTTATGATTGGACTATTTATTATCTTCGTAAAAAAGGATTAACCTCCAGATTATCGAAAGAAGAACTGGCTTGGATACTTTTAAATTTTAATCAAAAACGCGGATATTATCAGTTGCGTGGTGAAGATGAGGAAGAAAATAAGAACAAACAGGTAGAGTTTTGTGCGCTTAAGGTGGTTGCGGTTGAAGATTCCGGAGAGAAAAAAGGGAAGGATATTTGGTATAATGTTCGTTTGGAAAATGGATGGATATATAGAAGGACAAGCAATGTTCCACTCGATTGGGTAGGGAAAATCAAAGAATTTATTGTAACAACAGACATAGAGGATGACGGAACACCTAAAAAAGATAAAGACGGAAATGTAAAACGCTCTTTTCGTGCTCCTAAGGAAGATGATTGGACATTGATAAAAAAGAAAACAGAAGCGGATATTGATCAAACGCATAAGACTGTAGGCACTTATATTTACGATACTCTACTGCAGAAGCCTGATCAGAAAATTCGTGGAGGATTGGTGAGTACGATTGAACGTAAATATTATAAGCAAGAATTACAACAGATTCTGGCGAAACAGAAGGAGTTTCATCCGGAATTGCAGGATAGAACATTATATGCTGCTTGTATACAGGAATTGTATTCAATAAATGAAGCACACCGGAATAATATTGCCAATAGGGATTTTACTTATCTATTTTTAGAAGATGTATTGTTTTATCAACGTCCGTTGAAAAGTAAAAAGTCTTTGATTGATAATTGTCCTTATGAAGTAACTCATGGTAGAGATAAAGCAACAGGGGAATTAAAATCTTTCCCTGTAAAATGTATTGCTAAATCTCATCCTTTATTCCAAGAGTTTCGTTTGTGGCAATTTATAACTTATTTGCGTATTTATAAGAAAGAATTGAAGCAAGATGTGGATGTTACGAATGAGTTCTTGAAAACAGAAGAGGATTATATAGCTTTGTTTGATTGGTTGAATGATAGAAGAAATATTGATCAAAAAGCATTTTTGAAATACCCGGCTTTTGGGCTGAAAAAGAATGCAGAGCACTATCGTTGGAATTACGTGCAGGATAAATTGTATCCATGTAATGAAACTCGTTCATTGATGTTGCTTTATTTAGAAAAATCTGCTGTTTCTGCCGACTTTCTGAATAAAGAGAATGAGGAAGCCTTGTGGCATATTTTGTACTCGGTTGAGGATAAACACGAAATTGCAAAGGCTTTACAGTCTTTTGCTCATCAACATGGCTTGGATGACCGTTTCGTAGATGTATTCCAAAAATTTCCACCATTTAAGAAGGAATATGGTTCTTATTCGGCAAAAGCTATTAAAAAGCTGTTGCCTTTGATGCGTATGGGAAAATATTGGAATGAATCTGCAATAGATAATGTGACTTGTGAACGGATTGATAAAATAATAACCGGCGAATATGATGAAAAAATAGGGAATAAGATAAGGCAAAAAGCAATCCATTTAGCCGACATTTCTGATTTTAAGGCATTACCGGTATGGTTGGCTTGTTACATTGTTTATGGCCGCCATTCTGAGGCAAAAGAAATAACTAAGTGGGAAACACCTGCCGATATTGATTCATACTTACAATCTTTTAAACAACATTCTTTGCATAATCCGATTGTAGAGCAAATCATTACTGAAACTTTGCGCACTGTTCGTGATATATGGAAGCAAGTGGGGCACATTGATGAGATACATATAGAACTGGGACGCGAGATGAAGAATCCGGCTGATAAACGGGCTAAAATGACGCAACAAATATCAGAAAATGAAAATACTAATTTGCGTATTAAGTACTTACTCACAGAATTCTTGAATCCTGAATTTGAGATCGAAAACGTCCGTCCTTATTCGCCAAGCCAGCAGGATCTCCTACGTATTTATGAAGATGGTGTTTTGAATAGTGTATCAGAATTACCGGAAGATATAACGGGCATATTGAAGAAATTTGCTGAAACTGATATTAAGAAACGTCCTACTCGATCAGATATTCTGCGTTATAAGCTTTGGTTGGAACAAAAATATTGTTCACCCTATACTGGTGAAATGATACCGTTGGGCAAACTGTTTACACCTGCTTATGAGATAGAGCATGTTATTCCCCAATCACGTTATTTTGATGATTCTTTTAGCAATAAGGTGATTTGTGAAGCAGAAGTCAATAAGTTAAAGGATAACTTGTTGGGTTTTGAATTTATAAAGAAACATCATGGGGAAAAAGTCGAACTTGCATTTGGAAAGCCTGTGAAGATCTCTTCGGAGGACGAGTATGAGAATTTTGTGAAAGATAATTATTCACAGACACGAGGCAAGATGAAGAGGCTTTTGATGGATGATATACCGGATGAATTTATTACGCGTCAGTTGAATGATAGCAGGTATATCAGTAAAGTTGTAAAGACCTTGCTGTCTAATATAGTCAGAGAAGAAGGAGAGGAAGAAGCCATATCAAAGAATGTGATTCCTTGTACCGGAGGAGTTACTGACCGTTTGAAGAAAGACTGGGGAGTAAATGATGTTTGGAATAAAATTATTCTTCCTCGTTTCCAGCGGTTAAATGAGTTGACCGGCACAAACAAATTTACAACTAGAAGTATTGGCAATCATGAAATTCCGACAATGCCTTTGGAATTACAAAAAGGTTTTAATAAGAAAAGGATTGACCATCGTCATCATGCAATGGACGCTATTGTGATAGCATGTGCAAATAGAAATATTATTAATTATTTGAACAATGAATCAGCAACTGCAAAAGCAAAACTATCACGATTTGATTTGCAGAAGCTTTTGTGTGATAAAGCTAAGACCGACGATAAAGGCAATTACAAATGGGTGATAAAAAAGCCGTGGGAGTCGTTTACCCAAGATACATATTTGGCTTTGGAGGATATAATAGTAAGTTTTAAACAGAATTTGCGGGTTATCAATAAGGCTACCAATTATTTTTTGCATTATAATGAAGAGGGCAAAAAAATATTTGCGCAACAAGAAAAAGGGGATAATTGGGCTATACGTAAACCAATGCATAAAGATACTGTTTATGGGGAGGTTAACTTACGCAGAATAAGGACTGTATCTTTAAATGAAGCCATTAAGAATCCTCAATGTATAGTTGTGAAAGACTTGAAGAAAAAAATGTTGGCGCTTTTGGGCTTAGGATTTGATGCAAAGAAAATAAAGAAATACTTTGAAGATAATAAAGATATTTGGCGTGATATGAATCTTTCAAAGATAGAGGTTTACTATTTCAGTAAAGATACTAAAGATAGATTCTTTGCTGTTAGAAAACTGTTAGATACTAGTTTTGATAGAAAGAAAATAGAAAGTAGTATTGCTGATACAGGAATTCAAAAGATATTATTACGTCATTTGGAGCTGAAAGATAATAATCCGGATATTGCTTTTTCACCGGATGGTATTGATGAAATGAATCGTAATATCACTCAGTTGAATAATGGTAAGGCTCATCAGCCTATTATTAAGGTACGTGTTTATGAAAAGGGTGATAAATTTGCAGTAGGTCAAACAGGTAATAAATCTTCTAAATTTGTGGAAGCAGCAAAAGGGACCAATTTATTTTTCGCTGTATATGAAACGGATGTTATAGATGAAAAAACTAACAATGTAATAAAGAAGAGGAGTTATGCTACCATTCCACTCAATGTTGCTATTGAACGACAAAAACAGGGGTTGCCTGTTGCGCCAGAAGATGAAAATGGCAATGAACCTATTTTTGTGTTGTCACCTAATGATTTGGTGTATCTTCCTACTGCTGATGATTTAGCAAATGGGGTTATTGCTCAACCTATAGATAAAAATAGAGTTTATAAAATGGTAAGTTGTACTGGAAATGAAGGACATTTTATTCCTTCAATGATAGCAAATCCCATTTTGCAAACGATAGAGTTAGGTAGCAACAATAAGGCACAAAGAGCATGGAGCAATGAAATGATAAAAGAAATATGTATACCTATCAAAGTAAACCGATTAGGTCGTATCTTGAAGATTGGTAGTTTGAACATTGGATAAATGTAGTTAGAAAAGATAATTGTTGCATTTATTGCAACAACTATCTTTGATGGTAAGAAGTATTGAACAACTTATTGTCCTTTAGATAGAACTATTAGTATATTGGAAGTTTGGAAACGAGTAGAAGAAACTGAAAAACAATATATAGTTTTTATAATATAATGCTATGATAAAGAAAACACTTTATTTTGGTAATCCGGCTTATTTATCATTACGGAATGACCAATTGGTTATAAAACTTCCGGAAGTTGAGAAAAGTACTTCTCTTCCCGATACTTTTAAAAAACAATCGGAAATAACGAAACCGATTGAAGATTTAGGTATTGTTGTATTGGATCACAAGCAGATTACTATTACCTCTGGTTTGTTGGAATCTTTATTGGAGAATAATTGTGCTGTTATAACTTGTGATAGTAAAAGTATGCCTGTTGGGTTAATGCTTCCTTTGTATGGGAATACAACTCAAAATGAACGTTTTCGACAACAATTAGATGCATCATTACCATTAAAGAAGCAACTTTGGCAACAAACTATTAAAATGAAGATTGATAATCAGGCATCTGTATTGAAGTATTGCTTGGGTGAGGAAATGAAGTGTATGCGGATATGGGCAGATGAAGTAAAAAGTGGTGATTCTGACAATTTGGAGGCTCGTGCAGCTGCTTTTTATTGGAAGAATTTGTTTGCAGGTATTGTTGGATTTACCCGGGAACGGGAAGGGATACCTCCTAATAATTTATTGAATTATGGATATGCCATACTTCGTGCTGTTGTGGCACGTGCTTTGGTTACAAGCGGATTACTTCCCACTTTAGGAATCCATCATCATAACCGTTATAATGCATATTGTCTGGCTGATGATATAATGGAACCTTATCGACCTTATATTGATGAATTAGTTTTTGGTTTAGTTAAGATATATGGTGCCAATTTGGACTTGACTAAAGAAATGAAATCACATTTACTTGTTATTCCCACATTGGAAGTGAACATTGGCGGTAAACGTAGTCCATTAATGGTAGCCGTAGGTCAGACAACTGCGTCTCTTTATAAGTGTTTTAGTGGAGAGTTGCGACGTATAACTTATCCTGAACGGTAATGGATCGTTTTAGTGAATATCGGATTATGTGGGTGTTAGTACTGTTTGATTTGCCAACCGAAACAAAGAAAGACAAGAAGTCTTATGCTGATTTTAGAAAGAATCTGCAAAAAGATGGTTTTACGATGTTTCAGTTTTCAATCTATGTTCGTCATTGTGCCAGTAGTGAAAATGCAGCAGTCCATATAAAAAGGGTAAAATCATTCTTGCCTGAATATGGACAAGTAGGAATAATGTGTATTACTGATAAACAATTTGCTGCAATTGAACTTTTTTATGGGAAGAAAATACAAGGGATAACTACTCCAGGACAGCAGTTGGAATTATTCTAGAAACAAGAAATCCCGTTTTAAACGGGATTTCTTGTTTGAAAACAACTTTGTTTTTTATTTCTAGATATTCTTCTAAGTTGTTGAACCTCAGGTGATAACACGTAATCAGTTGTTTCCAATGGTTCAAAGATACTAATTTGAGAGCAGATCACAACTGTATATTCACCGTCTGGCGGCAAAGAATCGTTGTTTTCAATGGTTCAAAGATACTAATTTGAGAGCAGATCACAACCAGCCTGATACTGTCGTAGAAAGTACCGGTGTTGTTTTCAATGGTTCAAAGATACTAATTTGAGAGCAGATCACAACGGTCGTGTAGGTCACCGTCCTACAGCTTTGTTGTTTTCAATGGTTCAAAGATACTAATTTGAGAGCAGATCACAACTATGCGTGTGCACGGATGCCGCCTTGCTTGGTTGTTTTCAATGGTTCAAAGATACTAATTTGAGAGCAGATCACAACGTATGGAACATATGCCTATATATACTGGGAGTTGTTTTCAATGGTTCAAAGATACTAATTTGAGAGCAGATCACAACGGAATGGTATCAAAGGATAAAAAGCTGGTAGTTGTTTTCAATGGTTCAAAGATACTAATTTGAGAGCAGATCACAACGTCCCCTTTTTGGTTGAAAAATCAGTCTTGTTGTTTTCAATGGTTCAAAGATACTAATTTGAGAGCAAATCACAACGGTAGAGCATTCCTACCCATTCCTTCTTCTGTTGTTTCCAATGGTTCAAAGATACTAATTTGAAAGCAAATCACAACGCGTGTGTGTGTTTGCGTATGTGTGCTGTTTTCAATGGTTCAAAGATACTAATTTGAAAACAAATCATCCTCTACATATTAGATATAATCTATGATGAACCTTCATTTATTTCCATTCATAACTACGCATTACCCATGTGACATATTTGTTTTATTTATAACTATTATACCTGTAAAAACGAAAATGTCACACAGCTTATTTACAGCCTTTTAGCTCCTAAAAAGCATTGAAACAAGGGAAGTTTACAAAAAATGTATAGGCTGTTTTCGCCTTTTTCTGAAGAAGAACTGAATTTTCTTATAGTTACTTGTATTCCAGTATTTTAATCGTTCTTGCTTCGCGATTTCGTCCGGTCTCTATCTCGGCATAGCGTTCCAACTCCTTCACCGTAATTCCCCGCGCTACGTTCAGCCCCATCTTTTTATATACCTGTTTCAGCATACTTTTAGCTTCCTGCACTGTATACTCCGTGCCTGCAACGAACTTCTGCCGGATGTAGTCTTGCATCCGTCCCGATTGCTTTATATTATTTTCGCTACTTACATTCAATGACTGTCGCAACTTCGTTTCATTATAATCTGCTTCGCGCACAAACTCCGCCCCGAATCGCTGGAAACAATCATAAATATATTGATCAGCCGTAGAGGTTATCAGATTATCCAGTATGCGCCGATAACGCTTTTGTACTTTTTTATCCGTAGATTTACTCATTCCTGCCATTTCTTCCAGCTTTCGCAAAATAAGTTCCGCTCGTTTCTTTTTAGCTAGCCGGTGCTGGATGGCAAGACGTTCATTGTCCGATACTGGCATCATTCGTTCTTTATGCAAGAAGTTAAATATTCCGTCTGTTGATAGGCATTGCATAGCAGGGTGGTAGAGGTATGTCTTTCGTGATAGTAGCTGGACTCTGATATTTGTCTCTTTATCGCCCGTCACGCTGTCCGAGTAGCGGGTAGTTTTGTAAAGTATGCTCATAAAGTTGCATTAGGTTGATTGTTAGTATATTGCAGTACTGTGTTGTGGTAGAAGGACTAGTGTAACTCACAAGTTACTGTACAGCGCCACACTGATTGCACTACTGTGTTATCTTAATTCAAGCGGACAGAATATTAAGGTGTAAAGGCAAAACATTAACATGCCCTTTTAATATGGCTTGTGTTTTCTTTTGACTAATCTTAAGCATACCTTTCGTTTAAACGGGCGCGAAGATAAGGTTTTTATTTTAATGATAGGGTATAAAGAGTAAGTCAATATCCTTTTTTTGCTTGCAGATGTGGTGCTTTTTCATCATTTTTGCATTGTAAATAGCAGGAAATAATGAGAATGCTATTAATCAAATGTTTTTGGTTGTTTTTAGAAAATCAACTAAAAACGGTTGATTCTAATAAAACAACTGAATTTGGTTGATGTTACAAGAAGTTATGTTATCTTTGTAGCCAAACTTTGTACTAAAGATTTATGGAAATAAGAGGTGTTATAACAGGAGATATAATAAAGTCAACCACAGTAAAAACTGAATGGAGGGAAACATTATTGAACTCTATCCGGAGTGTAGCTGATGAATTAGCATTGCTTACTCCTCTCAAACTTGAATTTTTTAGAGGTGATAGTTTTCAGGTTGTGGTTGCTAACCCGGAAGAGGCTTTGAAAGTTGCTGTATTGTTGAGGGCAGGTTTGAAAAGTAAGACACCACAAGAAAGTAAAAATCTGTGGGATGCCCGTATAGCACTTGGAATAGGTGATATATCTTATTCGTCGGACAAAGTCGTAGTTTCGGATGGTGAAGCTTTTCATTATTCAGGTTGGGAATTGGATGAGATAGGTAAACGAAGACTGGCGGTTAGAACGCGATGGGAAGATGTAAATGATGAGCTAAAGGTAAGTACAGCCTTTGCTGATGACATTATTTCCGGTTGGAGTTTTTCACAAGCATTTGTTATTTATTCAGCCTTGTTATATCAAATACCGCAAAGGGAAATAGCACATAAAATCAACAAGAGCGCACAGAATGTAAGTAAATTATTAGGGGCTGCAAAAGAGAATCTCATACGGATGTACTTGGAACGATATGCTGTGCTAATAAATAAATATAAAATGATATGAATATAATTATTTTATTGAAACTTTTGTTTGCTCATTTCTTTTCGGACTTCATATTGCAAACCAATCGTATGTGTGAAGGTAAGAAAATGTTAGGAACGGCAAGAATAACATTTCATCTTCTGCATAGTCTGATTCATGCGATAATTGCTTATCTTTTAGTTGCAGAATGGAATGAATGGGTGATTCCAGTGGTTATATTTGCAACTCATTTTATGATGGATATGGCTAAGACAGCATATATGAAGAATAAATTAACCTCGTTCATTGTAGATCAGGTTATTCATCTTGTAATAATAGTTGTTCTTTGGTGGATGTTATATGGTGATAATACCTTTGTGCGCAGTTTGTTGAATCCTATCTGGAATTCCACTCATATTTGGATTATTATTATATCGTATACTCTTATTCTGAAACCAACTTCCGTATTTCTCGCTTTATTTATAAAGAAATGGACGCCCAAAGAATTAACAAATCATAGTCTTGCCAATGCCGGTGAATGGATTGGATATATGGAACGAATTTTGATTCTAACTTTTATTCTTACGAATCATATTGAAGGTGTTGGATTTCTGTTGGCAGCAAAATCCATATTTCGTTTTGGTGAATTAAATAAAGCAAAAGAAATAAAGATAACAGAATATGTGTTGATAGGGACATTAGCAAGTTTTACTATTGCTATAATAATAGGTTTTATATCGTTATATTTCTTAGAATAATAAAAAAGGGTAAGCAATTACCCTTTTCTTGTTTTTGGCATTATCCAAGAATTTATATATGTCATAGGTGAAGGAACTTCGATGAAATGGCGCAAAATGGAACAAGATGAATGAAATACCCTCCTCTGATTATGAACCTTAAATGAAGACTTAAGATGAATTTAAGGTAGATTTAAGATGGATTTAAGGTGATTTTTTCTTGTTTCTGTAAATCATTCATTTACTTTGGGGCAATAAAAAAAACATGAAGTAAATGAAAATCAAATTGCTAGTATTTGTTTTGTTGCCGTTATTGGCAGCTTGTAATGGGAAACGCCAGCAACCGCAAGGCGATAGTAGGACTATCATAGAGGAAGCCGTGCAAAAAGGCGAGGTTTTGAAAGGTGAGGCAGTACCTATTGATACGGCACTTTTTCGATACGCTTACTGCATGCGTGTACAAGGTGATAAGGCGGTAATTCTTGATCTGCATAATGCTGACTACTATTATCATGTATTTACTTATCCGGATTTTAATTATATATCTTCCTTTGGGAAACGGGGAGAGGGGCCCGGAGAATCCATTTATGCATCAAATGTTCGCTTCGCAGGGCCCAATACGGTTTGGGTGCTTGATGATGGCAAAGGACGGATGTATCGATATAGCGGTATTGCGAAAGGAGAAACTCCTAAGCTGGAGAAAGATATTTTGCTGGATAAAAGATTATTCCGTTCCCTCGACTTTGATATGAGTGATACTTTGACTGCTGTTATTCCGGATTATTCGGGAGAGAACCGTTTTAGCTGGGCAAATATCTCTACAGGCGATTTGCTTCATAAATCGGAGCAAATACCTATATCAGATGAAAAATTATTGAAGGAAAGTGCACCTGCAGTGGCACAAGGTTGGAACAGTTTTATATCATTCAGTCCGGATAAAAAGATATTGGTTGCCGTCACTCAGTTTGGTGACAGGCTTGATGTTTATGATATGCAGACACATAAACACATTGGCAAACTGGGTGGAGATGGAGAACCCAAATTTAATGTAAGTCCCGAGGGATACGGATATCCGGCAGGCAGGTTGTGTTATTATGATGTGCAGGACGGATTATCTATTGGCGAACCTGTATGCCGAACCGGCTTTTTACCAGCGTGATAAATTGGAACGGATGGTGAGTATCGTTTTAGAAAAAGAACCGAAAGTGCAATCCACAGTAGTGAAGCAGATGAGGCAAAAGGCAAGTAAGTTGTTAGAGAAATAGAATTCTAAAAGAAGGAGGATGATAAATTAAAAATTAAATAGTAATAAATAGATATTTACGGATTTAAATTCTTATCTTTCGGCAGAAGAAGAAGACAGTGATGTAAGTTTGGAATGGATTTAAATATATAAAATAGGCATGATGCAAAAGTGGCATAAAGATTAAGAACATGCTATTTGTTTTTTGACGATGAAGTACTTTCTGTAAATAATAGTTATTGCTTATGTAAGCATAGAATACGATGAAAAAGAATATTTTGAAAGTAAGTTTAGTTGCTACATTTGCCTTGTTTGCAGGACAATATAGTTCTCAAGATAGTAATAGAAACTAATATAATGAGGAAGAATATCATCTATATTTTTTTAATGATGGTTTGTATTGGATGTAAAGACCAATCTATAACTGGAAGTAAACCGATAAGAGGAACCATAATACAAGTAGATTCCTTATTTAATGGTAGTTACTTTTATTGTATGAAAGATGATTATATGATAATGCGCTCTTATGCTTTAGATAGTCTTATTTATGTAGCTAAAGTTAGCGGGGATAGTTTGCTGTCTCAATATTCATTTTTGGCAAAAGGTCAAGGTCCACTAGAAGTTAACCATTTTTATACTTGGACTGAGGATTCTATTCTAACTGTCATTGATTATACAAGTTCTTTAGAAAAAGGTTTTCAAATACATTATCGTTCTCATGAGCTGTTGCAATCTGATAAGTGGGAGAAAATAACTTTTTCTCCCACTGTTAAGGAATACTTTACTTCGGGTAGTTCTCGCTTTACCCTTTTGAATGATTCTATAATCCTATTTTTGGGAGGTCGTGATGGTTATCCTGAAATCTTATCTATGTATCAACTGAATACAGGCAACATTTTTCCCGTTAATTATTGGCCTGATGATGGTTTCGCAGGAAATAACCATTTGAAGCAACGTGTGTATATGGAAAATTCCTATTTGTTCAAACAGAAAAGACAGAATAAATATTTATATCATGCTGGTAATGGGCGTGTTGTAATGTTGTTTGAATTAAGTGATGGAAAGATAAGGAAGCAACATTATATTTATAATACTTTCCCTCAATATGAATTACGAAGTGATGGATTAAACTATCTAGTAAAGTATTCCGATGAAAAATCATTAGAGTCACTTGATATAAGTGTGACAGAGCAATATATCTATATGATGATTTCGCCTCATAATCAAGAAAAACTTTTTAAAGGATACCCGTATTATTATGGTGATAAAGTAGTAGTATTTGATTGGGAGGGTAATTGGATAAAAGAATTCGATACAGAAATCCCATTTTGCTCATTTGTTGTTGATCAGAATGATGAATATTTATATTCTATGGGACTTGATCTGGATACAGGGGAAGATGTGATCGTACGATACAAGATTGATTTATATAAATAGGAACAAAGTATAGGAGAATAGTCTGATGTAAAAGTAATGCAAAAAATAGAAAAGACAAGCATATATGCTCTCTTTTCTACGGTGGAATTCTTATCGTAAACAAGATGAAACAATAGTTATTAATCATCTAAAAACAGAATACGATGAAAAAGAATATTTTGAAAGTAAGTTTAGTTGCTGTATTTGCTCTGTTTGCAGGTATATAAATATAGTGCGTGTTCCTCAATTGATATTTGTCCTTGATAAAAAATGAAATATTGTAGCATACTATATATGTGTATACTTAGTATTTATTCATGCACCAGTGGATACAAGCATGGAAATGACAGGTTTGAGTCCGAATCTTATCGGATTCACCTGGACTTTTCAGATCTTTCGGATACATTGCGCTTTTCAACCTTCATTGATTCTGTGGAAGAAAAAACATTAGTTTTACCTGATTCATTATACTTGGGAGAAGCCTCGCAGGTATATATAGATGCTGCCAATATTTTCGTTACAGACTGGCGACAGAATTGTATATATCGTTTTGATAAAGAAGGCAAATTTATAAATGAAATAAATTGTTGGGGTGAAGGGCCAGAAGAATATTTACGTATCAATAAGACCTGGGTACATAATGACATCTTGTATATTCATGACGATAGGGGACTTAAAATCAATTACTATACATTAGAAGGGGATTTTAAGGGAAAGATAACATGTAAGAATCATTTCTCCGATATTGAAATGCTTTCGGACAGCTCGTTTTTATGCTTTACCCCAACTTATATTAATGAAAATCCGACTGGTGCCTGGCTGATGGACAATCAAGGAGAGTTCAGACGCTCATTATTGTCATATAACGGTCCTTATCCTTTCATCTCCACTTTGTGGCACTATTTCTATCGTATGGAAACGGGGCATATCGGACTGTTCTCGCCGGGAACCGATAGTTTCTTTTCGTTTATGGATGATTCATTAAAAGTTTCTGCTACCATTGATTGTGCCCAACGCACTCCGGCTTCCTTTACGGGTATTTCCTCCTGCATGGATGTGAAGGAGGATTTTTACAATCTGCCTTGGTTCGTCAATGGGGATAAATGGTTGTTGATGTGTTACTCACACTTTAAGGGGAGTGAAGCTTATTACGCTTTGTATTCCAAAGCAAAGAAAGAATGTGGAATTTATGAAATCTTATCCGTTGATGTAGGTAGCGGACAGTTGCTGGGAGGTCCGGTTTCCTCTAATATGGCAGACTGTCTGGTTACGATTGTTGCAAATGACTATTTAAGTATGGCATATGATATGATGGGAACAAAGATGCCGGAGGAAGATACCAATAATTCTTCCTTGTCTTATTTGAGACTGAAGATATATTATTTTAAATAGACTGGAATGGCAACTTAGTGCATTCTTATAAATTTGCTGATAAGGTATCAAGGCAATTTTTTATTGACGAAGATACTGAAAAAATATACATTATACGCAATTATGTAAATTCAGATGGCAGCGAAATATTTGCTGCTGTATCCTATCAACTATTGTTTTAGAAAAAGAATCGAAAGTGCAGTCCACGGCGGTGAAGCAGATGAGGCAAAAGGCAGAAAAACTATTGGAAGGCGTAAAAGATAAGGATTCGGCCATTATTCATCCCGAAAAAGAAGAATGATTATGGAATGTCCATTGCCTTTTTTATGTAAAGTGCTAATAATTAATATAATAATTCAATGATATGCTTATGATTTGTCCATCCTGTTTTAGCAGGTATTTCATATTATCACACTATATTTGCAGGGTAATCGATTGCAAAACACACAATGTTTGAAACCTAAAAAAGAAAGTAGAATGAAAGTAAAGTATGGTATGATAGGAGCAATGGCAGCACTGCTTGTTTCTTGCTCCGGAGGAAACTCGGCAAAAAAAGAAAAAGGAGAATTAGACGGATCTCCTGTGGTGGCCCATAAAGTAAATGTGGACGGACAAGACCTGACCGTTTGCGAACTGAGTTTACTGAAAGATTCTGTGCGCTTGCCATTGAGCTATTTGGCAGAAGATTTGCAGATAGTGAAACTGGAACGGGGAGACGAGGCTTTGGTAGGTAACGGAGGAGTATATCTATCCGATAACTATATGGTAATAAGCAGAAGCAATAACATCCCTTGCAAGCTGTTTGGGAAAGACGGTAAGTTTATAGGGAATATAGGAGCCATAGGACAAGGCCCTGGAGAATATACAATGATATATGATATTCAGATAGACGAAGCAAGTCAACGGGTTTATCTACTTCCCTGGAATGCGGACCAAATACTAGTTTATAATTTGAAAGGTGAATATGAGAAATCCATTCCGTTAAATAAGAAGTACGAAAAACTGAGAGTGCCGAAAGGCGTATTCAAGGTGGATTCCAAGAAAAATCAGATCGCTGTATGTCTGCTTCCTTTTGATTTCTTGGATGTAGTGGCATGGGTACAGGATATGGATGGGAACTTTATCCATGAAATTCCTGCGGGGCACTTCAAGGTGCGGCCCGATTTCAGTAATGAGATGCTTGCCAATAGATCGACGGAGCAATTAGACTTGAATATCTCTACTTTCTTTGAATTGCGGAAAGATACCCTATATCATTATGATACGGAGAATAACAAGATGCTTCCCCAGTTTACGATTGATTTTGGTGGAAAAGATATTCCGATGCATACTTATTTTGAATTGCCGCGTCATTTTATGGGCATTGTGTCTGCCAGTAAAGAGGTGGCCGAGGGTACGTTTGAATCTGTAGATGAAAAGGCATTTATAGTGGATAAGGAGACCCTGAAATGCAGTTACTATCAGGTGTATAATGACTATTTGGGAGATATTCCTTTAGGTATATACATAGGTTGGGCTTGTCGTGATGGTTATTATGCAGCCAATTTGGAACCTGCCGCGTTCACCGAGCAGTTGGAAAAGGTGCTGAAAGAGAATACGGCTATGGACAACGATATGCGTAAGAAACTGGAGACACTGAAAGCCTCCATTGATGAAGACGACAATAACTATATATTGTTTGCAAAACTAAGAAGATAGAACGGTATAATGAGGAATCTGCTTTATTTGTTTCTTTTGAGTGTGATGCTGGCAGGTTGCCGCAACAACAGCGTGTGTTGTTTGGAGAAGGCGGGCACTATGTTGGGGGTAAACTATGACAGTCTGCAATATTATTTGCAAAGGATTGATTCGGCTTCGCTTACCCCTGATCAACTTTACGAATATTATTGCCTGAAGTTATCGACATCCGTCTATTTTCACTCACTAGGAAGAAATAAAGTAGATTCTATTTCGAAGCTTTTGATGGCACATTTCCGTCCCGAAGACCCTTTGGCTTTTCGTGCCGGAATGATCCGTGCCGACTGTTATTTCGGGAGGAATGAGTTTCATGCTTCCGATTCCATTATCGATCTGATGAAAGAACGTATAAAGACAAAAAAGGATTCGCTGTCTTGGTTCAACTATAAATTCGTATTAAAATATAGGATGGGAGACAGTGATTCTTCTTTCTATTATCTGGAGCAGATGTTGAGGTATGAACTGACCCGGAAACAATATATATATACGACCGGATGGGGTGGCTTTATGCAGAAATAGGACAGACGGATTCTGCCATTACTTATTATAAAGCTGCTGTAAAAGAAGATAGGACTCGCGGTTCTTTTTTCTATTTCGATAAGGTGGTTGATCTATTCAGGAAAGAAAAGGACTATGTAAAGGGACTGAATGCTATGCACGAGTTGCGGAAGTATTCAAAACGCTCGGATGTTCCATACGTTAACTTCCTGCAAGGAGAACTCAACTTGGAGCTACATCGTCCCGACTCTGCTTTGAAATACTATCGCATTGCTTCGCAAAGTGGTAATTCTTTTATTGCTTCACAGGCTTTTTCGCGTATGGGGGATATAATGGAGGGGGAACGTAACATAGAGGAAGCTTTCCGTATGTACAATAAGTCAAACAGGAACTTTAATGATGTTTACGGAAATGTAGAAATGTTGGAAAGGAGAGTTGATTTTGATGCGCTGAAACTGAAGAACCAATTAAATGAACTGGAAATGGCGCGCCAGCAGCATATAATCGTGATTTTGGGAATGGCTTTGTTTATCGCTTTGCTGACGGGAAGTTTTATTCTATATATTCTTTACCGCAAAAGAGTGATGGAGCGAAAACGCCTGTTGCAGGAGAATGTATTGCTGAAGCAACAGGAGGAACTGAGTGCATTGCGTGAAAAGGAAGCTCTGCTGCGCGAACAGGATGCACGAATGCGTGAGGAACTATTTAAAAGATTGAAAGTATTTGATAAAATACCTCTTTCGGATCGGGAGCAGCCCGAAGGAGGTATGGAGAATGGACACATTCATTTATCGGATACCGACTGGGGAGAAATACGGTTGATGCTGGATAGCGCTTACAGTGGTTTCACCGGGAAACTGAAACGGGATTTTCCCGATTTAAGTGAAAGGGATGTGAACTTCTGCTGCTTGGTTAAGATCAATGTCAGTTTGCAGAGTTTGGCCGATATTTATTGCATTAGTAAGAATTCAGTGAGCAGGCGTAAGTTGAGGCTGAAAGAGAAGATGGGAATAGAGGAAGGGAAAACGCTGGATGAATTCCTGCACAATTACTAAAAGAGATGTTTTATGAGAAAAAATAGTTTGAAAAGCTAGTTTTATTTAAATAAAAAGTTTTTATTTGTTGTACAAATCAGAAAAACATGACTATGAAGCTACACATATTGACATTTAGCTTAGTGTTGGGCACTGCTTTGGTTGCCTGTTCGGGAGAAAAAAAAGAATCTACGGAAAAAGAAGGTGTGGAAACCGTTTTACCGTCTTTGCCCAATGAGGTGACGGTTATGCCGGTGAAGAAACAAGTGTTTAACCATGAATTAATCAGTAATGGCAAGGTTTCGGCACAGGATTATGCCGATCTGTATTTCCGTACTTCCGAAGTGGTGGCACAGGTGTGGGTGAAGAATGGAGATGTGGTGCGCAAAGGTCAGAAGATAGCCGAACTGGATTTGTTTAAACTGAATAATACGTTGGCACAAAATAAAAACAGTCTGGCACAAGCCACGCTGGAAATGCAGGATGTATTGATAGGGCAGGGATACGCTCCCGATAACTTGAAAGCCGTACCTGCCGATGTATTGGAGCTGGCAAAAGTAAAGAGCGGATACGAACAAAGCAAGGCACAATACGAATCTGCCCAATATGATATGGAACAAGCTACGCTGGTAGCTCCTTTTGATGGCATTATCGCCAATCTCTTTGAAAAGAAATATAATATGCCCAAGACTTCCGAGGCCTTTTGCCGGGTAATTAATACGGGAAACATGGAGGTGGACTTCACGGTGCTTGAAAGTGAATTGCCACTGATAAAGGTGGGGGATAAGGTGGAGATTATTCCTTATGCTTCGGCTGCCGGTGTGCGTCAGGGAAATATCAGTGAAATTAACCCTTTGGTAGATGAAAATGGTATGGTGCGGGTAAAGGCACGGGTAAATGGCAGTAACAAACTATTTGACGGCATGAATGTGAGGGTGAGCGTGAAACGTTCTGTAGATGAACAACTGGTTATTCCCAAGACGGCAGTTGTGTTGCGCTCCGGCAAACAGGTGGTCTTTACTTTGAAAGACGGAAAAGCGATGTGGAACTATGTGCATACGGGACTGGAGAACATGGAGGAATATACCATAGTCGATGGACTGGAAGAAGGCATGGAGGTAATAACCACCGGAAACGTAAACCTGGCACATGAGTCACCGGTAAAGGTGATTAAGAATGAATAAGGTTGTCATTCTGAACGAAGTGAAGAATCTGAAAAGTATGAGTCGATGGTAAAATTCTTGTTACAACGTCCTATTGCCGTACTGATGGCATTTACCGCCTGCTTTATTGTGGGATTGGTAACTTACTTCTCGCTGCCTGTTTCCCTGCTGCCCGATATAGCTATTCCGCAGATAACCATACAGGTGACGGGAGAAAATTCTTCGGCACGGGAATTGGAAAATACGGTAGTTACGCCTGTGCGCCGGCAATTACTGCAAGTGGCAGGACTGCGCGAAATAAAAAGTGAGACAAGGGACGGTGCAGGCATCATCCGCTTGGAGTTTGAATTCGGAGTAAATACCGATCTGGCATTTATCGAAGTGAATGAAAAGATAGATGCCTCCATGAACAGTCTTCCCAAGGAAGTGACCCGCCCCAAAGCCATCAAGGCAAGTGCAACGGATATTCCGGTGCTCTATGTAAATATGACTTTGAAAAGCAATGCTCCCTATCAGGAGGCAAACGAACAGCAATTCCTGGAACTGTGCGAACTGGCGGAGAATGTAGTGAAACGCCGTATCGAGCAATTGCCCGAAGTGGCTATGGCAGATATAACCGGAGTGCCGGGACGCCTCTTGCAGATTGTCCCCGACAAGGACAAACTGGCAATGACGGGTATCAGTGTGGAAGATATAGAGAATGCGCTGGCTGCCAATAATGTAGAGCCCGGAAGTATGTTGGTCAGGGATGGATATTATGAATACAATATCCGCATAGCAACCTTGCTGCGTACGCCGGAGGATGTAAAGAATATCTATATTCGCAAAGGGGAACGCATTTTGCAATTAAAAGAACTTTGTAAAGTAGATATTGTTTCGCAAAAAGAAGTGGGTCGCTCTGTAGCCGGAGGGAAAAGGGCGGTAACACTGGCTATCATCAAGCAGAGCGATGAGAATATGGATGAAATGAAAGCGAAGTTGAAAGAAACGACAGATTACTTTGCTTCCCTGTATCCCGATATTGAGTTCAGCGTAAGCCGCAACCAGACGGAATTATTGGACTATACCATCTCGAATTTGCAACAGAATTTATCTTTGGGCTTCCTGTTTATCTTTATAGTTGCCGTATTGTTCCTAGGGGATGTGCGTTCACCGCTGATTATCGGCATCAGTATGGTTACTTCCATTGTGATTACTTTCTTTTTCTTCTATTTCTGCCATGTGTCGCTCAATGTGATTTCACTTTCGGGCTTGATACTGGCAGTAGGTATGATGATAGACAGTGCCATTATCGTAACGGAAAATATATCCCAGTATCGGGAACGGGGATATTCTCTGAGACGATCTTGTGCTGCCGGTACTACGGAAATGATTACGCCGATGCTGAGTTCTTCGCTGACAACGATTGCCGTATTCGTTCCCTTGATTTTTATGAGTGGCATTGCCGGAGCTATCTTTATGGATCAGGCGTTTTCCATAACGGTGGGGTTGATGATTTCTTATGTTACGGGTATTATGTTGCTGCCGGTTCTGTATCTGTTATTCTATAAGGCAGGAATCCGTGGAAAGAGCTTCTTGTCCAAGCGTTTTGATAATTTGTTGAAGAATGAATGGTTGGAAGGCTTTTATGACAAAGGCATTGACTGGGTATTCTCTCATAAAAAGATTTGTATGTTGGGTACATTGGCTACCCTTCCGCTATGCGTGTTCCTTTTCTATTTTATGGAGAAAGAACGGATGCCCCAGATTGATCAAAACGAACTGGTGGCGCGTGTGGAATGGAATGAGAATATTCATATAGATGAAAACAACCGCCGGGTGGATAATTTAATGAAGCTGGTGGATGATAAGGTAATAGAGCATACGGCATACGTGGGTATGCAGGATTATATATTGAATGGAGGAAGTGAACTCTCATCTACTGAATCAGAGCTTTATTTCAAGACGGAGACTCCGGCGGGAATCGCTCCTTTGCAGGAAGTATTGGAACAGGAGTTGAAAGAGAAATATCCGCTGGCGGTAGTGACTTTCTCGCCTCCTGAAACGATCTTCGAGAAGCTGTTTGTGACGGGAGAGGCGGATGTTGTTGCCGAACTTCACACGGCAAACAAGTCGCGGGCACCGGAGGCGGAACGGTTGCAGCTGTTGGAAAAGCAAATTACGCAAGCTGCGGAAAAGGCGCCTACAGGGATTGCTTTCCGCAATCAGATGAATCTGATCGTGAACCGGGAGAAGTTGCTATTATATAAGGTATCTTATGAGGAACTGACGCGGGTGCTGCGTACGGCTTTCAAGGAGAATAAAGTTTCTACCTTGCGTTCTTATCAGCAATACCTGCCTATCGGCATTGCCGGAGAAGAAAAGAGTGTGAACCGGGTGCTGGCTGAGACATTGGTACGGACCATGCCCAATGACAATGGGCAAGTGAACTATATTCCGCTGAATCAATTGGTGACAGTTGTTCCTGCCGAGGATTTAAAGAGCATCACGGCAGGAAAGAATGGCGAGTACATTCCTTTGAGTTTTTATGAGGTAAAGGATGCGCCTGCACTGATGTCGAAAGTGAAACAGGTGGTAGGAGAAGATAAAGACTGGGAAGTGGATTTCTCCGGCAGCTTCTTCTCCAATGAGAAGATGATGGGAGAATTGACCGTCATTCTGTTTGTTTCCCTCTTGCTGATGTATTTCATCCTTTGTGCACAGTTTGAAAGCTTCCTGCAACCGCTTATCGTCTTGCTGGAAATCCCCATTGATACGGCTTTTGCTTTGATTGCTTTGTGGATATGCGGACATACGCTGAACCTGATGTCTGCCATCGGTATCATTGTAACTTGCGGTATTGTGGTGAATGACTCTATCTTGAAACTGGATACGATTAATGAATTGAGAAAGACGGGCGTCCCTTTGGTAGAGGCTATCCATACGGCGGGGAAGCGTAGGTTGAGAGCGATTATTATGACTTCACTGACTACTATTTTTGCGATGGTTCCGTTACTGTTTACTTCGGATATGGGGTCGGAAATGCAGAAACCGCTATCTATTGCCATGATTGGTTCTATGGTGGTGGGAACATTGGTCAGTTTGTTTATCATTCCTTTGATTTATTGGTTTATATATAGAAAACATGACAAGAATGAAGTACATTAGTATATGGATAATAGGATGCCTTTTATCAATCGGGGTAAAGGCGCAGCAGGTAGTGAAACTGGATTTGCAGCACACCATAGAGATTGCCAATGACAGTTCATTGTCCGCTTTCAGATACCAGAATCTCTATTTGTCGGGCTATTGGGAGTTTCGCACTTACAAGGCAAACCGTCTGCCCAGCCTGACTTTGAACCTGACTCCGGCACAATATTACCGGAATATCACCCAACGCTATGACTCTAATGAGGACTTGGATGTGTATCGTGAACAGCAGATGTTCAGTGCTTCGGGTGGTCTGAGCATCAAGCAGAACCTGGACTGGACGGGCGGTACTTTCTATATTGACTCGGAACTGGACTTTATGCGCAACTTTGGCGATGCCAAGTCTACCCAATATTCCAGTGTCCCTGTGCGTGTGGGGTATCAACAGAGCCTTTTAGGGTATAATGCTTTCCGTTGGGATCGTAAGATAGAACCGTTAAAGTACGAAAAGGTAAAGAAGCAGTTTATCTATAACACCGAGATGGTATCGGAAGAAGCGGTGACCTACTTCTTTACATTGGCCATGGCGCAGGCCGATTACCGGTTGGCACAGGAGAATGTGGCTTCCAGTGATACACTGTATAGCATCGGGTTGCAACGCCATAAGATAGCGGCCATTTCACGTGCCGATTTATTGACCCTCCAGCTGGATAAAGTCAATGCACACAATACGTTGCAGAATGCACAAATCGCTTTAAAGCGGGCAATGTTCTCCTTGGCTTCCTTCCTTAATTTGGATAAGAATACCCAAATAGAACTGGACATTCCCGCACGTCCCACGGGCAGGATGATTCCGGTAGACGAGGCGCTGATGAAGGCAAAAGAGAATAATCCCACTTTCCTGGAACAACGGCAGAATGTGTTGGAAGCGGAGCAGAATGTGGACAAAACCAAGAAAGAATCGCGTTTCAATGCCAGTATCAACGCCAGCGTAGGTTTCAATCAGGTAGCGGACAAACTGGGTGATGCATACAGGCATCCTTTACAGCAGGATTTGGTATCGGTCAGCGTATCCATTCCATTGGTGGACTGGGGAGTGCGGAAAGGTAAATATAACATGGCAAAGAACAACCTGAATGTGATAAAGATAGCTGCCCGCCAAGAAGAACTGAGCGTGGAGGAAGAAGTAATCATGACAGTGAATGACTTCAATATTCAGCAAAGCCTGATCACCAGTGCGGAAGAAGCTTTGGATCTTGCCGTGATGGCCTATGAACAGACCCGCCAACGCTTTATCATCGGAAAGGCGGATGTGAACAGCCTGACTCTTTCCCTGAACCGCCAGCAGGAAGCACAGAAGAATTATATTTCGGCTTTGCAGAACTATTGGTTGAACTATTACAAGATACGCAAACTGACGTTGCATGATTTTGAATCCGGTTTTTCACTGTCGGATAAGTTTGATTTTAATGCAGGACTATATAAATAATGAGTAATCCCCGTAACCTGTCATCGTTTACCCTGATAGTGGCTTTTGTCTGTCTGTCACTTATCGGGTTGGTATTGGTACCGATGTTGCCGGTAAAGCTGGCGCCGTCACGTACCTTGCCGGGACTGACTATTTCATTCAACATGCCGGGCAATGCATCCCGGGTGATAGAAGCTGAGGTGACAAGCAAGCTGGAATCCATGCTTGCCAGGGTGAAAGGGATTAAGAATGTCAATTCAACTTCGGATAACGGCAGTGGCTACATTACGCTGGAACTGGATAAACATGCGGATATAGATGCCGCCCGCTTCGAAGTCTCCACCATTATCAGGCAGACATGGCCGCAGTTGCCAGAGGGAGTGAGTTATCCGCAAATCAGTATGCGCCGCTCAGACGAGAAGGCATCCAGGCCTTTTATCACTTATACTTTGAATGCTCCTGCCAATCCTATCCTGATACAACAGTATGCCGAGGAGAATATCAAGCCGGTATTGGGGCAGTTGAAGGGCGTTTATAAGGTGGATCTGAACGGAGCCACGCCCATGGAGTGGCAGTTGGAATATGACAGTGAGCAATTATCGCGTTTGGGAATTACTTTGTCTGCCGTGCAACTGGCTATAAACCGGCATTATGAAAAAGAATTCCTGGGAGTATGTTCCATAGAAAAAGGGGCGGATGGCAGAGAGTGGATCAGGTTGATGCGCACCTCTACCGAGAAAGAAATGGAGTTTGAACCCTCTGCCATTCAGTTGGAGGCAGGAGATGGGACGATGGTTACTCTGGATAAATTGATAAAGGTAAAGCACGTAGAGGAGCGTCCGCAAAGTTATTACCGCATCAATGGATTAAACTCAATCTACCTGTATGTCACAGCCGAAGAAACTGCCAACCAGTTGAAACTGAGCAGTGAGGTGAAGCAACTGATGGGAGAGTTGCAACAGAAAATGCCTGCCGGATATGAAGTGCATATCAGTTATGACGCCACGGAATACATTCAGAAGGAACTGGATAAGATTTATTTCCGTACCGGGTTGACGGTGTTGATCTTGTTGCTGTTTGTGGCATTGATTACACGGAACCTTCGTTATCTGTTCCTGATAGTTACCAGCCTTACAGTCAATATAGCGGTGGCGGTTATCTTTTATTATGCATTCGGGCTGGAGATGCAACTTTATTCGTTGGCGGGCATCACCATTTCCTTGAATCTGGTAATAGACAATACGATTGTGATGACGGATCATATTCTGCATCGTCGTAACCTAAAGGCATTCGTATCGGTGCTGGCGGCTACGCTGACTACCATTGGCGCGTTGGTTATCATCTTCTTCCTGGATGAAAAGATACGTCTGAATTTGCAGGATTTTGCTGCGGTGGTTATTATCAATCTGGCTGTATCCCTGTTTGTTGCCTTGTTCTTTGTCCCCTCCATGATTGATAAGATAGGGTTGGAAAAGAAGACACGGAAACGCAGACGTGTAAGATTTACCTGGTTGCGGCATACATTTGCAAAACGGATGGCAGTGTATTTCACCCGCTTCTATCAAGGGATGATTTACTATCTGTACCGTTTTCGGGTAATAGCCTGTCTGGCATTGCTGCTGGGATTCGGTTTGCCGGTATTTATGTTGCCTGAGAAACTGGAAGGAGAAGGCAAATGGACGGAATATTATAATAAAGTCTTTGATAATCCTACTTATAAAGAGAAGATAAAGCCGGTGGTAAACAAAGCATTGGGAGGCAGTTTGCGTCTTTTTGTGGAGAAGGTGTACGAAGGCAGTTATTTCAATCGCGATGAGGGGGAAGTGGTACTTTCCGTATATGCCACTTTGCCGAATGGCAGTACCTTGGAGCAAATGAATGCCTTGATAAAGAAGATGGAAACTTACCTGAGTGACTTTAAGGAAATCAGACAGTTTCAGACCTATATCTATAGTGCACGCCAAAGTAATATCCAGATTTATTTCACCAAAGAGAACCAGCGGAGTGGATTTCCTTATGCACTAAAGGCAAACATTATCAGCAAGGCATTGACGCTGGGAGGCGGAAGTTGGGGCGTGTATGGATTGCAGGATCAGGGATTCAGTAACGATGTGCGCGAGAGTGCCGGAAGTTTCCGGGTGAAATTATATGGCTATAATTATGATGAACTGACTTATTGGTCGGAACGGTTGAAAGAAAAATTGTTGATGCACCGCCGTATCAAGGAGGTGACTGTCAATTCCGAGTTTTCATGGTGGAAGGATGATTACAGTGAGTTCTATCTGGACTTGGACAAGCAGAAGATGGCAAAGGAGAATGTGACAGCTACCCAGTTGTTTACTGCTTTGCGTCCGGTGTTTGGCAGGGATATTTATTGTGGTAATGTGATGTTTGACAATCAGTCTGAACAATTAAAACTGTCTTCCTTGCAGGGGCTGCAATATGATGTGTGGGGATTGGTGAATATTCCGCTTGCCATCAATGGGCATTCCTACAAATTGGCGGATTTTGCTACGGTACAGAAAGGGCAATCTCCCCAAAAGGTAGCGAAAGAGAATCAGCAATATCGGCTTTGCCTGCAATATGAATATATCGGTTCGTCCGAACAGGGAAGGAAACTATTGAAGAAGGACTTAGAGGAATTTAATAAGGTATTGCCCATGGGCTATACTGCCGAGAATGATCAGGATTATTGGACATGGAATAAGAAAGATAACCAGCAATATGCCTTGTTGCTGATTGTGATTGCCATCATCTTCTTTACTACCAGTATTCTGTTCAATTCATTGAAGCAGCCTTTGGCTATTATCTTTGTCATACCTATTTCGTATATTGGCGTGTTCCTTACATTCTATCTTTTCGGATTGAACTTCGACCAAGGCGGCTTTGCTTCCTTTGTATTGCTTTGCGGTATTACGGTGAATGCCAGTATCTATATATTGAATGAGTATAATGCCATTCGTAAGCGTTACCCGTTGTTGCTGCCGGTACGCGCCTTTACCAAGGCATGGAATTCCAAGATCGTTCCTATTTTCCTGACGGTGGTTTCTACTATTCTGGGATTCATTCCTTTTATGCTGGGCGAGGGGAAAGAGGCTTTCTGGTTCCCGTTGGCGGCGGGGACTATCGGCGGGTTGGTAATGTCGGTAATAGGCATCTTCCTGTTCCTGCCTATCTTCTCGTTGAAGAGATTTAAAAAGAAGAAGGTAACGACGAAGGCTCACGATTAGTAACGTCAAGGCTCACACGTTACTAATGTGTAGGCCTCGACATTAGTAACGTGTGAGGCCTGATGTTACTAACGTTCCAATAAAAGGTTATTTAAAAGCCTTCACACATCATACACCCCATACAGCCCTGTTGTATAAATTAGAAAGATAATCTGATATTTCCTTTTCTTTCTCGTGATAAGTGTTTACTTTTGTTGCTAGAAAGAACATTAAATAAATATCATCTAATACTCACTAATCATGTTAACTCAAATTATTAACGGCAAAATCTTTACCCCGCAAGGTTGGCTGGAAGAAGGCTCCCTGCTGATACGGGATAATAAAATATTAGAAGTAACCAACTGTGACCTTGCCCTGATCGGTGCCAAACTGATTGATGCCAAAGGAATGTATATCGTGCCCGGCTATGTGTGTATGCATGCCCATGGTGGCGGTGGACACGACTTTACGGAATGTACGGAAGATGCTTTCCGCACCGCTATCAAGGCACATCAGAAACATGGGGCAACCAGTATTTTCCCTACTCTGTCTTCTTCTCCTTTCTCGGAAATCCGCAAGGCGGTAGCTATTTGTGAAAAGCTGATGAGTGAAAAAGATAGTCCTGTATTGGGATTGCATGTAGAAGGGCCTTATCTGAATCCCAAAAGAGCAGGCGAGCAATTTGCTGGAAAACTGAAGAATCCCGATAAAGAAGAATATACCTCTTTGCTGGAAAGCACCAACTGCATCAAGCGTTGGGATGCCTCCCCCGAATTGCCGGGCGCTCTCGATTTTGGGCGTTATCTGAAATCAAAAGGCATTTTGGCAGCAGTTTCGCATACGGAATCAGAATACGAAGGGATAAAGGCGGCTTTTGAAGCGGGCTTTACCCATACGGCGCATTTCTATAATGGTATGCCGGGCTTCCATAAGTGCCGTGAGTATAAATATGAAGGAACCGTGGAAAGTGTTTATCTGACGGATGGCATGACCATTGAACTAATTGCCGATGGCATCCATTTGCCTTCTACTATCCTGAAACTGGCTTACAAACTGAAAGGAGTGGAGAAAACTTGTTTGGTAACAGATGCTTTGGCTTATGCGGCAGCCGAAGGAATGGAAATAACAGATCCGAATGTGATTATAGAAGATGGCGTGTGCAAAATGGCGGATCATTCTTCTTTGGCGGGAAGTATTGCTACTATGGACGTGTTGGTGCGCACCATGGTAAAGGCAGGAATCTCTGTAGCAGATGCTGTACGCATGGCCTCTGAAACTCCGGCACGCATCATGGGCGTGGATGACAGGAAAGGTTCATTGGAAAAAGATAAAGATGCAGATGTGCTGATTCTGGATCGCGACCTCAATATCCGTTCCGCTTGGGCTATGGGGCATTTGATAGAAGAAACGAATACTTTATTTTAAAGAACACGATATAAGACTAGTCATAGTCGAATGTAACTTCATCCCCTCTTGAGAGGGGAAGGGGTGTGTTAGAATACACAAACA